>Ga0181527_1000341_pt1 | contig 54786 bp, 56 predicted proteins | sample PEATcosm2014_Bin_30_FD_119762 | JGI IMG/M metagenome (GOLD analysis project Ga0181527, IMG submission 119762) | Peatland microbial communities from MTU Mesocosm Facility, Houghton, MI, USA - PEATcosm2014_Bin06_60_metaG | ecosystem: Environmental > Terrestrial > Soil > Wetlands > Peat | place...
CCTCAAGACCGATCCGACCACGGCCGCCATTCCCGTTGTGGCCCTCACAGCCCAGGCCATGCGCGGCGACGAGGATCGGGCCGCCGAGGCCGGGTGCGCGGCATACCTGACCAAACCGCTGGACGGACGTGCCTTCCGGGACATCCTGCATCGCTTCCTCCCGACGTAACCCGGTGAGACCAGCAGCGCGAGATCCCGGAAGTGAGGAAGTGGAGGGCGTTTCGCCATTCTCGTTTTCGATGGCTCCGGCCGGGCCAGACTCGAGGGCTGCCGGGTGCCAGGCCGCCCGAAGGGTCTGCAACCGTTCTTGAAAGGGGGAGGCCATGATCCGGCGATCGGCAGTCGCTGGCGCATTTTACGCGGGGACGCGGGACAGGCTGCACTTGCAGGTGGAAGACCTCCTCCCTAGGACGGCGACACCCGAGAAGGCGATCGGTGCAGTGGTGCCCCATGCCGGATACATGTACTCCGGGCGGGTAGCCGCGGCCGTATATTCGCGGGTGGAATTCCCGGAGACCTTCGTCATCCTCGGCCCGAACCACACCGGTCTGGGCGCCGGTGCGTCCATCATGACCTACGGGCAGTGGGAGACGCCGCTGGGCCGGGTCCAGATCGACCAGGAGATAGGAAAGGCCATCCTGGCGAACTCGTCCGTGCTGGAAGAGGACCACCTGGCCCACCTCCGCGAGCATTCCATCGAAGTACAGCTTCCGTTCCTGCAGTATTCCGGGCGTCCCTTCGGATTCGTCCCGATCTGCCTCTTCAGCCACGAATATGCCGCCTGTCAAGAGGTGGGCCAGGCCGTGGCCAAGGCCGTTCGCGAGTCGGGGAAGCGGGTGCTGGTCGTCGCCAGCACGGACATGAGCCACTACGTGTCTCGCGATGAGGCAGGGGCTAAGGACCGAAAGGCCATCGAAGCCATCCTGGCCCTGGATCCGGAGGGGCTCCACCGGGTCGTGCGACGGGAGGGGATCAGCATGTGCGGGTTTCATCCGACGACCGCCATGCTGGTGGCCGCCAAATTCCTGGGAGGGACCCACGCCGATCTCGTGATGTACACGGACTCGGGGGAAGTGACGCGGGATCTGGATGAGGTGGTCGCGTATGCCGGCCTGATCGTCCGGTAATTGTGGATTGATGATTGCTGATTGCAGATTGACCATTGAAACGAGCCGCGGAGGATTTGAACATGACGTCTGAGCAGCTCAAGGCTAGGAGCAAGCAGTTTGCGTTGGCGATCATTGCGCTGATCGAAAAGCTTCCGCATACCCTGGCCGCCCAGATCATTGCCCGCCAGATGGTCCGGTCTGCAACCTCTGTGGGAGCGAACTACCGGGCCGCCTGCCGTGCTCGGTCTCGTGCAGAGTTCGCGGCAAGGGTAGCCATTGTGGTGGAAGAGGCTGACGAGACTCTCTATTGGCTTGAGCTTCTCGAAGAGTCCGGTCTGCTTCGCGAGGAACCGGTGCGTCTCCTGATTTGCGAGGCGGGCGAATTGGTTGCCATCCTCGCGGCAAGCTACAAGACTGCGAGCGCGTCACGGGCTTCGAGGACAAGATCGTAGATTGATGATTTCGGATTGACGATTTGGGATTGTACAGTTACGATCCAATGCGAACCGTTGCGCGAATCTCAATCGACGATCATCAATCTGCAATGTGGCGAGGGAGGGCACCATGACCTACGTCGTGGCGGAGCCGTGCATCGGGACCAAGGATCATGCCTGCGTGGATGTCTGCCCGGTCGAGTGCTTCTACGAGGGCGAGGACATGCTCTACATCCACCCCGAGGAGTGCATTGACTGTGGGGCATGCGTGCCGGAATGCCCGGTGGCCGCTATTTTTGAAGAGAGCGATGTTCCTGAGCAGTGGAAGGACTATATCGCCAGGAATGCGGATGCTTTCAGGGGAGGGGCCAATCTCCCGAAGGCGCCCACGCGGGAAAAATGGGAGGAGACAAAGAAGGATCCAACCAGCGAGGCGGCCAAGTACTACGAGAAGTATCCACCGAAGCACTGAGCGGATCTGCCAGCCATCCCAGCGAAGCGCAGAATGCCTCACGCCCAGGCGTCCCGGAACCCGGGGTGCCTGGGCGTCGCTTTTTGATGAGGCTGGACCCGAGCTCCCCGAATTACCGGTCAGCCGTTGGATCGGTTAAGTCGAATATTCTCCCATATATTTAAAATGTTAAGAAGCATTGCTCGTGTACTCTGTTGGAGTTTTCTCCACCTCCTGATGATTTCCTCAAGGTTCCTGCGCAGGCCTCATGACCGGGATTCAGTTTACCGCTGCATAGCCGCATGAGGGCTGGCCAAGAGCAGTGCCGCCCGCGCAGTTGCGCAGGCGGCGCGTCGGCTCGGTCGGGGTCGGCTGTGAGTGGGGCTCTTATGGCGCTGGGGGCACCGTGATCTCTCGCCAGTCCAGATGGCGGGGGACCACCGGGATCGCTCGGATCAGCAGCACCGGCTTGATGGTGCCCCGAACCACCTTCTCCGCGATGCTTCCCATGACGAACCGGTCAATCCCGCTCCGCCCGTGGGTTGCCATGGTGACGAGATCAAACCCCTCCCGCTCCGCATAGGCGATAATCTGCGCAGCCGCGTCGCCGTCCAGGGCGACCGGACGGGCAGTGATTCCCTGTTCCTTCAGGTCTCGCCGAATCTTCTCCAGGTACGTCATGGCCTCGGCCCTGAGGGCCGCCTTCCGTTCGGCCGCCGCCTCCGGTATGGCTTCGAGCTTGGCCCCTGTGAATCCGAGGGAAAGCTGGACCACGGTAAGCAGTGTCACCTCGGCCCCGCTGCCCTTGGCCAGCGCCACGGCGTGCGGAAGGACCTTCTCCGCCAACTCCGATCCGTCGAGGGGCACCAGGATCTTCTTGTACATGAGCCACCCCCTTTCAGAAGATGATTTGTGATTGCCGATTGTCGATTGAACTTCCAATCATCAATCATCAATCCTCAATCACAAATCCACCCAAAGAGAAGGTGTAGCCTGATCCCCGGGCTGTCAAGGGCCGGAGAGCAGCGGCGGCGTCAGAACGGCACGCCGGGCGCCGTGCACACCTCTAGACGAGTCCCGATGGTCCGGTACATCACGGGGGGCCACCAGGGCCGCGACAAGATGCCGTCGTGAATGGCCCAACTCCGTCCCCGGATGCTCGCGCCGGCGCCGGGACGGCGAAATGGCGTCGACCCGTCCAGCCGCCGCTCCAGATCCCCTCCCGGCAGGAAGCCTCGGTGAATCGCCTCCATCCGGTCCTGCCCCGCCAGATAGCCGAAACCATGCCGCTCGTAGAGGAGGGCGTTGTGGTAGAAGAAGGCTTCGAGGAGCAGCGCGGGTTTCCCCAAGCGCGCCGCGAATGCCTCGATCCGGGCGAGCGTGGGTCGAAGCATCCGGAGGCCGGGACGGATCTGGCCCGGCGCCAGTCCGGCCCGCATCGCGGATTCTTCCTCGCGGCGGTTGCGCGAGCGCGCGCCCAGCTCGGTGACTTTTCCCTCGTCGTCCAGGTCGATCCCGAAGCGTGGACCCTCCGGGTCGTTCAGAATGATGAAGGTGATCTGCAGATTGCCGTAGCGGCTCTCATCCAGCTTCAGGAAGAGGGTGGGATCCAGGGCGTCGGCCCGGTGCTTGATGCTGAGCCGGACCCAGCGCTCGTCAGGCGGCGCGTCCACGCTGGCGACGGGTTTCCCCTGAGGATCGGTGAAGGCGAGGGGATCAAGGCTGAAGCGTTCACAGAACGCTGGAGGCACGAGGGAGAGATAGCACCGGTCGCGCTCGACGGGAGGCAGGGCGTTGATCTGGCACAGGCTGATCACCGCGCGGACTCCGTCAAGAGGAGGAGTCAGCCGGCACCTTCGGGGGCGGTGCGGCGGGCGTGTCAAACCAGCCGGGCCAGAGGTGGGCCGCCAGAGTGGTTAAGCCCCAGCCGAGCGCCCCGCCCCAGAGGGCGCCGACCAGGACATCTGCCGGGTAGTGAACGCCCAGGTAGACCCGGGAATACGCGACCCCGACCGCCAGGAGGACGAGCGCCCATCGCCAGCGGCGGAATCCCAGCCATCCCACCGTGGCCAGGGCGAACATGTTGCTGGCGTGGTTGGAGGGCAGGGAGAAGGATCGGGTGCAGCCCGCGAGCAGGTGGATGTCGGGGATCACGTGGCATGGACGGGTCCGGTGCAACGCGGCCTTGATCAAGTTGGTCCCCAGGTCCGAGAGGACCAGGGCCGCCAGCGCGACGGCCACCACGACCCACATCCGTCGCCCACCCCAGACGAGGAGCATGAGGACCACCACCAGCGCCGGCAGCAGGAAGTACCGCTTGTTGCTCAAGATCGGCATGACGAGGTCAAGAAGAGGGTTCTGGAGGGAGCGGTTGATCAGGTGGAAGATCGAGGCGTCGAGGGCCAAGAGTCCTGCCATCGGAATCAGGCCTGCGCGCGCTTCGTGGCGTGCGTGTTCAGGAGAAAGACCAGGCCGCCCAGGCCGCTCACCACCAGCGTGAGGGAGAACCAGACCAGCGACATGCTGAGGGCGGTCGCCGCGTCCACACCGACCTTGGCGAAAAAGTACACCGCGCCCCCCTCACGCACCCCGAGTCCTGCCACGGACACGGGCAGCATGGCCACGAAGGTGATCAGGGGGACGTAGAGGAAGAAGTAGGAGATGGGGACCCCCAGGTTCAAGCCGGCGCCAATCAGGTAGTACGTCACGACGATCAGGGCCTGGAGCAGCACAGAGAGCGCGATGGCCTGCCCCAGGGCCCGGCGATGTCCCCGATAGCGCTGCAGCGCCTCCACCATGCCCTGGAGCTTGGCCTGAAACCGGGTCAGCCCCACGATGCGCAGCAGGCCCGTGGCCCGCTCCTTCATCCGGTCGTGTAGGAGCACGGCGATCACCACGCTGAAGGCCGCAGCCACCGCCAGGATCATGACCGCCACCAGGGGATCGCGGAGCCGGCGGAAGGCCAGCCCCAGCGCGATCAGCGCGATGCCCACCAGGGCCGCAAAGCCGGAGAGCCGGTCCACCAGGATCGACGGGATGGATGCATTGTGCCCCTGGGTGATCCGGTAGATGGTGTAGCCCCGGACGATGTCGCCACCGATCAGCGTCGGCAGGAACAGGTTGAAGAAGGCCGCCTCGAAGTAGACGAGCGTCAGCCGCCACAGGGGCAGCCGGATCCCCTCGGCGAGAAGCAGGCGCTGCCAGCGGAACGTGCTGATGAGGTAGCCCAGGGTGTACAGGAGGGCACACCCCAGGAAGACTTTCAGGGGCAGTGCCTGGACGGTGCGAAGAACGGTGGGACGGTCCACCCGCCAGAAGAGGATCGTCAAGAGAGCGGCGCTGATGACAAGCTTTCCCAGAAAGACGAGCCGGCCGTCCCGCGCGCTGGGGGGCTGAAGGTCCATCACGCCTCCCGATCGGGGTGGCCCAGCACGCGCTTCACCATGTAGATCGGCTTCCGCTGCGATTCGTGGTAGACCCGGACGAGCATCTCGCCCAAGAGGCCCATCACGAGGAATTGGACGCCGACCAGGATCAGCAGGATCCCCAGAAAGAGGAGCGGGCGCCCGCCGATCTGGGCGCCGAAGGCGAGCTTGAGCGCGGTGAGGTAGCCGCCGATGGCGATGCCGACGCCCGCGGCGAAAAGCCCCAGGAGGCCGAAAACCTGAATGGGCTTGGTCGCGAAGCTCAGGAGGAACTTCACGGTGATGAGGTCCAGGATAACCCGCAGTGTGCGGGTGATGCCGTACTTGGAGCGGCCGAAACGCCGAGGGCGGTGGTGAGTCTCCACCTCGGCGAGGCTGATGCCCATCCAGCTCGCAATGGCCGGGATGAAGCGGTGCATCTCGCCGTAGAGGTGGAGATGCTCGACGACCTCCCGCCGGTAGGCCTTGAGGGTGCAGCCGTAATCGTGCAGGCGAACGCCGGTGACCCGGGAGATGAGCCAGTTGGCCAGCATGGATGGCAGGCGCCGGCTCAAGAATGGGTCCTGGCGTTCTTTCCGCCATCCGCTCACCACGTCGTGGTCCTTGGCCAGGGCGAGCAGTCGCGGAATGTCGGCCGGATCGTTCTGCAGATCCCCATCCAGGGTCACGATCACGTCGCCTCGCGCGTGGTCGAAGCCGGCGGACATGGCGGCCGTCTGGCCGAAGTTCCGCCGCAGTCCCACCAGGATCCACCGGGGGTCCTGCGCCCGCACGCTCTCCAGGCGCGCCCACGTCCCGTCGGTGGACCCATCATCCACCGCCACGACCTCGTAGGCCACCTCCCGCGGGTCCAGGGCCCTGCGGATCTCCTCCGCGAGGAGGGGGATGTTCTCCTCCTCGTTGAAGACGGGGATCACGATGGAGAGCGTGGGTCCTGCCTCGGCTGTCACCGGCGCCCCTCAATACCCCGTGAAGGCCCGGGGCGGGAATCCCTGGAAGTTGCGCCCCAGGAAAATGGAAAAGTCGCGGAGGTGTTGCCCCCGGTGCACGATCGGGACAACCCGCACCCGCTCAACCTCTCGGAAGGCCGTCCGCAGCTCCCCGGGTGGATCGCCGACGCCGAACGAGACGAACAGACCGTCCCGGCCCTGGAGCGCGTCCCAGCCCCCCCACAGATCGTACTGGTTCATCCGACGGCCGACGTTTGCATTGTAGACCCGGGGGTGCCCTTCCACGTAGAAGGCGAGTTCGCTGGCGATCTGGTAGCGGTCGCTCACCAGAAAGAGCGGGCTCGCCGCGCCGCGCTGCACCTGGGTCACGACCTGCCCCAGCTCGGGCCACCCGCGCAGCCGCTTGCTGACCAAGTCCACTGCAGCCGGAACCCGAGCGCCGAACAGCCCCAGCACGTCCGGAACGAATGCCACCGGAAGCAGCACGGTCGGCAGGATTATAGAAGCAAGCAGCAACCCGTTCAAGCGTCTGGTCACCCGGCGCCGTTCTCCCCATGGAGGCCATGTGTCGGCCCAGCCGCCGACTGCCACCGCAGCAGTGAAGTATGCGTGGGCCGCCCAATTGGCCTGGACCTTGGTGACGAAGCTCCAGCCCTGGAAGAAGAGGAGGACGGGAAGCGAGAGGCAGGCCAGCAGCAAGAGATCCTCCCGTCCCTGCCGGATGCCCTCACGCCACGCCCACCCCGCGCCCAGGAGCAGCAACGCGAACATGAAGGGCGATACCACGAGGAGCTGACTGCCGAGGAACTCCGGACCTCCGAGGAGGGACACCTGAGCTCCCCCCGCCCCGGCCTGGATTAGGACGTGGCGGCCCGAGAGCCAGCCATGCCGTGCGTTCCAGACGATGACCGGGCTGAAGATCAGGAAGCCCAGGAGGGCGGCCTCGTACGGCTCGCGCCGGTGGAGCCACGGACGGAGCTTGGGCGAGAGGAGCAGCCACAGGAGGACACAGGGCAGCAGCATGAGCATGGTGTACTTGCTGAGGAACCCGAGGCCAAGGGCAATTCCGGCGCCGTACCAGGAGCCCTCACTCCGGCGCCGGACAGCGCGGCAGAGGAACAGGCTCGCCAAGCCCCAGCAGAGTACGAATGGGGAGTCGATGGTCATGAGGATGGAGCCGGCGGCGTACAGGGGCACCAGGCTGAGCAGAACGACGCTCAGGAACCCGGCGCGTTCACTCTGGAAGATCCGGCGCGCCAGGATGTAGGCGATGCCGGCCAGACCGACTCCCAGGACGGTCGCAGGCAGCCGGATCCAGAACGCGGTGTCTCCTCCCAGGCGCGTGCTGAGCGCGATCAGGTACGCCACCATGGGGCCCTTGCTGTAGTAGCTCCAGTCCGGGCGCCGAGACCACTCCCAGTAATGCGCCTCGTCCGGGGCCAGTGGCCAGCGGCCGCTCGCGATGAACCAGAGATGAAACGCCGTCAGGGCGAGGAGCCAGAGCAGGGTGAGCGTGCGGTATGACCTCACCTCGTGAGATCTCCGGGCTGGGCAGGGCAAGAAATTTCGGAATGCGGAATGCGGAATGCGGAATGAGAAATCCGCACTCCGCAATCCGAAATCCGCAATCCGAAGTGTACCATCAGGCGGGCTCCGGCTGGATCTGCCGATCCTTGCCCGCGACATCGGCCACCATGCGGGCGCGATAGTCGGCCAATTTCCGCTTGAGCTGCGGATCCCCCAGCGCCAGGATCTCCACGGCCAGAAGGGCCGCGTTGCGGGCGCCGGCCCGCCCGATGGCCATGCAGGCCACGGGGATTCCGCCCGGCATCTGCACCGTGGAGAGGAGCGCATCCAGGCCGCCCAGTGCGCCCGACTCCATGGGGACGCCGATGACTGGCAGCGTCACGTGGGCGGCCAGGACCCCGGCCAGATGCGCCGCGCCGCCGGCCCCGGCGATCAGCACTCGCAGCCCGCGCCCCTCTGCCTCGCGCGCGTAGCGGGCAAGGCGGTCCGGGGTGCGGTGCGCGGAGCAGATGCGCAACTCGAAGGGCACCGCGAACTCCTCCAGGATCTTGCCAGCCTCCTGCATGGTGGGCAGGTTGGAGTCGCTGCCCATGAGGATCCCCACCAGCGGCGATGCCGGGGCTGTCGAAGAACGCGCGGTGCGCTTGCGTGCCATAGGGCCTCCTGGCAAATGCGGAATGCGAAATTCGGGACGCGGAATTGGGAACCTGGAACGCGCTTTGTCATTCCACAATCCGCATTCCGCACTAGGTTTGTCGGGCGAGCGCCTTTCGGCCGATGTCGGTGCGGTAATGGACCCCGTCCCAGCGGATCTTCTCCACGGCGCGATAGGCGCGGGCGATGGCGTCCGGGATGTCGCTGCCCAGGGCGGTGACGCCCAGGACGCGCCCCCCGCTGGTCACCACCTTGCCCCCGGCGATGGCCGTGCCGGCGTGGAAGATCACTACGTCCTTCATGCGGGCCGCGGCGCGCAGTCCACTGATGGCCATTCCCTTCTCGTGAGCGCCCGGATACCCTCCCGAAACCATGACCACGCACACCGCGGGCTCGGGCCGCCAGCGGATTTCCACCTCGAGCAACCGGCGATCCACCACGGCCTCGAGGATCGGGAAGAGGTCGCTCTCCATGCGCATGAGCAGCGGCTGGGCCTCGGGGTCACCGAAGCGCGCGTTGAATTCCATCACCCTCGGTTCGCCATCCTTGATCATCAGCCCCGCGTACAGGACGCCCCGGTAGGGGCGCCCCTCGGTGGCCATGGCCCTGACGGTGGGGATCATGATCTGGTCCATGATCTTCCGGTGGACCTCCTCCGTGACCACGGGCGCCGGGGAGTACGCGCCCATCCCGCCGGTATTGGGGCCCTTGTCGTCGTCAAAGACCGCCTTGTGGTCCTGCGAGGAAGCCATGGCCAGGACGGTCTCGCCGTCGGTGAAGGCCAGGAAGGATGCCTCCTCGCCGCTCAGGAACTCTTCCACCACGATCTTCTCGCCCGCGTCCCCGAAGGCGCGGTCGTCCATGATGCGCTTGACGGCGTCCAGGGCCTCTTTCACCGTCTGGCAGACAATTGCCCCCTTGCCCGAGGCCAATCCATCGGCCTTGACCACGATCGGCGCGCCGACATCCTGGATGTAGCGGCGGGCGTCGTCGGCGCGGTAGAAGGTCTGGAAGAAGCCCGTGGGGATCTTGTACTTCTTCATCAGCCGCTTGGCGAAGACCTTGCTCCCCTCCAGGATGGCCGCCTGCTGGTCGGCCCCGAAGATCCGGAGGCCGCGGCCCTCGAACTCGTCCACGATGCCCAGCGTGAGGGGCAGTTCGGGCCCGACGATGGTGAGGTCAATGCCCTTCTTGGCGGCGAATTCGGCGAGCCGGCGCACCTCGGAGGCGCTGATATCGACGCACTCGGCGAACTCGGCGATGCCGGCATTGCCGGGCGCAGCGAAGAGCTGCTTTACCTGGAGGCTCTGCTTCAACTTCCAGATCAGCGCATGCTCTCGACCGCCGCTTCCGATGACCAGCACTCGCATGTTCGCTCCGTTTCAGTCGACGTGACGTTGGCCGGCCGTCAATGCCGGAAGTGCCGGATGCCGGTGAAGACCATGGCGATGCCGTGCTCATCGGCGGCCGCGACGACCTCGGCGTCCCGCACCGACCCGCCCGGCTGCACGATGGCGGTCACCCCCGCCTCGGCGGCCGCGTCCACGCCGTCGCGGAACGGGAAGAAGGCGTCGGAGGCCAGGGCCGTCTCCTGGGTGGGGAAGTTGGCCTTCATCCGCGCCAAGCGGACGGAATCTACCCGGCTCATCTGACCCGCGCCGATCCCGACGGTCGCTTGTGCCGTGGCGAGGACGATGGCATTGGACTTCACGTGCTTCGCCACCCGCCAGGCGAAACGCAGCGCCTGCATCTCCGCGTCCGCGGGGGCCCGCCGAGTCACCACTTTCAGCGCGGTCGGATCCAGGTCCACATCGTCCCGATCTTGGACCAGCATGCCGCCGCTCACCTGTCGCATCTCGAAGCCCCCGGTCCCCGATCCCCGGTCTGCGGCCTCCACCGGCATCTCCAGCAAGCGGAGGTTCTTCTTGTCCCGGAGGATGGTCAGGGCCTCCGGCGCGTAGCCGGGGGCGATGATGGCCTCGACGAAGGTGGAGGCGATTTTCCGGGCCGTGGCGGCATCCAGCGGACGGTTCATCGCGAGGATGCCCCCGTAGGCGGAGACGGGATCGGTCTCGCGCGCGCGCGCGTACGCCTGGACCAGCTCGCCCGCCGTCGCCACCCCGCACGGGTTCGTGTGCTTGATGATGACCACCACGGGCTCGGTCCACTCCCGGGCCAGCTCCCAGGCGGCGTGCAGGTCCACGATGTTGTTGTAGGAGAGTTCTTTGCCGTGCAGTTGTCGGGCGGAGGCGATCCCGCCGGTGAGGTCGAGGTTCCGGTAGAAGGCGGCCCGCTGGTGTGGATTCTCCCCGTAGCGCAGCTCTTGAAGCCTCTCCAAGCGGACGTGGAAGATGGAGGGAAAGGAGCGCCGGGCACCCTCTGGGTGGCCGAGCGCCGGGAACTGGGGGCCGTCGGGCGCGAGTTCCATCCGCTCGAGAAAGCCGGCGATCATTGCATCGTAACGTGCCGTATGGGCGAAGGCCTTCCGGGCTAGACCGAACCGGGTGGCTGGCGAGAGGGCGCCGTGGTTTCGCGTCAGCTCCTCAAGAACCATCGAGTAGTCGGCCGGATCGACGAGGACGGCGACATCCTGGAAGTTCTTGGCGGCCGAGCGGAGCATCGCCGGACCGCCGATGTCGATGTTCTCGATGGCCTGGGCCAGTGAGACGTCCGGCTTCCCGATGGTCGTTTCGAAGGGGTACAGGGTGATGGCCACCAGGTCGATGGGCGCGATCCCCTCGGCGGCTATCTGGCGTTCGTGCTCCGGGTTGCCCCGGATGCTCAGCAGCCCGCCATGGATCCGGGGGTGCAGTGTCTTCACGCGCCCGTCCAGCATCTCGGGGAAGCCGGTGATCTCTGCCACATCGGTCACAGGAAGGCCGGCCTCGCGCAGGACCCGGGCCGTCCCTCCGGTGGAGATGAGTCCCACGCCAAGCCCCACCAGTCCGGAGGCAAAGGGTACCAGGCCGGTCTTGTCCGAGACGCTCAGGAGTGCACGGCGTACACGTGTCATCCGTTCTCCTCGTCCTCAGGTAAGGCGGGTCAGGGATTCCAAGGAGTCGTTCGGCAGTTTCCTACCCCCGAAGGAGTCCCGGGCCCCTCGGAGGGGCGGATTCGAAACTTCGACACGTCCCCGGGACGGCTGGACCGCCGAACTCCCGACCCGCCGACGCTCTTCCTGGACAGAAGGAATGTGCGAGGTTTCTGCTGCGGACCCTTAAATGAGCCAACGGATGCTAGCAAAAAGGCCGGGCCCCGGCAAGGGAATTCTCGCCGCCGCGGTCCGGCCCCGGAGCGCCTCAGGCTTCCCGCGACTCGACAGGCACGTCGTCGGTGAAGTGGTCCACCGTGAAGACCTGGATGGCCGCTCCGCGCCTCCAGGCATCGCCCGGCAGGCCGGCCTTGAGACACGTTTGGCGGAGGAATGTCTCCCGGTCCCAGCCAAACTCGCTGGCCACCTGGGGCAGCAAGAGCCCGTGGCGGCCCGCCTGGCTGATGAAGAGGCCGTGGGTTCCGATCCGGATCTCCTGCGGGTCGGCGACCGGGCGCAAAGGAGACAGGACGGACACCTCCACGCGCAGGCGGGGCAGCTCGTCAGGCGTCACGGGCGGAAAGCGCGGATCGGCGGTGGCGGCCGAGGCCGCGCAGTGGGCCACGGCCTCGGCCAGCGGTTTCACGGGTTCCACGTAGCCGATGCAGCCTCGCAACTCCCCCTCGCATGTGATGGTGACGAAGGCCGCAGCGAACGCCTTCAGCACCGGATCCTCAAGACGATCGCTCCTGGGAGGCGCGCCCCGGACGCGATCGCGGATGGCGCGCCGGGCCGTCGCCAGCAAGGCCGCGCGCTGCCCTTCGCTCAGGAGGGGCGGGGCGCCGTTCACGTCAGGGACCCAGCGGCGTCGCGCCGCCAATACACGCGGACGAGCTTGTCTTCGTGCGAGAACCGAATGTCCAGGGCGCCGCCGCAGGCCTTGTTGATGGCCCGACCGAGACGACGGGCCAGCTTCTCCGAGGTAGTCTCCACAACGAGAGGGTGCCGGGAATCTGCCTTGATGCGAATGATGCGCTCCAAGGGGTTCTTGGCCGCGGCGGCGCGGGCCGCGTTGCGGAGGAGATTGAGAATCTCCGCGCGGTTCTGGGCGAGGAAGGAGCCCGTCAGATAGAGGATACCGTTGGGGTTGCCTTCCTGGGCGCTCCGACAGGCCGGGCAGGCGACGGTGATCGGACTGCCCCAACGCCGCACCTCGCGTCGGGTGGAGGGATCGAGAGACCATTTTCCCTTGTGCCACACGGCCTGGCAGTTGGAGCAGATGGCCGGATCTTTTGAGGGCTTCGAAACTCGGAGAGGGGTGGTGGAGGACAGGGCCTTGTCGAGTCGGACCAACCGAGCCTTGGCAGAGAGCATACGTATGTCCTCCTTGACAGCGAGTTCGGTCTGGCCACCTTTCAATATAGGGCCGGAAGGTCCGACCTGCAATTGGAGGAGGGCTCCGAAAAGACGCAACCCGGACCAGACCGTCCTTGTGAATTCCGGGAGGTGAGGCGGTCGAAATGACGTCAAATACTACGGCATGGCCGGGGCACTTCCCGTTGGTGGTCATGAATGTCGGATGGGGTATGATGTTCAGGATCGAAGTTGACATATGGCAGAGCGCGTGGTAATACTTGACTGTTCCGGTCGGCTATCTGTGATTTATCTCAAGGGGATAGCCATGAAGATTTCGACAAAAGGCGACTACGCCACTCGAGCATTGCAGGACCTTGCCATGCGTTACGAGAAGGGGCCTGTCCCCATCGAGGCCATCGCAGAGCGGCAGGCACTTCCGGCCAGGTATTTGGAACAGCTGCTCCTGACGCTCAAGCGGGCCGGTTTCCTCGCCAGCAGGCGGGGGGTCAATGGCGGGTACTACCTGGCCAAGCCGGCGAGGGAGATTACCCTTGGCCAGATCATCCGGGCTGTGGACGGTCCCGTAGCGCCAATCTTTTGCGTCACGGACCCCCCACGGGAAGGGTGTTCGCAGGAGACCATGTGTGTTCTCCGTGACGTCTGGGCCGAGGTGCGGGACGCCGTCTCGGCTATCGTCGATCACACGACGCTGGCCGACATTTGCGAGCGGATTCAGGCAAAAACCAAAGAGCGGGTCACCTATCAGATCTGATCCGACCCGGGCGGACGGAGGGTATGGCGCGGCAGGTTTCCAACGTTCTCGAGCTCATCGGGGATACTCCACTGGTGCGGCTGCAGCGGCTCGTTAAGCCGGGGTGGGCAACGGTTCTGGGGAAGCTGGAGTCGCTCAACCCGGGAGGGAGCGTCAAGGACCGGATCGCGCTGGCCATGATCGAGGAGGCGGAGCGCCAGGGACGGCTGAAGCCCGGCGATACGATCGTGGAACCGACCTCCGGAAACACCGGGATCGGGCTGGCGATAGTGGCGGCTGTGAAGGGCTACCGGCTGATCCTGACGATGCCCGAGGACATGAGCGTCGAGCGGCGCGCGCTGGTGCAGCGGTATGGTGTCGAGCTGGTATTGACCCCGGCCGTGGAGGGGATGACGGGAGCCGTCTACGCCGCCGAGGAGCTGGTGCGGAAGAACCCCCGCTTCTTCATGCCGCAGCAGTTCCTGAACCCGGCCAATCCCGAGATCCATCGGCGGACCACAGCGCGAGAGATCCTGAAGGCCACGGACGGCCGCCTGGACGCCTTCGTGGCCGGCGTCGGGACGGGCGGGACCCTCACCGGCGTGGGCGAGGTGTTGAAGCGCGAGCGGCCGCAGATCCTGGTCGTCGCGGTGGAACCGGCCCGCTCGCCCGTCCTCCAGGGCGGGAAATTCCGGCCGCATGGGATCCAGGGGATCGGCGCCAGCTTCGTCCCCGTCGTCCTCAACACGACCATCTACGACGAGATCATCGGCGTCCGCGACGAGGATGCCTTGGCCGTCACGCGGCGCCTGTCCCGGGAGGAGGGCCTCCTGGTCGGCGTCTCCTCGGGGGCCAACGTGTTCGCGGCCCTGCGGGTGGCGGAGCGGCTCGGCCGAGGCAAGACGGTAGTGACCATGCTCTGCGACACGGGCGAACGCTATCTCAGCGTCGCGATCTAGGTCTTATCCTTCCTTTTCTCTGGAAGCGCGTACGAGGAGTCAACACCATGGCAGTCACGGTCTACATCCCGACCCCGTACCGGAAGTTCACCAACAACGCCGCGCGGGTGGAGGTTCCCGAAGGCGACGTCCTGGCCCTGGTCCGGGAGCTGGAGGCGCGGTACCCGGAGTTGCGGGAGCGGATCCTGGGTCCCGACGGGCAGCTTCACCGGCACCTGAACATCTATGTGAACGATCAGCCCGTCGAGGACCTGCAGGGCGTGCAGACGGCCCTCCGAGACGGCGATCAGGTCGCCGTGATCCCCGCCATGGTCGGCGGGACGCTGGCCTTCACGGAGGAGCAGATTCGCCGCTACAGCCGGCATATCATCCTGCCCGAGGTCGGCGGGATGGGGCAGCGGAAACTCTTGAGCAGCAAGGTACTGCTCATCGGGGCAGGCGGCCTCGGCTCCCCGGCAGCACTCTATCTCGCGGCCGCCGGCGTGGGGACCCTGGGGATCGTGGATTTCGACGTCGTGGACCTGAGCAACCTGCAGCGCCAGATCCTGCATCACGTCCACGATGTGGGACGGCCGAAGGTGCAGTCCGCGGTGGAGACCATCGGCGACCTCAATCCGGATGTGAAGGTGATCCCCTACAACGAGCCCCTGAATTCGGCGAACGTCAGGCAGATTTTCGCCGAGTACGACGTCATCGTGAACGGGTGCGACAACTTCCCCACGCGGTACCTGGCCAACGACGCCTGCGTCTTCCTGAACAAGCCGATGGTGGACGGCAGCATCTTCAAGTTCGAAGGCCAGGTCACCGTGTTCGTCCCGGGGCATGGCTGCTACCGCTGCCTGTACCCGTCGCCGCCCCCGCCGGGTCTCGTGCCGAGCTGTTCGGAGGCCGGGGTCTTCGGGGTGCTGTGCGGGGTCATCGCTTCCATCCAGGGGATCGAGACGATCAAGCTGCTCCTGGGGCTGGGCGAGCCGCTGGTCGGCCGCCTGCTGTTCTTGGATGCCCTCGGCATGGAGTTCCGCCAGGTGAAGATCCGTCGGGACGCCGACTGCCCGGTCTGTGGGGATCACCCAACAATCACGGACCTCATCGACTATCACGAGTTCTGCGGAGTGCCCCCGGCGGCGCGGCTCAGTTAGCGGCGTGCGCTCTGCGGCCCGGCGGTTCCACTCCCCGCCGACCGTCCCTTCGGCGGAGCGCTCGAAGGATTTTTGGGAGTGGCATGACCTTGAGTGTGCGACCGGTATCAGCCTCTCAACGCCCGGGGATTGGGCGGATGAGGATGGACCGATGAGAGCCGCCGGCATCCTGGAGGCGATCGGGAACACCCCGCTGGTGGAGCTCCGTCGCATCAGCCCAAAGCCGGCGGTTCGGATCTTCGCCAAGCTGGAGGGGGTGAACCCCACGGGAAGCCTGAAGGACCGCATCGCCAGGTATATGGTGGAGGCGGCGGAGCGGAGCGGGGCCCTCACCAAGGACAAGATCATTCTCGAGCCGACCAGCGGGAACACCGGGATCGCCCTGGCCATGGTGGCGCGCTTGAAGGGCTACAAGGTCAAGGTCGTGGTCCCGGACAACGTGACCGTGGAGCGACGGCAACTGATGGAACTGTTCGGCGCGGAGATTCTCTATTCGGACGGCAGCCAGGGCACCAACGGATCCATTAAGCTGGCCCAGCAGTTGGCGGAGGATCCCCGGTACTTCATGCCGTACCAGTATGGCAATCCCGCCAATCCGCTGGCGCACTACGAGACCACGGCGGCAGAGATCCTCCGGGACTGCCCCGAGGTAGACGTCCTGGTGGCGGGGCTGGGGACCGGGGGGACGCTCATGGGGTGCGCCCGGCGCCTCAAGGAGCACAATCCGCGGATCCGTGTCGTGGCTGTGGAGCCGCACCCGGGAGATCTGGTTCAGGGGCTGCGGAGCCTGGACGAGGGCTTCATCCCACCCATCCTGGACCCCAGCCTGCTGGACAGCAAGATCATCGTGGACAGCCGGTGCGCGTTCGCGGCCACCAAGGATCTGACGACGAAAGAAGGGATCTTCGCCGGGGTCTCGTCCGGTGCGGTCATCCACTGCGCGATCCGGGTGGCCCATCGCATGGAGCGGGGGACCATCGTCTGCGTCCTCTGCGACGGCGGCTGGAAGTACGTGAGCCTGGGCGTCTGGTTCAAGGACTTTCCACCGGTGGGCGAGAACATCCAGAGCCACGTGTGGTGGTAGTGGAAGAGCCGAGAGCCGAGAACCGAGAGTCGAGAAGCCGATGACGACCACGGGTGAGGGAGCGGTGACGGTCCATGCCCTGACGGCAGAGCAGTTGGCCGAGATCATCCGGCAGGCCGAGGCGGGCTATCCGGAGGAGACCTGCGGGATCGTCATCGGGAAGCCCGGGTCGCCGGAGACTTACCAGGTGCACCAGGTGAGGAACGTCGCCAACCTGGAGCGGCAGCAAGACACCAGGGGGATCGAGCGAGATGCCCGGACGGCATATCGGATGGATGACCGGGAGGTGCTGCGCGTTCTCCGCGAGGCGGATGAGGCCGGGTGGGACGTTGTGACGTTTTACCACTCCCATCCGGACCACGACGCCTATTTCTCCGGCATGGATCGCGATCGAGCACAACGGGCCGATCACGAGCCCCTCTGGCCCGGGGCCACCTACCTCGTCGTTTCAGTCCGGGATGGTCGCGCCCGAGAGGCGCAATATTTCGCCTGGGACGCTGCCCGGAAGGACTTCGTGGCGGTGGCCGCAAGCCTTCCAACACGTGAGCGCTGACTCCGAGGGATGAGGGGCGCGCCCCCTGTGCCACGTCCCCCCCGGGGGGAGCGGGAAGGCAACCGGAACCGGATGAGCCCTCGCGAGATCGCGCTTTGCCCTGGCGGCTTTTTGGGGTATGGTTAGTCCGCGAGTGCATGGGCGGCTGAGGCGGGGCTGGCCGGAGGAGGGGGCGGGTGAAGACGCAGGACGCCTTGAGCTTGCTGATTGCGCTGGAAGAGCGCGTGGCCCGCATCTACTTTCACTTCTTCCGGACCTTCCGGGATGACCGGGAAGCGGCGCAGTGCTGGTGGGACATGGCGCGGGACGAGTACGGTCACGTGGGCATCCTCAAGATGGTTCGGGATCTGGTTTCTTCCGAGGCCGAGGGGGGACATATCGGGGCCCGCCTCTGGTCGCTGGTGGACGTCGTGGAGCGCTGCGAGCAAGAAGCCGCCACCGCGGATTCCTTAAGCCGGGCGCTGGGGGTGGCCATCCAGCTCGAATCGTCGGAGCTGGACGCCCTGGGGCATCGCATCGTCCAGTCCTTGCGCGCCGAGTTGCCGGACGGGGCGGCCCGTCCATTTGCGGCAGCAGGTGCCCACCGGCAGCGACTGCTGGAGGCGGCCTGGAAGATCCCGGATTTGGCCTTGAGACAACGTCTGGAGACGATGTTCGGGGGCGCCAGGGGGCGCTGAGCAAGGTGGCCCATGGGCAAGCGACGGGTGCATCTCACCTTCCAGGGGCAGCTCGCGGACGAACCGGTCATCTGGACGATGAGCCAGCAGTTCAACCTGGTGTTCAACATTCGCCAGGCGGATCTGGAGGACGGCTTCGGCTGGATCATGCTGGAATTGGAGGGCGATGACGAGAGGCTGGCGGACGGCCTGCGATGGCTGGAGGAGCGGGGCGTCATCGTCGCCCCCATAGAGCAGGACGTTGTGGCCGGGTAATGTCCGGCGACCTCATTTTTGCTTGACACCCCCTGCGTGCTCTGCTTAAATCCGCCGCGACGCTGACTCATCCAGAGTGGCTGAGGGACTGGCCCTGCGAAGCCACGGCAACCCCGCGTGAGGCGGGGTGCCAACTCCTGCCCCGCGGACGCGGGGAGAGATGAGAAGGCGGCTGACGGGCACCCGTGAGCCCCTTCTCGTGCGAGTGAGAAGGGGCCTTTTATTTCCCCGGAGGGCGCCGGTGGCGACTTTGAGAGTGACACTGACCTTCCCGCCGGACTTGGTGCGTGAGCCGGTGATTTACACCGTGGCCAAGACTCACCACCTGGTTCCGAACATCCGCAAGGCCCGGGTGAAGGAGGGTGCGGGAGAGGCCACGCTGGATCTCACCGGGGCAGAAGAGGATCTGAAGCGTGGGGTAGAGCACCTGACCCGGCTGGGCGTGAAGGTGAAGCCGGTGGGAGGGCCCCGCTCGTCTGGGTGAGGAGAAGAGCTGTGCGCGGTCACGCACCGCAAAGTTGCGTGGTGATCTGAAACCCGAGCGTCTTGCGGGAGGCATTGGCCCGATGGGATATGTGAGGGGATTGAAGTGTCGCGAGTGCGCCCGGCCGTACCCGGCCAAAGCGCTCCACGTCTGCGAGTTCTGCTTCGGCCCGCTGGAGGTGGATTACGACTACGCCGCCATCGGGCGCGCAATGGACCACCGCAGCATCGAGGCGGGGCCGCCCAACATCTGGCGATACCGGGCCCTGCTCCCGGTGGATGGTGAGCCGACGGTCGGTCGCCACTGCGGCTTCACGCCGCTGGTCCGGGCCCGGAACCTGGGGAAGGCGCTCGGTCTCAGCCAGCTGTACGTCAAGAACGATACCGTCAACCACCCGACGCTGTCCTTCAAAGACCGCGTGGTGGCGGTGGCGGTGATCAAGGCGCAGGAGTTCGGGTTTTCGGTGGTTGCCTGTGCGTCCACGGGGAACCTGGCGAACTCGGTGGCGGCCCATGCGGCGGAGGGCGGCCTCACTAGCTTTGTCTTCATCCCCGCGGACTTGGAGCAAGGCAAGGTCGTGGGCACCTCCATCTACGCGCCCAATGTGGTGGCGGTGGACGGCACGTACGACGAGGTGAACCGGCTGTGCAGCGAGGTGGCCGACAAGTACGGCTGGGCCTTCGTCAACATCAACATCCGCCCGTACTATGCCGAGGGCTCCAAGACCTTCGGCTACGAGATCGCTGAGCAGTTGGGCTGGCGCGCGCCCGATCACATCGTCGTGCCGGCCGCAGGGGGGTCGCTCATCACGAAGGTGTGGAAGGGCCTGAAGGAGTTCTACAATCTGGGGCTCCTGCCAGCCGTCCCCACCCACATGCATGTGGCCCAGGCGGCGGGGTGTGGTCCCATCGTGAATTCGGTCAAGGCGGGGAGCGAGATCATTCGGCCGGTGAAGCAACCCCGGACGATCGCCAAGTCGCTGGCCATCGGCAACCCCGCGGACGGCTATTATGCCTTCAAGGTGGTGAAGGACAGTGGCGGGAGCGGTGAACATGCCACCGATGAGGAGATCGTCGAAGCCATGAAGCTCCTGGCCGCGACGGAGGGGATATTCGCCGAGACGGCGGGCGGCGTCACCGTCGCCGCGACGAAGAAGCTGGTGGAGCAGGGGGCCATCGGCCGGGACGAAGTCACGGTCATCTCGGTCACCGGCAACGGCTTGAAGACACAGGAGGCTGTAGCGGGCGCCCTGCGGGTCCCGGCCCACATCAAGCCGACGCTGGCGTCCTTTGACGCCGCGCTGGCCCAGCACCCGCCGAGTGGGGCCGGAAAGGGGTTGACGGCTGGTTGCTGAGCGGTGTTCACCTGAGATTCTCCAATTGCCAGAGGAGGGTATGCGCGTATGAGCGTGCTCGTGCGGATTCCCACGCCCTTGCGGGCGGTGACGAAGGGGCAGGGCGAGCTGAAGGTCGAGGCGGCATCCGTCCAGGAGCTGATTAGCCGGTTGGACCAGGAGTACGCCGGGATCAAGGCTCGTCTCTGCGAGGACGACGGGAGTTTTCGCCGCTTCATCAATGTTTACGTGAATGAAGAGGACGTTCGCTTTCTGCAGGGGCTGGCGACGCCCCTGAAGGCCGGCGACGAGGTGTCAATCGTCCCAGCCATTTCCGGCGGGCGATAGGTTCCCGCCAGGCCGCCGTTCTCGCTGGTGGCGGCGCGAGAGGATCTGATTCGCCGGCCTGATCGGATTGTTCCCGGAAGACCTCGATAGCCGTCCGGGAGACCCCCATGGCCTCGAAGCTCCCCCCAGAGGTCAGGACGTGGGTGATGGGGGTCGCGGCGAGCATTGGTCTCTCGGCGTGCGCTGGGAGTATCCCTCAGATCTCGCTTCAGGTCCCAGCCCCCTCTCCCTTTCCGGGCCCACCGGGAAGCCCGCGAGTGGGCGTGCATCCTTTGCGCGACGCCCGGGAGCTAGCCCTCCTGAAATTGCGACAGGGGTGGTTCCTGGAGTACCTTCCCGAGGAGGCGCTGGACCCCAGCCCCACCCAGGCGGTCGCCCAGGCCCTCATAGAGCGGCTTGGCGCCTCCGGTCGCTTCGAGCAGGTGATCCGCCTGGCACCGGAACAGGAAGCCCCGGAACCGTTCAGCCCAGCCCGCAATCCGGTGCCTGCCGAAGTGGTCCTCGAGGGTGATCTTCAAACGTTCTACGTGGAGCGGAATACCGTCAGCAATCCGTTCCTTTCGATGCTGATGGCGCCCCTCGGTGTACCCCTGACCGCTCTCAGCGGGTTGAGATTTCTACCCACGCTGGCCACCCCATTCCTCCCTGTGAAGTACCACGCCAACCTGGCAATGCAAGTACGCCTGTGCGATTCGCGGACCGGGGTCGTCGTCTGGGAAAGGACCGTTGAAGGAATCGGTGAGCTCAGCGAGACGACTGCGACGGAGCTTTTCATGGGCAAGGAGGACCAGATGAAGGAGGCGGCCACCCTGGTCCTTCAGGCGGGGGTCGAAAAGTTTGCTCGCCAGCTCCCCTCCGCCGACTGGTTCAAGGTCCGCTGGCCGAGGACCCCCAGCCGCGGTCCCGGCACGCCTGCCCCCGCGCCCCGCTAACCTCCCAGTTGTCCAGCGCCGGCCTGTTCTTGACCCGGTCCGACCCGCAGAGAGGGGCATGTCTCCCCGTGATCTCCGGGGATGTGAGAACCCGGGACAAGCCTGCCGCCGGACTTGACGAAAAGGCACAGCTTCTGCCATTGTTGCCCCGGAAACAACGGTTCCGAAACCGCCCGGGAGGGGGCCCTCTTTGTCCCGGGGGCTTGCGCCCGGCACGGCCCTTCACGGGGACGGCTGGCACGCCGATAGTTGGCTGCGCCGGCCCGCGCTTGGATTTCGCGCGAACACGGAGGAGGAAGCAGATCCCGTTCTGCGTGGAGTTGGCGAATGCGGGCAGGCGGATCGCCCGGTGACTGACGCGAGTGCACAGAGGAGGGCAGGGCGGGAGGGCCGGCTTCGCCTGAAGGTGTGCACACGCGATATGCGACGGGAGGAGATCCCATGGAAGTGAGCTTGCGCGACTGGTTCCTGGCGCGCTGGGGAACGTACTTCGATGGAGCGGAGCTGCCCATCGCGTTCTATTACACCGACCGGGAGGACACCGCCCAAGCGGCCACGCCCCCCGCGGGGCATCGGTGCCTCATCGCAGCCCTGTCGCAGGTGCGAAAGGGGAAGCCCCTCCGCTTCGACGCCGGCTCGGTCGGATGCGGGGGCGCGAAACGATACCTCGGATTTTCGGAAGAGAGATCATGCCGGACTTCGAATACTTCCTCTCATCAGGGATCCCCGGAAGGCTTTCGGGAGAGCGCTACAAGAAGTCACCGGAACTGGTGAGGGAGATGATGGCAAGGGCGCCGGTGTTCAGGGCGCCCGCGCGGTTCATCGTGTTCAAGCGCTGGGATGCCCTCGGGGAGGCCGACGATCCTGAGGCGGTCGTCTTCTTCGCCCGTCCCGATGTGATCTCCGGCCTCTTCACGCTCGCGAATTTCGACGAGGTCGAACCGAACGGCGTGTTCTCGCCCTTTGCCGCCGGCTGCGGCTCGATCGTGCAGTATCCCTATCTCGAGAGGGACTCCGAGCGTCCGCGAGCGGTCCTCGGATTGTTCGACGTCTCCGCGCGACCCCACGTCCCCGGTAGCGTTTTTACTTTCTCCGTGCCCATGAGCAAGTTTCGCCGGATGATCGAGAACATGGAGACGAGCTTTCTCATTACCCCTTCCTGGGGGAGGGTGAGCGACAGGGTGGTGTGACGCGCCCGTTTGGATGGGGATCGGAGGGGCGGGGCAGTTCCCCGTAGTGATTTACTTGCCAAGTAAGATGGAATTTGAAAGAATAGCGGCGGGACCGATCGTGGCGCGGGGACCCCATGGGGGATCGAACTTCTCGTGCCGCGGAGCCGCAACCGGAAGGCTGAGGGACGTCGAGGAGCGCCGGACGGAATGCCGAACGGAGGGTAGGCCATGAGCAGCGTTACCTACTTCTGTTCCCACTGCAACACGAACCAACAGACCTTCGAGTACTATGAGGGCAATCGTCTGATGGTGCGCTGCCAGGTCTGCGGCTATCCGGTCGAGGAAGGGGTCGTCGAGAAGGAGGGGGTCACCTTTGGCCGGCCCAAGGTCCTCTGCATCGACGACGACCAGCTCCTCCTCGGCCTCTTCACGCACACCCTGGAGGGCTACGATTTCCAGGTCCTTACTGCCACTGACGGCCCCTCGGGTATCGAAAAGGCCAAGAAGGAACGCCCTGATCTGGTCGTCCTGGACGTCATGATGCCCGGGATGGATGGGTTCGAGGTCTGCCGTCGGATGCGGGCTGATCCCGACCTGAAGGGGACTCCCATCATCATCGTGACCGCCATGGAGGATCCCAAGCTGAACGTCAAGGGCTTCCAGGCAGGTGCCACCCTGGCCACCAGGAAACCCTACGACCCCAAGAAGCTCGTTGACACCATCAAGACCGCCCTCGCCCTCAAGGCCAAGCCTCCCACCGGCTGAGACGTCCGCGCCCGGTGCCGGACAAGATCGGGCTGGGCGGGTTGGTGCGGCGCCAGTACGGCCTGGCCTAGCCACCGTGGATGGGGCCTGCAGGCGACCCGGTCTGGTGCGCCGGGTCGCCTGCGGTTTCCTCCGGGACTTCTGTGTCATGCGGGTCCAGGTAGGGCTCACGGGCCCTCCCCGTGTGGTCCTCGGTCGGCCGGTGGTGGAGCTCGTCCTTCCTCGCGAGACCTGCACGCTTGAAGAGCTGCTCGACGCGCTGGCGGATGCCGAACCCCGAATAGCCCGGTACCTTCGACGCGAGGCCGGCCTGCCCTCCGTCCCCTTTCGGCCTCTCCTTCACGACCAACCGCTTGAGCCGGGAAGCCCGATCCCCGACGGCGCGGCCGTCACGCTGCTTTACGCCATCGCAGGCGGGTAGCGTCGCGACGCTGCCATGCCACCGCCTCTCAGCGCCGGTTGTCATGCTGACGCCGTAGCGATACGCGGCTATTACGGACGTACCTTTGTGTTCGCCCTCGGACCTTTCCTACTGAAGCAAAAGTCCCGGGGTTCAGACTGCCCAATTTTGCTGCCTGTCCTCGGAGGCCTGTGCCCTCTCCTGCCTCGCATTTCTCCGCTGTAAATCTGGAGCAGTTCCGGTCAATCAAAGCCTTTCCTCATAGAGAGTTAGACCCATTCAATTTAAGAGGATCGAACCTTAGGTAAGTCCTGACAACTACCGTGAACCTAGCCGTGGCCACTCCTTGGCATCGCTAGTGCATAAAGGAGTTAGTGCGCTCCATATGATGGAGCGGATTCGGACTCCTGCGCCAGCCTGCTAAGAGCTTGGATGTTCACGGCGGCAGCCGTGAAAGCGAGGGGCGCCATGGTGACGGTGACCGAGACCTCCCAGCCAAAGTTGTCCACCGAGGAACTCCAGCTCCGTCCGCTCGTGTCGGAATTTGTCGTTTCTTTCGTTAAGGCCCTCTCGCTCTCGGGACAGTACACGCCAGACCACCCAGAGGTGAAGCGCTCCGTTGCTGCACTGTACCAGCAGTTCTTGGCCCTCCTTCGCGGAAAGACCGAGCTGACCTTCCTGACCAGAATCGGCGGGGACTCCAAGGATGTGATACTGGATGGCATCTTTGCGGAAGCGACCCCTCTGGCCACACTCATGGCTCAGGGCACGGGCGATCTGTTCCTCCCGAAGCTCCACGAGTACTTCGATCGGCGCCACCTGCTGAGCTGGTCGATCAAGGCGAACATCTCCCCCGAGGAGTTCGAGGGCTTCATCGCGATCCTGAGCGCTTTCGCCGCGCCGGCGGGCGATCGGGGGACGGATGTCTCGGCGGAGACTGCCAGGGCCCTGGCGGCACGCGGGATCGCGCACGTGTCGCTGGTTTTCATGGATGAGCTGGTCGGCCGGGATCGCCGGCTGCCATGGCGGGTCGAGATGGCCCTCACCCGGCTGCGGAAAGACTTGCGAATGATTCCGCTCTACCGGAAAAGTGATGCCGCAGAGCTCCACCGGGCCAAAGCCCAGGTCATCGATGATATTATCCGCCCAGTGCGCCGCCCCGACCTCTTGAAGGCTGTTCTCCTGAACTGTGACCTGATCGCCAAGGACTTGTCGGCCGCGGGCGAGAATACCATCGAACTCCAGCTCATCGACCGTCTGCCGCTCGGCATGGTCTGTCCGACCGCCCTCGAGCTTGCCAAGGATTTGGCCGGAACCGGCTCAGCCGATCGAACTCCTCAGCAGGAGCGAGCCAGGAACCTCCTCAAGCCTCTGGTGGCCCGCCTCCACGACCACTCCACACCGGAGGGGGACCGAGCCTTGAGCTATCTCTTCGATCAAAAGCTCCTGTCGCTGGAAGAGCTGCCACCTTGGCTGCAGGAGGCCATCGCTGCCAAGCAGTTCGTGGATGTCTACCTCGCCAATGAGCCCCAGCATCTGGAGCGGCTCCGCGGCATGACCGAAGATCCGGCCGGAGCGGCACCCTACGTCCGGGCCGTCCCGGAGCTCCTGCGGCGAGAGAAATATCAGTCCGCCCTGACCATTCTGCGCGGTGTCGAGTCGTGGTCCGCCACAGACTTTTCTTCGGCGGCTGGTTTCAAATCCCTGCTTGAGAGCGTGCGGGTGGCGGTCGCCGAAAGCGATCTTGTCTCGGCCCTTATCGAACGCTTCCGTGGAGGCTCTACCGGGGTCCGACAGAAGGTGGTGGAGGTCCTCGCCGCCCTCGGGCGCGTGGGGCTCCCGCCCCTCATCGACCTGCTGGCACGGTCCGACGATGCGGAACTCCGCCGCTGCCTGGTCATTGCCCTGGCGCAGATAGGCGCAGGCGCCCTTTGGGCGATCCGGGTGGCCCTCGAGCGACCAGGCCTGCCGGCGCGCATGGTGCGCGACCTCTTGGCGGTGCTGGCCCAGATCAAGGGCCTCGAAGCCGGCAATACGGTCCAACGGTTCCTCCACCATCCGGACGCGACCGTTCGCGAGGAGGCGGTGGCTGCCCTCGCACGGATTTCAGGTCGGCAGGGTGAAGCCGAGCTGATGGCGGCCTTGAAGGACCCCGCCCCAGCGGTGCGCCGACGCGCCCTGATCTCCCTGGGGAGCATAGGGAGCTCGAATCCTCGCGTCGTTGATTCTCTGTGCGAGGTGGTCCGGAAGCGGCACAAGGGTGAACCGGAGGAGGACGACCAATTGCAGATCCAGGCCTGCCAGGCTCTGGCCGAGGTGGGCCGGACTGTCGCGTCGCTCATTCCCGGCATTGAATCCACCCTTATCCAGGCGCTTGTCGTTGACGGAGGCAAGGGGTTTCTCGGCCGCTGGGGTGGATCGACGGGGAAGAGCGACGCGGTTCGAGGCGCCATCTGCAGCACCCTCGGGCAGATCGGCGGACCCGAGGCTGCGGCGAGCCTGGGCCGCATGCTGGGGGAGAAGAGCGTCCTGGTAAGAGACAGGGCCGCCCGCGCGCTAAAGCAGCTCCAAGGACGGCTCGCCCTGCAAGCCGCGTGAGTCGATCTGCAGGCCATTTCTCGCCTTACCTCCCTCGATTCTCCAACTTCCAACGGTAGCTCGATCGGACCGCTTAAGCTGCGTGATTCCTCTGCCGGGTAGTCGCTCGCATTCTGCCCTTCGCCGGTTCCTCTCCCGATCTGCACCAGGCGTAAAAAGGCTTGGGAAATGAGCCAGGTTCTGCCAGAATGCCAGCGTGAAGCGTCTGTATGCTGTGATCCTGCCTGGCGGCCTGCTGTGGGTCGCGACCCTCGTATTTCTCCGGCCGGGTGCCTTGCCGGACTCGATGCATCCCTATGTGCGCGCCTATCCCTATGTCGTTGCGGGCGCAGGAGTCGTCTTGGGGTGGCTCTTCAATGGCAGCCGAGTCGTCTTCGCCATTCTCGTGCTGGCCCTGGCCGATCGAGCCTTGCTGCCGTTCACTCCCGGCGAGGCCATGGGCGCGGGTGTCGGCCACATTGTGTTCGATGCCGTCTCGATACTTCTGCCGCTGAATCTCGTGGCGTTCGCCATGATCAGCGAGCGCGGAATCCTGAACCTGTGGGGCCTGGCGCGGCTCGTCCCGATCCTGGCGCAATGCCTCGTCATCGCCGTCCTCTGCCTTCCTGCGCAGCGTGGCGTCGCGGCTTGGCTGGATCACGAATTCGTGGGCGCGAATCTGGCACCCTGGACCCCGATGCCACAATCAGCCCTGCTGGCATTCGGTCTGGCCCTGGTCGTCCAGGGGGTCAGGACGGCTTTGCATCGCCACCCGATCGAGGGTGGTTTCCTGTGGGCGCTGGCGGCCTCGTTTGTCGCCTTGCACGCTGGCCGTGCGGGATGGCTGGCCACGAACTACTTCGCCACAGCCGGGCTTATCCTCGTGGTGGCGCTCTTCGAGACGTCCTACCACATGGCCTACCATGACGATCTGACGGGGCTGCCCGGGCGGCGGGCGCTGAATGAGGCACTGATGAAGCTGGGCAACCGGTATGCGGTGGCGATGGTGGATATCGACCATTTCAAACAATTCAACGACCGGTACGGGCACGATGTCGGTGACCAGGCCCTGCGGATGGTTGCCTCGAAACTCGAACGTGTCTCCGGCGGGGGAAAGGCGTTTCGCTTTGGCGGTGAGGAGTTTGCGATGGTTTTCCCGGGTGAGTCAGCTGAGGATGCGGTCCCGCATCTTGAATCGCTGCGAAAGGCAGTCCAGGCATCATGCTTCGTCCTGCGCGGACCGGACCGGCCGCGGAAGAAGCCGGACACTCCGAGGTCACGAAGCGGCCCTCAAAGAGCAGTGGTGGTGACGGTCAGCATCGGTGTCGCCGAGCGCGACGGCCGTAACGCGAAGCCGGACCAAGTAATCAAGGCGGCAGACAAAGCCCTCTATCGCGCCAAAGACGCCGGGAGAAATCAGGTCAGCGCGTAGGGACCGAATGAGAGGCGGCATGTAGAGATGGCGGATCGGGAAAAACGGGGCGGGGGTGCATCCGCTCCGGGCACGGATGGATCGGGAGGGCAACGGGGCGAGAGAGCCGGCGTGAACGACATCCAGGTTGACAAGGCGAAGCTACTGCAAGAGGCGATAGCGCAGGTCGAGGAGACGCTGCGGCGCCTGGGGTCAGGGTACGCGACGGCGAAGCAGGCGACGCTGGACTCACCCCACGTGATGAAAAGCAAGCGCGAGGTGACGGGCATCGAGGCCTCCTACCTCGCCAATGCGCTGGCAGGGAACATCCAGGAGCGGGAATTCTGGTTGAGGACGCTCCGGGGGTTCCGGATGCCAGAGGCGCCGGAACGCGCCGCCCTGGGCTGCATCGTCGGTGTCGGCGCCGCAGATGGTCCGGTGGATCGTTTCTACTTTATCCTGCCCGTCTGCGGCGGCATGGAGATCCCGCTGGAGGACGGGGGCCTCACGGTGCGGGTGGTGACGCCCGAGACACCCGTCGCGAAAGCATTGATCGGGAAGTCCCTGGGCGATGCGGTCGCGTTTTCGAAGGAGCTGCATCACACCGGCCGTATCCGGCTGCTCGCCTGACCCGCAGGGAGGGGAGGAAACAAAGGAGTACGGGTGCAGGGGAGCGGGGAAGATGGGGCCGCCCTTCGTGTCAAGGCGGAGACTCCTCCCCGGTGATCGGATCGTGTGGGCAGGAGGCCAAAGAGCCGAGGGGTAAAGGGGCAAGGGGGCAGAGGAGAGGGGCATGCAGGACGTGGTGGTGGTCGGCGCGGCGGGGCGTGGCGGCCATTTGCCTGGGCGGCGGCGAAGCGCTGGCGATGGCGGTCGAACGCACGTGATCCGATAGGGACTGCGATAGCGACAGCGAAAAAGCAGCGTGATCGGCTCTTGCTGTGGAGATCTGCTGTTGGTTTCCTCTCGCGAAGCAGAGGAGGCGCCATGGAAATCAAGACCATCGGGGTGGTGGGGGGCGGCACCATGGGACACGGGATCGCCCAAGTGGCCATCCAGAACGGCTTTCGCGTCCTCCTGCGGGATGTGGAAGACCGGATCGTACAGCAGGCGCGCGCCCGGATCGAGAAGGGGCTGGATCGGCTGGTGGAGTCCGGGAAGATCAGCGAGGGTCAGAAGGGTGAGATGCTGAAGATGCTGACCACCACGACGAACATGCCCGAGCTGAAGAACGCGGACTTCGTCATCGAGGCTGCCACCGAGGACTTCACGGTGAAGAAGGCGGTCTTCCAGGAGCTGGACAAAACCTGCCGGGCGGCCACCATCCTGGCCACCAACACCTCCTCCATCTCGATTACCAAGATCGCGGCGATCACCAGGCGACCTGACAGGGTCATCGGCATGCACTTTATGAACCCGGTTCTCCTCCTGCAACTGGTGGAGGTGATCCGGGGTGTCGAGACGTCGGGCGAGACTGCGACGGCCACGCACGAGTTGGCCAAGCGCTTGGGAAAGACCACGGTGGAGGCCAAGGACTTTCCAGGATTCCTGGCCAACCGGATCCTGATGCCCATGATCAACGAGGCCATCTTCGCGCTCATGGAGGGTGTGGGCACGGTGGATGCGATTGACAATGTCATGACACTCGGCATGAAGCATCCGATGGGTCCCTTGGCCTTGGCCGATCTCATCGGACTGGATGTGTGCCTTGCGGTCCTCCGCGTCCTCCACGAAGGCCTGGGAGATCCCAAGTACCGGCCCGCCCCTCTCCTGGTGCAGATGGTGGATGCCGGCCGGCTGGGGCGTAAGACGCGGCGCGGCTTTTACAACTACTCGTGACGTGTCCGGCCGCGCCCGCTCTGCAATCACCGTCCCGCAGGGAGGGGCTCATGGGGTTCGAGACGATCATCCTCAACATTGAACGGGGAGTGGCCACCCTCACGCTGAACCGCCCCCAGCAGTTGAACGCCCTGGACCGGCGGATGTTCACGGAGTTGGACGAGGCGCTGGATGGGGTGGCGGCCTTTCTCGAGAAGCGAACGCCCAACTTCACGGGGCGGTAACCTCTCGGAGCGGCAGGATGGTTTTCGAGCTGGCCACGGGGTCCAGGTCTTCGGCGGCTGCGGGTACATGATGGACTACCCGGCGCAGCGGTTCATGCGCGACGCCAAGGTGACCGAGATCTACGAGGGGACCTCCGAGGTGCAACGCCTGGTGATCGCCAATGACCTTCTCTCATAGGAATGCCCCCACGGAGACCGACGGATGAACATCATCGTCTGCATCAAGCAGATCATCGATCCCGAGATTCCCGCTGAGCAGTTCAAGCTGGATCCGACCACCCAGCGCCAGATCCGCGGGGGCCTGTCCCTGGTCATCAGCGCCTACGACCAGAACGCCCTAGAGGTCGCCCTACAACTGCGGGAAAAGCTGGGCGGGAAGATCACGGCGCTCTGCCTGGGCGATTCCGGCGCCACAGGGGCTGTGAAGTCCGCGCTGGGGATGGGGGTGGATAACGGAGTTCTGGTGAGCGGCCCGGCCCTCCTGGCGTCGGACTCCTTCGGGGTGGCGCGCGTCCTGGCGAAGGCTATCCAGAAGATCGGGGTGCCGGATTTGGTCTTGACAGGCTGCGTGTCGGGGGACACCGGGAATAAGGTCGTCGGGCCGCTCATCGCCGAGGAGTTGGGGCTCCCCTGCGTGGCGTTCGTCACACGGGTCGAGGTGAAGGACGGGAAGGCCGTGATGCGACGGATCGTCGAGGATGGATACGAACTTGTGGAGGGGCCACTGCCGGTCGTGGCCAGCATCCTGAGTGATGACAGCAACGTGCCCCGCTACTCGAAGCTCAAGGACATCATGGTCGCGGCCAAGAAGCAGGTGCCGATCTGGAAGGCCGCCGATCTGGACCTGGATGGCACCAAGGTGGGGGCGGGGGCCGCGCGACTCGAACTCCGGGATGTCTCCATTCCGAGGCGCGAGTCCCGTTGCGAGATGCTGGACGGGGACACACCGGAAGGGCAGGCGGAAAAGCTGGCGCTCCGGCTGCGGGAACTGAAGCTGATCTGAGGGGAGAGCTCAGAGCCGCGAGCCAGGCGGGCACACGAGAATTCATCCACTGGCGTTGATACGAGAGTCGGGAAGGAGAAGCGGTGGCGGATGTCCTGGTGTTGGTGAACGGACAGGGTGACGTCCCGTCGCAGAACACGCTGGAACTACTGGGGGCCGCGCGACGGCTGGCGGATACCACCCGAGGAAAGGTGAAGGCTGTCGTCCTGGAGGGCAGCCAGAGTGGGCTGGGTGCGGCGCTGTGTGCGTACGGCGCGGATCAGGTGTTGCGGGCTGAACATCCACTCCTGAAGGAGTACCAATCGGACGCGTACGTGGCCACGCTGGACCAGGTCGCGTCGCAAGCAGGAGCGCAGGTGATCCTCCTGGCGGACGATGCGCGTGGCAAAGAGGTGGCCCCGCGACTGGCACACCGGCTGAACGGTGGGGTCGTGACCGAGGTGATGGGCATCGCGGGGGACGGGTCCGCCGTGCTTTTCCAGCGCCAAATGTACGGCGGCCGGACGATCGCGACTTTCGCTGCCCGACGATTTCCCATCGTGGCCACGCTGAAGCCCAGGGCCGTGGAGCCCGCAAGCGAACAGGCGGGCCGCTCCGGCGAAGAGGCTCCCGTGGCAGTCGTCCTGGATGCGTCCCTCCTCCGCACCCGGGTGGTCGAGAAGGTTGCCGAGGAGGTCCGTGGCGTCAAGCTGGAGAACGCCAAGGTGGTGGTGAGCGGCGGCCGCGGGCTCAAGGGCCTCGAACCGTTCAAGCAGCTCGAAGAGTTGGCCCAGCTCCTCAAGGGGGCGGTGGGGGCGTCGCGCGCCGCCACGGATGCCGGATGGATCCCCGCCTCACGACAGGTCGGGCAGACGGGGAAGTCGGTGAGCCCCGATCTGTACATCGCTGTGGGGATCTCCGGGGCGACTCAACACCTGGCAGGCATGACCGGCTCCAAGACCATCGTGGCGATCAACACCGATCCTGACGCGCCGATCTTCAAGGTGGCACACCTTGGTGTCGTCGGAGACTTCAGGGCGGTCCTCCCGAAGTTCATCGAGAAATGCAGGGAGCTGACACAAGACTGACGGCTGTGGGCGAGTTCCCATAGCCGTTCGCTGGAGTGTCCTGGAGCCGTCCGGATGACCCCCTCGCGGGAAATCTACTGGAACATCCCGGCGCATCTGCTGCTGTATCCTCTCTTCTTGCCGTTCCTCGCCGCCTTCCTCTATGGTTGCTATCGCCTCGTGAAGCTCATATGGATCGGCCAGCCCGACAAAGATGTCCCGCCGATTGGACGGCAGCTCCGCGAGATCGTGTTCCAGGCCGTCCTCCAGCGCCGTCTGCTCACGCAACGGCTGGCCGGCGGCATGCACGCGGCAATCTCGTGGGGGTTCGGCATCCTTTTCGCGGCCACTTGCATGGTGGCCATCCAGGAGTACTTCGGCGTTCCGACCCTTTCCGGCGACTTTTACCTGTATTTCATGTCCCTCGTCGTGGACCTGTTCGGTTTGGCCGCCGTCATTGGGGTGGTTGCCGCCCTAGTTCGGCGCTATGTGGCCGGAACCCAACGACTGTGGAAACCCCGGGACGCCGAAGGGTACAGTCTCTTCCTCTGGCTGCTCCTGGCCGTCCTGGTCAGCGGATTCGCGGTCGAGGGCCTCCGGATCGTGGCCACCCGCGATCCCTGGGGGCTCTGGTCGCCGGGGGGATGGGTGACCGGCCTTGGCCTTGGTGGGCTGACACGATCCCAGCAAGCCTCGCTGCACCGGGTGACCTGGTGGGGGCATGCCGTCCTGGCCTTCGCCTTCATTGCGCTGGTTCCGTACACCTTGATCCGCCACATCCTTGCGGCGGCGGCTAACGTCGCCCTGCGTCGGCCCCAGCCCTCGGGGGTGATCCAGCCGGTTGTCCTGGAAGAGGCGGAGCATTTCGGCATCTCAACGATCCAGGGGTTCCCCCGCAAGGATTTGCTGGACCTCGTGGCCTGCACGGAGTGCGGCCGATGCCAGGATGCCTGCCCTGCCTGGGTTACGGGGAAGCCGCTCACGCCGAAGGGGCTCATCATTGATTTGCGCGACCACCTGCTGGCCCGGGCCAGGGGAAACGGGAATGGCAAATCCATGGTGGGCGGCGTGATCGGCGAGGACGTGATCTGGTCCTGCACGACGTGCGGCGCCTGCCACCAGGAATGTCCGATCTTCATCGAGCCGATCCCTAAGATCATCAACATGCGCCGCTTCCTCGTCATGGAAGAGGCGCGCTTCCCCGAGACGATGCAGGCGGCCATGCGGGGGATGGAGAATCGCGGCCACCCGTACCAGGGTGCGGTGCCCAGCCGAACGGACTGGGCCAAGGGTTCAGCCGTGCCGCTGATGGCCGAGAAGGGGCCGGCGGAATACCTGTATTGGGTCGGGTGCGCTGCGGCATTTGACGAGCGCACCCAGAAGGTCGCCAGGGCCCTGGTCAAGGTGCTGAAGGCCGCCGGCGTGGACTTTGCCATCCTGGGCGAGGAGGAGCGCTGCACGGGCGATCCCGCCCGGCGCATCGGTCACGAGTTCCTGTTTCAGATGCAGGCCCGGGCCAACATCGAGACGCTGGACGGCTATGGCGTGAAAAAAATCATCACCGCCTGTCCGCACTGCTTCAACACACTCGGCAACGAGTACGGCCAGTTCGGCGGTCACTACGAGGTCATCCACCACACGGTGTTCATCCGCGACCTCTTGCGGCAGGGTCGCCTCAGGCCGAGGACAGCCATCCGCGAGACCGTTGCCTACCACGATCCCTGCTACCTGGGTCGGCACAACGGGATGTTCCATCCGCCCCGGGAAATCCTTCAGATCCTGCCGGGCATCCGGGCGAAAGAGATGGAGCGGCACGGACAGAAGGGCTTCTGCTGCGGGGCGGGCGGTGGCATGATGTGGTTCGAGGAACGGATCGGCAAACGGGTGAACATCGAGCGGACCGAAGAGGCGCTGCGGGTGAAGCCGAACGTCGTGGGCACCGCGTGTCCGTTCTGCCTGAGCATGTTCGAGGACGGCATCCGAGCCAAGGACGCGACGGAACAACTCAAGGTCATGGACCTGGCCGAACTGGTGGCGCGAGCGCTCTGACATGGGCGCTCGGCAGTTCCTGGAAGCTCTGAGGCCGCGTACCTTCGTACGCTTTGAAGGGTGTACAGGCGAGTCTGCAGAGCATGGATTTTCAGCTTACTGAAATGCAGCGGCTCATCCGTGACTCAGTGCGGGAGTATGCGGAGAGAGAGCTTGCGCCCATGGCTGGCGATCTCGACCGCCTGAAGCAGTTCCCGACTAGGCCGCTCCAGCGCTTGGCGGAACTGGGTATCCTGGGCATGGCCGTCCCTCCGGAATACGGCGGTTCGGGGGCGGATGGCGTGAGCAGTTGCCTGGCCTTGATGGAGATCAGCCGGGCCTGCGCCAGTACCGCCGTGGCGGTATCGGTTCACGATGCGCTGGCATGCGAGATTGTTTACCGCTATGGGACGGAAGCGCAGCGGCAGAAGTACCTCCCGGGCCTCGCCTGCGGCGAGATCCTGGGTGCCTTCTCCTTGACGGAGACCACGAGCGGAAGCGACGCCGCAAGTCTCCGGACGACGGCACATCTGCGGAGGAATCATTACATCCTGAACGGGACAAAAATCTTCGTCACAAACGGTAGTCGCGCGAGCGCGATCATCCTGTTCGCCTCCACGGATTTGTCACTCGGGGACAAGGGGATCACGGCATTTCTGGTGGAACCCTCCTTTCCCGGCTTTCGCGTCGGCAAGCGGGAAGACAAGATGGGGCTTCGCGCCTCGGATACGGTCGAGCTCGTCTTGGAGGATTGTCAGGTCCCGGTCGAGAACCGGGTCGGGGAGGAGGGCGAAGGGTTCAAGATCGCCATGGCCGCCCTGGTGAACGGTCGCGCGGGGATTGCGGCGCAAGCGGTCGGCATCGCGCAGGCGTGTCTCGAGGCCTCGATCCGGTACGCGAGAGAACGCCATCAGTTCGGTCAACCGATTGGACGGTTCCAGGCCATCCAGTGGAAACTGGCCGACATGGCCACCGGGATCGAGGCGGCACGACTCTTGACCCTGCGAGCCGCGTCGCGGAAGGATCGCGGTCTTCCCTTCGCCGCCGAATCCTCGATGGCCAAGCTTTTCGCGTCGGAGGTGGCCAACCGGGCGGCCTCCGAGGCGGTGCAGATTCATGGCGGCTACGGGTATATCCAGGACGTCCCGGTGGAACGGTACCTGAGGGACGCGCGGGTCCTCACGATCTACGAGGGGACGTCGGAGATCCATCGGCTCATCATTTCGCGGCACCTGCTCGGGAAGGAGTACGAAACGGCCGCGAGCGGAGGGGGCTCATGACGTTCGACCCGGGCAATGGACGTTCTCCGTGGCGCCGCACTGGATGACGATCCGTGGGGGCGGGACCTGCTCATGCCGAGCATCCTGGAGGCGGTGAGGGCGTATGCGACGGTGGGCGAGATCATCGGCCTCCTGCGCGAGGTGTGGGGCGAGTATACCGAACTCCCCATCATCTGATGGCGCTTTGTTCAGAGTGGAAATTCTGCACCAGGAGGAGGGGACGAAGTCATGAGCGACGAGCGAAAGATCCGGGTTTTGATCGCCAAGCCGGGTCTCGATGGGCACGACCGGGGAGCCAAGGTCATCGCCCGCGCCTTTCGCGACGCGGGGATGGAGGTGATCTACACTGGCCTGCGGCAGACTCCCGAGATGATCGTAAACGCCGCCATCCAGGAGGACGCGGACGCCATCGGCCTGAGTTGTCTGTCCGGGGCGCACATGCACCTTTTCCCCAAGGTTATGGAGCTGCTGAAGGAGCGAGGCGTGGACGACGTCCTGGTGTTCGGCGGAGGAACGATCCCCGACGAGGACATTCCCAAACTGAAGGCCTGTGGTCTGGCCGCGGTGTTCACCCCGGGTGCCAGCACCCAGGATGCCATCGCCTTCGTGCGCAATAACCTCAAGCGCAAGTGACCGTGGCCGGGTCCCCGTTCGCCCCTCCTGAACTCCTCGGTCATGCCATCCCTGCCTATCCTCGGAACCCACCCGGGCCGATCCGGGTCCCATGAGCGCAACACCCGCAGCATCGCGAGCGTCCGGGCTGAGGATTCGACGCCGGTTGCGGCGCCGCTCCCCTTGGTGTCCCGGCGACCGGGATCATTCTTAGGCCTTTCCGGCGCGGGATTCCTCGCGTTTTCTATGGACACGTTGGATTTTGATATGGTAGGTTCCCGGCTCACAAACGCTGGTTTGAATGCGGGTTTATTTCCCATGGACCTGGTGCAAAAGATCCTGCAGGGTGATCCCCGCGCCGCGGCCCGTTTGATGAGCATGATCGAAAACCGGGTCGCCGAGGCCGTTCCCGTCCTCAAGTCCCTCTATCACCACACCGGCAAAGCACACGTCATCGGGGTGACGGGTCCCCCGGGGTCGGGGAAGAGCACACTCACCGACAAGATCACGGAGGAGCTGCGCCGCCGGGGCCAAACAGTCGGCATCGTGGCAGTGGATCCCACCAGTCCATTCACCGGCGGCGCCATCCTGGCCGATAGGATTCGGATGCAGCGTCACAGTGTGGATCCCGGCGTCTTCATCCGGAGCATGGCGACCCGTGGTCACCTTGGCGGCTTGGCGCGCGCGACCAACGACGTGGTGCACGTCCTGGACGCCGCAGGGAAGGATTACGTCCTCATTGAGACCGTGGGCGTCGGGCAGGATGAGGTCGACATCGTGCGGGCCGCCCACACCAGCATCGTGGTGGCGGTTCCCGGGATGGGGGACGACATCCAGGCCATCAAGGCGGGCGTGATGGAGATCGGGGATCTCTTCGTCGTGAATAAAGCCGATCGCGACGGCGCCGACAAGGCGGCTATGGAAATCGAGATGGCGCTTCATCTGGGCGGGGTGACCGGGGGCTGGCGGCCCAGGGTGCTGAAGACCGTGGCGCTGAAGGCGGAGGGCGTCGCCGAGCTGACACAGGCGATCCTGGAGCATCAGGCTTTTCTGCAGCAGCATGAGGGTCGTCGGCAGAAGGGCAGGGAGCGCAGCCACTGGGTTTTCCACGAGCTCCTCCAGGAGCGGGTAACGACCCGGGTCATCGAAAAGGCAGCGAGCAACGGGACTCTCGACCGCCTGATCGAGCGGATCGAGGCGCGGGAGACGGACCCATACTCGGCCGTTGAGGAGGTGCTGAAGAGGGCGGGAGTATCGGGTCGAAGGGTGTGACGAAATTCTCGAGGCCGAACCTCACCTCTAACACGAGCAGTCAGTCTCCGAACATCCGTGTCCAGACGGCAGGTCCGCCCAAGGACCTGACCGCTCGCCTTGAGGCACGCGTCCGCGAGGCGATCAAGCTCCGAACGCAGGTCGAAGTTGTCCCTTCGGGGGCGCTTTCCGCGGACGGGAAAAAAATCTCCGACGAGCGAACCTGGGATTGATCCGGGGTCTCAGCTCTTCGAGTGAGAGAAGCATTATAAAAAGGATTATGTAACAGATGTAACTCTTTGTAATATCGGGCCATTATCGAAATTACCTCCTTCGATTATCCGGCGATGGCCCAGGCACCAGTAACGGCTACGCTAGGGATGCCACCGCGGCCGTGGTCCGGGCGAAAGCATTGATGGGGAAGGGGAAGAAACCGTAGTACCGACAAGGAGCCGACGGCAATCATGGAATCGAAGGGGAAAGAGTTTCTCGAGCGCTTGAAGTCGGAGGTCCTCGTTTTCGATGGGGCCATGGGGACAATGCTTTTCGAGGCGGGCCTTACGGAAGGGGCCTGCCCGGAGCTGTGGAACGAGATCCACCCCGACGTCATTCGAAGCATCCACAAGGCCTACTTCGACGCGGGCAGCGACTTTGTCGAGACCAACAGCTTCGGGGGCACACGTCTGAAGCTCGCGGCGTACAACCTGGAGGACAAAGCGCGCGAGTTGAACCGGCTCGCCGCCCAGCACGCGCGGAGCGTCTGCCCACCAGGCAAGTTCGTGGCGGGCTCCATCGGGCCGACGGGGCATCTGCCGGACACGTTCGAGCCGCTGGGCGACACCAGCGAAGAGGAGTTCTACGAGAATTTCCGGGAGCAGGCCCTGGGGCTGGCCGAGGGTGGGGTGGACCTGTTCGCCATCGAGACCATGATGTACCCCGAAGAGGCCGTGGTGGCGATCCGCGCCGCCAAAGAAAGCACAGGGCTCCCGCTGATGTGTAGTATGTTCTTCCAGTGGGAGAAAAACCAGAACCGCGATCGGACGATGTGGGGAACCAGCCCGGAACGAGCGGCCAAGATCCTCGTGGAGGCCGGCGCGGATGTGGTCGGATGCAACTGCGGGGACGGTGGGCCGGAGCGTGCGGCGGGCATCATGCAAGCGATGCGGAAGGCGACGAAGGGGATGCTGATCGCCTATCCGAACGCTGGCCTTCCCCGGATCCAGGCCGGCCGAACCACCTACGACTTGTCCCCCGACGAAATGGCGGCACGGTATCCCGCCATCCTGGATGCGGGCGCCAACATCGTCGGCGCCTGCTGCGGCAGCACCCCGGCACACATCGCGCGGGTCGCCGAGGTCGTGCGAAAGCGACGCGCGCCCCGCTCATAGCTGATGGCTCCTAGGCCATAGTCCAATCCAGTAGCCATCAGGTATGAAATGGGTCCTCCGATCCGGAATTGGCGGACGTCCCCCATTCTGGCGAACGCGAAATGGGCGCCAGGAGAGATGGAGCAGAGGCGATGCCGAACGATTCAGAGAATCTGAGGATAGTACGGGAGATCTACGAGGCCTTCGGTAAGGGTGACCTTGCCGCCATTCTGAATCTTCTTGCAGGCGGAGTTGATTGGGCATCCCCGGGTCCGAAGGCTATTCCATTCAGCGGGAGTTGGCACGGTCGTGACCGGGTCGCCCAGTTTTTCGCTGCTGTCGGCGAGCACCTGGAAGTGCTGGATTTCGGCGTTGGGCAATTCATCGCCCAGGGCGATGCGGTCGTGGTCCTTGGGCGTGAGCGGATGCGGGTGAAGGGCACCGGCCGAGTTTATGAAACGGAATGGGCGCATGTGTACACGCTTCGCGAAGGCAAGGTCGTGAGATTCCGCGAATACGCCAACACCGCCGCCGTCGCACAAGCATTCCGCGGTTCGTAACCTCCGCTCGAGGAGTCCGACACCAGCCCCACCATCAATAAGCCGAGTTGCGCATAAGCCTACGACAGCCTGGATCGCGCCCTGGCGCTCAGTCTTCTAGATGGGGGGGCGTGCTATACTTGGCAACGCCCTCCATTCTGGTATTTGCCTTGGGTAGCTCGTTCCGCGAGGAGAATGGCACGTCAAGAAGCCATGCCCCCGTCATCAGCCTTCAGGCAGGCCCCACCCGCATCGCTCCTGCACCATAGGCCCTTCGCGCTTTACTGGTTCGCGCGTATGGCGACCACGATCGCCTTCCAAATGCAGGCGGTGGCGGTGGGCTGGCAGGGCTATGCGCTGACCGGAAGCGCGTTCTACCTTGGCTTGATCGGGCTCGCCCAGTTCCTGCCGATGTTCCTCTTGAACCTCGTCGTGGGCCAAGTGGTTGACCGCTACGATCGCCGCCTGGTGGCGCGCACGTGCCAGCTCGTGGAGGCGCTGGCGGCCGGGACGCTGGCCCTCGGCAGTGCTAGCGGGTGGCTGAGCCGGGGGAGCCTCCTCGCGATCGTCTTCCTCGTTGGGGCGGCGCGCGCCTTCGAGATGCCGACCATGCAGGCGCTGGTGCCCAGCTTGGTCCCCGCCCGTCTCATCCCCCCCGCGATCGCCTGGGCGGCATCCGCGGGCCAGACCGCCACCATCCTCGGGCCGGCGCTGGGCGGCCTGCTCTATGCGGCCGGGCCGGCCACGGTTTACACGACGGTTGGTCTCTTGTTCCTGGGTGCGAGCCTGCTTCTGGCCGGGATTTCCCTGGAGCGGGTGCCCTCGAAGCGCGAGCCGGTGAGCCTGCAGTCGCTGTTCGCCGGCATCGCCTTCATCCGCAGCCAGCCGGCGATCCTGGGCGCGATCTCCCTCGATCTTTTTGCGGTGCTGCTGGGCGGCGCCACGGCGCTCTTGCCGATCTACGCGCGGGATATCCTGGGAACCGGGCCCTGGGGTCTGGGCCTGCTGCGCTCTGCACCTGCCGTCGGCGCGCTGAGCATGTCGGTGATTCTGGCGCACCGCCCGCTCCAGCACCGGGTCGGGCGGATCATGTTCGGGGCCGTGACGATCTTCGGTGGCGCCACCATCGGGTTTGGGGTGTCCACCTCTTTCGTCCTGTCCCTGGCCGCGCTGATCGTCCTCGGCGCGGCGGATGTCATCAGCGTGGTCATCCGCAACTCGCTGGTGCAGATCAACACCCCCGACGAGATGCGGGGCCGGGTGACCGCCGTGCACTCGATGTTCATCGGCACCTCGAACCAGCTCGGAGAGTTCGAGTCGGGCGTCACCGCCGCCCTGTTCGGCACCGTTCCCGCCGTCCTGCTGGGGGGAGTCGGCACGATCCTCGTCGTCCTGATCTGGATTCGCCTCTTCCCGGAGCTCGCGCGCATCGATTCCTTGGAGCCGTGACGGAGAGGCGCGTCCATGCGGGAGTATGCGGTGGGCCGGCCGCCGCTCCGGCTCGCCCCGCCCGCGGCAACAGCCGCTCCGAGATCCTCGCCGCGGCCTGATCGAATCCCATCCCGCACGGAGTGCCGCCGCGACGGCGGGGAAGGGAAGTTATAATTTCATGACCGTCCCCTATTTCCTATTTCCCTGCTGGAAGGTAGGGGGGAGGGCGGTGGGACATCCCCGGCTGTTTCTTCTGAGCCTCAGGCCCCGGATTCAACCTCGTGCCGGTAGCGCCCCAGGGTGCGGGCGGCGTCCATGAAGTACTGGACGATCTCGGGCTTGGCCATGGGTGGGATCTCGCAACTGGTGGAGAGGATGTAGCCGCTCCGGCCCCCGACCGTGTCTAGGCAGCGCTTCACCTCGGCCTCGATCTGTGCCTTGCTTGCCCGCTCGAAGATTCTGGCGTCCACGTTGCCGATGACCACCGCCTTTCTCTCGGCCACCCGCATCAACTCCTTCAACTGATCCACTGAGGGGTCGTTGTCAATGCTGATGGTGCCGAAGCCGGCATCCACCAGGTCCTCGTAGAGCGGGTGCGTCATCCCGCAGATGTGGACGGTGCAGCTGACCTTCTGCTTCTTGAAGTGCTGGACCAGTTCCTGGTGGAACGGCTTGATGAACTCCTTATAGTTCGCGGGAGAGATCGGGCTGCACGAGGCGGTCGGCTCGGCAAAAGACAGGCCGATCCTGGTTCGGGCCACCAGCTCGGAGAGCTGCCGGACGTAGTCGGTGGTGAAACGCAGGAGGTCCCGGACGAACTGGGGATCGTCCACGGTGTCGAGGAGCAGGGCCTCGGGCCCCCGCATCAATATTGCCACCGTCCAAGGGCCTGTGACCACGGCCCCCGCCGCCGTGGGCAGCTTGGCGGCCATCAGGCCCTCGCACAGCTGCAGGAACATGGGCAGGCGACCGGTGCCCTTTGGGTCCGGGATGTTCATCCGCGCCAGCTTCCCCTTGTCCTCGGCCAGGACATGGTGGCTGATGCTGGGGACGATGGTGTCGCTCCACTTGACGGTGCAACCGGCCGCCTCGGCCTCCTTAGTTAGGTCGGTGTAGGCCAGGACCACGTCGTGCCCGTGCTTCTCGTAAATGTTGACCTGGGCCTTGATGGCCTTCTTGGCGTCGCTGCAGTATTCCCGGATGGTGTAGCCCTCCTGGGTCCCCGCATACGAGGCGATGATAGGGTAGGCGGGGACGCTGTCCGCGTAGGAGCGCTTGTAGGCGGCCACCACGCGGTCCCGCGGCGTGTACTGAGCCCTGCCCGCCGCCGCGTCCCACATCTTGTTGACCTCCATGTAGTTGGGCGGGAGCTTTGGCTCGTACTCCATGAACTGGGTGATAGGGTAGCGGATGCCGCCCTTGTGGGTGCCACGAAGGCCCTCCATGACCTCCTCGATCCTGGGGTACGGGATCGTGAAGGCCATTTCGTGGTCCTGGGTCTGGCCGAAGATCCGGTCGCCGCTGCACGGGAGGATGACCTGGCACTCGTTGGTCTTCATCGTGGTGACGATGATCTCGGAGCAGTCGATCCGCCCGCCGAAGGATGAAGTGAGCTTCCCGCCCCGCTTCCACAGGGCGGCCTGGACCAGCCGCATCACCTGGGCAGGGTTGGCATAGACACAGATCAGGTGCGGCTCGAAGTCGCACCGGTCTAACGGCGCGGCCACCAAGGCGGAGAACTGATTGTAGGCGAACTTGTCCACGGCCGCCTCGGACCGGGCGCCAGCCTCGGCCGTCTCGGTGTACATCGCCTCGCAGAGGTTTCCGTCGTGGTAGTACTTCAGCTCTTTGTCGAAGCCCAGGGTGACGATTCCCAGGGAGCAGATGCTGTCTTCCCGGGTGAGGGCGATAGTCCAGCCGTAGCGCCGGACCATGTCGATGGTCATGCAGTTCATGAAGCCCCGCTTGAAGTCTCTTCCCGGCCGTTTCGCCTTCTCGGGAAGGGATTCGCCCTGGCGGAACATACGGATGGCGGTGGGAAAGGTCTGCGGGCGGATATAGGTGTTCAGCTCCTCATTGACTTTCTTGAGGTCAATCACGGCGGGCCCCCTCCCTGGATTTCGAATGTACGGGACGGATACCTCGTGTGCGAGACGTGGCTCATTATGCCTGGGCGAATGGGATGCGTCAATCGCTGTCAGGCGATCCCTGACATCCTGGAAGAGGTGATGGCCGCTCTGCGTCCCGGCGCCAGGGCGAACGATGTCTTCGCCCGAGCGGCAGCCCTGGCGGCGCGACGGGGGTACGCCGATCGGTTCATGAATGCGGGGCCGGCGCAGGTTCGCTTCCTCGGGCACGGCGTGGGCGTCGAGCTGGACGAGATTCCCTACCTGGGGGCGGGGCCAAATCTGACCATCGAGGCGGGCATGACGTTAGCGGTAGAGCCGAAGATCGTCTTTCCGGGTCGTGGCATCGTCGGTGTCGAGGACGCGATCCTGGTGGGGAGCGGTGACCCGGAGTACCTGACATTCACGCCGCGGGAGCCGGTGATTTCGTGATCCAGGCGGATCACTGGAAGTCTATGAGCGGACCCTACTCCTTCTCAAGAATGGCCGGGCGGGTAAAGCGCACGCCCGCCACTTCCATGAAAATCGTCGGGTACTGCACCGGAGGAGTGATCATCCCCGGTCCGCCGGACGTGGCGAGGATGGTATCCTCGGACTTCGTGCCGGTGATGGTGGGATTCCAGGTGAAGCCCTGATTCTCCTGGACGATGTCGGGTGTCCCGGGGTGGACCCGGTAATCCCTTTGCTGGTAGCCGATCGGCCCTCCCTGGTGATGCAATTTCCACTCGTCGGGAAACCCTTGCTCCCGATAGGCATCCAGCCCCTTCTGCAAGACTTCGCGTGCGGGCGTGCCGGGGCGCGTATGGGCCATGAACGTGCAGTCCACAACGACGTTGGCCTCGTACTGTCTCTGCAAGGCGGCCGGCACCTTTCCGAAGTGCACGAACCGGGTCAGACAGACGATGAGGCCCCCCTTTCGTGCATTCACGGAGATCATCAGGAATCGGTCGATCGTCCGCTCGGTGGAGATGGGGTGACGGAATCGCCGGACCCGGTCGTCGGCCGCGACCATGAGGCCAACGGGGTCGATCCGATCCTTCCACAGCTCGCGGCAAAGCCTCCCGACGACCTCTGACTCCTTCTCGCCCCGGCGGGTTTCCACCGCCACCTTCTCGACGGCCTGGGATACCCGCTGGCCCAACCAGCGGTAGCGCTCGACCTCGGCCGGCGTCAGCGAGTATCGAAGGCGGGCGATCTCCTCCGCCATCAACCGCGTATCCGGAACAAACACATCGCAAGCCACTAGGCCCTTCCCGACGAGGCTTCTCAGTATGGGGGCCTCCAGATCCTCGTACCAGGAGTGCGTCTTCACAGTGAAGCCCAGCTTCTCGGCATTTTCCTCCTGGATCATTCGAGGAGCCTCGATGTTGTTGCAGAGCACGAACTTGGCGTTCTCGGTGACGAGAAGGGAGGTGCCCCCCATCTCTGTGGCGAGTCCGATGGCGTTCACTCCCCCGCACGTCATCCAGGAGAAGTTGGCCTGTCGCTTGAGGAGCACTCCCCTCAAGCCGTTTTGCTGCAGGAACCGCCTGACCCTGCCTTCTTTCTCTACGAGTTCGTCCGTCGTGGTCATCACCCCGCCCCCTTCCCAATTCACCGTTGCGTGAGTGCCACCGCGGCAGAATGCTGTGCCCGTAAATTATACCCGAAACCTTGGGAGTCAAGAGCTTTCCTCCTGGAGAGAAGAGCAGGATGGTGCGGATTGAATCGAATTGAATCGAAGACAGGAGACTCCGAAGAGCAGGAAAAGCTGTGTGGCATTGACCGAGGCATCCCAGCCGAGGAAGAGGAACAGGTTCATGGGCCAGGGATCAGGGTTGACAAGGTTTTGGCTCCCTCCTAGACTGCCGCTCGGTCCTCTGGCCTTTCCATTCCTGCCTGCGCATTTTCATCACCGGAGGCTCGCCATGCGCATTCGTGACGTGCGAACGATCCCGCTGGAGTATCCCCTGCCGCAACCTGTCTTCGACGCAAACTACATCATGGCCACAAAGCCGGCGCTCCTCGTCGAGGTGGAGGCGGACGACGGCCTGATCGGCCTGGGCGAGGCCGCCCATTTCGGGGGGCCGCTCCGTTCGACCCAGACGGTCATCGAGGGCGAGCTCCGGGAGCATCTGCTGGGAGAGGACCCCCGCGAGATCGAGCGGCTGTGGGAGCGCATGCACCAGCGCGCCTACAAGCATGCCCGCGGCGGGGTGCTTATCGCGGCGATGAGCGGGATCGACATCGCCCTCTGGGATTTGCGGGGCAAGATGAGCGGGATGCCGCTGTGGCGCCTGCTGGGGGGCTACCGCCGACGCGTGCCTGCCTACGCCACGGGCGGCTTCTACGCCGAGGGGAAGGGGATCCACGAGCTCTGCGACGAGATGCGAGCCTACTGCCAACATGGCTTTGGCGCCGTCAAGATGAAGGTGGGGCGCAACAGCGACATCGAGGGAAGCCCCTTGCGCGCCATGGCGCATCGGGGCGTGTGCGAGGTCTCTTTGGGCGAGGATCTCAGCCGGGTCCGGGCGGTCCGCGAGACGATCGGGCCGGACATCCGGCTGATGGTGGACGCCAACGGGGCCTGGGATGTCCCCACGGCCGTCAAGATGGGGCGCGCCCTGGAGCCATTCGACGTCTATTGGTACGAGGAGCCGGTCTGCCCGGACGACCTGGTGGGGAGCGCCGAGGTGGCGGCCAAGATCACGATTCCGGTGGCGGGCTACGAGACCTGTACCTACGGGAAGGTCGGATTTCGGGACTACATCGCCGCCAGGGCCATCCACTTCGTCCAGCCGGATGTCGCCTGGTGCGGCGGACTGACGGAAGGTTTGAAGATCGCGCACCTGGCCCAGAGCTGGAACCTGCCGCTGGCCCCGCACATCCATGGGTCGGCGATCGCGGTTGCCGCGGCAGTCCACCTGCTGGGCGCCGTTGCGAACGCCAGCATGGCCGAGATGGTCTTCCCGGCCCATCCGCTCATGGCTGAGCTGGTGCGCGACCCTATGGTCGTGGACCGGACGGGTCACATCGAGCTCAGCGACCGGCCGGGCCTGGGCATCGACCTGGATCTTCGGATGGTGGAGAGGTACCGCATCGATCGGTAGCGGACGAGAGACTCCGCCGGCCGGACGCGGGCCAGCTGTCGCCGCGGGACGCCAACACCGTGAAGAGGCTCCAAGAGCGGGTTGCAGCGGGGCGGGGGCTGGGCGAGATGCAGGAGGAGCTCATGCGGGTGCTGGGAGTCGAAAGCGAAATTTCCTGAGGGAAAGGGAGCGCCCAACCTGGATGATGTCTGTGTTTCGGCCTGTCGTAGATCAGTGAAAATGTCCGCTTCGGGGCCTGGCGCCACACCGTTGGGCGCGCCCGGCCCCTGCTTTGGATGGAAACTGAGAAGTGCGCTCCTTCGCTCGGTGTCGTGGCCAGAGGCGGTCAGGTGGTCTTGGTGTGGCCCACAGGCTATCGTGGGTCCGCTACTGCCGCACTCCACCAGGCTCACCACCGGTTACCTCCCAGGGGACAGAATCACTGATCTGTTAGGGGAGGACAAGTTCACTGACCTAACACATCCGGTTGTATCTTCTCTTGACAAGTGGGGAGGCTTTGCATAGCTTGAGTTTTCTAGGCGCAGGGAGACTCCCTTTCCGTACGGAGCTCGGGAGGAGCTTTCTGGCTCAAGACCAGTTGTACAACAGCGGTCACGCAGAGGGGTCGCGATCATGGCGGACTATCCGGCGCAGTACATCTGGTTGAATGGCGAGTACGTCCCATGGCCCGAGGCGAAGGTGCACGTGTCCACCGACACGGTGCTGCGCGGGGCCAATGTCTTTGAGGGGCTGCGCGCCTACTCCGGTCAGAAACAGAACCAGGTGTTCATCTTCCGGCTGGAGGAGCACCTGGACCGGCTCTGGAAGTCCATGAAGATCATGCGGATGACGCTCTCATACTCCAAGAGCGATCTGGCCGCAGCCTGCACAGGGCTCGTGGCCAGGAACGGTTTCCGGGAGGACCTGCAGGTCCGGGTGATCGCGTACTTCGGCGAGGGGCCGTTGTTCGCCTTCGAGCCGGATAAGATCTTCACGGGTGCGTTCATCCTGGCCACGCCCCGGCGAAGCACGCTGAACGACGAGCGGGGCATCGCCTGCTGCGTGAGTTCGTGGCGGCGCATCTCGGACAATGTCCTGCCGCCCCGGGTCAAGGCCGGCGCCAACTACCACCAGAGCCGGTTGGTCTCCGTGCAGGCTCACGTTGACGGCTACGACAACGCCATCATGCTGAACGATCAGGACAAGGTCTCCGAGGGCCCCGGCGCGTGCCTGATGATCGTGCGCGGGGACCGGCCGATTACCCCACCGGTCACGGCCGGAATCCTGGAAAGCATCACTCGCTCCACCCTCGCCGACCTGTTCGCCGCCGAGCTTACCCTCCCGCTCCTCGAGCGGGAGGTCGATAGGACCGAGATGTACCTTGCCGACGAGGCGTTCTTCTGTGGCTCGGCGTACGAGATCTTGCCGATCACCTCGGTGGATCGCTACCTGCTCGGTGACGGGTCCATCGGGCCGGTCACCCGCCAGATCCGGCGGCTCTATCACGACGTGGTTCGTGGGGCCACCCCGAAGTACAAGCACTGGCTCACGCCGGTCTATTAGCCGGGAAGTGTCACGCGGGGAAGCTTGCATTCTCCGGAGCAAGTGACCAATGACCGGTGTCCCACAAGGAATGGCGGGGACGACACGCCAGGACCTGTTACGAGTCACCGCGCGGGTCCTGTTCTCTCTTGGTCATCGGGGACTGGCCATTTCCCGGATCATTCGTTGATGTGTCCACATCGTGGGACTGAGCGGGTGGGTGACGTACGCCCGGATCGTGCGCGCCCAGGTCCTCACCATCAAGGAACAGGAATACGTCCTGGCCATCCGTGGGCTGGGCGGCTCCATGTGGCGAATCCTGGCGAGCCACATCGTGCCCAACACGCTGGCCCCTTTCCTGGTCGTCGCCACGCTGGAGTTGGCGCGCACCATCCTCCTTGAGTCCACGCTGAGCTTCCTCGGCCTCGGGATCCAGCCTCCCACGCCAAGCTGGGGCGGCATGCTGAGCGAGGGGCGGGGCTACCTGGACACCGCCTGGTGGATCTCCGCCTTCCCGGGTCTCGTCCTCATGCTCACCGCCCTGGTCGTGAGCCGGGTTGGCGATTGGCTCCGAGATGTCCTGGACCCGACCCTCCGCGGCACCTAGACCAGAAGGTCATCGCGGGATTCCCCGGGGCGGACGAACGCCCGGGGGCCGCACCGTGTTCCTCGATCAGAGTTGACTTCCCTCGGGAAATCACGTACGCTGACATGAGTTGAGGCATTCATACAGCCCAGTGGGCTAGGGGGTTCTCATGGCCGAGGTGGCGACGCGCAAGCAGCCCGCCAAGGAAGATCGGAAGGAGCGGGACAAGGCGCTGGAGCTGGCTCTCTCCCAGATCGAGAAGATGTACGGCAAGGGCGCCATCATGCGCATGGGGATCTCCGGGGCGCTGCTGCCGGTCGCAGCCATCCCCACCGGCTCCCTGGAGCTGGATTACGCGTTGGGCGTCGGTGGGGTTCCGCGCGGCCGTGTCATAGAGATCTTCGGTCCGGAAGCCAGCGGCAAGACGACCCTGGCCCTCCACATCATCGCCGAGGCGCAGAAGAAGGGCGGCGCCGCGGCCTTCGTGGACGCCGAGCATGCCCTGGACGCCAACTACGCCAGGCTCCTGGGGGTCAATATCGACGACCTCTTGATCTCCCAGCCGGATACCGGGGAGCAGGGGCTGGAGATCACCGAGGTCCTGGTGCGGAGCGGCGCCGTCGACGTGGTGGCGATCGATTCCGTGGCGGCCCTGGTGCCGCGGGCCGAGATCGACGGGGAGATGGGAGATTCCCTGCCGGGCCTGCAGGCCCGCCTCATGTCGCAGGCGCTGCGCAAGCTCACCGCGGCCATCAGCAAGTCGCGGACCTGCGTCGTTTTCATCAACCAGCTGCGCGAGAAGATCGGAGTCATGTTCGGCAATCCCGAGACCACCACGGGCGGCCGGGCCCTGAAGTTTTACGCCTCGGTGCGCCTGGACATCCGCCGCATTTCGGCGATCAAGGACGGCGAAGAGAATATCGGCAGCCGGGTGAAGGTCAAGGTGGTGAAGAACAAAGTCGCTCCACCGTTCCGCGAGGCGGAGTTCGACATTATCTACGGGGAGGGGATCTCTCGCGTGGGGAGCCTCGTGGATTTGGGCGTGACCCACAAGGTGATAGAGAAGAGCGGGGCGTGGTATGCCTTCGGCGGCGAGCGGATCGGCCAGGGGCGCGAGAACGCCAAGCGTTTCCTCCAGGAGAATCCGGCCATGGCCGATGAGATCGAGGGGAAGCTCCGGGCAGCCCTGGGCATGGTCGCTCCGGCCGAGACGGAGGTGTAAGGTCCATGGAACTGCCGGATCTGCTCAAGGTGGCCGTGGAGCGCAAGGCCTCCGACCTTCACCTCAAGGTGGGAAGCCCGCCGATCCTGCGCATCGATGACAAGCTGATCCCCCTGGTGGAGATGCCCCGCCTCGGCCAGGACGCGGTCGTGACCATGGCCGCCAGCGTGATGAACGCCAAACAGCGGGAGAAATTCAAGGAGCGCTGCGAGATCGACCTGGCCTACAGCGTGCCGGGCCTGGGCCGCTTCCGGGCCAACGTCTTCCAGCAGCGGGGAACCGTGGGGCTCGTCCTGCGCGTCATCCCCATCAAGATCCAGTCGATCAACGAACTGAATCTGCCCCCGGTCTTGGAGAAAATCGCCATGGAGCCCCGGGGCCTGGTCCTGGTCACGGGGACGACGGGTTCGGGCAAGTCCTCGACCCTGGCGGCCATGATCGACCACATCAATTCCAACCGCTCGGGGCACGTCCTCACCATCGAGGACCCCATCGAATTCCTGCACCGGGACAAGAAGTGCCTGGTCAACCAGCGAGAGGTCGGGGTGGACACCTCCTCGTTCAGCGAGGCCCTGCGGAGTGCGCTACGCCAGGATCCCGACATCATCCTGGTGGGCGAGATGCGGGACTACGAGACGATCTCCACCGCCATCCTGGCGGCCGAGACGGGTCACCTGGTCATGAGCACCCTTCACACCCTGGATGCCACCGAGACGGTCAACCGGGTCATCTCCGTCTTCCCGCCGTACCAGCAGAAGCAGATTCGGCTGCAGCTCGGGGCGGTCCTCAAGGGGATCATCGCCCAGCGGCTCATCCCGCGGGCCGACGGCAAGGGCCGCGTGCCGGCCGTGGAGGTCTGCATCGCCACCGGCACCGTGCGGGAGTGCATCGTGGATCCGGACAAGACCCGGAAGCTGAATGACGTCATCGCGGCGAGCGTCAGCCAGTATGGAATGCAGACGTTCGACCAGTCGCTGATGCTGCTGTACACGCGCGGCTTGATCACCCATGAGGAAGCGCTGCACTGGTGCAGCAACCCGGATGACTTCGCCCTGCGGGTGCGCGGCATCACCTCCACGGCCGATACCACGTGGCAGGGAGTGCCCGAAGACGTCCCGAAGGGCATCCCGGGGATGACGCGACTCTAGGGCGAATGTCGAATGCGGAATTCGGAATGCGAAATGAAGAGGCGCGTCGAGCGCGGGGCGCGTTGAGGAGGAGGGAAGCGGAAACCTGGTGAAGCGGGGATGGGCCAGCAAGGAGGGTAGAGCGGCGGAGCGCGCGGACCCGTGGGAGGTCGCGGTCAAACTGCTGGCCATGCGGGCCCTGACCGCGCATGAGCTGCGGCAACGCCTGGCCCGGCGCGGCTACGCGGCAGATCAGATCCAGACGGTGGTCGCGAGGCTCATCGCTTCCCATTACCTCGACGACGTAGCGTACGCCAGGGCCTGGGCGCATGCCCGGGCCCATCGTCATTCCGTGGGGCCGGCGCGTCTGGCGCAGGAACTCCGGTCCAAAGGCATCGCCGAGGTTGAGATCTCCCGCGCGGTGCGCGAGGCGTTCGGCGAGCGGGACGCCCGGGAAGTCGCCGGGGCCGCGGCCGCCCGGAAGCTGCAAACCCTTCGTGGCGTGGCCCCGGAAGTCGCCCGGCGGCGGCTGGGCGCGTTCCTCACGCGGAAGGGGTTTGCCGTCGAGATCGTCCTGGCCCTGTGCCGGAAGTACTTCCCCCACGGCGAAGACCCGAATGACCCAATGACAAATGACCAGTGACCAATGGGTGAGACTGGCAGCTCTAACCCAGGCGCGAGTAGGGCGGACAGCGGGATGGCCATGAAGCCCAGGTCAGGCAACGAGATCCGCAGCGGGTTCGTCGGCTATTTCACCCAGCGGGGGCACACCCACGTCACCAGTTCTCCACTGGTGCCCAAGGCCGACCCGACGCTGCTGTTCACCAATGCCGGTATGGTCCAGTTCAAAGACGTCTTCACCGGAAAGGAGAAGCGACCCTACGTCCGGGCGGTGACGGCGCAGAAATGCGTCCGGGCCGGCGGCAAGCACAACGACCTGGAGAACGTCGGCCGCACCGCCCGCCATCACACGTTCTTCGAGATGCTGGGGAATTTCTCCTTCGGCGACTACTTCAAGGACCGGGCCATCGAGTACGGGTGGGAGTTTTTGACGACGTCCCTCGGCCTGCCGGCCGACAGGCTCTGGGTGACGATCCACGAGGGCGACGCCGCCCTGGGCATCGGTCCGGACGAGGAGGCCCGGGGCCTCTGGCGACGCTACGTCCCCGACGCCCGGATCGTGGCGTGCTCCACCAAGGACAACTTCTGGGCCATGGGGGATACCGGCCCCTGCGGCCCGTGCTCGGAGATCGTCTATGACCAGGGGCCGGCCATGGGGTGCGGCAAGCCGACCTGCGCCGTGGGATGCGACTGCGACCGCTACCTGGAGCTGTGGAACCTCGTCTTCATGCAGTTCGAGCGCAACGCCGATGGCACGCTCGCGCCACTGCCCCGGCCGAGCATCGACACCGGGGCCGGGCTGGAGCGCATCGCCGCCATCCTGCAAGGGGCGGCGAGCAATTTCGACACGGATCTTTTGCGGCCCATCATTGCCACGGTGGAAGACCTGACGGGCAGGCGCTACGGCGCCGACCCCAAGGTCGACGTCTCCATGCGGGTGATTGCCGATCACGCCCGCGCGACGGCCTTCCTCGTCGCCGACGGGGTGCTGCCCAGCAACGAAGGACGCGGGTACGTCCTGCGGCGCATCCTGCGCCGCGGCCTGCGCCATGGGCGCCTCCTCGGCCTGGAGGAGCCGTTCATGTCCGTGGTGACGGGGCGGGTCGTTGACCTCATGCAGGCGGCCTACCCCGAGCTCGGCGAGAACCGCGACTACGTGGCGCGGGTGACCCAGAACGAGGAGGAGCGGTTCGGTCACACCCTGCGGGTGGGCCTGAAGCTGGTCGAATCCGTCGTGGGGGAGCTCAAGAGCAAGGGGGCGGCGGCGATCCCGGGCGTGGAGATCTTCCGCCTCTACGACACGTACGGGTTCCCCTTGGACCTGCTGCGGGACATCGCCGGCGAGCAGGGCCTCGCTTTGGACGAGGCGGGGTTCGAGCGCGAGATGGCCGACCAGCGGGCCAGGGCCCGGGAGTCCTGGGTCGGCTTCGGAGAGGTGGAGGTTCCTGCGGGCCTCAGGGATCTCACGGCGACGATGGCCCCGGTGGAGCCGCTCTGGTACCAGGCGCTTCAAGCCGAGGCGGCCGTCCTGGCGCTCCTGAATGGGGACGGTCAAGTCGTGCCAGTCTTGAAGGAGGGGGAGACGGGCGAGGTGCTGCTCAACCGGACGCCGTTCTATCCCGAGGCAGGCGGGCAGATCGGCGACGTGGGAACGCTGACGTCGGATGGGACCGCCGTGGAGGTGATGGACACCCGGCGCCCCGTACCCAGCCTGGTGCTTCACCGGGTGCGGGTGAAGCGCGGAAGTCTCATCAGGGGGCAGACAGTCCATGCCGCGGTGGATGCGGCGCGCCGGAAGGTCACGGCCAAGAACCATACCGCGACTCACCTCCTGCACGCCTCGCTCCGGCAGGTCCTGGGGGATCACGTAAAGCAGGCCGGCTCGCTGGTGGCGCCCGATCGCCTGCGCTTCGACTTCACGCATTTCAGCCCCCTCACCGACCACGAGATGGACCGCATCGAGGAGCTGATCAACGAGCAGGTATGGGAGAACCGGGCCCTCCAGATCGAGGTCATGGACCTGGACCGGGCGCTTGCCCTCGGGGCCATGGCCCTCTTCGGCGAGAAGTACGGCGAGCGCGTCCGCGTCGTGACGGTCCCCGACTTCAGCGTCGAGCTGTGCGGCGGGACGCACGTCGCAGCCACGGGCGAGATCGGCCTGTTCAAGCTCGTCAGCCAGGGCGGCGTCGCCGCGGGCGTCCGCCGGATCGAGGCCTTCACGGGGCCGGGCGCCTTCCACCACGTCAAGCACGAGGAGCAGGTCCTCCTGGAGGCGGCCGAACGGATCAAGGCGCGCCCCTTGGAACTGTCGGAACGAGTGGAGAAGCTCGCCGGCAGCGCGCGGGAGCTGGAGCGCGAAATCCAGCGCCTGCAGGGTCGCCTGGCGGCGGGGTCGCTGGAAGGCATCCTCCGCCAAGCCGTCGAGGTGGACGGGGTTCGCGTGGTGGGGTCCCTCGTGGATCTCCGGGATTCCAAGGGGATGCGGGAGCTGGGCGACCGCCTGCGAGGTGAGTTGGGAAGCGGGGTGGTGGTTCTGGCCAGCCAGGCGGGAGAGCGCGTCACCTGGGTCACGATGGTGACGAAGGATCTCACTGCCAAGCTTCACGCGGGCCATCTCGCCCGGGATCTGGCGAGACTGACCGGCGGGGGCGGGGGCGGTCGGCCTGATGTCGCCGAGGCAGGCGGGAAGGATCCTTCCCGGATTCCAGAAGCACTCGCCAAGTTGCCCGATTTGGTCCGCGATCAACTCAGCAAGCAAGGCTAGGGGACGGCTGCGCCGGCAGGGGACAGAGATGGCCCGGCTGGGCGGCGAAGGGAGGCCTTCACGTTTTTCTTGAATCCTTGCGGACTTGGGTGCTATAAATGACCGATTTGCCTCCAGCGCGGAGCCTTCGGGTGCCGATCGAGCGGGATGGATTCGTGTTCATCCTGCCCACGCTCGGGGTAAGCGCTCTGCTGTACGCGCTGCGCTTTCCCTGGTGGGCCACCGCGATCCTGCTGCTGGCGGCGTTTCTGGCGTACTTCTTCCGCGATCCCGAGCGGGCGATCCCCCAGGGGGAGCGGCTGATAGTGGCCCCGGCGGATGGTCGCATCGTCGCCATCAAGCCCTTCGCGGACTGGAAGGGCGCGTTCGGGGAGCCGCTGACCCGCGTGAGCATCTTCCTTTCGGTCTTCGATGTTCACGTCAACCGGGCGCCGCTCAGCTCGGTGGTGAATGCGGTCACCCACCGGCTGGGCCGATTCGTGGCGGCCTGGGGTGAGGCCGCGTCGGCCGAGAACGAGCAGACGCTGATCCACTTCGCATCCCCCGACGGGGACGTGTGGGTCAAGCAGATTGCCGGCCTTTTGGCGCGCCGAATCGTGTGCCGGGTCCGCCAGGGCGTCAAGGTTGCCGCGGGCGACCGGATCGGCCTGATCCGGTTCGGCTCGCGGGTGGATTGCATCCTGCCCGCCACCGCCGAGTTGAAGGTCCGTCGGGGCCAAGCGGTCAAGGGGGGGAGCACGATCCTGGGGGTGATTCCATGAAGGCAGGGCGGGTGGCCATGCGGCGGCGGATGCGGCGGGGGGTGTACCTGCTTCCCAGCATTCTGACGCTGGGGAACCTTTCCTGCGGCTTCTATGCGCTGGTGGCGGTGTACAACGACGAGTACGTGACAGCGGCCGTGGCGGTCCTTTTGGCGCTGGTCTTTGATTATCTGGACGGTGGGGTGGCGCGGATGACGGGCGCCACCAGCGACATCGGCATCGAGCTGGATTCGCTGGCCGACCTGGTCTCTTTCGGTGTGGCTCCGGGACTTCTGGCCTACGTCTTCGCCCTCAAGCCCTTCGGCTGGATCGGCGGCCTGGCTGCCTTCGCTTTCGCCGCCTGCGGCGCATTTAGGCTGGCCCGCTTCAACGTCCAGACGCGCACCCTGGACAAGCGCTTCTTCGTCGGGTTACCCATTCCGGCCGCGGCCGCAGTGGTGGCCGCGTTCGTGCTGTTCATGAAGGAGTCCTCGGCGGTCGTCGTGTTCGGGCGGGAGCTGGTCCCGCCAGCAGCGACGTCCGCCGGGGTCTTGCTGGGGATGTACGGGCTGGGGTTCCTGATGGTGAGCAAG
>Ga0181527_1000343_pt1 | contig 54438 bp, 42 predicted proteins | sample PEATcosm2014_Bin_30_FD_119762 | JGI IMG/M metagenome (GOLD analysis project Ga0181527, IMG submission 119762) | Peatland microbial communities from MTU Mesocosm Facility, Houghton, MI, USA - PEATcosm2014_Bin06_60_metaG | ecosystem: Environmental > Terrestrial > Soil > Wetlands > Peat | place...
AACAGGCGTCACCAAGACCCTCAAGGTGAAGCGCAAGGATGCCTGCACCGAATGCAAGGGCACCGGCTCGAGAAGCGGCAAACGCGGAACCTGCCAGCACTGCGGCGGATCGGGCCGCGTCCAGCACGTATCGAATTCCTTCTTTGGGCAGCTTGTCCAGGAATCCGTGTGTCCGGTGTGCCGCGGCGAAGGCCAGATTGTTGCCGATCCCTGCGTACGGTGTTCCGGCAGCGGCCGCCAGCCCGTGGAAACCACGGTGTCGGTGGATATCCCGGCGGGCGTGGCGGAGGGGAATTATATCACGGTGACCGGCAAGGGCGATTCGGGACAAAGCGGCGGGCCGGCCGGCGACCTCATTGTGGTGATCCAGGAAGAGCAGGATACGTTTTTCGAGCGTCACGGCATCGACGTGGTGTGTTCCGTGGACATCACGTTTTCCGAGGCCGCGCTGGGAGCTTCAAAAACGGTCCCCACACTTGACGGAAAAGTAAGCCTCAAGATCCCGCCAGGCACGCAATCGGAAAAGATATTCCGGCTCCGCGGCAAGGGTTTGCCCGTACTGCACAGCTCCCAGCAGGGTGACCAATTGGTGCGGGTCCACGTGCACACGCCGGAGCATCTTTCCAGGGAAGAAAGGGAGCTGCTTGAAAAACTGTCGCAAGTTGAGACAAAGGACAAGGGGAGCTTTGAGAAGTTCAAGGAGTTTTTTGCGCCGTAGGGAATGATGGCGCGGCAGGCCTACTTAAAATTCACCTTCTCCAGCGTCTTCCTCAACTGCTTCACCTGCGCTGCTATTCCCGGATTCGTGGCCGCCTCTTTTTCCAGGACGTCCACGGCCGCGCCGATTTTCTCGAACACGTCCCGATAATAACCCGAGAGTGCGTTACATTCCGCGGTAAGGTCTTTCATCTCCTCGTCTTCCCTGAACGAGAGTTTGGTATTCAGATTGCCGTTTTTTAACTGCGAAACCCATTTTTCGAATTTGTAAATAGGGACCGCTATTTTGCGGGAGGAGAAGAGTCCGATTCCGAGGCCGATCAGAATGCTGAAAACCTGGGCGCTTATCACGCTCGGCAGAATGAACTCGAGAATGTTTTCGAGCTCGAGGTCCTGCCGCGTGTCGTTGCTCATATAGTAGAAACTGCCGTTGTGCGATTTGGTGTTGTAGACCAGGGTAAGCGCCACGGTGGTGACGACGGCCGACAGGAGTACCACGAAGAGGATCTCGAAGATAATCTTCAGTTGGATCGATCTTTTGATGAAGAAGTGGCGGAAAGGCTGCCGCACATTTTTTTGCGTCATGATGGTACCTGACGGCTCCGAGCAATCCCCCACGATCACCAAGAACGATCAACTGAATATACGTTATGTTAAGCCGGAGACAAAATTACCGGCTGGTCCTGGTGATTTTCATGACCGCCGTAACGGTCTTCCAGGGAACGTCCATGTTGTCAAGGCGCTCGTGCAGGAACCTCCGCAGCTCGTCCCGGCACTCGGGCCCGAAACGTTCGGCGAACCTCGCCCCCAGCGATTTTCTCCCCTCACCTCCGGACGGCCGGAACCAGTGGTCGATGAGGTCAGGGCTCATCCGCCTGCGCGGGGCGTTCTCGACGATCTGGCTCTGGAACGCGCAGCCAAACGCCGCTCTGCACCCTTCTTCGAGGAGTTCCGGGGTCCAATTGACAAGAGGGTCATTTGCATCGGCGAACAGCAATTCCTCCTCTTCCGCCAGTTTTCGGGCGCACGTGCGGCCCGAAACGGACGGCGGCAGCAACGCAAAGAGCCGCTGTCCCAGCGCGTGGACCGTTTCCGCAAGAACGATGCAGCCGGCCGCGGAAGCAAGGCCGAGCGCCTTGCCCACGATCGCGACTTTGTCTTCCCTGCCCGCGAGAATGTTCCTGCCGACAATCGCGTCAAAGGACACGGTGTCGCCCGCGGCTTTCCGCAGGTCCGCGTCAAATGTTGACAATGAGGAGCGCAGCACCGTTGGCCTGCGGAGAAGATCGTACTGCGCGGCCATTGTGTTCACGGTTTCGAATTCCTGCTCGTCGTGGGCAATCGCCCACACGCCGCCCTCGGGAGCGCGCCTGAGCGCTTCAAACGTGAGGAACCCCGTTCGGGTATGGAGGTCGAGGACAAGACTGTTCCGCCGCACCTGCACAGTCTCGAGGATCCTGTCGCGCAGGTCGGACAGCGCGTCGCCCGAGACCGTCCGGTTCAGCCAGCGCTGTCGCGCGGGTGGAGACCGGGTCGCGCCTCCGCCGCCGTTTTGCGGAAGGTCATCGTCACGTGCCATAGCCTCGACCATCGCCTCGCGCAGGCGCGTAACGCGCAGTCCGATTTCCTTTTCATATCCCATGTTCGACGGCTGGTAAAACAGTTTCCCCTGCAAGGCCGACGGAAGATATTGCTGCGCCACCCAGTGATCGCGGAACGCGTGGGGATACAGGTATCCTTCGCCATGCCCGAAGCCCTCCTTGTCGCGTGATGAATCCTGCAGGTGGCCCGGTACATCGTCTTCCGTTTCCGCGGACACGGAAGCGAGCGCGTCGAAAAATGCCATGGACGAATTGCTTTTTGGCGCGGTGGCGAGGTACAGGCACGCATGGGCCAGATGGTACCGGCCCTCGGGAAGCCCGACATAGTCGAACGCGCGGGCCGCGTCCATCACTACCGAAAGCGCATGCGGGTCGGCAAGGCCGACGTCCTCGCAGGCGAGGATGAGCATGCGCCGGAAGATGAAACGCGGGTCTTCGCCCGCGTACACCATTTTTGCCATCCAGTAAAGGGCCGCGTCCGGGTCCGAGCCGCGTACCGATTTGATGAAGGCCGAAATGGTGTCGTAGTGCGCGTCGCCGTCCTTGTCGTAGAGCACCGCCTTCTGCTGTATGGATTCCTCCGCGACCTCCCTCGTGATCCGGATGGCGCCGCCCTCGCCGGGGTTGGTGGTTTCAACGGCGAGTTCGAGCGCGTTGAGAACGCCGCGCGCATCGCCGTTCGCGGCCCGCACGAGATGATCGAGCGCATCGCCGTCGATTGTCACGGCGCGGGCGCCGACCCCGCGCTCCTTGTCGGCGAGCGCTGCGGCCGCGACGGCCCGAAGGTCGTTGTCGGTGAGCGTCTTGAGCTGGAAAATGCGCGAGCGCGACACAAGCGCCTTGTTCACCTCAAAGTACGGGTTTTCGGTGGTGGCGCCGATAAGGATAAGGATGCCGTTTTCCACGTGGGGAAGAAGCGCGTCCTGCTGGGCCTTGTTGAAACGGTGGACCTCGTCGATAAACAATATCGTCCGCTTGCCGTAGAGAGAAAGGGTCTGTTGTGCGCTGTCGATTGCTTCGCGGATTTCCTTGACTCCTGCGAGTACCGCGTTGATCGACAGAAACTGTGCCTTGGTGGTGTGGGCGATGATGCGCGCCAGCGTTGTCTTGCCCGTGCCGGGAGGGCCGTAGAAGATGAGGCTGGAAAGCTGGTCTACCTGTATGGCTCGGCGGAGGAGCCGGCCCGGCCCGATGATATGGTCCTGGCCGAAGAACTCGTCGAGCGTGCGCGGACGCATGCGGTCGGCGAGCGGAGCGTTTGCGGCGAGTACGTCGTCGCCTCGTTTTTCAAAGAGGTCCATAATCGCCCTATAATTCTACGGTACGGGAAAGGCCGAGCTTCATCAACGGTACAAAATACATTGGGGTGACCAGCAGTCTTTCGGGTGTGGACGGTAATGTACGACGGTGTGATCGAAATCACATCGCGGTTGTCCGTCAGTTCATTATTTTGTATTTTCACAAGCGAAGACTCACCTGCCAAACGGCATAACCCGAATAGTCTTACCATGAGCGCAACCCAATCGAATCGCGAAAACAAGATCCGCAACGACGTACTCAAGCTCCTGTATGCAACCATGCTGGTGGAGCTGCCCGCCGGACAGGCAAAGGAGTTCTGGCGTCACCGGCCGCTCAAGGACGGAACGACCGTGCTGAAAGACGCCGAGTTGCTCCGGCATATCTGGGATGAAAGCAAGCATGTCGACCTCGCCTACATGTTGTCGGTGCTCAACGCGGTTGAGCCCTTTCTCGTTTCGCACGGTATCCCCACTTTGAAGTTTGTCGACAAACTTATTGCCGGCCTTAACAAGGGAGCAATGATAGGAGTGGGGCCGATTCTCGGCGCCATGGCGCCGTTCTTGCGGTTCCTTTTTTCCTCCAAGGATGTCCTGCATTTCGCGACAAAAAACGTGCTGCCCTACATCCTGCGCAAGATCGTGCCTTCGCTTCATTGCCAAATGGTAAAACATGAGGCAAGGGCCGGGCGCGCAACGTCGGTTCTGCTTCTGAATTTTAACACGTCCTTACGGAAGGCGCTTCCGCCCTACGATCCCTATCTGTTTTTTGCACGGCCCCTGCAGCTCGGCCCGACACGAATCGGCATGGCGCCTCTGGAGGAGGTGCGTCTTTTGAGCGATGCGAGAACGGTGGACACGATTATCGAAAAGGGCCTTTTGACTTTCGACAAGAACGAGGTCCGGATAAGGGGCAGGCATGCCGGGTTTCTCGTAGGATTTCACGAGCACTGCAAGCGGCACGGGATATCTTTGCAGGGACTCGGCGTACCCGACAAGCGGGTGGTTGAAATCTCGGAAAGCTACGTATGCCCGACCCGAAATCGCGAAGTGCTTTCCAAGGGATGCGCATACGGGGCGCCCATTTGCCTTTTGGGTTTTACCTACAAGGTCAAGCCGCAGCCGACCGAACATTTCCTGACGCCCATTATCCACGAGAGCCTTTCCGGAAAGAACGAGGAATGGCAGCTGGCATGCGACAGGCACGCGGGACTTGTGCGGGAGCTTGAGCGCAAGATTGTGTTCGTGTACCGCCGATCGGACGAGACCGTTTCGGTCGACGGCCGGCGCCTGGTGAAGTCCGCCCCGGCGCTTATCCTCGCGGACATCGTGCGGCAGCACGTGTCCACGGGGAAAGTCGAATTCACGAACAGGGATTTTACCTGCAACGGGAACGGGTCCCGCGGCGTCGTTTCCGAGAACTTCTCCCTTCGTTTGCAGAGGCTCTCGGCGATTTTGTCGGAGAAACTCCCGGAAATCGGCATTGTCAAGACGGGGCGCGGGCAGTTCAGGTTCCGCGCGCCGTGCAGGGTGGTGTTGGAAGAGGCATAGGCCCTGCTCCGAGCTTATTTTCCCCATTACCTTGTCCAAAATAGCCTGCAGGAATTATCTTTACTTACTTTTGCGTCTTTCCGTCCTCAAGGAAAACCCCCCGGTGCGCACGGGCGAACCGGGGAGAAGGAACGTCGTATGTTTGAAGAACTCACAAACAGATTCGATTCCATTTTCAAGAAGATCCGCGGCCAGGGCAAGATTTCCGGGGAGAACATTGCCGAGGCCATGCGGGATGTCAAGCGGGCGCTGCTTGAGGCCGATGTCAATTACAAGGTCGTTAAGAAGCTCGTGGCCGACGTCACCGAAAAGGCGCTGGGTTCCGACATTCTTTCGAGCATCACGCCGGGCCAGCAGTTTGTCAAGGTCGTGTACGACGAGTTGACCGCGCTCATGGGCGGGAACGCCCGGCAGATCCGGTTCCACACCAACCGCCTCAACATCGTGGCGCTGGCGGGCCTGCAGGGGTCAGGAAAGACCACCACGGCCGCGAAGCTGGCGCTCTACTACAGAAAACAGGGCCACCGCCCGCTCCTTATTGCCTGCGACACGCACCGCGCCGCAGCCATCGACCAGCTCGAAACGCTCGGAAAATCGCTCGATATCCCCGTCTTTTCCGACCGGTCAAAATCTCCCCTGGAAATCTGCAACGAAGGACTGGCCTTTGCGCGGAGCGAAGGGATCTCGCTTGCCGTTGTGGACACGGCCGGGCGGCTCCACATTGACGCCGAAATGATGGCCGAGCTCAAGGACCTGTGCGCCGCGGCCGGTCCGGATGAGATCTTTTTCGTGGCCGACGCTATGGCCGGCCAGGACGCGGTCAACGTCGCGGCCGAGTTCTCCAAGGAAATCAAGTTCTCCGGCGTGATCCTAACGAAAATGGACGGTGATGCCAGGGGAGGCGCCGCGCTTTCGATTCTCGGCGTGGGCGGCGTTCCGATCCAGTTTATCGGCGTGGGCGAGAAACCCGACGGGCTGGAGCTTTTCCACCCGGAGCGCATGGCATCGCGTATTCTGGGCATGGGCGACATAGTGTCGCTTGTTGAAAAGGCCCAGGAAAACTTCGACAGTGACAAAAGCAAAAAACTCGAAAAGAAATTCAGGAAGAGCACGTTTTCCCTGCAGGATTTTCTCGATCAACTTCGCCAGGTCAAGAAAATGGGACCGCTGTCCGACCTGCTTGCCATGATCCCGGGCGTAGGCAGCCAGTTGTCGGGCGCGGAAGTCGACGAAAAGGCGCTGTCCCGGATTGAGGCGATGATCTGCTCCATGACCGTGGAAGAACGCGAGCGGCCCGTCATCATCGACGGCAACCGCCGGCGGAGGATAAGCCTTGGCAGCGGTACCACCGTGCAGGACATCAACAAGCTCCTCAAGCAGTTCGATTCCATGAAGACCATGATGAAACGCATGAACAAGATCGGTTCCAAGCGCGGGCAGACCGCGGCGCTCAAGAGCATGTTCCCATATTGATATAAAGGAAACAGCCCCGGATAGTCAGTTTCACCATTTACCACGGAGGAGTATCTTTTGTCAGTAAAAATCCGTTTGGCCAGAGTAGGACGCAGAAACGTGTCCCGGTTCCGCGTCGTGGCAATCGACGGCCGCACCCAGCGTGACGGCAAGTTTCTGGAGGTGCTCGGCACGTACAATCCCCAGGCGACTCCAAAACAATTTACCATGAATTCGGAGCGCATCGCCTTTTGGATCGAAAAGGGTGCCGAGGTCTCGGAAACCGTTCACAACCTGCTCAAGCAGGACCGGCATTTCGAGAAGATGGAGGGGAAGAAGAAGGGCTTGAGCCTCGAGACCATGAATCTTGAGCGCCTCCCGGAACGCAAGCGGAAGCCGAAGAACACCGGCAAAAAGAAGAACAAGGAAGAAGCGCCCAAGCCGGCAGCGGCATGAGTTCTGAACCGCCCGCCGAAGGCACGCCGCCTGCGCCTGCAGCGGATATGGTGGCGATCGGCGTCATTCGGCGGCCCGTTGGTCTCAAGGGGAAATGCTATGTAGACGCTTTCGGCAAAACGCTGCCCGGCCTTGTTCCGCCCGTTCGGCTCTGGGGAGGCAGCGCCCCGTCGAACGTACGGGAAATTGCTTTGAGGGAAATACGATCGAGCCCGAGAGGACTCGTTTGCAAATTCGAAGGGTTCGACGACATGGACGCCGCGGGGGCGCTTCGCGGGTGGTATCTGTTCTGCGGCCGCGAGAAGCTGCCGCCCCTTCCGCCGGGGAGTCACTATCATTTTGAGCTGGAAGGACTCACGGTTATCGCTGCGGAATCCGGACGCGCCGTCGGCATTGTGTCCGCGGTACAAAGCTATCCAGCGGCCGACGCGCTGGAGGTAAGAAAAGAAGACGGTTCAACGATCCTTGTTTCCATGACGCCGGGAACCATGCCGGCCGTGGATATCGAGCGCGGCACCGTTGCGATTTCAGAATCCGCTCTCGAAGAAATTCTGTAACATCCATTCCGGGTGCCTGCACCGATGTTCTTTGAGATACTCACCTTGTTTCCCTCGATGTTCGACGGCCCGTTTTCGGACAGCATCATCAGGCGGGCGGTCGAAAAGGGGCTCGTATCGATACGGTTAGTCAACTTCAGGGACTTTACGGACGATAAACACCGTACCGTCGACGATTCGCCGTACGGCGGCGATCCCGGCATGCTGCTCAAACCTGAGCCGCTGGCAAAGGCCATAACGGCAAGCAGGGAACGCCTTTCCGCGCAGTCGCCCGCAACCGTGTGCCTTTCGGCCCAGGGCGCGCCGCTCACGCATGAGGCGGTGGAAATGCTCTCCAGGGAGCAATCGATCATCCTGGTGTGCGGCCGGTACAAAGGAATCGACCAGCGCATCATAGACAAATACGTCGACCGGGAAGTGTCGGTGGGCGATTACGTGCTTTCGGGCGGCGAAATACCGGCAATGATCGTCGTGGAAGCGGTGACGAGGCTCATTCCCGGCGTTTTAGGAAACAGTGAGAGCGCCGGCAGGGACTCCTTTTTCCAGGGGCTCTTGTCGCCGCCCCAGTACACGAGGCCCGAAGTGTTCGAGGGGATGAAGGTGCCGGAGGTGCTGTTGTCCGGCCATCACGAGAACATCAGGAAGTGGCAGGAAGAGCAAGCCGCCAAGTTGACGCAGCAGCGCAGGCCGGATTTGTGGGAGAAATTTAAGAAAGATAATGATGGTTTGACAGTATATGAATGATGATCTGGGTAACGTCCAGTTCCATTTTTGCAAACAACAACTTTCATAAATATAACCAGGAGGTAATCGTGCAGGGACTGCAGGAAATCATCAAACAGGCGGAAAAAAAGTACGTTTCCAAGAATGCCGCCGACTTTATGCCGGGTGACACCGTATCGGTGTCGCTGCGGATTCTGGAAGGCGACAAGGAGCGGCTTCAGGCGTTTTCCGGCGTGGTCGTCCAGAAGCGCGGCAGCGGCATGGGCAAGACATTCACCCTGCGCAAAGCATCGGGCAGCGTGTATGTTGAGAGGACGTTTCCGCTCCACTCGCCGCTTGTGTCCGAAATCAAGCTGGTTCGCAGGGGAAGCGTGAGAAGGGCGAAGCTCTTCTACCTTCGCGCCATGAGCGGCAAGTCGACCCGGATCAAGGAAAAGAAGTGACCTCTTCTTTTTGATTTCCATTTGTTGTAGCGTGCGGAGAAGATAGCAATATCTTCTCTTTTTTTTTACGGCAATGACCTCCGCGAAGTGTTGAAATCTATTTTTAGAAAGGGATTCTGCTCGTTCCGTCACCAACAAGGGGAGGATAGAACACATGGCGATCAAAACCGAATGGGTGCGCTATGGAGAGTGTTCGGGGTATCTCGCATGGCCCGAAACGGCACGCACACCACTGCCTGCGGTACTTGTCATTCAGGAAGTGTGGGGGGTCGACTTGCATATCCAGGATGTCGCGCGGCGTTTCGCCGGTGCCGGATACGCGGCGCTCGCTCCGGACCTTTATGCAAAAGGAGGGACCCGGTCGTCCGCCCTGAGCCAGGAGCGAATCCAGGAAACCGTTTCGTTCACAAATCGGATTCCGCCTTCGGCCTGGGCGGACCCCAAGCTCCGTGAATCGGAATTGCTCAAGCTGCCCGAGCCTCAGCAGGCCAACACACGGGAAACGATTGCAACACTTTTCGCCGGCATGAGTTCGGGCGGTGCGCGCTTGGACCAGTATGTCGATCCGCTCAGGCAATCCGTGCGCTATTTGCGCCATGAATGTTCCCTCAGCCTCGGCCGGAAGGTGGCGTCGGTGGGCTTCTGCATGGGCGGAGGCCTTTCGGCGCTCCTAGCATGCCACGATGAAGAGCTTTCGGGCGCCGTCATGTTTTACGGCAGTTCGCCTTCCGCCGATCTCATTCCCGGCATCGCGTGTCCAATGCTCGGGTTTTACGGAAGCCTCGATGCACGGGTCAATGCAACTCTTCCCGGTTTCCTTGAAGCCATGAAGAATGCCGGCAAACAATTTGCACATCACACGTATGAGGGAGCGTTTCACAGTTTCTTCAATGACGGGCGCCAGTCGTACAATGTTGACGCGGCGCGCGACGCCTTTGTCCGCACACTTGATTTTTTTGAACAAAGGCTCGTCAAAGGCGCTGAGGTTTAACGTAATTGAGCGGAGCGTTCGTGACCGTCGACCGTGAGTGCATAGTGATGGCCAAGCCGGTCGGGCCGGAGTGCAATCTCACGTGCGCGTACTGCTATTACGTGCGGAAGGAAAGCCTCTTTGCAAAAGGACATCCCCGGCGGATGCCGGACGATCTCCTCGAAAAATATATCGCCGAACGCCTGCAAAATTCCCCGGGCCCCGTTACCGGCTTTGAATGGCATGGCGGGGAACCGACGATCCTCGGACTCGATTTCTTCCGCCGGGTGGTGCAATTCCAGCGGAAACATTCCTCCGGCGGCCGCCGCTTTGTCAACGGATTGCAGACAAATGGGACATTGATAGACGAAGCATGGGCGGCTTTTTTTGCGGAGGAAAAATTCTCAATAGGTTTGAGCCTCGACGGGCCGGCGGATTTGCACGATGTCTTCCGGCGCACAAAGGGAAACGAGCCGACCCACGGCAGGGTGGTGCGGGCATTCCGTCTTTTACGGCGCTACAATGTTCGGTGCGACATCCTCTGCGTCGTGCATTCGGCCAACGTTGAATATCCTCTGGAGGTGTATCGTCATTTTAAGGAAATGGGTGCACGATACATCCAGTTTCTTCCTCTCGTGGAACCGGTTCCCGGTTCACCCGGCGGCGTAAGCGACAGAACCGCCAGTCCGGAGGCCATAGGAAGATTTTTGATAACGGTTTTTGACGAGTGGATCAGGACCGACCTCGGGCGCACCGTTGTCCAGATATTTGATGAAGCGTTTCGTCACGCTTGTAAATTGCCCCATGCACTCTGCATCTTTTGTGAAACGTGCGGAAATGTTCCCGTGCTTGAACATGACGGACGCCTGTTTTGTTGCGATCACTACGTTGAACCGGATTATTGCCTCGGCAACCTTTACCACAACACGCTTTCCGAACTTACCGCCGGTTCGTCTCTCATCGAATTCGGATTGCGCAAACGCGACAGCTTGCCCGAATGTTGCGCACGATGTGACGTTGCGGGCTGGTGCAATGGCGGATGTCCCAAAGACCGGATCGCAGTGGCTCCGGAAGGGGAGAAAGGATTGAACTACCTGTGCCCTTCATTCAAGCGGTTTTTTACCCACAGCCGGCCGATCGTCGAGCGATTGGCGCTTCATTGGCAGGCGGGAAGACCGCTCGAAGAGTTTGCACAAGGATTGCGCCGGGATACCGGGACCGGATTTGCAGAAAGGGGCCGCAACGATCCGTGTCCCTGCGGTAGCGGCCGCAAATATAAGAAGTGTTGCGGTCAGTCCCTCGCCGCACCGCTTACTTGACTTTAGCGACAATGCCCTTCAGTGCCAGGTCGGCGATCACGAGGTTGACAATATCCCGGTGAACGGCCTCGGCGGTCGCGGGCTCGGGCGTCCGGCTGACCGCGCTCCAGACCATCCAACTCTCGCCGCCGCAGGTCCACACGTCAATTGAGCGGTTGGCGATCACCTGGGTGTCGACGTACCCAGGATGCTCCACATCATGATAGTACGTGTAGAATTCCCCCTTGCGCCTGCTGTATCCTGTCTCGGGCTCCTTGGTAACATAGCCCGGCACATAGGTGCCGCTGCCCTCCTTGGGAAGCCTGCGGGTGACAATGATCCCGTCAAAAGCATGTTCCGCCACGGCCCCGGCAAGCTGGTTGGAATCAGGCGGCGCGTCGGGGAACAACCGGTACGACTGGGTGGCGCTCACGCCATGCCTGGCAAGCTCTCCTATGAAGGCGTCTTCCCAGACGCGACGCCTCGCCGGGTCTTTCCGGACGGCAATGACGAGTATTTTGGTCAGGGCCGGGCCGCGAAAGGAGGCGTCGCTCCACTGGTTGACAAGAACGGATGTCGAACAGCCCGGCGCCAGGGTGATGACGCAGAACAGCAGCGCGGCCAGAAAGATGTTCCTGTGCACATTCATGACACGCCTCCTAGGGGAACAGAATCTATTTCCCTGCAGTGCGCCTCCAGGGCGGCACCGTACACAAAATAGTTTGCGCATCTCTATGAATCCCCTGCAGGATCGCTCTGGCATCGGGTTGGTATTTTCGCGCACGGTTTTCACGGCGACGCAGAGTGCAAAATTGTTGAGGTTCACGAGTAACGTTTTGCCCGTAATCCGATGTCCAATACGTGAGGGTTAAAAGGAGGGTGTCACAATGCTAAAGAGATTTCGTGTGTGGTTAGTAGTAGGCGCTGCAGCGATGGCTGCATCGTATTCTTCGTGCATCGTTCCGCCGCCTCCGGGCCGGGTCATTGTCCCCGTGGTTCATCCGCGAGCCGGTTTTTACTATTATGGGCGTCACGGACGGGTGCGTTACTTTGCGCCGGCAGGGCCGGGCGTGGCCGTGGTACTGCCGCCTGAAGGCGCGTACGTGGAATATCTTCCTGACGGGTATACGACGGTTGTGGTTGGAGGGGTACCGTACTATTACTCCAATGGCGTATATTTTCGGCCCCATATGTCCGGATACGTAGTGGTGGCCGCGCCTGTGCAGAATTCCGCTCCCGTCGATCAATCGTCGCCTCCAGCCGCTCCGCAGGCCGCGGTTCCGCTCCAGTCGCCTGCGCCGTCGGGTGAGCAAAGTGGGTCGCTGTCGGTCGCACCGCAGTCCGACACGGTGACTGTAAACGTTCCGAATGCAAAAGGAGGGTTTACTCCCGTGAAGCTTGTCAAACGCAACGGCGGCTATGTGGGGCCACAGGGAGAATTTTATTCGGGAAACCCGACTGTTGATGAGTTGAAGGCGTTGTACGGGAATTGACGGAGACACCGGGGTGTTTTGAGAGAAGGACGCAGGGGCTTCTTCAACGCGGTGTCGAGGGAGCGAGCCAACTAAGGACAGTGGCTTATCACGATTTGTCTATCTATTCGCTATTCCTAAAATGTTATCTGGTAAAGAATGACATTGAAGGCGGGTACAGCCAGAGCTTCAGCTCCAATCCCAATGTACGGCTGCTTTATCAACAGTGCTCCAGCAATTAACAGTCCGAATATGCTTCCCGCACTTGTTATTATAACGTTTCCATTTTCCCCAAGTCGTTTTCCAGCCCAACAGACGCCTACGGGGCTGCCGATTGCGTACCCTACCATCCCGGCCAGGAAGGCATACGCATAGAGAACAGGCCGCGGATCTTCATCCGTCACCTTTAAATTATGTCCCACAAACAGGTATGTCGCCACAGAAGATGTGGCGAAACCTGCCATACCGAATCCGAGACCCGAGACACCCTCCAAACAGATGTTTCGACCTGAGTAGCGTCTCATTCTTGCACCAGACGCGTTCCCCAAGATAACCGTATTAGTAGAATAGGCCGGTTGGATCAACGCGGTGTCTGCATCCCGTATTTCGTAGCTTTTTATTCTATTTCTTGGCAGGGTGACCTCTTCAGAGTTCCCTACTTTTCTAAAGCTGATTGTTGAGTCTGTCATTTTTGTTATTGTGCCGTTGCTCTGAACTCCATCATTGAAAGTAATCCTATCGGCATGAACCGTGGAAAAGAGAAAAAGGAATATGAGGATGTTATGATTCGTCGCCACAGTGATCTCTTATGTCAAGGTTCAAACCGACCGTAGACGTGACTTCCGATGCACTCGCAACCCGGCCGCCCGTCGAGGCAAACCACGCTACGGCGCTGCGCAGAAAAACACCCGGGCGCCGCCATCGGTCGTTACCGCAATTCTGATCCCCGACGCATTATGCAAATGCCGTTTATCAATCGCAGGAAACGCCGCCAGCCTGCGGCCCCGGACGTCATACCACGCCACTGTGCCCGCAGGCATCGCCTGTCGTTGCGCCTTTGCGTTAAACCCTGCGCGCGGGAGGACCGAGGCCGGGGAATTGACGAATACCGAATCAAAAAATCGGAGTACCCGGAGCATGGAGGAGTCCGGAATGCCGACGTGGTCTTCGTCGGTCTCAAAAAAGAGATGAGCCATGGAAAGGCCGGTCATGATGGTGTCGAGCCGCCGGTTTTCTACAGCAAACCATTCATCATTTCGTCCGCCGTACGACCCCAGGTGCACGCTATCCGTTTTGAGGCTGTGAATATTGAGCAATATATTGACTGCATTCCAGTTCACCGTATCCGCCAGAGAATCTCCCAGATCGAAGAATAATCCGAAGTTGTTGCCTTGCCAGTCGGGATTGAGCGGCAGCGTGGGGTCCACACCGCCTTTTATACTGAACGCCGAACCATACACATCCGGATGCTGAATAATGTTATGCAGGGCGCCGAAACCGCCCATGCTCCAGCCCGCCACGCCGGTGCTCTGGCGGCCCGGAAGCGTGGCATAGGATGAATCGATTATCTGCTTGAGCTCTTCCACCAGGAACCGGGAATGCGCGTACGTGGGATGTAGCGGGCTGTCGAGCCACCATCCGTACCGGTTGTTGTCGTACGGCGCGACCGCGATAAAATGCACGCTGTCAATGAGCGTTTCCATGTTTCCGGAATTGGGCGCGAGCCATGTCAGATTGTTGCAACCGGCGCAGTGCAGCAGGTAAAGAACAGGGAAGCGTTTTCCCTGGGCGGTGTCGCGCGCGTAGGAATCGGGCAGAATAACCACGTAAGAAACGGTCATGTCGAGGAGCGGACTCACATACGACTTTATCTCAGACTGTCCGGCGTACAGGGACGATGCCTGCAGCAGGAGTGCAAGGGCCAGGCGTTTTATCATGGTGGTTCTCGTGAAAGGATATTGCGGTTTGTTGAACCCATTCGTTCGTCTTGATGCGGTATCACATTACAATTGGTCTTGCCATGCTATCAATGACTAAATCAGAATGCCTTTGGAGCTTCGCGGGATGCGGCGAAATCATAATAATAATATGGTTTGCTGAGCATGTGCAGTAATAGCAAGATAAGAAACTGGGCGCCCCGCCGCGTTGCGGCGGCGGTTCTCCTTTCGGGCTCGGCCGATTGGCCTCGGTGCCGGATCGCCCCTATGCCTTGCGGCGGGGTCGACCGGCACTGCCCTCCAGAGCACCCTCCAGTCCAACCTTGCGCTGGGCAAAAGATTGGTAACGCATTTATCAAGGTCCGCTGTGCAGGATGCAAGTGCGTGAGAACACATGTGCTCTTTTGCGTGCAAAGCGGAGCTCTCCCCTTGGTCTTCTCAACTGCACTACGAGGGTGCCCCACGGCAGAAGATTGGATTCTTGCAAATCAACTTTCTTTGGGGTCACTCGGCTCAGCCATCCCATGGCACTCGAATTGCATTTACCTGTTGTTGCGTGCACCCTTGAAGCGGCAGCTGCAAAGGAGATGATGCATCGATTCCGCCTGTGACAAAGGCACCTGCCAGGAGAATACCATCACTGTACATGTACCTAATCCTGGAAATATAATAATCCCATCCCGCAATTACAAATGCAAGTCTTTCGCGTCCTCAGAAGTAAGCAAAGGTCACATAAACATTTCCGGATCCGGGTAGGTTCACTTAACTCATGTATCAGCAAGGTCTTATTTTGCCACTCGTCGGCAAGATGAGCCCCTTGTCCTTCCCTTGGTTTGGAAGCCGATTTCCCGCGGTTGGCATACATGTTGCACGTCTTTTCCAGTAATTGCCTTTCGGATTTTACTCAATTTGACAGCAAGGAGCATTACATGGACCAAAAAACCGTTATGGTCGTCGGCGCAACCGGCTCTCTTGGATCGAAAATCGTCAAAGCGCTCCTTGACCAACACGCTCACGTGACAGCCATGGTAAGGGCGTCGAGCAACCGGATGAAACTTCAGGACGTTGGGGTAACGGATTTTGTTATCGGCGACATGATGGATCCCGACTCGTTGCGCAAGGCCCTTTCCAACGCCCCGAAGCCCGATGCGGTCGTCGCAAGTGCGGCCGGCTACACCGGCCACACCAAGGGAGATGATTCTCAGACGGATACTCAAGGCTACCGTAATCTGGTCGACGCAACAAAGGCCGCCGGCATTTCCCGTTTTGTGCTGATCTCAATTCTGGAATGCGACAAAGCGGAACGCGTACCCCATTTCTATCACAAATTTCTTGTGGAAAGATATTTGCGCGACAAGGGACAGCCGTTTATTGCGCTTCGGGCCGGCGCCTTCCTCGATCAGGCCAGGGATTTCGTTTTGCCCAAGATACACAATGGCATTTTCCCGACATTCGTCCCAGGTGTTGAGTACGGCATGATTTACACTCCCGACCTGGCGCGGTACGCGGCCCTCGCCGCCGCCAGCGTTCCTGAACGGGAATTGAATTCCACGGTTGATGTCGGATGGGACAGCCCGGCATCGGGAACGAGCGTGGCCCAGGCTTTTTCAAAAGTGCTCGGCAAGACAATAGTGGCCGCGCCCGCTTTTCCTCCTCTTCTTGCGAATGTGGTCCTGCCTTTTGTCGGCCTGTTTGTGAGACGGGTAAAAGATATGAGCGAAATGGTGAAATGGATGAAGACCGGAAGCTACACAAGCAAGAACGCCCAAAGACAAAAAGAACTGTTCGGCGATTTACCTACGATAGAAGAGGCCGTGAAGAGATATTGCAAGGACCGCAATCTTATTTAGACGAAATGACAAGAACCGAACCCTTCTCTCTTTTCGGCAAATGCCGGGAAAAGGCCTTTACCATGACTTCCATCGCTTTGTTGCGCGGGATCAATGTCGGCGGCAAGAAAGCCGTCCGGATGGCGGACCTGGTCGCGCTGATGCACTCGCTGCATGCGGCGAACGTCAGGTCATATTTGCAAAGCGGAAATGTGGTTTTTGACCATGACCGCGCCGCTCCGGCGGAATTGTCGCGCAGCATGGAACGGGCGATCAAGCGGAAATTCGGTCTTGACGTGAGCGTAATTGTCAGGACCGCGGAAGAAATGCAAAGCATCGTGTCGGACAATCCTTTGTTGCAAACGCAGGGAATCGATGCCGAAAGACTCCAGGTGACGTTCTTGAAAGATATTCCCCAAAATCCCGACGTCTCTTATTTTGAGGCTGTAAAGGATGCACGTGAACTGCTGCGGATCCACGGGAAAGAGATTTATCTCTTTTGTCCCGACGGGTACGGAAGAACGAAGTTGAGTAACCAGGCGTTTGAAAAAAAACTGGGAGCCACGGCAACCACCAGAAACTGGAAGACGGTGAAGGTCCTGGGGGAGATGTCGAAAGGTTCCCAATCGTGAACCAAGTACGGGCGGCCTGTCACCGTAAAGAACGGTGTCCCGCCGGACCCGACCGTCGCCGATCGGAAGTTTGCGTTCTTGGTCATTTGGAGGGCGGCGCACCGGTGCGCTTAATACTATTTTCATAGCATGAATAGCCGCGCCGCGCCGACCCCAATGAACGCGCAACCCCTCAAGCCCCTTTCCTGGTATAAGTCCCTTCACGACGCCAAGTCCCGGCGTGGGGAAAATGCATTTCTCGTTGAAGGGACAAGGGCCATTGCCCAGATTTCCCGCTCCTGTCCGGACTGCATTCGCGAACTGGTGGTCCGGGAAGAAGACGCGCCGCAGCAGGACCTTGTGTATCCGGTTCGCGTCGTTTCGGCTTCGCAATTCCGCTCCGTGTGCATTTCAACCAACCCTTCGGGCCCGCTCGCTGTTGTCAACATGCCGGATGGCGCCTGCGCCGCAAGCCTCCCGCGCAGGAAAGGCGACAAGGTGCTTGTGCTCGAGGACATCCAGGACCCGGGCAACGTGGGAACACTCGTCCGGAGCGCGGCGGCTTTCGAATTTTCCGGGGTCTTGCTGAGTGACAAATGCGCAGACCCGTTCGGGCCCAAGGCCGTACAGGCCTCCGCGGGTTCCGTTTTGTCGCTCTGGATCCGAAGGACAAAAGAGTATGCGGCCCTGCTGGCCGGGCTTGCGGCCGAGGGATATTACTGCATCGCAGCCGACGTGGGAGGAAAAGAAACGCTGGGGCCTGCAAAAGCTTCAAAGATCGTTGTGGTCCTGGGGAATGAGGGGAGCGGTATCTGCCCCGACACCCTGCGGCTTGCCAACCGGGTGGTGCGTATACCGATATGCGAGAGAAACGTGGAGTCGCTCAACGTTGCGGTGTCGGGCGCCCTATTCATGTATGTGGTGTCTCGTCCTCCAGCGTGATGCGCGCGCGGCCCTCGCGCTTTGAGCGGTAGAGCGCCTCGTCGGTCCTTTTCACGATACTCTTTTCGTCTTCGCCCGCCTTCGCTTCCGCGATGCCGACGGAAAGGCTCACCCTGCCGAACTTGAACGCGCCGAACTGCTTTGCGATACGCTCCGCCGCCACCCGGGCCTGGTTCCGGTCGGTATCGGGCAGAATAACGGCGAATTCGTCGCCGCCATAGCGGAACCCGGCGTCGACATCTTTACGGATGCATACTTTGATCACCTGGCCCAGGCTCCTGAGCACCTGGTCTCCAACCTGATGGCCCTCGGTGTCGTTGAGTTCCTTGAAATGGTCGATGTCGATAAGCATGAGCGACAACTTGCGCTGAGGGTTGCGCTTGAGACGCGAGAGTTCGCGCACGATCTGGTCGTAGAAGTGCCTCACGTTGAACAGTTCGGTGAGGCTGTCGGTGATCGCAAGCTTGGAAAGAAGCTCATTCTTCTTGACAAGCTCCATTTCCAGTTTCTTCTTTTCGGTGATGTCCTTGGCCGTGACCACAAGCCCGATAATCTGCTCAAGGTCGTTCTTCATTTCCGAAATGCTCAAGTTGAGCAGGATGATCTCTCCCTGCTTCGTCTTCATGGGGATTTCTTCGTTCACCGATTTTCCGGAAAGAAGCACCGCGTTGAGGATCTTGCGCTCGTCGGCCTCATTGACAAAAAGTTGTTTGAGCGGCACGCCGACGATCTCCTCCTGGGTATAGCCGAAATGCATTTCCGAACCCTTGTTGAACTTGAGGATAAAAGCGTCCATATCGGTGGTGAAGATGATGTCGGTGGAATCGTCCAGGATGCTTTCCAGATAGTTTGACTTGCCCTGGATCCTTCTCACCGTGAGCTGGTTCTTCACCATCCTCCTGGCGAATTCCCCGATGTACCGGTGGAAACCGTAGAACAGGGCCGCAAGAAGGGCGGCCGTCACGAGCGAAATCCCGACTGTCCACACCCACGGCGGGCATTGGAAAAAAGAAAGAACGCTCAGGGCGAGGAGAACCACCGACAGGCACAGCGCAACCCCAGCGGCAAGCATCCAGCCTGGAATTCCGGAAAAGTTGTTGAAATTGGGTAAAAAGGGCTGAAATGGGTTCACGCTGTCCTATCGCTTGACGGAAAAAATAAATTCCTTCTATCTCATTTTACACTAATTTGTTGATAATTACTGCAAAAAAAGTATTTACAATCAGTTTTAAGCGCTTATCTAGTAATACGGGCCGAACCGATTTTTCTTGCCGGAAATGATGGTCCATGTTGTATTTATCTGCGTGCTCGGCGTTTCTAAGTACGGCATTCTGAAAGTTCACCTTCCCGGCTATTTGTGGATGTGCCGCGCGTGCCCTGCACTTTAGCGAAGGCTTATCGGAGGCGCGCGACACGAAGATCCGGGCCAACCCGATCAGATTGAAGCGCCTGATAGGTACGGGAAGTTGGACCGAGAGAGAAACTATGCTCGGCAAAACGGACAAGACAAAAGGACAGATTGAGGCCGAAATCAGCGAGGCCGTCTCCCGGTTCGAGAAGGAATACATGGGGCGCGGCCCGCTTGAGACACGAACGTATATCATCGACGACATGGTGATCGTACGGCTTAAGGGCGTGCTTACCAGAGCGGAATACCGGCTTGTGAAGAGCGAGCGCAACTCCAAGGCCCGCGATCTTATCAAACAGGTTCGCATCGAGCTGCTTGAAAACGGCAGGCCGCTGCTCGAGGATATTGTCAAGGACATCCTGAAGCGCAAGGTGAAAAGCATGCACACCGATATCAGCACCATGAGCGGGGAACGGCTGATCATTTTTACGCTGGACAGGGCTGCGTTGGACGAGTGAATCCGCTCGCTGCCCCGGAAGCGAACCTTCCAAGACCGCGACTACGACCTTTGGAAGCCCCCGTTGCGGGATACAGCCGTACGTCGGCTTATCGCGGCGTTCCAAAGATTTCCTTGCCCTTTTCCCGTACTCCGCTATTATTTTTAGAATTGATCTGGAAGCCGTGCCCGGGCGCCATGCGGCGCAAGCAGCGCGGAATCCGGGGAATGCTCACCGTGACATTTGATGGGCCAGGTAATCAAGCCCGGTTGACTCTTGCTCAAGAGGCGGTCCGGGGGTGAGGACCAAAGAGGTGCCGAAGCGGCAGTTCTCTGGTCTTTTTTTTTGACCCTGATGTCCGGGATGAAAAAAACCGTGTGCCGCAGGGAATGCGGAAGCAGTCTGACAAAAAAGAAAGGATGGCCATGGCCTCGAAGGCGACGACTTCCAACGGGAAACTCAATGAATGGGTTAGAGAGGTTGCCGCTCTGTGTCAACCTGCACGCATCCACTGGTGCGACGGGACCCAGGCGGAATACGACAGCATCTGCGCCGGCATGGTGGCCGCAGGCATGGCCACGCCGCTCAATCCTGCAAAAAGGCCCGGCAGTTTTCTTTTCCGAAGCCATCCTTCGGACGTGGCGCGCGTGGAAGACAGGACCTACATCGCCTCGCGTTCCAGGGAGGATGCCGGTCCCACAAACAACTGGATGGATCCAGCCGAGCTCAAGAAAAAAATGACCGGATTATATGCGGGGTGCATGAAGGGCCGCACGATGTATGTGGTCCCCTTTTCAATGGGGCCCATCGGTTCTTCGATAGCAAAGATCGGCGTTGAAATCACCGATTCGCCGTACGTTGTCGTCAACATGCGTATCATGACGCGCATGGGAAGCAAGGTGCTCGGCGTGCTGGGAGAAAACGGAGACTTTGTTCCATGCCTGCATTCCGTGGGCTCTCCGCTGGTTTCGGGCCAAAAGGATTCCACGTGGCCCTGCGCGCCCGACATTACGAACAAATATATAAGTCATTTTCCCGAAGAACGGACCATCTGGTCATACGGGTCTGGCTATGGCGGGAACGCGCTTTTGGGCAAGAAATGCTTTGCATTGCGCATCGCCTCCGTGCAGGCGCGGGATGAAGGATGGCTTGCCGAACACATGCTCATTCTCGGTATAACCAATCCTCAGGGCAAGAAGAAATACATCGCCGCCGCGTTTCCCAGCGCCTGCGGCAAGACCAACCTGGCCATGATGATCCCTACCATTCCCGGCTGGAAAGTCGAGACGGTCGGCGACGATATTGCGTGGATGAAATTCGGGCCGGACGGCAGGTTGCGCGCCATCAACCCGGAGTCCGGCTTTTTTGGCGTTGTGCCGGGCACGTCAATGGAATCCAACCCGAACGCGATGCTCGCGATACAAAAGAACACGATTTTTACCAACGTAGTGCTCACCCGGGACAAAGACGTGTGGTGGGAGGGAATCGGCTTTGATCCTCCCGAGGGCGGCAACATCGACTGGACCGGCCAGGAATGGGACATGACGGCTCGCAGGGCTGGCGCCCACCCGAACGCCCGTTTTACAGCCCCTGCGACCCAATGTCCGGCAATTGATCCGGCTTGGGAAGATCCCCAAGGCGTTCCCATAAGCGCGTTTCTGGTTGGCGGCCGAAGACCGACCACTATACCGCTCGTGCATCAGGCGTTCTCCTGGAACCACGGAGTGTTTCTCGGCTCAATTGTCGGGTCAGAGACCACCACGGCGAACATCGGGGCTGTGGGCATTGTGCGCCGCGACCCGTTTGCCATGCTGCCGTTCTGCGGCTACCACATGGGAGATTACCTTTCGCACTGGATACAAATCGGCACAAAGACCTCTGCCGAGAATCTTCCCAAGATTTTCTATGTCAACTGGTTCAGAAAGAGCGATGACGGAAAATGGTTGTGGCCCGGGTACGGCGAAAACAGTCGCGTTCTCAAATGGATATTCGAGCGCACCGAGGGAACCGGCGCGGCCGTTGAGTCGCCTATCGGCTACTTGCCGGCGCCTGGTGCAATCGATACCAAGGGATTGCCCGTGTCCGGCGAAGACATGGAGGAACTGCTCAAGGTGGATGCCGGGGAATGGAAAAAGGAACTTGAGGGAATAAAGGACCATTATAAAAAGTTCGGCTCCAGACTGCCTTCGGCGCTTGCCGACGAATTGGCTGCCCTGGAAAAGCGCCTTGGATGATTCAGGTACAATTATTGACTTGGCCTGGATTTGTTATATATTTATCCTCCAGGCCAAAGTCGCCCCTTCCCAGGCCTTTTCTTCAAGCAGACAAATTTCGTTATCATGCATAACTATTGAAGGAAGTAATTGGTGCCCTGGTTCATAAAATCAAAATCCACCGAAGAGCAGCCCAAGCCTGTCAAGGACGATATTTGGGTCAAGTGCGATTCCTGCAACGCGCACGTGTTTAAGGAAGATTGGTGCAATTCCCTTAATGTCTGCCCAAAATGCGGTTACCACGGCAAGTTGACTGCATATGAGCGGATCGGTCAGATCCTTGACATCGATACGTTCAAGGAAATGTTCACCGCAATAACTCCCTCCGACCCGCTGTCTTTTGTTTATGCCAAGGGCAGTTACAAAGACAAGGTGAAAGAAGCCCGCGAGAAAACCGGGCTCAATGAATCGGTTGTGTGCGGCATAGGGAAGATCCATGAAATCGCCGTTTCAATTTCGGTGATGGACTTCCGGTTTTTTGGCGGCAGCCTCGGAAGTGCTACAGGAGAAAAAATCCTCCTGGCCTCAAACTATGCCTATGAACACAAGATCCCGTACATCATCTTCTCTGCCTCGGGCGGCGCGCGCATGCACGAGGGAATCCTGTCGCTCATGCAGATGGCCAAAACATGCGCGGGCATTGCGCGTCTTCGGGAAAAGAAAATCCCCTACATTTCGGTGCTTACGGACCCTACCACGGGAGGCGTGGTTGCAAGTTACGCTATGGTCGGCGACATCAACATCGCGGAACCGGGCGCGCTGGTTGGGTTTGCGGGCAGGCGCGTGATAGAGCAGACCATCAAACAGAAGCTTCCCGACAATTTCCAGACCTCGGAATATTTTCTGGAGCACGGGTTCATCGACCTGATCGTCGAGCGGAAAAAGCTCAAAGAGACCCTTAAGAACGTTCTTCTGTACTACACCCGTTAACCGGTCCGGCCAAGGCGCATCCTATGAGCGACTATTTCGATTTTGAAAAGTCAATTGCCGAAATGGAGAAGATGATCGAGAAGCTCAAGTCGATCTCTCCCGACAAGAACCATTACAACGACGAAATAGCCGAACTCGAAAAGAAGTGCCTGCAGCAGAAGCAGGAGCTGTATGGAAACCTGACGGCCTGGCAAACGGTGCAGATTGCGCGCCATCCCAAGCGGCCCGTGCTCCAGGATTATATTTCACTCGTCTTCTCCGATTTCATCGAACTGCACGGCGATCGGTCTTTCGGCGACGATGCCGCGCTTATCGGCGGGTTCGCCACTATCGGAAAACGCAGGGTGATGCTGATCGGCCACAACAAGGGCAAGAACGTTGACGAAAACGTAAAACGTAATTTCGGCCAGGCAAAGCCCGAGGGATACCGCAAGGCGCTCCGCCTTATGAAGCTGGCGGAAAAGTACGGCTTGCCCGTGCTGTGCTTTATCGACACCCAGGGCGCCTATCCCGGCATTGAGGCGGAAGAACGCGGCCAACCCGAAGCGATTGCCACGAACCTTACCGAAATGGCCAGGCTCGAGGTTCCCATCATCGCGCTTGTCACGGGAGAAGGGGGCAGCGGAGGCGCGCTGGCCATCGGTGTGGGAGATGCGGTGCTCATTCTGTCGCACGCCGTGTATTCGGTGATTTCCCCGGAAGGCTGCGCGTCCATTTTGTGGCGCGACGCGTCGTATTCCCCCCAGGCCGCCGAGGCGCTCAAGCCCACCGCGCCGTCGCTGCGCGCGCTCGGCGTGATAGACGAGATAGTGCCCGAGCCGCTGGGCGGGGCGCATCGGAACTACGAACTGACGGCGCAGGAAATCAAACGCGCGCTGCTCAAGCACCTCAAGAGGCTTACCGCGCAGTCGACGTCGAGACTCCTGCGGCACCGGTTCGAGAAATACTCGAAGATGGGGTTGTTTGCGGATTAGGTTTTAGATAGGGCGAAAGCAAACCGAACAGGACATATCCATGGCCAGGGTGAAAAAACAAACCATTGAGAACAAGCTCCACAAGATACCGCTGCGCATCACCGACACCACCTTGCGCGACGCGCACCAGTCGTTATGGGCCACGCGCATGCGCACCGAGGACATTGTCAAGATCATCGACACCATCGACAATGTAGGCTATTACTCCCTGGAATGCTGGGGCGGCGCGACGTTCGACGTGTGCCTCCGCTTTCTTCGCGAAAACCCTTGGGAGCGTCTGCGGCTCATCAAGTCGAAGACGAAGAAGACGCCGCTGCAAATGCTCCTGCGAGGCCAGAATCTGGTCGGATACAAGAACTACGCCGACGACGTCGTGGACCGGTTCGTCGCGCTTGCCTGCGAAAACGGCATGGACATTTTCCGGGTGTTCGACGCGCTCAACGACACGCGAAACATCGAGGCGGCGGTGCGGGCGGTCAAGAAACACGGCGGCCACGCGCAGGGCACTCTGTGTTACACCATCAGCCCGGTGCACACCATCAAGAAATTCGTGGAATACGCGCGCGAGCAGAAGCAGCTCGGCGTGGATTCCATCTGCATCAAGGACATGGCCGGCATCCTGTCGCCCATCATGGCGGAACGCCTGGTGAGCGCGCTTATCGAGCAGCTTGACATACCGATACAGCTGCACTGCCACGCCAGCTCGGGCATGGCCATTTCCACCTATGTTGAGGGCGTGCGCGCCGGCGCGGGAGCCATCGACTGCGCCGTCGCGGCAATGGCGGGCACCAGCAGCCAGCCGCCGGTGGAAACGCTTGAAGCCATTTTTTCCGAGACCGATTACCATGCCGACCTCGACAAGGACGCGATGCTCAAGGTGCACCGTTACTTTGCGGAGCTGTATCCGCAACGCAACACCGACACCTCACTCGTGTTCTGCATCGATCCGCAGATCCTTATCCACCAGATCCCGGGAGGCATGATCTCCAATTTCCGGTCCCAGCTTTCCAAACAGAACGCTCTTGACAAACTGGATCTTGCGCTTGCGGAGGTGAGGCGCGTGCGCGAAGACCTCGGGTGGCCGCCGCTTGTTACCCCAACAAGCCAGATCGTGGGCGCGCAGGCGGTGATGAACGTGCTTTCGGGCGAGCGGTACAAGATCGTCCCCAACGAGGTGAAGGATTATTTCCGCGGCCTGTACGGCCGGGCGCCGGGAAAGGTGAATCCCGATCTTGCGAGGAAGATTCTGGGAGACGAAAAGCCCGTCACGGTGCGGCCGGGAGACACTATTGCGCCCATGCTGCCCAAGGCGACGGAGGGAATCGACCCGAAGTACATCAAGAATGAAGAAGACATCATCTCCTACTGCATTCTGCCTGAACCCAGCATGGAGTATTTCAAGTGGCGCGAGCTGCCCGTGGAGCAGCGTCCCGAAACGCCCGCCGATATCGAGATCAAAAAACTCCGGGGCGTCCCGGAAAAGAAAGGTACGAAGCCCGATGCAAAGAAGCAGGAAGGCCCGTCGCTCGACCAGATTCTGCATCCCGAGGATTATCGCGGGCTTGGCGAGCTCTTAGGAAAGGCCGGAGGCCTGCAGCTCGATGAATTGACATTCAGGAAAGGCGATTTTTCGCTCTCGCTCAGGTCCGACACGACCAAAATTCCCGTCATCCCGAAACCCGCGCCGTCCGCCGTCCCAAAAGCCGGCGAAGAGAAGAAACGGCCCGCCGAGGCGCCGCCCGTGTCCGTGAAACAGGAAAAACCTGCGGTCCCGGCGCCTGAGGGAATGACGATCAAGGCGCCGCTGGTGGGAACATTTTATTCCACGTCCGGTCCGGGCAAACCGAAGCTTGTTGACGTCGGCGACGTGGTTGATGCCGGCGCCAAGGTGTGCATCGTTGAGGCCATGAAGCTGTTCAACGAGATTGTCACGCCGGTCAAGTGCAAGATCCTCCGGTTCATGGTGGAGGACGGCGCCATGGTGGAGAAAGACCAGCCGCTCATTGCTATTGAGGAAATAAAGTAGGACGGCGGCAGGGAACTGTTTCCCCGCGATGTTTGAGGTGCGGACTACCGGCGTGCCGGGCCGTACGTGCACATTACGAATCGACAATTCCCTTGCCGTTCGGCGGCTCACTTTTGCCATTCCCTTCGGCCGCTCCAGCTGCGTTTTCCCAACCAGGAGCCGACATTCCGTGATTGTCGGTGGTGCTTTGATTGTGTGCAGAAACGTTGATTTCCATAGGCGAGACAGAGTAATTTTGAAGCGTTTCATAGCGAGCGAAATTCCGAAGTCCTGCTGCCGGTTTTTCGCCGTTGCTACCTGTGGCCGGCTTATTTGAACGACAGTAATTGCGGCAGGGATGGGGGAACGAGGGAATGATTTTTCCGCTGCGGGGAAGACGAGCGTTTTGTGCGCATTGTCATTCTATTCCGGACCCTGAGTTGTTGTCTGCGAAAGAAGCGACCAAGGCGGCGATTGTTGCGGCGTTTGTTCTCGTCCTGTTTACCTGCGCCAAAGCGCAATCGCCCACCGAGCCGATTATCAACCGGTTCGGTCAGGTGGGACTTGAGTACACCGAGTCTGCAAAAACGCTCGGCATGGGCCGGCTGGTGTTTTCGGCATTCGGAGACGCGAGCCTCGACAACTCCATGGTCCAACTTGTCAACCTTGATGCGACGCACCTCCCCGTTCTGAATCCGCAAGGCTCCCCGTACGACATCATGCCTTCAATCGGTTTCGGCATCCTGAACTTCCTCGATATTTCCGCGACCCTGCCCCTGTATGTCGACAACATGTCCCGGTACGACTCCCTTCCTCCGCCCCCCGACAAGAGCTACGGCGGGATACAGGGCGGGTTGGGAGACATGGAACTGAAACTGAAACTGCAGGTGCCCCCGCGCAAGGGGCCGCGCGTTCTTGACATGGCGTATCTCGCGAGCGTCAGCTTTCCCACGGGCGACAAGACGCACGGCTATTTTCCGCGTCACGCCTACTACCTGCTCAAGGATTCCACTGCCGTTACGCCGAGCGGCGATTCGGCGCAGGCGCTCTCGTCCTGCTATTCTTCGGGCATTACGGAAGTGGAGCTCAAACTGCTCTTTACCTTCAATTGTTGGGAGCACGACGACGTCATACCGCTCTTGTTGCATGTCAATCTGGGAGCCCGCATCCTGGCAGCGCGCGGTTTCGATCAGGTGCTCCTGTTCAATGCCGCGGCCGAATACCGGCCTGCCTCGTGGATTTCGCTCTACACCGAAGCGAGTGCGGAACCGCGGCTGGGCAGCATAACAGACGGTTTCAAGATCGGAAACGATCCTCTCCGGCTGTCGCCCGGAATCACCATCCACATGCCCGAAGGCTTGTTTGTTTCCCTTGGGGCCGACTGGGGCCTGTCGTCGCAAGCCCCGATCACGTATAAAGCCGAGAACGCGTTCACTATAGCGCGGCTGCAGCCCAACTGGAAGCTGAACGCGTCCATCGGCTGGTGCGGCTTTCTTTTCAAGGTTGAACCCGCGCAGAAGGTCCGGAAAAATCTTGACAGCGACAACGACGGCATTCCCGATTCAATTGACAAATGCCCCCAGGTTCCCGAAGACTTCGACGGCTTCGAGGACGAAGACGGATGCCCGGACTACGACAACGACAAGGACGGCATCGCGGATTCTCTAGACGAATGCCCGAACGATCCCGAGGATTACGACGGGTACCAGGACAAGGACGGTTGTCCCGACCCGGACAACGACAAGGACGGCATTTGCGATCCGTGGGTGGCGGATCAGCACCGCGAAAAACAGTACGAAAAGTTATGCAAGGGCAGCGACAAGTGTCCCAACCTTCCCGAGGACATGGATAACTTTGAAGACGAGGACGGATGCCCAGATTACGACAACGACCTCGACGGCGTACCGGACAGTTTGGACAGATGTCCCGACGTGCCCGGTCCTGCCGACAATTTCGGGTGCCCCAAGGATGTCGTCCAGGAATCGCCCAAAGCAAAAGAGATCAAGCGCGGCAGGCTCATTCTCAAGGGCATCGATTTCAAACCGAACTCCGCGGACCTCGTCTCTGAGTCGTATCAGAAGCTCGATGACGTCTTCGAATCCCTCAAGGCGTATCCGGAAGTGAAGATCGAGATATGCGGCTTTACGGATAACTTCGGCAACGCCGCGGTCAACAGGAAGCTGTCGTTACACCGGGCCGAAACCGTGCGGGCGTATCTGATTCTCCGCGGCGTTGACGCCTCGCGCATCAAGGCGATCGGCAGGGGAGGGGAAGACCCGATTACCAACAACACCACGCCCGAAGGCCGTGCGTTCAACCGCCGGATCGAAATGAGACGGATCGACTGACACGACAGACCGCGCCCCGGCGGCGGTTGGTGCGCTTGTAAAGGAGACCGGGCCGATGGATCTGGCGCAGAGAATTCCTTTCTGCTGTTTGTTGTGTCTGTGCGCCCTCGTGGGATCGTGGGCAACCGACAACACGGACGGCCTGAACGGCGTGGTGCGCACTCAGTCGGCAAAGACCCTCGGGCAGGGCAGGATGAATGTGGGGTTGGGCGTCGAGGTCGAGCAATCATCCGATTATGTAAAGGGCCCGACCTGGGATATCACCCGGATCGAACCGGATGACAAATCCGTTGCAAACGTGATCCAGGACCCGGCCAAGCTCATCTCCTCCGATTTCTATCTCTCCCTGGGGCTCCTTAACTACTGGGACCTCGCCCTGGCTTTGCCGGTGTACTACGACTGGAGCGGATTCGGACCAACGGATGCCGGACTCGGGGACGTTGAGCTCACCACCAAGTTCATGCTGCCGCCAATATCTTTTGACAAGTATTTCTATCAGGCCATTCTCGTGTCGGCCGCGTTTCCAACCGGCACCAAGGGAGACGGCCTTTTCCCGCGCCACCTGCCCGATGCGGTGGACACGGCGCTGGGTCAAACCGAGTATCTTTACACCACGGGGTACGTAACCGTAAAACCGATGATAATTCTTACGCTCGACCTGCGCAAGCGCGCGCCGCTGCAGATACACGCGAATCTGGGCGGGGTCTTTACGGACGTGAATGCCCAGAACATGGTGTGCGGGGCGCTCGCCCTCGAGTACACGCCGGCGGAGTTTGTCACCCTTTTTGCCGAAATGACGGCGGAGTCGCGGTGGAGCAACCTCTCGTCGGGGTACGATATCCGCAAGGACCCGTTGTGGGTCACTCCGGGAGTACGCGTTACAACGCCGACCGGCCTTTACTTTTACCTCGCCGGGGAGTTCAGTCTGTCGTCCAACCGCGACCAGGACAGGTACAACTGGCACGAAAAGGGGTTTACCTACTCAACCGGAGTCCAGCCGGCCTACGGGGTACAGTTCACGTTCGGGTGGAACGGATTTCTTGCAACGCAAGACCGCGATCACGACGGCGTTCCCGACAACGTCGACAAGTGCCCCGACGATTCGGGGCCGGCCTGGAACAACGGGTGCCCGGACCCGGACAGCGATAAGGACGGCATCTGCGATCCGTGGGTATCGCAGAAACACCAGGAAAGCAAGTACGCCGCCGTGTGCAAGGGGGTGGACAAATGCCCCACAAAGCCGGAAGACGTGGACGGCTTCGAGGACGACGACGGCTGTCCTGACCTCGACAACGACGGCGACGGAATAGCCGATGCATCGGACCAGTGCCCCAATGAACCCGAAGATTTCGACGGTTTCCAAGATAACGACGGATGCCCGGATTTCGACAACGACCGCGACGGCATTCCGGATTCTGTTGACAAATGCCCTAATGAGCCCGAAGACATCGACGGCTTTGAGGACGATGACGGCTGTCCCGACCTCGATAACGACAGGGACGGAGTGCCCGACCTCAAAGACAAGTGCCCCAATGTGCCGGGGCCGGCGAGCAACAACGGCTGTCCCGATACCACGCCGCCGCCCGCACCGGTGAAGAAGGAACCGAATTTTCCGCAGCAACAGACCCTGCGCGGGGTGACGTTCCAGAAGAACTCCGCGGAAATGACGTTTGAATCGCTCCAGTGGCTGGATCCTATTGTGACAACCATGAGGGAGTTCCCGGAAATGGAAATAGAAGTTCGCTGCTATTCCGATGGACTTGGAAAATACGCGGCCGCATTGCAGCTCACCCAGATGCGCGCGGAATCGGTAAGGCAGTATATTATCAATCAGGGCATAGATTCCCCGCGCGTGCGCGCCATCGGATGCGGGTCCACCGGCCCCGTTGCCGACAACAGGACCGCGGCGGGCAGGGCGCTCAACCGCCGGACCGAAATCGTGCGCGTGAAATAGACGCGGCTGCTCTTGACGGAATCGCATGCCGTGAAACCCCGCGCACCCAAAATCCCCAAAGGGACAGCATTCCTTTGATAAACGGCTCCATCATACGCTTTTTTGAGGGACACGCCTGGGCCTTTCAGCTTGCGAAGCACGTGGCGGCGATGCTGTTCGCGTTGCCGGCGTTTCTTTTGTTCACGGCGTCGCCGTCCGCCGCACCGTTGCGCAAGAATCTTGCGGCGTTGCCGGCAAAAGACACAATCTGCAAGGTGTGGGTGATATTTACTGACAAGAATCCTTCCACCGGTACGGGCGCGGTTTCTCCGCGTGCGCTTGCGAGAAGACGACGCGCCGGCGTTCGGAACCCTGGGGCCACGGACGTTCCCGTGGCCGAAACATACCTGCGCGAAGTTGAACGCCTGGGCGCCAGGCGCGCCAACATTTTCAAGTGGGCGAACGCGGCGAGTTTTACGGTTGCATCCCCGAAGCTTGATGCAATTGCCAACCTTACCTGCGTGCGGGATCTTATCCTGGTGCGGTCGTTTGTCAACACCACGCCTGCGCCAGCCGTGCGGGGCCTCGGGAAGGCGGCGGTGTTCAAAGGAGACTCGATCTACGGCCTTGCCTTACCCCAGCTCGCGATGCTCAACGTGCCGCCCGCGCACCGCCTCATCCACGCAAAAGGCCCTGCGGCGCCCGGAGACGGTATTCTCATCGGCATGTTCGACTCGGGTTTCCGTCTCCAGCACCGGTGCTTTTCGTATCTCAATGCGCACAATCTCGTTGTGGCCGACAGCGATTTTATCGATCACAAAAATACCGTTTTTGATCCCGAATCGGTAGCGGACAACCCGGCAAGCGCATATTACCAAAACGACGAACACGGTTCGTGCACGCTCGCGACAATCGCTGGGTACGACCCGCCGCAGTTCATGGGGGTCGCCTGGGGCGCGCATTTTGTTCTGGCCCGCACCGAGGATTCCCCGGTTGAAAAACATTACGAAGAAGACAATTGGGCGGCGGCAATGGTGTGGGCAGAGAGCCTGGGCGTCGACATTGTGAACAGCTCGCTGGGTTACAGCGACGGTTTCTCGCCGCCTGACACCGATTATACGTATCAGGACATGAACGGTGTTACAACCATCGTCTCCAAGGCGGCGACGATGGCAACGCAATTCGGGGTTGTTGTGGTGAACGCCATGGGAAATGACGGTCCCGCCGCAGGATCGCTTGCCGCTCCCGCAGATGTCAAGGGCGTCGTGTCCGCGGGCGCGGTTGACGGTTCATTGTCGGTAGCCGATTTTTCGGGCAGGGGCCCAACGTCCGACGGCCGGATAAAGCCGGATTGCGTGGCGCTGGGCGTGGGAGCGTGCGTGCCACAGGTATACGGTGGGAATAATACTGCATATACCTACGAAGATGGGACCTCGTTTTCATCGCCGCTGACTGCCGGCGTGTGTGCGCTTGTTCTGCAGGCGCACGCCGGGGACTCGGCAGGGGCCGTGAGAAACCGGCTGTATTCGTCGTGCTTTTTCGTGCCGGGCCAGACTGCCGCGAATAACGCCTCCGGACGCGGCGTGCCCGATGCACTGCTGGCGTGCCTGGCCGACAACCAGACGTACGTTACCGTTGCCGATTCTTTCGGCCGGAGCGTTGCGGGTGCGGTACTTGCCACAAAAGCGGGAGTCCAGGCCGGAATCACCGACAGCGCCGGATATGCAATTGTCAATCTAGACGGATCGTTTCCAGAAACGCTTTCCGTGAGCAACCCGTTGTTCCTTCCCCGAAGTGTGATTGTTGCGTCGAGACACTCGCGGGACACGGTGGTCCTTGCGTCCCGCTTCATTGTGAGCGTGTCGATGCGCGATTCGCTCGACTCTGCCGTTGTGACGGGAACTCTCTTCTGGCGGCAACTCGGGGATTCCGCCTACGTTTCACAACAGGCCGATTCGACCGGCGCCGTACTCATCACCTCGATAGAAACGCCTCCCGTTGAGCTGTACGGTGTGGCGGCCGGATACTTCAATTCGAGCCGCATCGCCGTCAATCCTTCCGGAAACGGCACGACGTTCACGACGCTGCTGCTGAGGCCCAGACCTGCCTCTCAATTCGTTATCTTTCCCAATGTGCTCGACATAGGCGCAAAACGGCAGCAGCTCACGCTCCAATTTACCGCTTCGCAAGACGATCCGCGTTCCTATTCCCAGCTCTTTACTGCCGCGATTCGGTCGATAGACGGCGCGCTCGTGTGGCAGTTTTCCAAGGTGCTCGAAGCGCTCAAGCCCGTTGTGCTCCAGTGGCCCGATCCGGGAAGGACGGTGGTGCCGGGCGTCTATTTCTTTATTGTGAAGTACGGCGGAAAGACATACAGGCGGAAGTTCATGGTCATTGGATGAGCCAACCAAATCCCCAGCGGAACGTTATCCCCGGCATAAAATACCCCGGCACGTAGGCATACTTGCGGTCGAGCACGTTGTCCACTTTCCAGAAAATGTTGAACGCCTGGATGTGAACGGAGGTCCGGAGCGAAAGGTTGTGAATCTCCCTGTTCCACAGGTTGATTCCGCCGTAGGTAACCGTGTCGCGAGCGCCCCAGTAATCATACACCAGGTCCACGGTGATATGTTCGGTGGGGCCGATCGGCTGCGCCTCGTAACTGAGGGTGGTCTGCGACTTGATAAAAGGCCTTTCATCGGAGACAATGAGCCTTGAGCCCAGGGCAAACCCCAGCCACCTGCCGAACATGGGCATCGCCATGAACGAAACCCGGGGCTGTTGGTACGGCATGGTGCCGTCGGGCCAGAATCGCGCGGCGGCGGAGGTGTCGACGCCGGAAACGCCGCATACCCCGGCCGAAAGGCCGATTTTTTTATACTCGAGGAAGAGTTCCGCACCATAGGCGTTGTAGACATCGTAGTACGATTGCACAGGTGCGTTGAGCGAGTCGTAGGGGAAAACAAAAGGCAGATGATCGCGAAACGCAAACACGTGAAGGGTCTGCCTGCCCGCTGCCGCCGAAATCTCGGCGGAGTACACGAGCGAATGGTCGATTGCGCCGCCGGCAGGCTTGATCGCGCCGTCACCCAGCGAGCCCTTTACCGATGCGCTCAGCGCCCGAAAGGAAAACTCGTGCCGGTAGCCGAGGCGCGCATCGCACAGGGATGCGGCGGCTTTTGTGCGGTTGTAGAACGTCCGCTCCTGGTGTTCCACGGCGCACGTTGCAAGCAGCGTGTCCGCCGGGAGCGGAAAGAAAGGTTCCACCGAAATCCCGATATCGGTATTGCGGCCGGTTTCCTGCGTGTCCACGGGCGAGTTCAGCACAGGGATGGTCGCGGAGTTCCCTTCAACAATCGCCCGTGCATCCATGTTTATCATGAGCCTGCCCGCGGGAAACGATCTCGCCTGTCCCCGAAGGGTGTTCGCGTACCGCCATATGGATTCCCACTGCAGAAACTGATTATTGAGGGAGTCGGTTTGCTGCATCGCAAGATCGTTCCTGGCGTCATCGTACGAATACGACAACGAGGCGTTGCCCCATCGCTCGGTATGAGAGGCGAGCCGCAAGGACATCTGCGTTTCGTTGGACAGCGGGTTCCTGCCGCCGTTAGCGAGTTGCGACGTGTCGGAGATAAAATAGTCGAAAAGCGAGGTCATGTCGCCTGCGGTACTGTAGGTATACGGGGCGAAATAGCGGTAGTTGGAGCAAAGGGAAACGTCGAAGGTCTTTGTGATGGGCCGCGCGAACCGCACGCCGAGCACGTTTTCGTCGAATACGGCGTTCTCCCAGAGCAGATCCGTTTGCGGGATCACCAGGCCGTAGGGAATCTGGGAGCAGGCGATTCCCGCCGGCGCGGCAGATGAGGCCGCATCGATCTGGGTTGCGAACAGAACATCGTTCCCCTCAAGCGCCGTCGGGCAGTCGGGAAGTGCGCTATTGTCAAGGAACACCGAGTTGGGCAGGAGCGGAAAGCCGTACAGCATGAACCGGTTGGTGCCGCTCGACAGCGAAAAAGGGACCGCCACCACCGCGGGCATGGTGCGAACGGCATCGGTCAGGCCTATCGCGTCGGAGTGCAGAATCTGCCACGGGCCGACCCCTGTTGCGCCGAAAATGGAATCGGGCGAGGAAGGGAACCTGGTGTACCTTTCCTTGCAGAGGGCGATTTCCCGCAACAGGGAGTCCCGTTTGACGGCCCTGCGCAGGGAATCTGCGGCCGACTCGGCTGCAGATGCGCGCGCCGATTGCCGGTTGAGCGATGCTGCGGCGGTGTCTTTTGCCGCGCTCGTGTCACGTGATCTGCTTGCGCGGGCAATAGAATCCTCACGCGCAATGGTTGGCGAAGTGGTTGCCGGATCGGGCGTCTGTTGTGCTCCGCCTGACGATTGCGCGCTTGAGCCCGGCTGCGCAAGAACCGGCAGCGGCGTAAACAACCATGCAATGAGCACTGCGGCAAGAATGGGAAAAAGCGTGGCCACGGTGTTCGTTTGTTTGCGGGTTTCGTGCGATAAAGCGCGCTGCTTTTCCGCGCACGTTCGCGGGGAAAGACCTCGTGAAGGCATGCTGCAAGAACTCCGTTGCGGTTTTCCGGAAGAAGGTTCGACGGCGATTCTGCACGGCTCCGCCGAAGGCGGCTGGGCAAGACTGTAGCAAAATACAAATTGCTCTCCATACTCAGGCATGAAAAATGCCCCGGATACGGCAATCTTTTCCGCGCATGTCCGTAGTATTCGGCGTAAATATATATTTCTACAGAAGCAACTTCACCAGGCGAAACCCGCTCTCCACCATGCACCCAAAAGACAATCGCCTCACCGGATGTTCCCGCCTATGCCTGCTTTTGTTCAAGAGCGCGCTGCCCTCGCTCTGCATCGCGGTCGCCTGCGGCGGATGCCTCTATTTCAACCTGTTTTACAATGCGCAAACCTCGTTCGATACCTCACTCAAGGCGCACCAGAAGCTCATCAAGGACAATCCCGATACCGTACTCACGCTTCCCCAGGACGTGGAGAACGGATACAAGAAGACAATTGACAAATGCTTGAAGGTGTTCGAGTTGTACCCCACAAAGAAGCAATGGCACGACAAGGCGCTGTTTCTTATGGGAAAAGCGGAGTACTATCTTGGGGATTTCGACAAGGCGATCCGCACTTTTGCCCAGTTGCAGCGGGAGTTTCCGGCGAGCCCGCTTGTGCCCGAATCCTATGTGTTTACCGGCCGCGCACAGTTGAAAAAGGGGAATCTGGAGGAAGCGGAGAAGACATTCACGAGCGTGCTCGAACGGTATCCCGAACTCAACAGGAACCAGGACGTGAGCATGCTTATGGCCGAGATCGTCATACGCAGGGAGGGAAAATCGCAGGCCGTGGTAATGCTCGAAAAGATATATAAGAACGCCAGGACGAATGACCGAAAAATGGAGCTTGCAATCAAGATCGCCCAACTCTACCGCGATCTCAAGCTGTACGACAAGGCCATCGGGTTCCTGCGCGGATCCCCTCGCGTAAAGGACTTGACCGATCAGCTCTATCGCATCGATTTCCTGCTCGTGGCGTGCCTCGCCGACAAGGGAGACCTTGGCCGCGCGCTCGACCTCGTGAACGTTCTGATTCTTAACAAAGTGTACTACTCGCGCGTCCCGCTGCTGCAGTTCCAGAAAGGCGGGATACTGGACAAACTCAACAGGACCGACGAGGCGATTGCCACGTACAAACAGGTTACCGAGAGTCCGCTGGGGGGCGACGCCGTGGGCCTTGCCTGGTTTGAGCTCGCGGTCATCTACCAGATGAAGAAGGGAAATCTCAAGAAGGCCAAGGAATGCTTCGACAAGGCAGCAGGCTCGCTCAAGGACCCGGACGAAAAGGACATCGCGACACGGCGCAGCAAGGCCATCGATATCATCCTCAAGTTCGCGGATGGTAAGATGCCTGTTGATTCGGTAAAGGTGGACGTCGCGTCAAGCGCGGATTTCAAAGTGGGCGAGCTGTTCTGGCTTGAGCTTGACGAACCGGATTCCGCGTACCGGCACTACTGCAAAACGATGGCGGACACGCAGTTCAGGGCTCTTGCCCCCAAGTCCCTGTATGCGGCGGCCTGGATAGCCCGGTATTCGCTCAAGGATACCGCAAAGGCGGACAGCCTGTACCGGCTGCTGCTCAGGCGGTTTCCGGCAAATATCTACGCCCAGAAGGCGCAGGCGGCGCGCGGCGACAAGATCACCATTTTTACGCGGCAGGATTCTGCCCGTAGCGCCTTTGAGGCCGCCGAGCAGATCTTCCTGGACAACGACAACCCGGATTCCGCCGCCGAGGCCTATGTCGAGGTGTACAAGGAATTTCCGGGTTCCGATTTCGGGCCCAAGAGCCTGTATGCCGCCGCCTGGATCTACGACAATGTTCTTGACAAAAACAGAACGGCAAAAGGGCTATACGAAACGCTGTGCGATTCGTTCCCGAAATCATCCTTTTGCGTCAACGAGGCAAAGCCCCGTCTCAAGGTAGTTGCCGATTCCATGGCGGCCTTGCGCGCCCGGCGCAGGGCGGCGGCAACCGCGCCGCAAGCGGGAAGGGCCACCCAGAACCCTGCATTGGCGCTGCAGAAGCCGCTTGACACCGCGCAAACACTGCTTACCGACAAGGATTCGTCGGCCGCGCGCAAGTCTCGTCTGCCGTCTCAAGCGGATGGGCAGGGCGCGGGTCCGGGTCCTTACGGCGGCGGTCCCATGCGCGGGATGTACCGCGGAGCAATGACGCCGCAAATGACGCCGCAGGCGCAGCCGTCCGCTCCGGCACAGGCGGCCCCGGTCCCGGCGCCTTCTCCGATTACGCAACCATCCGCTCCCGCGCAATCGGCGCAGCCTGCAGCGCTTTCTCCGACCGTGCTACCGTCCGCTCCGGCGCAGGCGCCCCGGGCCCCTGCATCTTCTCCAATTGTGCAACCGCCTGCCCCCGCGCAGGCCGCGCAGCCATCCGATTCCGTCATTAGCGTGAAACCAGCGCCCCAACCATTGCTCCCGGCGGCTCCTTCAGGCAATCCCGCGGCCGCTCAACCGCAGGCATCCCCAAGCCCGGATTCCACTGTCCCCAAGCCCAGGTAGGCAAGTGGGACTCGCAGGTGCGTAGCCAGACCTCTTGCCCCCGAAGAACTCTTTTGCACATCCGGGGCAGAAACGATATTATTCATCGATGCCGCAATGCCCGGTTCGCCCTTTGCCGGCCCATGCGTTTACGCGCGAGCGGCACCGGCAATCTGTTGTACGGACGAAAGGATGTTCCATGCGAACTGCGTTGTTCACGCTGACGGCTGCTCTGCTCCTGCTCCCCTCCTTTGCCGCGGCCCAGAACGTTTCCACCAAAGAGGCCGGCGCGTACGCGCGAAAATCGGTGACCTATATCAACGCGCTGTGGCTGATGGACGAATCGGCTCGCGCGCTCTCACCCGACAAGGTGGCGTTGATACTCGATAAAGTAAAGCAGGCCGTTTCCATGCCGCGCTTCGATTACAACCCGGTCCCCGATTCGTTCCTCGGAGACTTTGTCGCGCAGGCCAACGCGGTGCATTATCCTTATGTAAATGAAGCCATCAACACGGCCGGAGGCGCCGATCCCATGCTCGACAGCATCGCCGCGGTGATGGAGCGCACCGTGGTTCCCCGGGTTCTTGCGGTTGTCGATCTCAACAAGGAACTGCGCGCCGCCGGCCTCACGAGCGAGCAGCAGAGAAATTCCTTCATTGCCGACAAGGCAAAGACGCTCGGCATCACGATGGAGGATGTCGAAAAGGTGATGAATTCCGCGTACATTTATATTCCGCTCATACGGGGCTACACTTCGCAGCTCAAAGACAGTTCCTATTCCACCGGTTTCGCCGCCGGCATCATCTGGTTCCGGATTTCCGCCCAGGGCGAAAAGGCGCGCGCTCTTCCCGTGGTGAAGACCTTCACCTATTCAAGCGGATTTTCCGTGCGGGACCGGAACTACGCCACCGAAGCGGGGATGGTCGGCTACAAGGAATTCGCATTTCGCGCGGCTGTCAAGAACGCGGCGCGCAACCTTGTGGTTGCGACCCAGCAGATCCCCGATTTCAGGCTGTCGGGACAGGTGATTGACAAAGGATTCATGGGCGTGGGATTCAACCTCGGCAGGCGCGAAGGCGTCAAGGTGGACGACAAGTACCAGATCGTGGAGATATCCGAAGACTCGACGGGCAACCAGACGGCAAAAAAATCCGGCTGGGTGATGGTCACCTCGGTCGCGGATTCCACGTCGAAGCAGGGATACAAATCAAAGGCGGAGGTGATCGGCGGGAACCCGTACACCGGTGCGGTCTTAAGCGAATATCCACGGCTGCCGCTCGATTTGCTGATACGAGGACGCATGTTTGCGTATAAGGCCGATTCCGCCACGAACCCGCTCTTGGACAGCTTGGTGCTGAACAACGGCTATGGAGGCGGTATCGATATTCAATACAACGTGGGCCGCCTGTTCGGTCTCAACCAGTTCTTTTTTGGTTTGTCGGGCGGCATCGGGACAGGCGCCGTTTCGGGGTACAAAAAGGAGGACAGCCTCGCCTCCGACGGAACGTTTCATGGGCGTGCAAAGCTCAACTGGATGCTGTCGTGGACTGCCGGAATCTCTCTTATCAAGAAATTCTATATCGGCCGGCTTGCCATCGTGCTGCAACCCGAAGTGGGCTACCAGTCGTTGATCCTGGAAACCGACAAATGGACAAACACAACAACGAACAATGACGAATATTACAGGCTCATGAATTCCGCCCTCGGGTTTGCCGCAAACGGCGCGCTCGAATTTGCGTTGTCGCCTGCCGAAAACATCGGCCTGGGCGCAGGCTATCAGATGTACGGGAAGAGTTCGAGCTGGGACTATTCCTTCAAAAACGGGACCAACGGCAGTTGGCAGAAAATAGCCACCGTATCCAACGGAAGCCCTGTTGACTACACCGGAATCACGGCCCAGCTGTACTTTGTCTGGTCGCTGCCGTCCATTGCGTTCGACCCGCTCGAGATGCTTCACGGGGTTGCGGGGGGAGTAAAATAGAAGTGTTTCAAGTTCCAGATTAAAGGTTTACGGAAAGCCTTTGCGGTTTGACAACCTGGAACCCCGACCTTGCACATAGACGATTTTCACCTTTAAGAAAGGACCGGACCATGAACAAGCTTTTTCTCAGTTGTATCGCCGCCGCCTTGTTCTTCCCGTGCTCATATGCAAAGGATTCAAATCTCCCGCTGTCCAGCCAGGCCACGTTCGTGGAGACCTATTCGCCGTCTGAGGTGACCATTCAGGCAACCGGTCTCGGCAGGAACGACAAGGAGGCCATCCTCGACCTTCGCAAATGCGCGGTCAATTTCGTTTTGAATCTCGGGACCGACCCGCTGCTGTCGACCCAGGCGGCCAAAAACCAGTTCGGCGGCATTGCCGAGGATTTCTTCGACAACGCGAATGTCAACAAGTACATCACCTGGGAGGCGAATGCCGTGGTTTCTGCGGTCAAGGCCAGACTGCCCAACGGCAGGGACGGCATGAAGATCACCAAGGCGGTGCGGATCAACAAGAAAATGCTCACCGACGACCTGGTTGCAAAAGGCATCATCGCGTCGCACGAAGAATTGTCGGACGCCGCGGGCATGCCCACCATCATGGTGATTCCCGAAGTTCCCAAAGACCAGACCCCGCTGCAGGTGTTCGACGCAAACCCTCTTGCAAAGCACGCGGCGGCGGTCATCGAGAGCTATCTTACCGCACGCAAATACGACGTGGTGGTGCCTCGGGCCATCGACCAGATCAACGAGATGACACGGCTGCATGGCGACATCAAAGGTGCGGAAGAAGACATGGGATACCAGCTCGCCCTCGCTTTGGGCTCCGATATTTATATCGTGTTTGCAGGCATGGTGTACGAGCAAAACAAGGTGACGCTCCAGATACGGGCCTACGAGACCACCACGGGAAGGCTTTTGGGGACCGAAACGGGATACAGCGCGGCCCGGCCCGGCCCGGCGGAACCGCTCGTGGAAGAGGCGGTGAACAGCGCCATAGACAAGGTGCTGCAGCGGCTTGTCAATTACTGGCAGGACGACGTGAAAAAGGGCATCCAGTACAAGCTTGTCTTCAAGAGTATGTCCGGAACTATCGACGAAAGCGTGAAGGACAAGATTTCCGATCTCATGGACGCGACTTTTGCCTTGTCGAAAGAAAACATCGTGACCGACAAGACGCTCGACTACAACGTGTGGGCCAAGAAAGCGGAGTTCAACAAGTCGTCCAAGATCTACCGGGCCTTTCGCGACGGGCTGAAGAATGTGGCCAAACTTTCGCAGATAGCGATCAACAAGAAGCTCATTATAATAGGGGTGGAGCCGTTGTAAGAACCTTGAGGCGCTTTTGATCAATTGGGAGAAAAGGGATGGAATCAAGAGAAACCATCCCTTTTTGATTGGCCTTCGATTTCATCATCAATTTCCCTGGCGTGCGACCCTGCATGGGGAACCCAGGTGGTGCGACACACGAGCGAAGATCACAAATCTTCGTAAAGAAAAAAATGAACCCCGACCGCTTGCGGCACCTGACGAGGCACCTTCAAGAATCGGGGTTCTTTAGATAATTCGGCTTATTCGGTTTGTCAGAATTGATATCCCAGCTTCAACACCCACCACCAGGAGTGGCAAGAACGCAGCATTTCCTCTGAATCGTAAAAAGCATTGACCGGCGATTCATTGCGGATATGATCGCACGCGATCTGTCCCACCGCGTAAAAGCCGTTCTTGAAACTCTTCTTTGCGTAGAACGCCCATTTCCAGTTGTCCAAAGTTGCATACGTGTGAGGATCCTGGTCCGTTTGAGAAGAAGGGACGGGAACGGGCAAGTAGAGCGCTTGATCTTTGTATTGGTAATTGTTTGGATACATGCAGCCATAATATTCGAGTTCCGCGGTAAATACGTCGAAGAGGCTGAATTTCTTGAACTCAAACGACGGCAAATTGATTCCCACCATTCTGGGCGTCTTGTTCCGGAACGCGTCGTAACCGTAGGGGTTAGCCTGGCTTGCAGGATAGTCTTCCCAGCCCAGCACCGCAGCTTCTCCATATATTTTCAAACCTTCTTTTCCAAGAAAAGTGAAATCGTCGCACGATGGGCAGAAAATCCGTTTGGGATCAAACGAAATACGGGCCATTGCCTTCAATCCTGCGGAGGTGTAATATCCCGTATCCCCGGAAACAATATTTCCGAGGGAATCTGTAACCGCATTTTTCACGTACAAGTTTTCCTGGTCCTTTGGCGAAGTGAGGTTCGCGTCGGCAGGAACGAGACTTTGGTACATGCCGCCCACGCCGATATTCAGGATTTTTGCAATGTCGAAGTTGGCAATATATCCCAGGTTCAAATCAAACCAAGGCGGCCTTTCGCATGATGATGTCAAGAGAAGGTCCTGATGAAGCCACCCGAACAGGTCGCTGCTCACGTCCAGACCCGCAAGCCTGGCCTGCGGATAATCAAAATCATTAATGAGGTATGCCGGGTAGGTGCCGCTTCTGTAAAGATATTCGCCGAGGTCGCGGGCATCCGGGTTATACTTGAACGGAAAGTAGCCGAGAGTGAACTTGAGGTAGGGCGATTGCACATCCCCGAGGGAATAAGAACCGAATGCACGGTCAAAATAGAAGTTGTAGTACATTTGTGGCAAATAGAATCCCTCTACTCCGCCTTTCTCATTTTGGTTGAAGGTGTTAAAAGACATTTGCCCTTCGACTCTGGCTTGGATCTCAAAACGGTCAGTAACTTGTTTTAATACGCCAAAATTGACATACGCCTCCATCTCATCCTGGTGAGGTGTACTGCTGGTCAACATGTAAGTATTTATGAATTGGCCGAATTCTACGGAGGCGAAACCCACAAAACGGAGGCCGAGTGCTGTTAGTCCTTTTGCATTGGTTTCAGACGAGCCGGTCGAATCAATTCCTTCCGCGCTTGCCGCTTGTGACAAGCCGCTTAAGCACATGAGGCCCATAACTGCTGCAATCCAAAGCCTGTACTTCATCATTCGTAAGACTCCTTTGAGAAAGGTTTATTGAAAAGTCTTCAGAAAAACCGGTTTTGCAGATCTTTCCATCGCACCTTCGCAAGCACAGTCGTTATTGCGAGCATAGCGCGGCAATCTTTCACTCTTCGCAGCGACACCATGGGAATCAATCGACCGCTCTCTTCGGGAGAAACCGAAGCGCTGCCGTGTGTCGCGGATTTTCAGACATGTATCGAAACGACAATAGGGCGACAATGACCGACTATTTAGAATATAAGATAAAAACAAAGCAAGTCAAAATGAGTCAAAACAACTTGGGAATGTACTTGAGCCACGAGGGCCGTTCAGCAGAGGCCGCACATATCGTCATGCAAAATAAACGAGCCCCGCTCGATTGAGCGGGGCTCGTTTATGAATATGACGACCGTTATTTCGTTTCCGTATTGTCGCTTGGTTTGTCTACATAGACGCCAGGAGCAACGCGGTCCGTTGCAGATTCGGAAACCCTTTTTCCCGATACCGTATACTTTGCCGCACCCGTACCTTGCAGGGTATTGTTAAGACCCAGAATGTGGCGCCCTGCGGATGACTTGGTTCTGGATGACGCAGCCGGATTATTCACAACAGAAACACCAACCGGGTACCAGACGAAGTCGTCCATTGACAAAGGAGTGGTCGCGTACTCAATTTGATTGCTCCCCATGATTACTCTGCCGGTGTAGGACGTCTGTCCGTTATTATGTGCAAGGACCACGATGCTGGAGTCGGGGTTCTTAAATGCCATTACCTCCGGCGCATTGGTTCCGGCTGCGGTGCAGCCTATGCGCACGGCCCCGGTACGGACATACTTGGAAAACTGGGCCATGTACCAATAGAGGGGCATGATGTTGTATGTCTTGGCGGTAGTGTTTATCATGATCCCGGCTTCACACCAGTTATTGGACAGGTTGGGGCCTCCTTGCAGATCAAGAATCATGTTCCAGTCAACCCAGCCTTCGGAACCATTTGAACAATCGCCAAAAATATCCTTGGCATACGATTCGGCGCTGTTGGCCCATGAAGGAGGATTGCCTTGATTATAACCGGTTATGCATTGTTCGGTTGCAAGGATGTGCTTGTGCGGGCCAGCAATGTCATATTTCGTGTAAACCTGATTAACGGCGCTGAACAGATTCTGGTAGTCGTACCAGTGAATCGCCTCTCCCCAGACCATGCTTGTGGCAGTGGGGTCGCTGTAAAAAGTATTCGCCCACTGGACCATCATATCCCTGTTGTGGTCAAGAAACATGACGTGCAATTTGCCGGTATCAAGGTTATTGCTCTGCAGGGTTGGACCCAGATAATTCTTGAGAAAATCGCGCTCCGTGACATCGGTAAAGATCATGGATGGCCAACTCTGGGTCGCGGCAGGTTCGTTCTGGATAGTCACTCCCCATACGGGAACACCCGCAGCAGCATAGGCCTGGACATATTTGACAAAGTACAAGGCCCAGGCATTCTGCGTGTTCGCATCCGTTTTCAAAGTCCCGCCGTTGTCCATTTGGCCATTCGATTTCATCCATCCCGGGGCGCTCCACGGTGAACCGAATATTCTAAGGCTTGGGTTTTGGGCCAGCGCATCCTTCTCCCACTGGAGAATAAATGCGGAATCGTGAGAAACGCTGAAATGGCTCAGCGTGTAGTCTGCGGCCTGATCATCATAGCTGTACAGGACGTTGGAAAAATCGCTGGCGCCCATCTGCGAGCGGCAAACCGAATAGTTTGCGCCCGTGGGGCCGAAATACATCTTCACCACGGTCTGGCGGTCTGCCGGGCTGAGAAAGTTCAAAGCCCAGGCACCTGCATCGGTGAAAGAACCGCCGAACCCCATCATGGTCTGATAGGTGGTCGCCGGATTTACGGTAACAGTGACCTGCTCCGTGGTTCCGGCAGCGTGAAACGAAAGCGACTGGGTCTTGCACTGGTCCCCGCCGCTGGATGATCGCATCCACGTGACATTCTGCCCATACGCTGCGCCAACCATGACGAGCCCTACGGCTACCAGCAGTATGTTCCTCAAGATCGCAGCCGACCGCAAAAATCTGTTAAGATTCATAAAAGCACCCTCTTGTTAAAGTGATTGAATTTTATTCGCATTCAGTTAAATTGAATCCGGCCTCATGTTTGTGTTGCCATTGCAGGCACCAGTCAGGATTCCGATTCAAGACCTTTTCTCACCAATTTCCCCTTTCGTTGATCAGGTTCCCAACCTGTCCCCGTATTGCATAATATAATAAATTTTGCCAAAAATGTCTGGGCTAAAACAGCTAAATTCTTCGATAATGTTTGAATCCCGTGGCGAGCGCATTGTCACTTCGTTCCCTAAGGTATGGTAGTTGCGCTTCGCGCTTCACTATTATGTCGTTTGCCTTTCCCCCGAAGCTTGCTTCGGGGTTAGCGAGCGACTATGAATATGTTTTTTCCATAGGGATGGAAGATTCCTCGCAGCTTGCTGCGAGGTTCTTCAATTGGGACTGCGGACCAGGGGAACGCCTAGATGTTTGTCCGACCTCTCACCGCTCTTCGATCAAATTGACCCGCTTGACAGCCGTGAACCCGTCGCCTTCCACACGGAATATGATGATCCCGTTTGTGAGTGAAGCGTTCTTCAGGCTTATGGTATGGGTGCCCGCGGTGAGGAACTTCTTGGTGGAGAGCTGCGAGATCTTCTGGCCGCTCACCACGTATGCCGACACCGAAACATACTGGCTTCTCGCGATAAGGAGCGACAGCGTCTTTGATGCGGCCGAGTAGGAGATCACGGGTTTCTTTGCATCCGCGACTTTTCTCGGCACGGGCAGCGCGGCCGTTGTTTTCCCCACGGGAACAATGAGTGTGGATGAGCTTTTGTCGTAGCCGATCATCTTCGCGGTGATTGCCAGGGTGCTTGCCGTGTCGTTGTCGACAAACGCGGGAAAATCCATGGATTTCGATCCGCCGGGTGCGAGAACGATCTGCGTGGCCATCATGGTGCAGGCAAGCAGCCTGCCGTACCAGTCGACCGTGTCTTTAGGCGGTGCCATGGCGATCATGTCGAACTGGCAGCCTGACGAGAAATCGTAGGTTACCGTTGCCATTGAGTTGTTCATGACGGTGTAGCGCACGGCAATGCTGTCACCCCGCACGTACTGCGATTTTTCGGTTGCCACAATGAACTGCACGTCGTCCACCGTTGTGGTTTCCGCGTTTGCATAGGACGATTGCAGCACGAAGTTGACGGTTACGGAACTGTTGGAGAACAGGGTTGCCTGGCTCGATTCCTGGGCATATCCGGACTTGGATGCGGTGACCGTTACCGTGTTACCGGTGTAGGTCACCGGAATGCTGTCTATTGCGTACAGGCCGGCGCCGTTGGTGATCGCGGTGTACGAGTTACCGAGGATGACCGCGGATTTCTTTGCAAGGGGCTGCAGAAGCAAAGGGAGATACACCGACACGCTGCATCCCTGGAGAGGCGAAAGCGAGCAGGGAAGCCCCAGACCGGGCGCGGGGCATTTTTCCTCTTTGACGCTGCCCGTTACGGTGCATATCGCACCAACCGGCAGCATCGGAATGCTCACGAGCGTATCGGGCGGAACGGTCATGGAAACGTCCCGCGATTGGTAGCCTGCGGCGACGATCCCCAGGTCGTAGGCGCCCTGGGCAACGCTTGCAAAAGTGAATTTTCCGGAAGCGTCCGTCGTTGTCGAGTCGATGATGGTATACAAAGGATAGGCGATCGCCGCGCCCGGGCTGGAAAGGAGGACCGGCGAGATACCCGTGGTTTTCAAATACACCGACGCATTCTGAATCGGAAGTACTTCGGTGAGCGCTCCCGGGTCCCGGATCACGCTGCCGCTCACCTTGTAGGAAACGAGTTCCTGGGTAACCATGAATGTCGCCACGGTCGCGCCGCCGCCCGTGCTGTCCGCAACGGTGTAGTTCCCCACGGCAAGCTTGCCGAATGCGAATTGCGGACCGTAGTTGGTGACGACGGCGAGGCACGGCCGGCCAAGCAACAGCGGCGGATTTTCTGAATAGGCAAGGGAGATAACGTAGTTTTGGGGGCACGGCGACTGCACGCATACGAACTTGCTCACCTGGGTGATTTTGAACGACCCGGTATACGTCGGCACGCAGGAATTGCCGGATTGGCCGAGGATAAGCCAGAGCCCGACGCTGTCGTTCTGCGTTGGCGCGGCTGGAGTGAGAACAGGCTGGGGATACGCCGTGGCGGCGGGAATAAAGACTTGAGCGTTTGACGATGCGCACAGCAGCAGCGTGGCGGCAAGCAATCTGATTGCAGTGCTTCCTACGTTTTTCATTGCGAGCCTCCGAGTAACGGCTATCCCGGATTTCGATGATCTCGGCAAAAAAAGCTGGTATCCGGCATTATTATGACAATAATCTATAATATATCACGAGAGCACTCATCTTGTCAAACATTGCCGATGAAAAAGTATTCCGGAGAATTCCTGAGTGTGCAATTATCATGTTTAATGCATTGATATTGATATAATTATTTACGATTGGTATCCAGCCGTTCCATGACCAACGCGCGGCAGTGCGTTTCCACAATTCGGGGAACGCCCGTATCTTTCACTTGGTTTCGGCCTCGGGGCCGGCGGCGAGGATTCGAAAAGAGCAGTGTATGCACAAAGTCTTTTCTTCTTCATGCACTATTCCAAAATTATTTTAGAATATCAACGATCCATCTTCACCGTCCACGTCATCAGACGAGAGCATACACATGAAACTTACCATTTCCAAGACCGCGCATTTCCAGACCCAGATCCTGTTTCTGACAAAGGAGAACACGGCAGGGGTCCCGGATTTCGAAGCGAAGAAGAACAGCGTCACGGTTCGCTATGAAGGGAAAAAAGCGTTTATCTACTGCGGGCTGGGCGAAGCCGACAAGGTCACGGCGGAAACCATCCGGGCCGCGGCAGGCACCGGGATCAGGACGGCGCTCGCGCTTAAGAGGACCGACGTGTCGGTGACCGTTCCGCGATCGGGACGGCACGTGCGCGACCACTCGACGCCCGCCATCGAAGGCGCGCTTCTCGGCGGGTACGCGTTCACCAAGTACAAGAAGGAAAAAGGCCGCGCGGTATCGTCCCTCGAACTTGTGGGCGACGGCATACCGCAGCGGGACGCGCTCCGCGTCGTTTCCATATGCGAGTGCGTTAATTTCAGCCGCGATCTTGTCAATGAAAATGCGCATGTCGCGCATCCGGAGTTTTTGGCCGGTTCCGCCCGGTCCATCGCAAAAAGCGGCAACCTTGCCGTCGAAGTGCTTACCGAAAAGGAAATCGAAAAGAAGGGGCTTCGCCTGCTTGCCGCGGTGGGCCAGGGGTCCGAGTATCCGCCCCGGCTTGTCGTGCTCGAGTACCGCGGAAATCCCGGATCAAAAGATTCCACCGCAATCGTCGGAAAAGGAATCACGTTCGATTCGGGCGGCCAGAACCTCAAGCCGACGGGCCATATCGAAACCATGCGTTCGGACATGGCCGGCAGCGCTGCCGTCCTGGGCGTCATGAAGGCGCTTACCGGCCTGAGGCCCAGAATAAACGTGGTAGGCGTATGCGCGCTTGCGCACAACGCCATCGGCGAGCACGCCTTTTTCCCCGGAGACGTGTACGCGGCCTACAACGGCACCACGGTTGAAATCGCGAGCACCGATGCCGAGGGAAGGCTCGTGCTCGCGGATGCCATTGCCTATTGCAGGGAAACGCGCAAACCGTCCCGCATCATCGACCTTGCCACGCTCACCGGAGGGATCCTCACGAGCCTGGGCACAAGCGTGGCCGGGCTGTTCTCCAACGACGACGACCTCGCGAAGCGTCTGTTCGCCGCGGGCGAGGAATCGGGCGAGCGTCTCTGGCGTTTCCCGCTGTACGACGAATACGCCGAATCGATAAAGAGCGACATCGCGGACCTGCGCAACGTCAGCAGCTTCAAAAAAGGCTACGCCAGCTCGATTACGGGCGCGGCGTTCATCCGGGAATTCGTCGGGGCAACGCCGTGGGCGCACCTTGACATTGCGGGAACAGCGTTCAACGAAGAGCCTGCGCAGGGGGAAGTGCCCCAGTTCGCCACCGGCTTCGGCGTGCGCCTGTTGTTGAAATTCCTCGGTGTGGAATAGTACAGTACTTGTATGCAGCTCATCAAATCAAAGTCGCACACCGTTGCTCTCGTGGGGATCAACCATGAGAGCGCGGCACTCCTGTTGGAACTGCTCGACACCGATGGCGTGCGGGTAATCCGCATTGTCAACCACGATACCGAAGACTTGGGCGACCTCAAGCATTTCCCCCAGCTGGACATCATCATTAACACCACCAACGACGCCGCGGTGTACCGCGCGCTCCGCAAGCTCAACCTGCCCAACGTGGACATCCTCAGCGGGCTGTCGGCTCGCATCCTGTTTACGGCAGGCGCCAGCGACCTGCTCGGGTCGGGCATTACCGAAGACAAGAACCGGCTGCTCAACAGCCTGCACGAGATTCGCGAGGCCATTTACCTGTCGAAAAACAAGGAAGAGCTGCTCAAGCTGGTGCTCAACGTTGCGATCCGGTCGAGCGGGGCAGATTCGGGATCCATCATGCTTGTCGACCCGCAGAAGAAAACGCTCAAGATAGAGATCGCCGATGGCCTGGAGGCGGGCATTGTCAAGTCGACCACGCAGAAGGTGGGCAAGGGCATTGCCGGCACCGTGGCGCGGACAGGCATTCCCTTGCTTATCAAGGGTGCCGCCGACCGGGAACGCTATGCGGCCGATTTTGAGCGTAAAGACCTTGTCTCTTCCATTTGCACGCCGCTTGTGATAGGAAAGGAAGTGGTGGGCGTCCTGAGCATCAACAGTAAGACCGAGCAGCGTGTCTTTTCGGAGGGCGATCTCGCCTATGTGAAGAAGCTCAGCGATTTCACGGCCGACATCATCAAGACGTCCAAGGAATACGAGCGGTCTGCCAGTTCCACGTTCCTGCTGTCGTTGCTCAACAACGCCCGCGATATCCTCAACCTCAAGTATTCGTTCGACGAGCGGGTGAACCTTTTGCTGCTCAAACTCGTTACCGCGTTTTCCGGCGAAATCTGCAACTACTACGATTTCTACTCCGACAAGGGCGTTTTTTTGGCCAAGGCGTCGAGTTCATTCAACCTTGGATTGATAAAAGGGAAGAAACTCAAGCTCAACGACTATTTCTCCAAACTCGTGCTCGAAAGCAGTGATGCCGTGGCTCTGTGCGTGCCCGACAAGAAGGACGGCGGAAAGAAGTGGTACCTCATGCAGCCCGTGCGCGCGGGCGGCGACATGGTGGGGCTCCTGTTTTTGCACGTTGTCTCGGACGCCGACGACATGAAAGAGGAGTCGGGGCTGCTCAAAAAAGTGAGCGACATGATTGCGGCCGAGCTTTCCAAGAGCCTCGAGATGGAGGCCTTCCGGGTGCAATCCATAAAGTTTTCGGCCATATCCGAAGTATCGTTCGACCTTGCTTCGGCACGCAGCAAGACGGAGCTGGCAAACCTGCTCAACTCGCATGCATGCATCATCCTCGAAGCGGAGAGCTCCATTCTCCGTCTTTACAATCAGGCAACCCAGGCGCTCGACGTGCTCGATTCGTTTTCGCTGCAGACGTTCTCCCGTCTCAAGGAAGTCGAGGCGCTCGACGGGATCATCAGCCGCGACGTCATGCTTAACAAAAGCGCCTTGCTCATCAAGGACCTGAGCAAGTCGGACTATGCATGGGTGGGCGCGGACTCCCGCTCGGTACTCAGCATGTACCTGGAGCGCAACGGCAGGATCATCGGGACGCTTTCGCTGTACGATAAGAAGTCGATCGATTTATACGCGCTCAAGCATTTCACGCAGAAAGACAAGGAAATATTCCTCAACTTCTGCCTCCAGGCCGCCAAGGCGCTCGACAGGTTCATTTCGCCCGACAACGGGGCTCCGGCGCGGCCGTAGCGGCGTTTCCCCTCAACGGTTTCCCGTCATGGAAGCAGCAGCGTGCAATGAACGGAAAATCCCCGCCATCCAGGAAGTCATTCTTCACACACGGCGTTGCGGTCCGTTCCGCGGCCGTGTATTGCGTCGCAGGCGCCGCGCTCTACTGGGTGTTTCACGACGTGGATCTGGCCAGGCTCTGGCGCGACATACTCCACATAAGCTGGCCGATTGCGCTTCTGGGAATGATCGTTGACATCGGCAGGTACGTCACGCAGAGCATCCGCTGGAATTGCCTGCTCAGGCCGCTCGGAAGGATCTCCGTTGCACAGACCTTAAAGGCGCTTTACGCGGGCATTTTCCTCAACCTCATCCTGCCGCTTCGCATGGGCGAGATCGCACGCGCCTACCTCGGGTCCCGCTATTCCGGCGCGACCTTCCCGGCCGCCGTAGCTACAATGTTTGCGGAATATCTCATCGACGGCATCTGGCTTGCCGTGGGCATCGGCGCCGTCGCGCTCGTTGTTCCGCTTCCCTCCAACGTTGTGCTTGCCGCACGGATACTGGGCATCGCCGTTCTTGTCGCCGTCGCCCTGTTCGTGTTTTTCGTATTTTTCCGGAGTTCGGAGTCCGTGTTTACGGCTGGAATTCCCGGACAGTCATTTGGGCCGGTCCGGGCAGTGGTGTCGTTCGTCGACACCATACGAACCGGGCTGCGCGTGGTCGGCAGGTCGGGACTGTTCTGGGTTTCTCTTTCCGTGTCGTCGCTCGATTTTCTTTTTCACATCGTGGCGTTCTGGATCATTATGATAGCCTACGGCATAACGCTGCCGTTTACCGTTGCGGCAGCCATCCTGCTTTTCGTGTTTGTGGGCCTCATTATTCCCAACACGCCGTCGAACGTGGGTACGTTCCAGTTCCTGTGTAAGCTCGGGCTCGTCCTGTTCGGCGTGGACGCGACAAAGGCCGCCGGGTTCTCGGTGCTGTTCTTTATTATCGTGCTGATGCCGCAGGCCCTTATCGGGTGCATCGCTTTTGTGCGGAGCGGAGAACGGTTATTCGAGATCAGGGACCACATCGCTTCGCTCAGGTTTTCCATAAAGGGGTAGCATCGCTGTATGGAGTGCAAGGCCGTTTTGTTCGATCTCGACGGGACATTGCTTGACACGCTGGAAGACATCGCCGACGCCGTAAACCGGGCGCTGGCGTCGCTCGGGTTGCCTTCGCACCCGAAAGACGCATACAAGCGGTTCGTGGGCGAAGGCATCGGCGTGCTCGCGCGCCGCGTGCTTCCTCCCGGCCGCCAGGGCGAGCAGGACGCCCGCGCGTGCCTTGACGCGATCGGCAGGGAATACGGCGGCGGCCTGCTTGTCAAAACAAAACCCTATGCAGGCGTTCCGGAACTTCTGCGCGAGCTTGCTAAAAGGAATATCCGGTGCGCGGTGGTCACCAACAAGCCTCATGGGCTTGCCGTCCGGTCGGTGGAAACACTGTTTTCAGACATTCCCTTTGGCGCCGTGCTCGGCGAGCGAAAAGGCGTTTCCGCAAAACCCGATCCCGCCATAGCCCTCGAGGCCGCAAAAGCGCTCGGCGTTGCCCCAAGCGAATGCCTGTACGCGGGCGATTCGGGGATCGACATGAAAACCGCGGCCGCTGCCGGCATGGTTCCGGTCGGGGTTCTCTGGGGATTTCGGGGAAGGGACGAGCTTGCGAGGAGCGGGGCAAAGGCCTTTATTGCGCATCCGTCGGAAATGCTTGAAATCATCGGCGGCTGCGCGACCGCGGGGCCACGCAGCTAACTAAGCTTTCCATCAATTTCAGAGATTCTTTACAAGGAGGACCTAATGGTCACCGGACTCGTGCTTCTCAATGTCGAACGCGACAAAGTTGACTCCATCGCCCAACGGCTCTCGGACCTCAAGGGAATTTCGGAAGTGTATTCGGTTGCCGGCAGGTACGACCTCGTAGTCGTCATCCGCACAAAGGACAACGACGCGCTTGCCGAACTCGTGACCGGTTCCATGCTCAAGATCGAGGGAATCCAGAAATCCGAGACCCTCATCACCTTCAAGGTGTATTCGAAGCACGATCTGGAGAGTATGTTTTCGATCTGAAGGGGCGTCTGTAGAATGCAGATTGACAACTGAAAGGCGGTGGTCCGCGAACTAAAGATGCTGAAATAGAGATTCGAGTGAAGCCCGTGTGGCCTGATCGTCCATTGTCGTATATTCCATGGTTAATGACTTGTCTGCGGCATTTTCCAAAAAGCACCCAGAGGCACTCGCCACAACTATGACCGAAGAAATCGAACTCATAAAAACCATTGCCTGTCGATTGGAATCCGCAGGCATCGAGTACATGATGACCGGCTCAATGGCCCAGGCAATGTATTCAGCGCCAAGAATGACGAGGGACATAGACCTCGTTGTTCAAACCTATCCTTCAGATGTTGACACGCTTTTCAACCTGTTTAAGAGCCAATTCTATATCGACAAGGAGAGCGTTCGCAAAGCGATTCTGGAGCATGGAATGTTCAACATTATTCACAACGAATCCGTCCTCAAGGTTGACATGATTGTCCTCAAGGACGAAGCGTATCGTGTCGAGGAATTTGCGCGCAAGAGGCGAATCGATCTGGAGGGAACACTGATCTGGGTAGTGGCTCCGGAAGACCTTATTCTTTCAAAGCTTGTGTGGATGAAACAATCGCAATCCGAAATCCAGGCGAGGGACGTTCGCCTGTTGCTCGCGCACGTAAAAACTCTGGAAATGGACTATCTTGCGAAATGGTCAAGAGCTCTAGGAGTTTACGATTTGCTCGAACAGGCCCAAACCCATGGATGACACCGCTCCGGACGTCGAAGCGCTCCTTGCCGCGATGTACGCATCGCGCGCTCCGGCAGAGCGTTTAAGAATGGCCTCAAACATGTTTGAAGCGGCAAGAAGACTCGTTGAGGCGGGATTGCTAAACGAGCAGCCGGGTCTAACCAGACCGCAAATCCGCGGCCGCACGTTCATGCGTCTCTACGGCGATTGTTTCAGCAACGAAGAGATAAGGCTGATAGCAAGCGAAATTCCGAATATGCAACTAGACGACATCGCGTGAACTAGGGTTTTCTTCCCTCTCCGTCATCGTGGCCCTCATCCTCGTGAAATTCCTGGTTCTCGTCAGCAAAATCCTCATCCTCCAATTCCACTCCGTCCGCAAGGATATAGTCGTCGTCCTCATCTTCATCATCGTAGTATTCATCATCTCCCTCCTCTCCACCGGCATACGTTTCATCTCTGACGTCAATCTGTTCGTCCGGCTGAGTGTTGGGTTCGGACGATGCGGCAGGGGGCGGTGCAACGGCGGCGGGCAAAATCCGGGGCGGCTCGACCGCGGCCGCGGCAACCGGGACTCCCATCGCCTCGTCTCTTTCTTCCCGCTCCATAAGCGCCATTTTCTTTTGCTTCCTCACAACGGTAACGCCGAACGCGATGAGGAAGAGAAAAACAACAACGACCCAGAAGGCATAGTAATCGGCGAATACGAACACGAGCTGGTAGCGGGACGTGATGTCTTTACGGGCAAGAAGCTCGAATTCCGACGGCGTGAGGGAGAGCACTGCATGAACGCCCTGCCAGAACGATCCGGTCTTTCGCGCCGAATACAGGATGTCGGAGAGCACCTCGATGCCGTATTGCTCAATAAGAAATAGGACGGCAAGATGGCTCTGGGAATAGGCGAGGTCGGCCCGGTTCCTGCCGAAGTTGTTCACCGAATCTATTGACGCAAGCGACATCAGGCTGTTGGTAAAAATGGCCTTCGAGACAATGACATTCTCCTGAAACGAGAGCTCACCGGAAAGCGTCATTGCCGTGCCCTCGTGGAACCAGCGAGGAATAAACAGTCCCGGGTAGGCGCGGGCGAGCACGGCGTGAACAAGCTCGTGCCGCGTGATCTGCGCAAAGCTTTGCTCCAGAAACGGCTTCACCGTGGTGGGTACCACGATGAGGCTGCCGCCGATGGTGCCGCCGCCGCCCCATTCGGGAAGGGCATGGTCGAAGTTCTCGCTTGAGTTATCGGAGTAGTACACCACGCGCAGCGGAGAGGGATCGGGCCGCTGCCGCGGCGCTACGATGCGGTAGATCCGGTAGTACTCCGCCGTCATGGCGGTCTTGTCCACGTCCGCGGGAATAATGCCCTCAAAATGCAATTGCTCGGCCGGCGCGAGGGAGGCGAAGCAGAGCAGCAGACATGCAAAAAGTCTTTTCATAGATCAAGAGT
>Ga0181527_1000345_pt1 | contig 54367 bp, 44 predicted proteins | sample PEATcosm2014_Bin_30_FD_119762 | JGI IMG/M metagenome (GOLD analysis project Ga0181527, IMG submission 119762) | Peatland microbial communities from MTU Mesocosm Facility, Houghton, MI, USA - PEATcosm2014_Bin06_60_metaG | ecosystem: Environmental > Terrestrial > Soil > Wetlands > Peat | place...
ACCGGAAGCAGTCCCGGCCTCGATACTTTGCCTGTCGTGTTCGCAGACCGCTCCGGCGGGATCCCGCTTCTGCCCTCACTGCGGCAAGAGCCTCGTCGCCGATCTCTGCACGAACTGCCATGAGCCCCTGCTCGCCGGCGCAGGGTTCTGCCCGAGCTGCGGTTCGCCTGCCAAACAGGAGGGCCCCTGATGCCCATCGAGACGATCAAGTGCCAGGAGTGCGGTTCAGCTGGCGTCACTGAGTTCAAGCCTGGCAGCTACGTCTGTGGGCACTGCGAGGCCGTCTTCAAGCACGTTCAGCCGTCAAAGCCAGCCATCGAACTCTGTAGCTGCGGCACGTTTGCCATCGGTCATTGTCACGAGTGCGGTACGCCGGTTTGTAATACCCACAGCGCCCTGTGGCACGATCAACGGCGACTTTGTACTGCAGACTGGCCCGAACGCAGAGCCGTCGGAGCCCCGGATCCAGAAAGGTCGCGAATCGCCCAGAAGCTTGTAGCTGAACGTGAAGACCGGGCACGGCAGGAGCTCCTTTCCCTCCAATCGCGGGCCGACGAACTCGTGAAGTTGCTGACGGCCCGGCGAGCCGCCGGCTCAGAACAACTTAGAGGTTTGAGTCCCACTCCCAAGAGGAAGTTCCCAGCGTGGAAGGTGTACGAATGGGATCATGAGTACCGTCGCGATCATCTGATGCGGAAGGAACGTCAAACCTTCTACCTCGATGCCGATCTTCGCTTGATCAAGATGTACAACGACGGGTGGTTGTCGCTCGCCGACCGGGACGAGCCGCTCTACGACAGTACCCGAGCTGCGGCGACTCCCAATCTCTGGGGGTTCCTCGGCGTGGAGAAAGATTCAAATTTGGCTCCGATTGCATTCTGGCGGGCTGCCGTCAGTACATTAGAGACCTTGGCTGCAAAGCTGGGTGTCTTGCGGTGACTTGCTGGCCTCGTGTTTGACTGACTGGCCGAAGATGGCGCTTTCGTTTCGGTCGGATCGCGCGGCGAGTCCTCCGATCCGATCCGACGATGCTATGACGAGTCGGTTAACTCCCGCTTCAAGCTCAAGTACGCCTGGAACGACTGACCGTGGAGGGGTTGAGGGTCGTTCAGTTCTCGAGCTTGCAACAGCCTCCTGGGACGCATGGCGGACCGGCGAACCGCTCCATAGCGAGCCTCACTAAATGGCGCGGGCCGAGTTCGAAGAGATCCGCTATGTCATCAACAGACGGCCGCCTTGGCGGTCGAAAACTGGTGGCCGGTGTCCCCAGGTAACGGTCGCGATTCTCTGGCTGAATGTGGCTTCAAGGTAGACGCCACATGGGAGCGTCCAGGTAGAGACTACGGACTGGAGACGACGCTCTTCTCTCTGAGAAACGAGACTATGGACTGGGCATGGCCATGGTTAGGGGAGCAGTTTCTAGCCCCCAAGAACTGCTTGACACGTCCCAGCGGACTGAGCTCGAGGCAGTACAGGAGACGGCTTCGATACTCGATTCCGATCACGTAGCAGGCGCTTTCCGATATTGCCGGAGCGAAGGAGCCGAGGCAGTTGTCGAGCCGTGACCCCCAGTCGCTGAGCTCGGTAGCCGTGCGGGGCAGCACGATATGCAGGTCGCCGACGTTTGCTCCGTCTATGGCGCGGAGACGTGGCGGGTAGAGAAACCCAGTTGGTGTGGTTTGGGTTCTGGTTCTCGGTGGACGAAGAGGTCGCGTCGGGATCTGCTCAGCGGGTGGTCGCACGGGCGGCAGGTGGCGAACTATCTGTGCTCGCGGACGCGGCTGTCGTCGCTCTCGATGTGGTCGAGGATCGATCGGTTGGAGTTCTGTGACCAGACACTCAAGCCTTGTCAGCCGACGCGGCAGGCGGCCCTCGAGCTCCGGTCTCACAAACGTCCAAGCGCGGAAGATCTTTCCGAGGTGGGCGAGGCCGTCGGCCACCGAGAGCGCGTCTTTCAGCACAGAATGCGCAACGTCCGCGCCCCATTCACGACATACCGGGATGCCCGCCCGGAGGTCTTCCAGGGAGGGCTCCTCTGGTTCTCGACCTCCAGGGATAGGCAGCCGTGTCGTCCGGAGCAGATCGGCGAGTTGGTCGGGCTCGAGCACGCCGGAGGCCATGCAGGCAACGGCGAGCGGTCCGAGGTCCAGTGGCTGGCCTGTCCTCACGAGACATCGTGCGAGTGCCGCCACGACGGGCTTTGTCGCAGCGCGGCGCCCGAAGGCAAGGGTCGCACCTGCCCGCGCGGTGGCCGCGCCCAGCACCTCCGCGGCCCAGGGTGGGACCTCGCGACGCGCCAGAGTGCCGTGCTCGTAGCTGGCGCCGAGCAGTGGAAAGGCTGAGCCGCCGACTACCTCGATCAGAGTCGCCTCGATGATCTCGCTCGGCGCCCAACAGCCACTGTCCCGGGCATGGTCGATCAGTCGGGCCGTGAACTGGCATTTCGCGTCGCCTATTCCGTGAGGCCCGACGGCATCGCTCAGGAGGGTCTCCACGACGCCTGGCTGGCGGGAGATGTCAACTGCGCGGCGGCCCTCGCCGATCACGAGACCTACCTTCATCCGCCCGGTGTTCCCGGACGCGCTGAAGGTCACGATACTGGTGCCTCCCGTTGAAGCGGGAAGAACCGTCGTCAGGCTCGAGCCGATCTTGCTCCACTCGATTCGTTCAGCCGCTCGCACAGGCACTTGCTCATCTAACTACAGAGCGAACACATGTTCTAGAAGCAGTGCTTCCCCAGGGATGCTCAGACACGAGGCAGGGCACGCAGCGAACGTGTGGGCACGCGCCTGCTCTTGCTTCCAGGGTGCCTTGAAACCCTAGTTGTGATCGCCCCGCGTTCACTGAATGCGTCAGCCACCAGGAGGAAGAGTTCCTGGGATTAGTCCCTAGCCTGTTGTGACCACCACGAGGGAACGGGTTGAGTGATCGGCCAAGCCCGGCCACGACGTGGTGTCTAACGCCTCGTGTCTCGAGTTGCCCACCGGGTGGTGGTGGACGCCCGCAAGAACTCGTTCGCCGACCCGACAAACAACCCTGTGGGGGAGGCGGCAGTGTGACATGGCGGGCATGCGCTCGTACCACGCGAGGCGCGCCAGGTTCCTTCCGCCGAGCGAACTCGAGCTGAACAACGGCACAAACGGCAGGGCTTGTCCATAATCTTGTCCATAAACTCCGGACAACCGGGCCCTACCGGAGGGTACCCAGCGGACAAACCACCTGATCAGAGCGGCCTCGGTGGACTATGGCCTACCAGCTGGACGGATTCCGGCCCATTAGCAGTGAGTCCGATTCGGCCGCTCTCGCACCTCTCCACCAGGGATTTTGCGTTTCAACCAGGGACACGTTCCATGTTCCGTCCATAATTGCCGCGCGCAACCCGTGCCGGAGAGCATACGTGAACGCTCCCAGAGGTTTGGCAGGTGCGGATGAGTGACGCTGGACGGCTACGTCGAGGGAGCAAACCTTATCGACTTTATGTGAGTTTTACGAAGTCTGTTAAACTTCGTTCAGGTTGATAAGGAGGCAGAGTGGATCCTCGGGATAATCCATACACACCCAATGCCGGTGCCCAGCCCCCCGTTCTGGCTGGTCGGGAGGATGAGCTGACCAACTTCGACCTCCTCCTGGCTCGGCTCGAGCGCGGTGCCACAGAGCAGTCGATGATTATCACTGGGCTGCGCGGAGTCGGCAAGACCGTGTTGTTAGGAGCGTTTCGTTCGAAGGCTGAAGCCCGGCGATGGGCTACGGCCGAAGCCGAGATCACGAAGAACTCGGAGTTCGGGGCAAACATAGGCCAGCTCGCGCGTCGCGCCCTGCTCCAGATCGCGCCGCGCGCCCGCTGGGAGGACCGCGCCCGGCGCGCCGCCTCGGTGCTCAAGTCCTTCAGCCTTACGCTGCGTCCCGACGGGTCCCTGAACGCGGCGCTGGACATCGCCGCTGCGGAGGGGCTCGCCGACAGCGGAGACTTCGCCGAGGACCTTACGGACCTGTTCGTCGCTCTCGGAGAGGCAGCGCGGGCGCATGGTACCGGCGTCGTCTTCCTTCTTGACGAGGTGCAGTTCCTTGATGTCGCCCAGTTCGAGGCGTTGATAACTGCGCTTCACAAGACCGTCCAGAGAAGTCTGCCGATCACACTTGTCGCGGCAGGGCTGCCTCAGATCCCTAGGCTGGCTGGAGAGGCCAAGTCGTACGCAGAGCGCCTCTTCAAGCTCCCCGCGATCGGAAAGCTGGACGGTCCGGACGCCATCGCCGCCCTCGTCGCCCCGGCCGAGGCGTTGAGCGTCGCATACACCGACGAAGCCGTGGCGGCGATCGTCAGCTATACCGACGGATATCCCTACTTTCTCCAGGAGTACGGAAAGATCGCGTGGGACGAAGCCGCCGACTCACCCATCACCGAGCAGGACGTTATCGGGTCCCAGCCGCTCGTCGAGGAGAATCTTGACGGCAGCTTCTTTCGCGTAAGAGCTGAGCGCACGACCGAACTGGAGCTTGCCTACCTCCGTGCCATGGCCGAACTCGGGCCCAACCCGCAGACTGCCTCCCATGTCGCCGCGGTCTTGGGAAGGACCTCCGAACAGCTGGCCCCCATCCGGTCGCGGTTGGTCGAGAAGGGACTGCTGTACACGCCCGGTTACGGGCTGGCGGCCTTCACAGTTCCGCAGTTCGACCGGTACATGATCCGCAACCACCCGCTGATCGTGATCCCACCGAAGACGCGAAGACCACGGACGGTCCGATAATTGTGCAGGGTCACCTCCGCAAGAGTGAGTTCACCGACCTAGGTCTCGCGAGCGCGCACACCGAACCCTTGGGCGTGCTCCATCTGATAGGGCCCTACTACGGTCCGATCACCGGCCAGTTCCTGAGTATCGACCCCAAGGTGCGATTGGGCGGGATTTCAGAAGTGAAGGGATGACGTTCTGGCAAGCGTTCCTAGACCTCTTCACTCGGAGGTCCTGGGACCGAATCCTCTTGATACTGGCACTCGTCGGGGGAAGCGCAGCAGCCGTCGTCATAGGCGACCGATATGGAACCTGGGCCGGGGGGGCTGTCGGAATAGTCATTCTTCCGATCGTCATTGCAAGGCTTCCGAGAACTCGCGGCCGTCATAGTGGCCGTTCACGATAGAGGCACTTTCGGGTCGCTCTGCCAAAGCGGCGATTCAGAGTGGCCGAGTTCGGCACCTGCGTTCGCAGTCGCCACACTTACGTTGCGCGCGCAACTTCCATGGCCGAAAATGGCAGGCTGTCTCCAAGCAGAGGAAGGACAGGGCACACGCTGTTGCCCAGCGCCTGGGAGAGCCCAAGGGGCGGAGTCGAAGGAGCGTCGGCCAACTTGAGGAGCCAATCGTTCAAGAACCCCACAGGCTGTCTCTTCCCTGCTAGGGATTGGCGATTGGTAGCCGCACTTCGAAGCAAGACCCTTCGGCGAGAGTGGAAGTGACGACGCCAACCTCGCCGCCGTGGACCTCGACGATTCGCCGGACGATCGCCAGGCCTAGGCCCGATCCCGGCACCTTGCGGTCAGTGGAACCGCGATAGAACCGGTCGAAGATATACGGAAGATCCTCTGCCGCAATCCCCGGCCCCTTGTCGCTCACCGAGAGGACCGCCGTCGCCGAGTCAACGCTCAGCCTCACCTCGATCACGGCGCCTTCTGGGCTCCACTTCGCGGCGTTGCTCACGAGGTTCGCCACAACCCGAGTGAGGTCGTTGCGTACCCCGCGAACAAACACGGGAACGACACTGTCCTTGATGTTGACATGCGGGTCGCGCCGCATGTCTGCGAGGACGTCTGTGACGACATCGTGGAATGCAACGACGTCCGTGTGCCGGGATAGTTCGAGCGTTCCTTCCTGCCGGGCAAGCTCGATCAGATCGCCAACGAGGCGACCCAGCCCGTCTAGCTGCTCGACCACGTCCTCGAGGAGTTGCGTTCTCTCCTCGGAATCGATCTCGATACGGCCGGCCAGAATGTCGACGTTGGTCCGGAGACTCGTCAATGGTGTTCGCAACTCATGCGAGGCATCGGCGATGAGCTGGCGTTGAGCGAGCTGGGAGCTCTGAAGCGCCGCCAGGACCGTGTTGAGGCTGACTGCGAGCCTGCTGAGTTCGTCGCGGCCCTCAACCGGGATCCGCCTTCCGAAGTCTCTGGTTGTGGCGAGGCTCTCCGCTGCGGCGGTCAACCGTCGTACCGGTCTCAGAACAAGCCCCGCAATAGCGGTTCCGAGAAGCAGAGCGAGGACGACTCCGGCGGTTGCTGCAAGCGCGAGAGCGACGGCCAGCCGCTCGACCTCGTCGTCCCGCGCCGGTTGGACGAGTTCGAGAGCAAGGCCCTCGCCGAAGCCAGTCACCAGTTCGCGCACGGGTACCGAACCGACAGTCGTGCTCGTGAAATAGCCGCTGGCCTTGCCGGCCGCGACCGCGCGCACTTTCGCGGTCACGGGAAGTTGAGTTGAGCTGCGTGAGGGAGTGACGACCAGTCCATTGGCCTCGACGACCTGTTCAGCGGATTGGTTAGCGAGCAAGGATGGCGGGCTAAACAAGAGATCGAGCGCCGCGCGCAAGCCGCCGTGCGTGCGCACGCTGTTTAGCGTTTCGGCCTGGCTTGTGAGCGTGCCGTCGACCGTGTCAAGCAGGTCGTGGCGAAATACGAGATATGCACTAGCGGAAACCAAGATGACTGCGACAGAGACAGCGAGTGCGGTAATGAGCGCGACGCGCGAACGCACTTGAAGTCTCGCCGCTCGGTCCCCTCCGCCGAGCCAGCCTCCACGGGTCTCGAGGGGTCCCCCGCGGGGCGAACTCATTCCCGAAGGACGTAGCCGACGCCTCGGACTGTTTGAATAAGTCGGCCCTCGCCTTGTGACTCGATCTTCCTACGCAGGTAGCCGATGTAGACGTCGAGCGAATTCGAGGCCGGACCGAAGTCGTAGTCCCAGACGTTTGCGGAGATCACCTGGCGCGTGAGAACCCGACCAGGGTGCCTCAGGAACAGCTCAAGGAGAAGGAACTCCATGCGAGTGAGCACTATCTCTCGACCCGCCCGACAGACCTCCCTCGATCCGAGATCGAGGGAGAGGTCGCCATAGGACAAGACTTCGCTCGTCTCGGTCAGGCCCGCACGTCGGAGCAGTGCTCGAAGCCTCGCTAAGAGCTCCTCGAGGGCGAATGGCTTGACCAGATAGTCGTCTGCCCCGGCGTCGAGCCCGGCGACGCGGTCGTCGACTCCGTCGCGCGCGGTGAGCATGAGGACGGGTGTCCTGTCCCCCGCCTTGCGCAATCGGCGACAGACCTCAAGTCCGTCGACACCTGGCAGGGACACGTCGAGGACGACGACGTCCGGGGCCCGAGCCGTCAAAGAGTGGATGGCGGTCGTACCGTCCGCGGCCGTCTCCACGTCGTAGCCATTGATCACGAGTGCCCGTCCGACCGCTCGAAGAATTTCCTCTTCGTCGTCGACGACGAGCACTCGTGATCGTTGTTTGCTCATCTCACTTGTCCCGATGACACCATCTTGGCGCCTTAGCGGTGCAGATAGTTGGTTTAAGTTGTCACCTGCTCTCAGGACCCCGTGTAACCGCCTGATGCCAGGCCGATGACGCTGGCGTCGTAGTTGGCCCGGGCAAGCGCGATGTCAGCGGCCAGGAGCTGATGGTTCGCGTTAACGAAGACGTGCGTGTCACCGGGAAAGTCCTGTGGTAGCTGCGCGATCACAACTGTTGAGACGTGCGCGGAGTCGGCTGCAGCTAGGTTGACCTCAGCAACGTACGCGGTGTCATACTTGAGCGCATTTGCGTATCCCGGCTGACCCTGCAACGTGTCGATCTCCGCTAGCAACGCCGCCTCACCCGATTGCAAGGTCGCCGCTTGCGCGGTGACGGTATCGGCTTCTATTACCTCAAACACCTGTGGCGTCAGCACAGCAAAAACCCGGTTTCCCTGGATCATCGACTTCTGGGCCGCCTTGAGCTCAGCCATCGTCGTGTCCGTCTTCACCTGTGCAAGAAGGCTGGTGATGTTCCCGGTAGCCGCCGTGAGTCGAGCGGCAAGCGTGCTTGCGTCGCTCGGGGTAAGTGAGGTTGCCTTTGTCACGTCAGTGGAAAGAACCTGAAGCTGGTTCACGCGGTACGTGAGCTGTTGCTCCAGTTCCTGCTGGAACTGTGTGAACTTCGAGGATGGAGCGGATGCCGACGCTCCAGCCGACATGGCGAACAGAAAGCTGCCTGAAGCGATCACTGCCCCGGCAACAACAAGCCGGAGTGGGTGGCTGATTCTCATGATTCTCCTCCTACGGTTCATGTGACTGGACTAGTGACGATGCCGAAGGACGGCCCGCCACCAAGCATGTAACCAGGGGGAGATGAAAATCACATGAGATTTGGCGAAAATTATGCCAACATCAGCCTTCTGCGCGGTTGGGGCTGTCGCGTGACCACTGCCACTCTGCGCAAGGCGACATGTTGTCGTCAGTGCGCTTGTTTCTGATCACTGCGCAGCCGTGGTAGCGCCTGACACGGTCGTCAGGTAAACATGAATGGACTGGTCGGCAAGGCGGGTCGCAGTAGCGGCCCACTTTGACGCCACTAACGCTTCTCACGAGGCTCATCGTCGATCAGCTGGAGGCTCTTGCGGTGGAACGCGTCGCCGACTTGTTGGGATAGGTGGCAGGTCAGTTCCCGATCTACTGGGCTTCGTTTCCGGCACCGGTCGAGGAGGTGTCCGCGCAGGCGTTCACGGTCGACCATTGCATCCAGGATGGGAGGAGTGGCGGCGTGAGGCAACGCGACCCGGATCCACGAAGCGGTGAAGGCTCAACCGGCCACCGCTGACGCTTCATGTTCGGACAGCGCGCCAGGCGGTGGCGCGGGTCGAGAATTCGCAGAGGCGTTCTCCTCGATGCTCGTGTCCAATGCCCGAATCTTCAGCTGCCCTGCCTCAAGAACTGATTGTGCGGAGTCGATATAACCAGGGGCGCAGGAATAGGCCCAACGGCTTGGCGACAGGAAAGCACCGCTAAATGGATCTGGTCAGACCGCTCCGGCACTCGGAACCCCGCGCTCACCCCACCGGGCAGCCCCTTTCTTCGGGTCTCCACCGCCCGCCCCCCCGTGGCGCCGGTGGCCTTGCCGATCAGACGCTTTCTCACCTGACCAACCGCCTGCGATTCAGGAGCAGCGGGTGGAAGCTGTTTGTCGTCTTGGTACTGGTGTTGGGCGTGGCGATGTCAGCCGCCAGTGCCTCGGCGTGGTATGCCTACGTGAGCTCGCAACGCCGCCAGGCGGCGGCGTCTTCGCTGGGAAGCGTGAAGTCGATCCTGGCGTCGTCGTTGGAGCGTGACAGCGACCTGTTGGCCACCGTGAATGCCCTGGTGGCCACCCATCCTCAGCTCACCAACGGGTCGTTGGCGGCCATCTTGTCCAGGCTCGACCTCTCCCAGCACTACCCGGGGAGCATCGCCTTCGCCTACGTCGAGAGTGTGAGCCGCGCCGGGTTGCCCGAATTTGAAGCGGTGACCCAGCGGGACCCTCCTCTGGGCGTGGCCAGCTCGGCGCGGATCGTCAGGTCGTACAACGGGGCGCCGGATTATTGCCTGACCCGCCTGGCCGCTTTCGAGGTACTGCCCGGTCAGCAGTTCCTCAAGAACTTGTTGGTGTCTTGGGCCACCCCTTACCTCTCGGCGCGTTTGAACTACTGCGCCTCGACGTTCGAGAACATGCTCGACTCCTTGGCAGCGACCGGGAGGTCGTCGGTGGTGCCGGCCACCGCCCTGCTGGGCAGGCTCCCGCGCGGCATGCCGGCCCTCCCCCAGGTTCTCCTCGCCTTCGTCGCCCGTTTCCCCGTCTTCATCGAGTTCAGCCCGGTTTACGCCGAGCCTCAGGTACCCGCCACAACCCCAAGCCGCGCCAAGGCGCTGACCGGTTGGGCGATGGGCATCTTCGCCGCCGACGAGATCCTCGACCCCGCGTTGGCCAACGAGAAAGGCGTGTCTGTGGCGCTGGCCTATGCTTCGCCGGGAGCCAAGCCGACGGTACTGGCGCGTGCCGGGCAGCCCCAACCGGGGGTCGCCGGCAAGACCTTCACCTTCTCCGCCGACCCGGGATGGGTCCTCGACGTGGCAGTGGATCCCCGGGTCAGCGGGCCTTCTCCAGGCACCCAGGGGCTGGCGGTGTTGTTGGGCGCCTTGTTGCTCACGATCTTGTTGACCAGCTTGTTGCACCTGCTCATAGCCTCGCGCCGTTCAGCTTTGGAGCTGGTCGAGGAGCGCACCGCCGAGTTGCGCCACCAGGCCCTCCACGACTCGCTCACGGGGCTACCCAATCGCCTCTCGGTCGACCAGAGGGTGTACCAGTTCTTGGGCCGGGCCGGCAGTGAACGCCGGTCCATCGCCGTGTTCTTCATCGACCTCGACGACTTCAAGAGGGTGAACGACACCTTGGGCCACGGCACCGGCGACGAACTGCTGCGGGCCGTGGCGGCCCGGCTCTCAGCAACGGTGCGGGACTCCGACACCGTGGGACGGCTCGGCGGCGATGAGTTCGTGGTGCTGTCAGAGGGCCCGTTCTCAGAGGAAGGGCTCAACCTCGTGGCTGAGAGGCTCCTGACTGTCCTGCGGGAGCCCTTCAGGCTGGGGCACACCACTATGAGCCATTTGTCGATATCGGCCAGCATCGGCATCGCCTCCGGGCTACGCGACTACCCCGAAGAGCTGTTACGAGACGCAGATACCGCAATGTACAGGGCCAAAGAGATGGGTAAGAACTGCCATGTGATCTTCGCCCAGGAGATGCACGAGGTCGTCAAGAGGCAGATGGCGCTGGAGAGAGATCTGGCCGATGCCTTCGCCAACAGGGAATTCTTCATCGTCTACCAGCCGATCCTCAGCCTGGAGACGGGCTTGCCCAGAGACGTCGAGGCTCTTCTGCGTTGGCGCCACCCCAGCCGGGGGGTGGTCGGCCCTGTCGAGTTCATCCCCGTGCTGGAGACCTCCGACCTGATGATCGACGTCGGGCGCTTTGTCTTGATGGAAGCGTGCCGCCAGGTCAAGACCTGGCACGACCTGGGGTATCGGGTGGGCATATCGGTGAACGTGGCCGCCCGCCAGCTCCGCCACGACGTGCTCATCGACCACGTCCGCGAGGCCTTGGGAGCCGCCTCTCTGGACGCGAGTTACCTGACCCTCGAGGTCACCGAGTCGATGTTGATGATCGACTCCGAGACGACCGCACAGCGCTTGACGGCCCTGTCCGACCTCGGAGTGCGCATCGCCATCGACGACTTCGGGACCGGATACTCCTCGATCTCCTACCTGCGGGAGTTTCCTGCGGACATATTGAAGATCGACCAGTCCTTCGTCGCCCACCTGGACACCTCGGCTGGCACAAGCTTCCTCGATGCCCTGATCCAGCTGGGCAAGTCGCTCGGCCTCTTGACCATCGCAGAAGGGATTGAGCAGATGTCACAGCTGAAGCACCTCAAGCAGGCAGGCTGTGACTGGGGTCAGGGCTACTTGTTCTCCAAGCCACTGCTACCAGAGAAGCTCGAACAGATCTTCAGTTGGTGTCTGCCAACTGAAGGGATGATCCCCAATGCCGACTCTTGTCTATCAAGCTGAGCTGAGACACCTCAAGGATCCCGCCGACCCACAGGACGAGTGAGAACGAGATACGAGAAGACGGCGAGGGCAATCTCGTGGCGGGTCTGCCAACGACGACAGTCGAGCATCTCGAGCTGGAGCGCGCCAAACAAGCCCTCAGCCATGGAGTTGTCGTCGGCGTTGCCGATCGTGCCCATCGGCCCGAGCAGGCCGGCGCTGCGTACCTCGAGAGGCCGGTTGTTGCCAGCACCGTGATCGGAGAAGCGGTGGCTGCTTGCGGAGGAGCGCCCTCTCCGATACCCTATGGGGTATGTGTCGAGCAGTTACCTGTCGGAAGTGCGGCCGACCAACCTGGAAGGGATGCGGTGACCACGTTGAACAGGTGCTCCACAGCGTGCCGGTCGCTGAGCGGTGCCGCTGCAGCTCTGAGAAGACAACGAGACGAGCGGCCACAAAGCGCAAGTCCTGGCTCTCTCGTCGAGCGACGTTCAGTCAACAGCGAGCAGCAGCGGCCGCCGCGTCTGCTGGTGATCTCAAGAACGGGAGGTGATGATGATGGCTGAGACCCCGGCAACGACTCAGCTGGCAAAGACCATTGTGATCGTCGGGGGCGTCGCTGGAGGAATGTCGGCGGCCACTCGTCTTCGCCGTCTTGACGCCGATGCCAACATCATCGTCCTCGAACGCTCCGGTCACGTCTCGTCCGCCAACTGTGGTCTGCCGTACTTCGTCGGCGGGCTGATCGAGGAGGAGGAGGACCTCACGCTCCAGACTCCGGAGCAGGCCTTCGACAGGTTCCGGCTCGATGTCAGGGTCCATGACGAGGTCGTCGCCATCGACCGTGCAGGACACACCGTCACGACCCTGTCGACGCTCACGGGCGAGGAAGGTGTCGTTTCCTACGACAAACTCGTGCTCAGCATGGGCGCTGCACCTGTGCGTCCGCCCATCCCCGGGTACGACCGGGTCCGCACGCTGCGGACCGTCGAGGATGCAGCACGACTCGCCTCCGACGTCGGAATCGCACCGGCGACGGCCGTCGTGATCGGGGCCGGGTTCATCGGACTCGAGATGGCCGAGAACCTCGTACGTCAAGGGATAGACGTCACGATCGTCGAGGCCACCCCGCAGGTGCTCCCTCCGCTCGACGCGGAGCTTGCGATTCTCGTGTGCGACGAGCTCGTCGCTCACGGCGTCCATGTCGAGACCGGAGCGACCGTTTCATCCATGGACAAAACTACGGTGACCCTTGCCGATGGACGGATCCTCGCCGCTGATCTCGTCGTCGGTGCCATCGGCGTCCGGCCCGATGTGCGGCTCGCCGAGCTTGCGGGCCTGGAGCTGGGACCGAATGGCGGCATTGCGGTCAACGAAGCGAACCAGACGACCGACCCGGATATCTACGCAGTTGGCGATGCTGTCGAGAAGCCCGACGCCGTCTCGCATGCGACCTCTCTCATTGCGTTGGCGAACGTGGCCAATCGCCAGGGTCGTCGTGTCGCGGACCACATCGCCGGACGACCGTCGCACGCCGTCGCATCGCTCGGGACTGCCATCGTGAAGGTCTTCGATGTCGTCGCCGCAACCGTCGGATGGAATGAACGGCGCCTGCGAGCAGCGGGCCGACCGTTCAGAGCAATCCACTCGCACCCCTTCGACCATGCGACTTATTACCCCGGCGCAACCCGTATGGCTGCCAAGCTCATCTTCGACCCGGAAGGGGGAACGATCCTTGGTGCCCAGATTGTTGGCCGGAACGGTGTGGACAAGAGGATCGACGTGATCGCGACTGCGATGTCGGCCGCCATGACTGCCGATCGCCTCGCAGACCTCGAGCTCGCGTACGCACCACCGTTTTCCTCGGCCAAGGACCCTGTCAACCTTCTCGGCTACATGGCGGAGAACGTTCTGAGCGGCGACTGCGACGTCGTGTACCCACACGAGATCGACTCGCTCGTCGAGCAGGGATGGATGCTTCTCGACGTGCGTACCCGAGAAGAACATGCGGCCGGCGCGATCACAGGATCGGTCAACGTGCCGATCGACTCGCTCCGGGATCACCTCGGCGCGCTCGGGGAGAGGCCCCTAATCGTCTATTGCGAGGTGGGTCAACGAGGGCACACAGCGACAGCCCTATTGCATGAGCTCGGGATCAACGCACGCAATCTCGACGGCGGCTACCAGACATGGTCAGCATCCCTCCGAGCTCAGACGCCGCCGACGGTTGCCTCGCCGACATCGTGAGGAGTCGCCGAGCCCAGACAGCGGGGCTTGCGGCCTAACCCGAACCACGCGTGCCACTCGACTCACTGTCGCCTCGTCGGGCAGCGCCGCGCACGGGGCCCGAAATGGTGGAGCTGGCTCACTGCCGGTGTGGCTGTCAAGGCGAAAAGGGGCCCCTGTCTCAACTCGCCGATCGTGTCCGAGTCCCGTCGCGGAAACGGCAGAACGCTGACAGATCCGGCCGAGCGGTCGGTTGCGGTCTCGGTGTCTGCCTTGGCAAGCACGAGATCGGGTTAGGCGACGGAGGCTGCCTTGAAGACAGGGGCGAGCGCGCAACACCAGCTGGTCGACTAACGACTCTTTTCGAGCCATTCGTACAGGAGCGCACGACATTGGAGGCAGACGAGGTCGCGAAGCAGCTCCCGCGCGCCCAGAGCCGTCGCCGGGTAGCAGGCTCCGACACTGTGCTCCGGAACGAGTAGCTCCCCAGGCAGTTCCGCGACAACTCCGTAGACGCGCTGACTCGACGATGCGCTGTCGACATCCCAGCCGGTGCGGTTCAGCTCTTCCTGGGACACGAAGAGATCACCGTCAGCCAATTTGAATTCCCGCCGGACGATCGCCTGGGCTGTCTCCCCGATCTTGCACGGATCCTCGAGCCTGCCGCCGGCAAAGTCGAGGGTCGCCCTACCCACACCTGGGCGGTAGGAGCGTGCCGGCAGGACCAGCCGACCGTTCTGGATGGTGATCACCAAGAGCGAGTCGGGCTTCTCCACTCGCCAGTACTCGCGTTCGTGTCCCGTTGCGTCGCACAGCCGCTCGCCGATCATCGACAACCAGGGCGACCGGACCTCGACCATTCGTGACAAGAGCTGCCAGCGCTCGCCATCTGGCGTGGCAGTCATGACGGCTTGGGTGAGTAGAAGGACATGACAGGAGGGTACCGATGATGGCGGTGTCCACGCCTGCCTGACGGTGCGTCTCGGTCGCCGCGGTGGTTTGTGGCTGAAGTTGGTTACAGCAGCGCCCTGCGGGGCGGTCAGCCGGAGTCCGCACACTCCAGCGCCACCTCACCGGGGAGGTCAGCCGGCGGGACTCATCAGGTACGCCTCGGGCGCGGGGCGGGCAACCCGCGCGAACCAAAGCGGGCGACGCAGGTCGCCCGGGCCCGGAGCAGGGCGGCAGAGGCTCTTCCACCTCAAGTACACCTGGTGCGCCAGCGCTGTGTCGACGAAGACGTCGCCATAGCGGTCGTCCCCGCCAGCTTTCTCGACCTTGACCACCTGGTGCCAGCACTGCATGCCCGAGACCGGATCCGGGTGGACTGGGAAGGTCAGGTTCTGGTGGACTCCCGTGTCGGACCACCAGATCCTCTGGGAGTCGGGGTCCGAGCTGGTCCACGGCTGGGTCGCCTCTTTCACCCGGAGCATCCACTTGCCGGGCTCCGGCTCCTCGACGCTCACGACCGAGCTGCCCCAACGTTCGATCGCTTCGTCTCTGTCCCGGCGCCAGCGGCCCAGATGGTGCGAGCAGGCGACCACTCCTGGTTTGAGCCCCTCGGTGACCCAGAGCGAGATGACAAACCACCCGATCTCCGTGTGCACCTTGACGAGGTCACCGGTCCTCACCTGCAACCTCGAAGCGTCGGTGCTCGACATGAGGAGCGGGTTCTTGTGGGAGATCTCGAAAAGCCACTTGGCGTTGTTGTTGCGCGTGTGGATGAGCGTGGGCAACCGGTAGGTGGGCACCAGCACCAGGACGTCACCGCGAGCGTGCGTCGGCCACTCGACCCGCGGCATGCCATCCCCGCTCGGGCCAGCCGTCTCCCCGCCGGCGACGGCCAGAGCCGCCGGGCCGACGTGGCTCCGGATGTACTCGGGCAGAGCAAACTCCGGCCATTTCCAGTCGCGCATCGTGGTCGAGTAGAGCTCCAGTTTGCGGGAAGGGGTCTCGTATCCGACCACGGAACGGCCACCAACGAGCACGCCCACGGCTCGGCCGTCCTTGCTGAGCAGGTCGCGCTCCTGCGTGGTGGTGTCAGCGCCGCTCAGCGGGGCTTCGTTGACCGAGTACACGTCCCGGGCGACCTCGAAGGCACCGTACTTGCGCATGTACTGGAGCGGAGTCAGCCCCTCTCGGGCTGCAGCGGCGGGAAGGCCCGGGACCGAATGGTCGAAAATGTGCCCGTAGTACTCGTCCACGCTCACCGGCGTGCCGGGCTCGGTCTGCGATTCGAACCACTGGCGGATGCCCATCGAGCCGTCGGGGTCGATGTGCCAGGAAAGGCTTGTCCAGAACTCGTCCTCTTCCCAGACCTCTCCCGGGTTGGCTTCGTAGGTGTAGTGGACCCTCTCACCGTGCTCGAGTTCCCGAAACACCCTCACCACGGGCTGGCGGAACCCGATCCAGCTGCCGGCTTGGGTCTCCTGGCTCTGGACGTCGTGCCGTTCACAGGCCAGTCCCATCGGCAGCACGTAGTCGGCGAAAGCGGCAGTCTCGCTCCAGACCGGGGTGAGAGCGGCGTGCAGGCCGACTAGCCGCTCGTCGCGAAGCACCTCCATCCACGAGAAGCCATCGGGGTAAGTCCAGACAGGATTGAACACTCGGGTGAAGTACACGTCCAGCCGGCCGCGCCCCTCCTTCAGGAAGTGAGGCAGGAGCTGTGACATCTCGTGGTGGCTGAGCGGCCACTCGGGCGGGTAGAGCAGCTCATTCCAACGCTCTTGCGCAGGGGGCACCCGGAACGGCTCGGGCACGAACTTGTCCCAGCTGTTGGGGGAGAGACCGCCGCGGGTGCCCATCGAACCGGTGAGGGCCTGCAGCAGCACGAGGGCACGCGCTGATTGCCAGCCTCCCAGGTTGCCCGCGGCAGAAGCGCGCCACACGTGCGATGCGAACCGGCTCCCGGCGTCCGCGACGTCTTGTGCCGCCTGGGCGATCGCCTCGGCCGGGACGCCGCTTTCCCGCTCGGCGAACTCGGGGGTATAGGGGGCGTAGTGAGTTCTCAGGGCGGTGACGAACTCCTCGAAGGTCTTCCCGCGCGCGACGAAACCGTCAGCCTCGTAGTCCTCCCAATTGACCCACTGGCGCATGAACCGGGCGTCGAACCGGCCAGAGTCAAGGATCACCTTGGCCATGGCCAAGAGCACTGCGGTCTCGGTGCCGGGATGCGGGGCAAGCCATGAGTCGGCGCACGAGGCCGTGTTCGAGAGCCGGGGGTCGACCACGATGAGCTTGGCACCGGCCATCTTGGCTTCGATGATCCGTTGCGCGTGCGGGTTGAAATAGTGGCCGGACTCTAGGTGGGCGGAGATGAGCAGGATGCAGCGGGCGTTCGCGTAGTCAGGTGAGGGCCGGTCTGCGCCCTGCCAGAGGAAGTACCCCAAGCGGGCTGCGGCCGAGCAGATGTTGACGTGGGAGTTGTGCCCATCTACCCCCCAGCCCTGCAGCACGCGCTCCATGTAGCCGTCGTGCCCAGGGCGCCCCACGTGGTACATGACCTCCTCGCCCCGCCCCTCCCGGATTGCCCTTCGGATCCGCGCGCCGAATGTCTCGAGCACTTCGTCCCAGGTCGTGCGCTCCCACTGGTTGGAGCCGCGCGGGCCCTTGCGTTTCATCGGGTAGAGCACGCGGTCTGCGGACTGGAGCTGGTTCATTATCGCCAGGCCCTTGGCACAGAGGCGTCCGCGACTTGCAGGGTGCACGGGGTTGCCCTCGATCTTGGCGATCTCACCCGTCTCCTTGTCGACGTAGGCGAGCAGCCCGCATGCCGCTTCGCAGTTGAAGCAGATCGTCGGGATGAGCCGGTAGTGGCGCTCAGCCTTCTCGGGCCAGGCTTGAGGGTCGTGCTCGACCCAGTCGGACCAGCTCTCTACGGGCGGATAGGAACGGAGCTGGTTCCTCGGCGGCTGGGGCTCGTCTTCCACTTGGGCCTCGCTTTCAGCTGTTGGCCACATCCTGGCCCGCCATGACGAAACACCACTCGAACGCCAGCAGGCCCGCGAGCGCGCCGACCCCTGCGATCCCAACGACAAGTGGCGAGTTGCGACCGGCGGCGAGCAGCACAGCCGGCAGGAGCCAACCGGCCCCGATCGCGCCGATCCAGAAGGTGTCCCTCAGCGATCCGCGCGTGACGACCCTGACAGCCCGCCGGGCACTGTCGGTGGCGTGAGGCATGGCCAGCTCGCCGAGCACTATCAACCCGTGGGCGAGGAGCCCGACAGCCAGTCCCACCACCGCGGCATGGCGCAGCCTCGGGGTGACTCCGAGCGAGCCGGGGAGGAGGGTCAGGACGGCGCTACTTGCCAGAACCCACTGGGCCACCAGGTGCGGCGGCAGGAAGCGCGTCTGCCAAAGGTCGCGCCCCTTGCACTGGCCGAAGAGGAACGCCGTATAGACAGCCGCCAGCAGGCCCGCCGACGCTGTGGGCCAGAACAGCGCTGAGGCCACGTTGCCGGCGCCGGCCCACGAGGACAAGAAGAAGCACGTGCAGAGAACGCCGTAGGCCAAGAGGAGGAACGCGCCGCGGGCGACCCAGGAGCGCGGCTGGGGGCGCATGAGTACCTGGAAGAAGCGCTCCGGGCGGGAGAGATCGGAGACCAGGAGGGCCGCAGTGAGCCCCATGAAGACGACCCCGGTCAGCCCGAGCACTGTTTCCAACCTTGGCCCGATCGCCAGCCCCTCTGCGGCGCGTGCCAGCGCCGGGAGGGCCAGGACGCCAGCCGAGACCGACTTGGTCCAGAAGTAGGCCGGTACCTGCCAGCCCCACGGCCGCAGGTGCTCCACGTCGTAGGACACGATCGCCGGCCCAGACGAGCGGCCAGGCTCGGCCTGCAGGGCTGCCCGGTGTGCCTTGGTGTTGACCGTGGCGAACAGATAGGTGCCGACGTTGCGCGCCTGGCCCGGGACGATCACCGCCGCCTCCGCCCCGACGTAGAAGAGCTTGGGCCGTGTCTGCTTCTCGGGCCTGCGCACCCTGACTGGTTCCCGGTCGATGAGCCGCGAGATCTCGCTCGTCGGGTCGTCTATGTCGCCGGCGACGATCGCCTGTTCGGGGCAGGCCACCACGCACGCTGGCTCCATGCCCGCATCGACCCGGTGAGCGCAGAAATGGCACTTGGCCGCCGTCCCGCGTTCGGGGTCCACGTAGATGGCGTCGTAGGGGCAGGCCTGCAGGCACGCCTTGCAGCCGATGCAGCGCGAGGGATCGAAGTCAATGATCCCGTTGCTGCGCTTGAACATCGCAGCCACGGGGCAGACGGCGACGCAGGGCGGGTTGTCGCAGTGGTTGCATCGAGTCACCTGGAAGTAGCGGCGCGTGTCGGGGAACTGCCCCTTGTCGACGCATCGGACCCAGGTCCGGAAAACACCCAGAGGTACCTGGTTCTCGGCTTTGCAGGCCACGGAGCAGGCGTGGCAACCGATGCACTTGCGGTTGTCGATCACGAATCCGTAGCGCACCGACTCCTACCTCTTCCCCGGGCGGTTCCTTCCAGTCATCCTGTCAGCTCTTCCCCGCGGCTGCCGCCACCGCCGTTTCCCGGCGAAGCAAGCCTGCGACCCGGGCCACGGCCGCGCTACCGTCGATGATGCAGTTGCGAATGGGCTTCACCCCTGCGGCACAGCCCGCGACAAGGATGCCCTCCCTCGTCGAGTCGTGCGGGTATCTGAACCACTCGCGGCTGGCGAAGAAGCCGTCCGGCGCCCGCCCGATCTGGAGCACGCCGGCAAGCTTGTCCACGTCGAGGCACGGCCGCATGCCAGTCGAGAGCGAGACCAGGTCAAAGCGATCCGAGAAGATCTTCTGGATGAGGGTGTTCTCGGCGCGGACAACTATGTCGCCGCCGGGTAGTTCCTTGCACCCCGACACGCGACCGCGGACGTAGCGGATCCCCCGCTCCTGGGCCAGCGAGTACATCTCTTCAAAGCCGCGGTCGTAGGTACGCACGTCCATGTAGAAACAGGTGACTTCAGCCTCCGGGTTGCGATCGAGCACGGTCAGGGCCTGCTTGGTGCTGTAGGAGCAGCAGATGCGTGAGCAGAACGGCGCCCCGATCCGCCGGTTGCGCGAGCCGACACAGAAGACGATCGCCATCCGGTCGACCGTCTTGCCGTCAGAAGGGCGCCTGATCTCTCCGTGAGTAGGGCCGCGCGGGTTGAGCAGCCACTCGAGCTCAGGTCCCGTCACGACGTTCGGGTAGCGGCTGTAGCCGTACTCCTCGAGGTCCGAAGGATCGAACGGCTCGAACCCGGTGGCGATGACGACGGCGCTCACCGACTCGCTGGTCTGGTCGCTCAAGATGGCCCGGAAATTGGGGAACTCACCTTCGAGGCTGGCGAGGGTCGTTTCCATGCGTACGTCCACACAGGGATGAGCCCTCATCTCGTCCTCGATCTGAGAGGTGAACTCGAGGCCGTCGTTGAAACCGTCGTCATCGAAGAAGGGGAACGTGCGCGACAGCCGACGCACGCGGCCGCCAAGCTTCGACGTCTTCTCGAGGAGGATCGAGGCGTGCCCCAGTTCGCCGAGGGCCGTTGCCACGTGCATACCGGTGACGCCACCGCCGAGAACCAACACGGGGCCGTTCATCTCGCACCGGTTCCCAAGCTCACGCGGGCCACCGTTGCTGCTGGCTCCGCGTCGTCACGCAGGTACGCCGGCCGAGATGACTGGGGGATGCCTATCTGTTCCAGCAGCGGCTCCACCGGCACGGTGTGGCCCTGCAGCCCCACGACGTCGTACGGGTCCCAGCCGAGAAGCAGGCCTGCCAGCTCCGCGTAGTTGAGCACAGGGATCTGGAAGCTGGCGCCCGTCGTCTCGTTGACGGCCCACTGCTCGCGATCGAGGACAAGGCTGCAACCTGGGCAGTTGGTGATGATCAGGTCGGGGTCGAAAGGAGCCATGCTCTCGAACTTCTTGCGGGCACAGGCCACCGTGAAGCTGCGGTTCGGTCGGATCATGCACTGGCGGAACCCCATGCCGCAGCAATGCCTGCGTTCGGGGTAGTCGACCTCGTCCCCGCCCCACTCGCGGATCATCGCGGCCAAGACGTCGCAGTACTCGGTCCCGCCCACCGACTTGCCAGGGAAGATCTTGTTGTAGTGGCAGCCAACGTGGTCCACCACCTTCAGCGGCCGGCCCGTGGCCCCGTCGACGAGCCGGTATTTCATGAGCCCTGCGAGCTGGGCCCGGTACCGGTAGAAGATGTCGCTGCAGTGCACGATGTGGCTCGGCAGGATCAGCCGCCGCCCGCAGGCGTCGAAGAGGGCCTTGTCCACCTTCTCGGCCAGGCCTGGTTCCTTGTGGAGCAGCTCCAGGATCTCGTTGTGCATGGCGAACGACGTGACGCACACGGTCGTGATGTTCTCAAAACCTGCCTCGGCGCATACTGACCACAGTCTGGCAACTACCAGCAAGGAGCTTTCGACCGTGAAGACGTTGCCGTGGGTGACTATGCCTGAACAGCAAGTGTTCAGCGACGCCGGCCCGGTCCCGCCCATGGCCCAGCGCCGTCCGAGGAGGTCGTACACGCGTGCCACAAGGGGCTCGACGGCGGGGGCGAACGTTCCCATGACGCAGCTCGAGGTCAAGTAGAAGCCGTCGTCGGGGATGGGCTTGACATGGCGGCGGGTGATCACGGTCGCCTCACGCGGTTGTGGTGCCAGGCGGTTGGTGGTCCTGGCCGTGTTCATCGTGCTCATGGTGTTCAAGGCGTCATCCTTCGGTTCTGACCTTGTCGTAGTACTGGTCGAGGTCGAGCCCGAGCGAGGCGGCGTCTGTTGCGGCGTGCTCCTCGATCTTGTCCCAGAGGAAAAGGGCTCCCCCGGCGCGAATGCAGCTCCTCAGCTCAGCAAGGGTCTCCGGTGTCACTTTGCGCCCGGCAAAGGTCCCGTCCATGTCGGGCTGGCCGCCGACTCGGATGAACTGTTCCTCCAGCTCGGCCTGCCAGCGCGCGTATCGCGGCCCGAAGTCCGGGTGTACAGCCGGATCTCCGTTGCGGAAGTAAAGGCTGACGGCCCGGTTCCACAGGTTGGCGGCCCACAGGTGGCGGCCGGCGTACTGCTGCCTGCCCCGGACGCTCTCCAGGTGGTACCCCTTCAGTTGCGCCAGGCAGCGCAGCGACCCGACAAGGCCCATGATGTCGTTCTGCTCGGGACAGCGTGAGTTGCAGGAGCCGCACTGGGCGCAGTACCAGATGACGTCTGACTTGAGCAGATCGACGAGGCGGTCCTCGTCGCCCGAGAGCGCCGTGTCCACGATGCAACGCGGGTCGTACTCCTCGAAGTGCTCGGCTGCCGGGCAGACCGACGTGCACATGCCGCATGACAGGCAGGTCGTCAGCGCATGGCGGGCCACAAGATGGTTCTCGAGCCACCAGGTGCAGGGCTGCTCGGCCGCTTTCTCGTACCAAGCCTGCCACTCGGTCTTGTCCGGCTCTCCCACCAGGGCCCTGACCTCACGCCGGTCCTTCTCGCGCTCGAAGGCGCTGCCCGAGAGGCGCTTGATGTTCGGGTAGTAGCTTGCCTCCCCCCGCGGCTCGGCCTCATCGCGCAGCGAGTAGTAGGCCTTGATGATCTCGTCGTCCTCGTAGGAGGCAAGCTCCTCATGACCCATCCCTAGGAGATGCTCCGGAGTGACCGTCGGCGCTTCGAGCAGCTGCAGGCCACCTTGCCCGATGAGCTGCGTCGACACGAGTCGAGGCGCGGAACCGTTGCCCGTCGAGTGGGAGAGGCCGTGTCCTGCGCGCGAGGGCTCTGTGGCGAGGAGCACGTCGTATTCCCTGCCCGCGACAGCCAGCACGCGGTAGACGGCGTGAGCGAGCTTGGAATAGGGGAGAGTCACGGCCAACGCCAACACGACCATCAGGTGGACGAAGTACACCGGGTACGCCCAGGCGCGCTCGTCCGCCACGCGCAGCACCTCGGTGGCCACCCCAGTCACCCCGGCAAGCAGCACGTTCACCAGGAAAGCCCAGTCAAAGAAGGTGCTCCGGTAGCCCCGCGCGGCGTCGGTGATGCGCAACAGCAGGAAGTAGCCTGTGCCACCGATCAGCAACGCGGCAAAGACGTTGCTCAACACCTTGAGCGGGTTGCCCATCGACAACGGGTAGGGACGTCCCGCAAGCAGGAGCAGTGCCACCACGCCGGAGATGACCGCGAGGCCCAGGAAGGCGAAGAGGACCGCCCGATGGGCCCAAGGCCTGAGCCGGCGCTCTTTGCAGGTGGTGAACTTCCTGTGCGCGAGGATCTCGCCGACCGCTCTTTGCATCGAGCGCCCGAGGATCCGCGGCCTGGTTGCCCAGAGCGAGCCGTCGTACCACGCGCGCCACGCCCGGGCAGCGCCTATACCTATCGCGATCAGCGGCAGGACCGTGAGGACCGAGAAAACAGGGATAAGTGCCGAGTCGGGGAGCATCCCCGCGTAACGGAGAGGCCCGGGACCTGGTCTGAACGCACCGGTAGCGGCGATCATCGCGAAAAGGAAAGCGGCGGTGGCGACGTAGACCAGCCAGAAGAGGCGCTGGCTGTTGACCACGCGAGCCAGCACTCGCGGATACGCGTAGCGGTCCGTGGCGAACTGCCTGAGCGCGCTCATGATGCTCGCCGGCTTGGCGTTGGACGGGCACCGGGTGGAGCACTCGGTGCAGCCGTAGCAGTGCCAGATGTCCTGGTCGGCGGCGAGACGCTCCTGCAGCCCGAGCCGGACGAAGGTCACCTGCCGGCGGGGGAAAAGCCCTTCCTCACCGGCAAGGTCGCATGTCGCGGTGCATGCGCCGCACTGCAGGCACGACTGGAGGGTGGCGACGTCCAGGCAGTAGGGCTTGAGGAACGAGCCGTCTGGGTTGGCGGCGAGATCGAAGGACTTGTCCGACAGCATGCTGAGCGGCCTGCCGCCAAGGCGCCAGCCAAAGTCGTTCGGGCCGGTCTTCGGGAGCGTCGCGCCTCTCGAGCTCATCATCGGCCATGCTACCTCAAAACCGTGGAAATCAGCGAAGCAATAGAATTAGGTGTAAGAATCTCTGTATTCCCGAGCTGCATCCGTCTGCATGCCCCGGATCGGTGCCGGAGCGTCAGGTCAACGGGACCGGCGTCGAGAGATAGGAGGATCGTGACCAGGTTTCCTGTTCCGCTGGTCGGTGACGGGATGCTCGTGCCGTGCATCGACGGTCACGAACGCCCCTATGTCGCGCTCGACACGGCTGCGTCGTCGGGCGTGCTCGGGGCGGTGCTCCGCCGCGTCGAGGAGTTCCTCCCGTCGTACTCGGGCGTCCATCGTGGCTCCGGCTACAAGTCCCAGATCTCAACTGACGCGTATGAAAATGCGCGGCGCGCGGCGCTCTTGTTCGCGGGACGCGAAGGTCGCGACGACGTCGCGATCATCTGCCGTAATACGACCGAAGCCATCAACCACCTGGCCTACCGCCTGCGCCTGCGTCCCGACGACGTTGTCGTCACCTCCGTTGTCGAGCACCACTCCAATCTCCTGCCGTGGTCTCGCGTGGCCAAGCGCCGCTACGTCGAGTGCCGGAGCGACGGGACCTTCACAGCAGCCGAGGTCGCAGCCGAACTGGACCGGTTACCAAAGCCCCGGCTGCTCACCATCACCGGCGCCTCGAACGTCACCGGATGGATACCGCCGATCGAGGAGATCATCGACGCCTCCCACAGCCGAGAGATCCCCGTGGCGCTCGATTGCGCTCAGCTCGCGCCTCACCGTCCGCTGCCCCCGAGGGCCGACTTTGTCGCTTGGAGCGGCCACAAGATGTACGCGCCCTTCGGCTCGGGCGTGCTCATCGGGCCTCGCGAAGCCTTCGCGAACGGTGACCCGTTCCTGGCCGGCGGCGGTTCTGTCAACCTTGTCGATCTTGACGACGTCGCCTGGAACGACCCTCCTGATCGCGAGGAGGCGGGCTCTCCGAACGTGGTCGGGGCGGTGGCGTTGCACGCCGCGATCGACTGCTTGGCCGAGATGGGTTGGCCGGCGATCATCGCCCACGACCGCCACATCGGGCGCCTCTTGCGGGAAGGGCTGGCGGCCATCCCGGGAGTGTGCGTCCTCGGGCCGGATCTTCGGACCGACGCCCTGCCCGTCGTGTCCTTCACAGTGGAAGGTCTCTCGCACGGCCTCGTGGCTGCCCGACTGTCGGCCGAGGACGGGATCGGCGTACGGCACGGCTGCTTCTGCGCGCATCCCTACATGATGCGGCTGCTCGGCCTCACCGGTGAGGAGATCACGGGCTTCCGGAGCGAGGTGCGCCAGGGTGACCGCACACGGATGCCCGGGGCGGTTCGGGCGAGCGGCGGGATCAACACGACCGAGGCTGACATCAGCCGTTTGATCATCGCAGTCGCACGGATCGCAGGCGGTGAGCCGGCGCCGGTCGCCTACGTTCAGGATCCGCGGACCGGTGACTTCATCCCCGACCACGACTTTGCGCCGTCGTTGGCGGGGACCCGGTTCTCCGGGTCTTCGTGCGCGCCGGTCTAGGACGGTGTCGCCCTCGAGGACCTAGCGGCCACGAGAAGCACGACAACGAGGCGGCCGAGCGCACTGCGCGCTCCTTCTGTTCCTGGCTTCTCGCTGGTCACGATACCCTAACGGGTATCATCTTGCTGGGCCTCTGCTGGCAATTGTTGCGCCAGAGCAGAGCGAGAGAAACGAGAACGATGACCGCAGAAGCACTTTCCCGCTCCGGAAGGCGGGAAACCACGAGAGGAGCTCGCGATGCAGCTTCCCGATGAGGTCGTGGATGATGTCCGCAAACGTCTGCACCGAGTTGTCGGCCAGGTCCAGGGAGTGGAACGCATGCTCGACGAGGGCCGCGAGTGCCGCGACGTCGTGACGCAGCTGTCCGCGGCCTCCAAGGCTCTGGAGCAGGCGGGCTTCCGGCTGGTCGCCGCCGGTCTCACCTATTGCGTGGAGCACCCTGAGCAAGCCGAGGCGGACGGCTATCCCCTTGACGCCGTGCAGAGAATGTTCATGAAGCTCGCCTGAGCAGCAGGCCGTCTCCTCGGGTCAGCTAGCCCGCACCGCCCGGACGAGCGCGTCGATGGCGGTCGCTTCACCGGCGTCGGTGACGACGTTGCGCGTGACCCGTTCCGCCCGCCCGATCTGAAGGTCGGAGAGGTCCTCGGCGATCTCCTCCGGCCCGAACAGGACCGCCGGGTCCTGTGGCCCACCGACTCCCCGCAGGAGGTTGGAGGTGTCATGGCCGACCACGAGCAGGACTCCTCCGGGCGCCAAGGCGGCTGCGCCGTGCGCGAGCACCTGGCGGCGTTGCTCCGCGGGAAGGTGCAGGTACATCACCACAACGGCGTCGAACGAGGACGCCGGGGGCTGCCACTCGACGACATCGGCCTCGACCCAGGCCACCTCCACCCCTCGCTCGGCCGCCAGCCGTTGTGCCTTGGCAAGCCCGGCGCGAGAGAAGTCCACGCCAGTGACGCGCCAACCCTTCGAGGCGAGCCATACCGCGTTGCGGCCCTCACCACAGGCAATGTCGAGTGCCCGGCCCGGGCAGAGCGCGCCCAGCTCCTCGACCAGAAAGCGGTTCGGGTCGGCCTTCCAGACCAGCTCCTCGGTTCCGTAGCGCTCATCCCAATGTTCGCGACTCACGAGAACCTCCCGGGCCGACTCCTGACGGAGCGTGACAACTGTGATCGAATATACCCCCAAGGGTACCAGTTGGAACTGGCGCGACCACTCGTCGCGACGGGCGGGTCCCTAGGGATGGTTCGACCATCGAACTACCTTGTCTAGACTGCCCCAGTGCCCAGCAGCAGGGACCCGCTTGCGGGCGCCGGCGCGTCCGGTAGCGGTCCGGTCCCGAACAGAACCGGCCCCGCGGCCCAGGCCCGGACCATCGAGGCGGTCCAGGCGCTCACGAGGGCGTCGAGGGTCATGGAGCGGGCCTCGGGCGGCCTGAGCCTCGCCCACTACCGTGTGCTGTCGGCCATCGCCGCCGGGGACGAGCGGGCCAGCCGGGTCGCCGTTCGCCTCGCGCTCGGCAAGCCCACCGTGAGCGCCTCGGTCGAGGCGCTTTGTTCTCGTGGGTTGCTGGTTCGCTCGGGCATCGCGGGCGACCAGCGGGCTGTCCAGCTCAGCCTCACCGAGGCGGGTGCCGGGACGCTCGAAAGGGCGCAGCTGGCGATGACGTCCCACCTGGAGGCGCTCGCGGCCCGTGCAGGACGCCGAGACGACGTGATCGACGCGCTGGTTGCGCTCGGCAGGGCGATCGACCAGGCGGCCGCGGAACGACGCCGGTGAGCCGCAGGACTGCGGTCGAGAAACAGGCCGAAGTACCAGCGGGCCGGGCGACCGACCGGGCGGCCGAGCCTCCCCGCGGCTGGGTGAGGCGCCTCGGCGGTTATGTGCTTGTTCACAAGCGCAATCTCGTCATCGCCTTCGCCGGTGCCATCGTCGGCGGCGTTGCCCAGGTGATCGTCCCGCTCATCGAGCGCCAGATCGTCGACAACGTGATCCTGAGGCACTCCTCGCCGCTGGCGCCCTGGCTCGCGGCGTTGCTGGGCCTCGGCGTCGTGACCTTCGTCGGTACCTACTTCCGCCGTTACCGAGGTGGCCGCGTGGCCCTCGACGTCCAGTACGACCTGCGCAACGCCATGCAGGACCACCTGCAGCGGCTCGACTTCGCCAACCTCGACCGCATGCCGACGGGCCAGCTGGTCGCCCGGGCGAACTCCGACTCCATGCTCGTGCAGGGCCTGCTCAGCTTCCTCCCGATCATGAGCGGCAACATCCTCATGCTTGTCCTTTCACTCGGGGTCATGGTCTACCTCTCCCCGCTGCTCGCGGTTGTGAGCGTGCTCGTTGCCCCGACGTTGTTGTTCATCTCCTACCGGATGCGGTGGCGGGTCTTTCCCGCCACCTGGGACGGCCAGCAGAGAGAAGGCGACGTCGCCCAGATCGTCGACGAGGACGTGAACGGGGTCCGCGTCGTGAAGGCCTACGGCCAGGAGCGCCGCGAGCTCGAGCGCGTGACGGCCGCCGCCACCAAGCTCTACGGCTCCCAGATGCGGGCCGTGCGCCTCGAGTCGCGTTACCAGCCCCTGCTTGAGGCCATCCCCAGTCTCGGCCAGGTCGGCGTTCTTGCGTTGGGCGGGTACCTCGCCATCCGCCATGAGATCTCGCTCGGGACCTTCCTCGCGTTCTCGACCTATCTGACCCAGCTCGTGGCCCCCGCTCGCATGCTCGCCGGCATCCTGACCATCGGTCAGCAGGCACGGGCCGGCGTCGAGCGGATCTTCCAGTTGCTCGACTTGAAGCCGGCGATCGTCGATCCCCCCGGTGCTGTCGAGCTGCCGCCGCTCACCGGTGAGATCGTCTTCGACGAGGTTGGCTTCTCCTACGACGACGGGCCACCGGTGCTGCGCGGAGTCAGCCTGCAGATCCAACCGGGCGAGACCGTGGCGTTCGTCGGCCCGAGCGGTAGTGGGAAGTCGACTTTGGCGAACATGGTGCCCCGTTTCTATGACGCGGTTTCCGGCGCCGTGAGAGTGGATGGGCACGATGTCCGCGACGTGGCGCTCGCGTCGCTGCGTCGCCAGATCGGCGTCGTCTTCGAGGAATGCTTCCTCTTCTCCGACACGGTGACGGCGAACATCGCCTACGGCAGGCCGGACGCCACCTTCGAGGAGATCGAGGCCGCCGCACGCGCTGCCGAGGCGCACGAGTTCATAGAACAGCTGCCGAGGGGCTACGACACCGTCGTCGGAGAGCGAGGGCTCACCTTGTCGGGCGGCCAGCGCCAACGGGTGGCGCTCGCCCGGGCGGTCCTCTCCGACCCGCGCATCCTCATCCTCGACGACGCCACGAGCGCCATCGACGCCAAGGTGGAAGAGCGGATCCACTCCGCACTGCGCGTGATCATGCAGAGCCGCACGACGCTCCTGGTGGCCCACCGCCGTTCCACGTTGCACCTTGCCGATCGCATCGCTGTCCTCGAGGAGGGCCGCGTCGTCGACGTCGGCACGCACGAGGAGCTCGTCGAGCGAAGTGCCTTCTACCGCTCCCTTCTCTCGGGGCTCGAGGAGGAAGAGGCCAGAGCGGTTGGCGATCGCATCGAGGTCATCGCCGCCATGAGCCCGCTGGCGTCCGTCCCAGCTTCGCCACAGGTGCCGCCTGTGAAGTCCTTCCGCAGTGTCGGGGCGCCGAGCATGGGCCCGGGCCTGCGCACAGGCGGCGGATGGCGCCTGAACCTGGCACCCACTCCGGAGCTCCTGGCGAGGGTGGCCGCGCTCAGGCCGATCCGAGACTTTCCGAGTGTCGACCTCGAGGCCGAGACGCGCCGTGTGCGCCACTTCAGCCTCCGGACGCTGCTCAGCGAGTACCGCCGACCGCTCGGGCTCGGGCTGGTGCTCGTCGCTCTCGACGCCCTGGCGTCCCTGGCCGGGCCCGTCCTCGTGAAGGAGGGCATCGACAACGGTGTCGCCACCGGCTCGAAGGCGGTGGTCCTGGTCGCGTCGGCGATCTATCTCGTCATCACGCTCGCCGACCTGATCGACGAGATCGGATCGACGTTCGTGACCGGACGCACCGCCCAGCGCGTCATGATGTCGTTGCGCATCCGGATCTGGGCGCACCTCCAGCGGCTGTCGCTCGACTACTACGAGCGGGAGATGGCGGGACGGATCATGACCCGGATGACCACCGACATCGACCAGTTCGAGTCGCTCATACAAAACGGCCTCCTCTCGGCCCTCGTGAGCATGTGCACCTTCGTCGGCGTCGGTGTCGCCCTTTTCGCGCTCAACCCGCGGCTTGCCCTGGTCACCCTGAGCGTGGTCGTCCCGCTGGCCTTCGCCACGGTCGTGTTCCGCCGCAAGGCGGCCCGGACCTACGAGCTCGCACGCGACCGCATCGCCGTGGTGAACGCCGACTTCCAAGAGAGCCTGTCGGGAGTTCGCGAGTCGCAGGCATTCGTGCACGAGGACCTGGCAAGGCGGCGCTTTCGTCACCTCGGCCAGCAGTACCTCGACGCCCGGGTGGCAGCCCAGCGGCTCGTCGGCACGTACTTCCCGTTTGTGGCGTTTCTCGGCGATGTCGCCGACGCCCTCGTCCTGGGTGTGGGGGCGGGCCTCATCGCCAGTGGCCACCTGACGACGGGCGCCCTCATCGCGTTCGTGCTCTACGTCGACTTGTTCTTCTCACCGATCCAGCAGCTATCCCAGGTATTCGACTCCTGGCAGCAGACGCGAGTCTCGGTTGGGAGGATCGCCGAGCTGATGTCACTCGACACGCTCACCCCGGACGCGCCGGACGCCGAGAGGCCCGGGCGGCTGAGCGGGGCCTTGTGCCTCGACGCCGTGCGCTTCGCCTACCCCTCGGCTTTCAGGCGACCCGGGCCGAGGGCCGGCGCCCACCGGAGCGGCCCCGCCGACACGAGGCTTCTCGTGAGCGACGACGCCGACCATCGTCCCCTGCCGGAGGCCCTGAAGGGCATCGACCTCGAGATCGGTGCCGGCGAGACCGTGGCACTCGTTGGCGAGACCGGGGCCGGCAAGTCGACGGTGATGAAGCTGTTGGCCCGTTTCTACGATCCCGATCAGGGGGGCGTGCGGGCCGACGGCCGGGACCTGCGGTCGCTCGAACTTCACGACTACCGGTGCCAGCTCGGCTATGTGCCCCAGGAGGCGTTCCTGTTCACGGGCACGATCCGTGACAACATCGCTTACGGTCGACCCGAGGCCACCGATGACGAGGTCGAGGCAGCCGCCCTGTCTGTCGGTGCCCACGAGTTGATCGTTGGCCTCCCGGGCGGTTACGACCACGTCTTGTCCGAGCGGGGGCGGTCGCTCTCGGCGGGCCAGCGCCAACTGATCGCCCTGGCCAGGGCCGAGCTCGTCGATCCGGCGATCCTGCTTCTCGACGAGGCGACCTCGAACCTGGACCTTGCCACGGAAGCCCGGGTCACCGCCGCCATGCAGCTCGTCTCGCACGGCCGTACCACGGTCGTGATCGCGCACCGCCTGCAGACGGCGAGGACCGCCGACCGCATTGCGGTTCTCGACTCGGGTCGGGTTGTGGAGGTGGGCACGCACGAGGAGCTGCTCGCCCTCCAAGGACGGTACGCATCGATGTGGGAGGCCTTCGAGCTCATCGGCAAGGGCGCGGGTGCCCAAACCGTGGTTTGAACCTGCTTTCGTGGTTCAGAAAGCCTTTGGATTCCCCGGCTTCATCCTCGCCATGTTCTCACTACGCGACCGCGACCAATTTGCCGGCGAGGCTCACTCGCCGGCAAGCGTGGCGACCATCAGCGCCTTGATGGTGTGCAGCCGGTTCTCCGCCTGATCGAAGACGACAGAGGCGTGCGACTCGAACACCTCTTCGGTGACCTCCAGTGCCGATAGGCCCCGCTTCTCGAAGATCTGCCGCCCGACCTCGGTTTCGGTGTTGTGCAGCGCGGGAAGGCAGTGCATGAATTTGACGTCGGGGTTGCGCGTCGCTGCCATGAGCGGTCCGTCGACCTGGTAGGGGAGAAGCTGGTCGATGCGCGCGTCCCACTGGTCGACGGGTTCCCCCATCGACAGCCAAACATCGGTGTAGAGGAAGTCCGACCCGCGAACCGCCAGAGCGACGTCCTCGGTGAGCGTGATGCGAGCTCCCGACCGGGACGCAAGCCCGTGGGCCGTCGACTGGACTTCCGACGAGGGCCAGAGTGCCTCGGGCGCGGCGACCCGGACGTCCATGCCGAGCAGGGCGCCGGTGACGAGCAGGGAGTTCGCCGTGTTGTTACGGGCGTCGCCGAGGTAGCAGTACGCGACCTTGTCGAGCGGTTGGTTCGCGTGGTCACGCATCGTGAGGATGTCGGCCAGCATCTGGGTCGGGTGCCACTGGTCGGTGAGGCCGTTCCAGACCGGTACGCCTGCGTAGCGGCCGAGGGTCTCGACATTGGCGTGTGCAGAGCCGCGGTACTCGATCCCGTCGAACATCCGGCCGAGGACGCGGGCCGTGTCCGCCATGGACTCCTTGTGACCGATCTGCGACCCGGTGGGTCCCAGGTAGGTGACGTGCGCCCCTTGGTCGTAGGCGCCCACCTCGAAGGCGCACATGGTGCGCGTGGAGGCTTTCTCGAAGATGAGCGCGATGTTGCGACCGGCCAGGCACTGACGCTCGCGCCCGGCCCGCTTGTCTTCTCGGAGTCGGGCCCCGAAGTCCACGAGGTGGAGGAACTCCTCCCGGGTGAGGTCGGTCTCCTTCAACAGGTTGCGTCCGCGCAGGTTCGTCATGGCCCCATCTTGGTACGCCGGAGCCTTCGGGCTGCAATACGCAGGTTGTCGTCGTCCGAAGGGACCTGCCCGATGAAGGGCCTTCCGGCCTTCTCAGGTCATAGGGTGGTCGTGATGTCCGGCATATCTCCCGAGGTCGACCCATCGGATGTTGGCCTCGACCAGGCCCGGCTCGCTCGCATCGATCGGCACTTCGACCGGTACGTACAGGACCGGCGGATTCCGGGGTTCCTCGCCGTTGTCACCCGCGGCGGCAAGGTCGCCCATGTGGTCCAGCGCGGCCGTCGCGATCTGGAGAACGATGAAGCGGTCGAGGCCGACACGCGCTTTCGCATCTACTCGATGACCAAGCCCATCACGTCGGTCGCGGCGATGATCTGCTGTGAGGAGGGCCTGATCGCGCTCGATGACCCGTTGAGCAAGTTCATCCCGGAATTCGCCGAGACACGGGTCTTCGCCGGAGGTTCCTCGTTCCAGCCGGTCACGGTCCCGATGTTGGAGCCGATCAAGCTCTGGCACCTGATGACCCACACGGCGGGCCTCACCTACGGCTGGATGTACAACCATCCGGTCGACGCGATGTACCGCTCGGCCGGATTCGAGTGGGACGCGCCCGGAGATCTCGATCTGGCCGGCTGCTGCAGCCGACTGGCCGAGATTCCCCTGTGTTGCCAGCCGGGCACCGAGTGGAACTACTCGATGGCGACCGACGTGCTCGGCCGTGTCGTGGAGGTCGCGACGGGGCAGTCGCTCGACCGGTTCTTCGCCGAGCGTGTGCTCGGGCCGCTCGGGATGAAGGAGACGAGCTTCTACGTCGAGGGCGAAGGAGCCGAGAAGCTGGCCGTGCTCTACATGCCCGATCTCGTCACCGGTCGAGCGACGCGCGCCCTCCAGATGGGTGAGGCGGCACTGCACCGTCCGAGTGCGCCTCAGGGTGGCAGCGGGCTGGTGTCGACGGCGGCGGATTATCACCGGTTCACCCAGATGCTGCTGCGTCACGGTGAGCTCGACGGCGTGAGGATCCTGGGCGCACGAACCGTCGCGTACATGACCCGCAACCACCTGCCCGGTGGTGCGGATCTGACCCAGTTCGCCAGCCCGAGCGGAGAGCAGCAGCCCGGGCTCGGCTTCGGGCTCGGTTTCTCCGTCGTCATCGACCCTGCGGCGCAGAAGGTGACTTGCAGCGCCGGGGAGTACGCCTGGGGAGGCGCAGCGAGCACGGAGTTCTGGGTCGACCCGGCCGAGGAGCTGACGGCGCTGTTCTTCACCCAGCTGCTTCCGTCGAGCACCTATCCGATCCGCCGCGAGCTGAAGCAGCTCGTCTACTCGGCGATCGTCGACTAGAAGGCCCGCTCGACGAGCTCGTAGGGAATTCCAAGTGATTTCACAGGGTGGAGGAGCATTCTGACCGCCAGCGAGGGGTGGGCCGGCCAAACTCAGGGTCGTCCCATCCCTCTCCCGAAGCGTCAGAGACGAGAGTGCAAGATGGACGACCGGAACCCAGGACCTCAACAGGATCTCGGCGAAGCGACGACCGCGACACCGGCCGGGCGCGGCAGGCGTCGGCGGGGTTCGCTGAGCATGCGAGCCGCGGCGGCAACGGTTGTCGCGGGCGGTTTGGCCGCAGGCAGCTATGGCGTCGCCTCCGCTGCATCCAGCCACGGTGCGGCTACGGAGTCTGCCGGTCAGGCCCTCGCCACGGCATCGGGCCCGGCGACCCCATCGAAGCCCGCGCCGGGTCAACCGCGGTTGGGTGGCCCGGGCGGCTTCGGGCAGTTCGGGTCCGGCGGCGGCCTCGGGCCCGGCAGCGGTTTCGGCCGGGGCGGCTGCTTAGGCCAGGGCGGCACAGTCAGGTTTGTGAGCCCGACAGCCATCACCGTTGATTCATTGTTCGGTCGCGCCATCACGGTGAAGACCAACTCATCGACGGTCTACCGCGAAGGTGGCAAGAAGGTCGCGCGCTCCGCGGTGGTGGTGGGCGAGCAGGTCATGTTCCTTCCGGCCGGTCGGCCGGGAGGAACGAGCCCGAGCAGCTCGAAGCTTGTCAAGCTCGTCGAGATCGTTCAGCCTCACGTCTCGGGCAAGGTTGTCAGCCTGAAGGGGTCCCAGGTCGTCGTCTCCGAACAGGACGGCTTGAACGTGACGGTGAACACTTCCTCGTCAACGACCTACGAGGAAGCCGGACAGCCGGCATCGGCTTCCGACCTGCAGGTCGGCACTGTCGTCTCCGTCACCGGCACGCTGTCGTCCGACCACGACCAGATCGACGCCACGACGGTCCAAGTCGTCTTGCCGTCCGTCGCGGGTCGGGTGACCGGCGTCTCCGGCACGACGATCACGATCACGAGCTTCGATGGAACGGCCGAGACCTTGACGACGGACTCGAGCACGGTCTTCCGCAACTCGAGCGGCACGACGACTATTGCCTCGGTGGCGAAGGGTGATCTCGTGGAGGCCTTTGGCACACCCGGCACCGACAGCAGTTTCGCCGCCCTGACGGTTTACGTCGGTTCGGACGTCTCCTTCGGCCCGGACGGCCCGAGCGCGCCAGGCGGCTTCGGCGGCCACGGTGGCTACGCCAGGGCGCCTGGCTGGGGCTCTTGGAGTGGCGCGACAGCGACCGCCGGCGGAGGACGCCCGGCAACGGACTGAGACATCTGCGTGAGGATCGTCGCGACGGTCCTGCGAGGTTGGAAGCTCACGAGCTCGAGAGTCACAGCGACAGGTGAGCACTCCGTCGGGTGGCCGGGAAACGACGTCCGTTGCGCACCTGCCGCCCTCGCACTCGCACATTCTTCATCCGAGCAGATGACGCCAGGTGGGTCGGGTCGATCGTGTCGATGCCGGCCTAGCCGGGGGCTTGCCGGTGCCTGTGAGAAACTCTGAACCTCGTGGGGATGGTCCAAGCTCGGGCGGAGGGGGCGACCAGCGGGCGGGCTACCGCCCCGGCGCGTGCAGCGCGTCTTTCCCGAGCGGAACTGCTGCTGCTGATTGGGCTCACCGCGACCTCGGCGGTGGTGAGTTTTCTCGACCTCGGGTCCCGGAGCCTTTGGAACGACGAGCTCCACAGCGCGTTGATCGCCGTTCACCACGGCATCAGCCTGTGGTCGGCCATCACGCTCGACGGCGGGAACATGATGTCGTACTACCTGTTGCTCCATGTCTTCGTGGCTTTGTTCGGAGGCGGGCAGCTTGCTCTGCGGGTTCCGTCGGCCTCGGCGGGCGTGGCGCTTACACCGGTCATCTTCTTCCTCAGCCGGCGGATGTTCGGGTTGCTGAGCGCCACGATCTCAGCCGCCGTCGTGGCCGTGGCCCCTGCACTGGTTGTGTGGAACCAGCAGGCCCGCGGCTACCCCCTGGGGACGCTGTTGATCGCGTTGAGCATTCTCGCCCTTCTTCGGGCCATCGAATGTCCGAGCGGGCGACGGTGGTGCGTGTACGCCGTCCTCGTCGTTCTCTCGATCTACACCCTCGCCTATGCCTCGATGTTCCTCGCCGCGCAGTGGTTAGTGCTCGCCTTCTGGCCCCAAGCCCGCCGACAGGCGAGACCGATTCTGACCGTTGTCGGCGTCACGACCCTGGCCTATGTGCCGCTCATCTTCCTCATGCTGCGAACTGGTGCCGCCGGCGTCCTGAGCACCAACGCACCTCCCTCCACAACCGAGGGAGTCCACATCCTCGAGGAGCTGACCTCGGCAGTTGCGCCGGACTTCTTTGCCGTCACGCTGATCTCAGGCATCGTCACGGTCATCGGGCTCCTCTGCTTTGTCGCGGCTGGTGCCGAACTGCTGTCCCGAGCACGGAGCGAGCCCGGTGAGATCGAGACCGCGTGCCTCGGGATCGTGTTGTCATGGCTCCTTGTGCCGTTGTTGCTCGATTCGGTCTTCTCGCTCGCCTATCGCTCCATCTTCAACTCGAGCTTCCTCCTTCAAAGTGTCCCTGCAGGAGCCATGGCCGTGGCCTTCGTCTTCTCGAAGCTGTTGCCAAGGGGTCTGTCCTACGCGCTCGCCATCGGGGTCGTGGCTCTGCTCGTGGCAGCCCTCGTTCCGACCTACGGGATCTCATATGAGCAGTGGGCTCCGGCGTCTCGCTACGTTCGCACAGACTCCCGACGGGGCGACTGCCTCACGGTCAACAAGCCCGCAGTCGCTTCGAACCTCGCGTACTACTTCTCCCTGGAAGCTGGCGCGAGGGCTGCACCACAGCTGGTGCTACCCGCACAGACATGGTCAGACGCGCTGGACCCGAGGTTTCCCGAGCCGGCCTCGAGCGAGCCGCTTGCGACCGTCGCGTCGCGGTGCAGACGATTGTGGATAGTCCTGAACCGCTTGAGCCCAGGCCAGTTCATGCTCATCAGCGGCGAGGTGAGATGGTTCTATAAGCACGGTTTCAATCGCGTCACCGTGTCGCATTTCGTCCCGCGGTCCGGCTTCTTCATCAATGTGGCCATCCTGAGCCGGCAGGCGAGCCGTCGAGCGGGCGGCTGAAGGGCCCGTCGTAGGTTGGTCCTAGGGATCCTCGGGCGGCCTCGGCGCGGTGGGGGGCACAGTCGGGAGTTGGCTGGGGACCGGTGTGGCGCGCTCCAGGGCGCCCCATCCGGTGTCCTTCTCGTGCTCGACACGGTCCACGGCAGAACCGCCCCGGAAGCCGAACAGTCGATGCGCCCAGAGGAGGTACGCCATCACCGCGACGTTGAGCACGAGTGCCGCGATCTTCAGGTAGCTGATCTTGAGCGCGAGCTCGTAAATCTCCAGCGGCAGCAGCACCGTGACCTCGATGAAGGTGAGGTACTCGGCCCACCGTCTTTCGGTCCACAGCCCGACGGCCTCAACCGCGTTGATCGCTGCATAGGCTGCGAACGCGGAGCCCAAGAGATACAGCTTGGTGGTGGAAAGCGATACAAGGTGGGTGATCTCGCGAAAGAAGCCATTGCGGCTGGAGACGAAGCCGACGCTGGCCTGCAGTGCGTTCAAGATGTGGGTGTAGTCGCTGCTGAGCTGTTTCTTGTGGACGGCGAACAGGATGACGCCGGCTGCCAGGGCCGCGAGGACGAGGAAGTGGACCACCCGATCGAGCGCGATGAGCCGTAGCACGTACCGGTTCCTGAGCGGCCTGCCTCGCAGTGGCAGCTCGATCTCCTCACGCCCCGGCGGGAAACGGTTCGGTGGCGACTTGGGCAGGGCCAGCGGCAGCCACGAGTCGCACCTGAGGCAGCGGTACCACCGCAGGCCGTCCGCTTCCCGAACCAACAGGTGGTCCTCCAGGCGCACCTCCGCGGCGTCGGTGCCCACGAGTTCATGGCCGTGGAGGCCGCAGCCGATCAGCTCCCAGCGCAGCTTGGGGCGCAAGCGCCTGGTTCGCTCGGTGCCCGGCAACCGGGCCAGTTCCGGAGGCTCGCTCACACCTTGCCCCGAAGACGCTTGCGGCGGATCTGTCGCCGGGGTGTCACCGGTTGCCATACCGGTCGGTTTCGCAGCTGGAACGAGGATCGGGACGTATCGCGACCGTACCAAGTGCAGGCTCCATCCGCCTGAGCCTGGCGTGATCCCACGCACCGAGGGGCCGACGGTTGCGTCGTTCCGCCGGTTCGGAGGCCGGCTGGAGACGCGGGCTCCAAAGCCGTAACCTCGAAGCGGTGAGCCAATCTGTGATCGCGCCCGGCACGGGGTCCGACGGGTCCGCTTCTTCGCCCGCAGACCTCGTGATGCGTCGTGTTCTCCGTATCCCCGAAGGTCCGCCTTCAGCCGACGAGGCTTCTGCGCACCGGATCTTCAGCGCTTCGATCATGCTTTCCGGGCTCCGGTGCCTTCTCGGCTATGTCGTGCTGCCGATCCTGACGCCCGTGCTCGGGGTGGCGGCCGGCGCAGGGCCGGAGATCGGGCTTCCGATAGGCCTCATCGCCCTTGTCTTCGACGTGCGGGGGATCCGGCGGTTCTGGCTCGCGAACCACCGCTGGCGCTGGCCGATCACGGCGCTCTACAGCGTGGTGATCGTGCTTGTCACGACGCTTGTGATCTCCGACATCGTCCACATCGTCGGCTAGTGAGTGGGCGCCAGGAGCAATTGGAGAGCAGTTCTCGTCGCCACGGTCTGTGCTGCGGAGATCGCATTGGCCGTGTCCCTTCCAGCCCTGACAGCCGGGACTGCGGCCCGCCAGCGATCACCGGTTTGGGCTGGCGTTTCGTACGCACCACTTTCTGCCGCCGCCAAGAGCGAGGTGGGCGTCAGCCTTGAACCACTGCCGGACTCGCTCGCCTCGGCCGTCCAAGGTGACGGTTCCCGAGGCAATCTCGGCAGCTCGGGAGCGACTCGGCTTGACGGCGGCTGAGGCCAGCCACAACACGGTACCTGTGGGCAGCTTCACCGACGACGAGTACACGTCGACCAATGCCGCCGGCGCCAACGCCCTCGTCGCTGACAATCTGCCGGCGTACCTGGTGACGTTCTCCGGGTTGTCCGTTTCGTCTCTCGGTAGAGGAGGCGGCGTGCACACTCAGGAGAGCGTCGTAGTGAACGCGAGCAATGGTGATGTGGTCGAGGTGTACTCGATTCAGTGAAGCTTGTCCCGTGGAGCCGAAGCGGGGCCTTCGTGACCTACCCTTCGCCGACGGTCAGGTCCGGCCACATCGTCTGGACTGTTCTTGAGGACGACCTGGACGCTGCAGTCGCGTAAGTCGACATCCGCGTCAACTGGGCGAACGACCGGTCTCGCGACGTGCTCGCCCAGCGCGAGGCGAAGAGACGCGCGGACACGAGCACCGCAGGGTCGGCCTTCGAGCGCATCCGAGTGGCCCCGGGCGGGACTCGACGCGATCGAGTGGCGACGGCCGTCCGGCTGGGGCCGTGCTGGCTCTCCGAGCGCCCCGACGATCTCGCTCCCGGTTTGAGCCCGCTCGCGTACGGCTTGCTTCGCAAGGCATTGGAGCAGGGGATCTCCTGATGTGCGGCACGCGCACGTCTCGCCGACGATTTCGAGGACTTGGAAACTGTTCGCGTCCAGGGCTTGCGCGCGGAGCGTCTGTACCACGGGATCGTCAAACGCCTGCGCGCCGGTAACGGCGGGCGGGCCCTGGCGAGCGCCCCGGTTAGCCTGTCGAGGTGGCGAGCCGAGACAGCCGACCCGTCAGCGAGACCGTCGAGGTGTCGGGGCGCAGCGTCGAGATCTCGAACCCGGACAAGCTCTTCTTTCCCGGCATTGGGGCGACCAAGCTGGATGTCGTTGAGTACTACCTCGCCGTCGCCGAGCCGATCCTGCGCGCGACAGCCGGCCGGCCCGCCATGTTGCAGCGATTCCCGGACGGCGCGCTCGGGAAGTCGTTCTTCCAAAAGCGAATTCCGCCAGGTGCTCCGCAGTGGCTCCAGACCGTCGAGGTCTCGACGCCGAACGGCACGACCTCGAGGGCACTCGTCATCGCCGACCTGGCTCACATCGTGTGGGCGGTCAACCTGGGCTGTCTGGGGTTCCACCTCTGGCCGTTCCGCGTCGAAGATCCCACGCACGCCGATGAGCTGCGGATCGATCTCGACCCGCAGCCCGGTGTCGTGTTCGACCAGGTCCGGGAGGCCGCAACGTGCGTGAAGGCGCTTCTCGCCGAGTTCGGCATCCAGGCGTACCCGAAGACCAGCGGCAATCGCGGGTTGCACGTCTACGCCCGTCTCGAACCTCGCTGGGATTCGACCGAGGTCCGCGCGGGCGCGGTGGCGCTCGCGCGCGAGCTGGAGCGCCACCGGCCCGACCTTATGACGGCGAACTGGTGGAAGGAGGAGCGGGGCCGACGGGTCTTCGTGGACTTCAACCAGAACGCACCCCACAAGACGGTGTTCGGAGCCTGGTCGGCGCGCTCACGCACCGGTGCCCAGGTGTCGATGCCGCTTTCCTGGGACGAGGTCGCCTTGGTCGACCCCGACGAGCTGACCATCGCGACCGTGCCGGACCGGCTCCGGCGCCTGGGTGATCCGTGGGCCGCGATGCCCGGCCAGCCACAATCGCTCGAGCCGCTCCTGCAGTTGGCGGCGCGTGACCGCGCGGCGGGACTTCGCGACGCACCGTGGCCACCGCAGTACCCGAAACAGCCCGATGAACCCAGCCGGGTGGCGCCGAGCCGGGCAAAGAAGGACTGAGGGACCAAACCGGTGGGACCCGCCGAGGCGCTTCGCCGCATCGCCTACCTGCTCGAGCGTGACGGCGCCGAGACCCACAAGGTCCGCGCCTTCCGCCGGGCGGCGATCGCCGTCGAGGATGTCGGCCCCGACAGGCTCGAGCTGCTCGTGTCCTCGGGGCGTCTCAAGGATCTTGCGAACGTCGGGGACACGACGGCGCGTGTGATCGCCGAGGCCGCAGCAGGCGACGTGCCCAGCTATCTGGCACAGCTGGAGGCGGCCGAGCCAGAGTCGCTCAGCCCCGATGCGCTGGGGCTGAGGGCAGCGCTGAGGGGCGACTGCCACTGTCACTCGGAGTGGTCCGATGGTGGCAGCCCCATTCGCGAAATGGCAGAGGCGGCCGCTGGCCTCGGCCACGACTACCTCGCCATTACCGACCACAGTCCTCGTCTCACGGTGGCGCACGGGTTGAGCACCGAACGGCTCGGTCGCCAGCTGGAGGTCATCCGGAGTCTCAACGAGGAATTGGCGCCGTTCCGGCTGCTGACCGGCATCGAGGTCGACATCTTGGAGGACGGGTCACTCGACCAGGACGAAGCACTGCTCGCCCAGCTCGACGTCGTCGTCGCCAGCGTCCACTCCAGGCTCCGGATGGAGGCCCCGCAGATGACCTGGCGCCTGCTGGCTGCCGTGGAGAGCCCTCACAGCGACATCCTCGGCCATTGCACGGGCCGGCTAGTGACGGGAAAGGGGCGTGAGCCCTCGAGCTTTGACGCCGTGGCCGTTTTCAGTGCCTGTGCCAGGACCGGGACGGCAGTCGAGATCAACTCGCGCCCGGAAAGGCGGGACCCACCCGAGGAACTGCTGCGGCTCGCCGTCGAGCTCGGCTGTCGGGTCAGCATCGACACCGACGCCCATGCGCCCGGCCAGCTCGAATGGCTCGGGTTCGGCTGTAACCAGGCTGCACAAGCCGGGGTGCCTTCCGATTCGATCGTGAACTCGTGGCAGGCCGACAGGCTTCTCGAGTGGACGGCGGGCCACGAGACGTCGGAAACGACCTGACCGGTAGGATCCTCGGGTGCAGCTGCCGGTCATGCCGCCCGTCTCCCCGATGCTGGCAAAGCTCTGCCGGCAGATGCCGGAGGGTGGTGGCCTGCTCTACGAGCCCAAGTGGGACGGCTTTCGCTGTGTGGTGTTCCGTGACGGTCCGGAGGTGGAGCTCGGCAGCCGCAACGAGAGGCCGCTCACGCGCTACTTCCCCGAGCTCGTCGAGTCGTTGCTGGCGAATCTGCCGGAGCGTTGCGTCCTCGACGGCGAGATCGTGATCGTCCGCGAGTCGGGTCTCGACTTCGACGCGCTGCTGCAGCGGATCCACCCGGCCGCATCGCGGGTCAAGCTCCTCGCGTCGTCGGCGCCTTCTTCGTTCGTCGCCTTCGATCTGCTGGCCCTGGGTGACGACGACCTGCGCGACGAGCCCTTCGGATCGAGACGGCCGGCGCTCGAACAGGTGCTCGGCCGTGCCAGGCCGCCCATATACGTGACTCCGGCCACACATGATCCCGCCGTGGCCCGGGACTGGTTCGCGCGCTTCGAGGGCGCCGGGCTCGACGGCGTCGTCGCCAAGCCCGTGGGGCTCGGCTATCGGGAGGGCGAGCGCGTCATGTTGAAGGTGAAGCACGAACGCACGGCAGATTGCGTCGTGGGTGGCTTCAGGTGGCACAAGGACCGTGGGGGCGTCGGCTCGCTGCTTCTCGGCCTGTACGACGAGCACGGAGCGCTTCACCATGTCGGGGTGGCATCCGGTTTCGCGGTGACCTTGCGCGAGAGCCTCGTGGACGACCTCGCTTCCTACCGCCTGGGGGACCTCGGGGGTCATCCCTGGACGGCGCCGGCGGCCGGTGGAGACAGCCGCAGGCCAGGAGCGCCGAGCCGGTGGAACGCGAAGAAGGACCTCTCGTGGGAGGCCGTGGCGCCTGAGCTGGTGTGCGAGGTCGGCTACGACCATCTCCAGGGCGACCGGTTCCGTCACGCCACCTCGTTTCGCCGCTGGCGGCGCGATCGCGAACCGGGCTCGTGCACCTACGCCCAGCTGGAGGTTGCCGTGCCGGAGGAGCTTGCCCGGGTCTTCGGCGCCGGGAGTTAGGCAGACTCAGGAACCGCTGAGCGCCGCAACACGGTCGGCCAAGGACCGGTCACGGAGGTACCGGCACGTGTCCGCGAATCCCGGCCTCGGGCCCCGCCAGCACAGCTCGTCCACGTTGCTCAGCAGTGTCCGCTCGATCCGAAGGGTGGCAAGCACCCTGAACAAGACAGCCGACTCGCGCTCGACGGCCAGCCGGCCAGCGAGCCTGGGGGCGCTGCGCACCGCCCGGACGACCTCGGGGTCCCAGTTCGCGACATCGTCCGGAATGGAGTCGATGTGGCCGTAATGGGCGAGAACTGTCGACGCCGACTGGCGGCCCCAGCCGGAAAGTCCGGGGAACCCGTCGGCGCTGTCGCCGACGAGCGCGAGCCAGTCGGGTATCGACGCCGGGCCGACCCCGTAACGGGCCCAAACGCCGTCTTCGTCGGTGACGACCCCTGTGCGGCGGTCGAGCTGGACCACGCGCTTGGCGACGACGCTCTGGGCCAGGTCCTTGTCGGGCGTGCAGATGAATACCTGATCGACCCGAGGGTCTTCTTCGGCTACGGCCGCGGCCGACGCGAGGGCGTCGTCGGCCTCGAGATCGACCATGGGCCAGACCGTCACACCAAGTGAGCGGAGCGCCTCCTCCAGGAATGGGAACTGGGACCCGAGTTCGGGCGGTACCTCGGCACCGGTCTTGTAGCCGGCCCACAAGTCGTTGCGGAACGACTCGACGACGTGATCGGTCGCGACCCCGAGGTGAGTGACCCCCTGGGAGAGGAGCGAGGCCACCGACCAGATCACACCCCGGGTTGCCGCCATTTCGGTACCGTCGGCCGCTACGCTGGACGGTCGGCCGAAGAACTGGCGGAAGAGTTCGTAGGTGCCGTCGATCAGATAGACCTGCACGGTGTCAGCCTGCCAGGTGCGAGGGCCCAGGTCATGACGCAAGCTTGCCAGGACCGCTGCTGGAGGCCCGGCGGTGAGCCGGAGAGCCTGTCGATGACGTGTCATACCACAAAGAGTGGCCATATGCTCACGTAGGGCGCTATCATGTGTCACAGTGCAAAAACTCATTGATGAATTCCCTTGGCCTAGGAGCAAAGGTCGTGCCTACAAACGAACGGTTGGAAAATCGGCGTGTTGTCGCGGATGCCGGCGATGAGGGCTTCACTCTGATCGAACTTCTTGTGGTCCTCCTCATCATCGGAATCCTGCTCGCCATCGCGATCCCCACGTTCTTGTCTACGACGAAGACTGCGACCAACACCTCGGCGCAGGCGAATCTCAAGACGGCGCTCGCCGGGGCGGACACCTTCTTCACAACATTCGGCGCGCAGTCCTACGCGTACATCGACTCCTCTGCGGCAGGGACGTCGACGATCAGTTCGATCGGGACCGGCCTGACCTACGTCTCGGGCTCCACAGCCGCGGCCGCTTCGTCAGGTCCTCAGGTGATCAGCCTGTACGTGGCCAACAGCGGAAACGCCATCGTGCTGACCGCCTTGGCGCACGCCTCTATGGACTGTTGGGGGATCCTGGACATAAAGTCGCCGCTTGCCTCAGGGCTGGACAACGAAACGGCGACCGGGACCTACTACTTCGTGGTGAAGAACTCGAGCATGTCCACCTGCATTGCCCAGACCGTTGCGCCGACCGCCGCCAACATCTCGACGACCGCATTTCCGCACGGCTGACCGACCCGGTTCCAGTGCCGGCGCGTCCAGCGCTGATCGGTCACAGCCGATGGTGCCACGCGGCGTCTGCCGGGCCGCCCCGGAGACGACAGTGAGGTACCGATTCGCGTAAGAGTGATTCCTATCGGCCGGACGACCGAGCGTGGTCAAGGCACAACGGGAGGACAGATGATCGCGGCGTTCTCAGTAAGCCCTTCTGGCACGGAGGAAGTCGGTGCTGCGGTCGCGCAAGCCGTAAGGCTCGTTCGCGAGAGCGGGTTGCCGAACGAGACCAACGCCATGTTCACCAACGTCGAAGGCGAGTGGGACGAGGTGATGGCGCTCATCAAGTCGTGCGTGCTGCGCCTGGCGGAGGACTCCCCGCGCATATCGGTGGTCATCAAAGTCGACTACCGACCCGGCGTCACAGGCGCGCTGGTTTCCAAGGTCGAAACAGTCGAGCGCCACTTGGCCGAGCCACTGCAATAGCAGGCCGGCCGGTCGCGGCCTCAGGTCCGCGATGTCTGTACCCGAGCTGACCTGGCCGTAGCGAGACTCAAGGGCCGGAGGCGGGCTCGGCACCCTCGGCGTACTCGAGCGCCCAGAGCGCCGCCACCTCGGCGACGCGTTCCTCGGCCTCGCGGAGCCTGTGGACAAACGGTCCTCGCGGGTCCTCGATCACTTGATCGACCACTGCTTGGTAGTCGGCCGACGCGTCGCGAAGGGCTTGTTGGGCGGCTCGAGCCTTCTCGGAGAGGTTCACCATGGTTCGGTCATGATAGGCCGCCGCGTTGGCATCCAGCTGTCGCCGCCGTCGGCCGACTGGCTGCGACGGGGCGATGTACCCGGCTAGGGCAGACCCCGGCGGCGTCCGCCGAAGAGGCCACGTCTCTCGTTGGGAGCGTCGCCTCCAAATGGCCAGGTTCGCCGAGCGACTCTCTCGGCGATGAAGCTGGCCAGGTCTCCGACGCTCGTGTCGGTCGGCAACGTACCCGCGTTCCGCCAGATTGTGGGTTGAAGGCTTGACGGGCCCGGGTCCGGCCACCCGTAGTACCAGCACTCCGCGTCGAGCCAGAACCCGACGACGGTCCCGGGCGCGTACACCCGCAGAAGCTCCTCGTTGTCGGGGTCCCAGTCGACCGCTGTTGATTCGACGCGAAGGCCGATGAGGTCGCTGAGAAGCTGGACGAGAGACTTCTGGAAGGCCTTTGCACGTTTCTCGCCGTCGACGTCCTCGTCGTTGGCAATCAGCCTCGAGTGGTCTTCATCGATGAGCAGCTCGGCACTGAGATACCAGGCGATCTGCCGCGCCCGACCGGTCAGCAGGCCTGTCGTCGCAGAGACTTCCGCGTCGAGCTCGGCAGCCAAGCGGTCGTGCTCGTCGGTCTGGAGGTGGCTGCACCAGTCCCTCCACAGCAGAGGTCGAAGGTTCCCGAGCCGAACGCGGTCGGCGAAGTCAACCGAAGCGGCACCGACTGGCTCGGCTATCTCGCCCGGGTCCTGGAGCAGCCCCTCGATCCGCGCCTGGAGGTACTCACTCATCGGCGAATCGCCAAGGACCGCGCTCGTCGGCAACCTCGGCAACCTAGGCACTTGACCCGAGGTCGCGCCCGGGCCAGGCGCGGGCTGTGCGACCGTCGGCTGTTGCACCGCGGTCGGATCTGGTCCCGCCATCTTCTCTGTGAAGATGCCCTCGTCGAGGAGTTGGATCCACCGGCACCACCGGTAGCGCGACGCAGCGTTGAGCACGCTCTTGGCCACCGTGGCGAGCTTCAGCTCTTGAAACGTCGCAACTGGATGATTCGCCCGCTCCGGGAGATCGGGCCAGGAAGCGACCAGGTTGTGCCCGCTCGCGTCGCTGGTCACCTCGTATGTCGTCATCGTCGGCCCATCTGGCAGTAATGCGGCCGCACCGTCAGTCGGCGACGCCGACCTGGTCCCGTCCGCTGGCTTTCGCGAAGTACACCGCCTTGTCGGCACGTTCCACCAACCGAGCCGAAGCGCGGTCGGCTCCGGACAGGAGCACGACGAGCTCCTCGCTCCAGCAGGTGAACGTGGCACCGGATCTGGTCGCCAGGAAACAGCGCACCTGCCCACCAGACTCGCGGGGCCAACTCGACGGCGCGCGAAATGTCCAGGGGCACGGCTCCTATCATCCCACCTTTCGGTTTCAAGGTTCCCCTCCTGTATGGTCGTTCAACGATCGGGGTGCGCGAGAAGGAGGTTCTGTGCAAGTCCTCATTGCCTATGGGTCCAAGCGTGGAGGCACCGCCGGGCTCGCCGAGATGATCGGCGACGAGCTGGCAGCGGCCGGCCTGAAGACCGCCGTCAAGCCGGCTCGCGAGGTTCGCAGCCTCGATGGCTACGACTCCGTGGTGATCGCCGGAGCTCTGTACGCCACACGCTGGCACCGTGACGCCCGCCGTTTCGCCCGCCGGCACGCCGTGGCGTTGCGCGGGCGGCCGGTCTGGCTCGTGAGCAGCGGCCCGCTCGACGACTCCGCCGTCGCTGGCGCCATCCCGCCCGTCAAGCAGGTCGCTGCGGTGATGTCGCAGGTCGGCGCCCGCGGCCAGGTGACCTTCGGAGGCCGCCTCGAGTCCACCGCGAAAGGCTTCCCGGCCAGCGCGATGGCAAAGAGGAAGGCGGGTGACTGGCGCGACCCCACGCACGTGCGCACTTGGGCGTCGACGGTGGCCGAGGAGCTCGGCCAGCTCTGAGAGTCCGTCTGTGGTGACGACAGGCCGGCCGGACGGACGGAGATGACGCCGACCGGGACTACTCCTAGAATTCGGCTGTGACTGTTCTGCGATATGTGACGATCGATTGCAGCGACTCGAAGAGGCTCGCCGTGTTCTGGGCGGCGGTGCTCGGCTGGGCGGTGGTGTACGACGAGGCCGACGGCGCCCTGGTCGCCGACTCGGCCGGCGGCTATCCACAGCTTTACCTGCAGCCGGTCCCGGAGCCGAAGGCCGGGAAGAACCGCGCTCATGTGGACCTGGAAGCTGATGATCTCGAGCACGAGATCGAACGGCTCTGTGCCTTGGGAGCGACCGTGATCTCGAGGAGCTCACCGCCCGGCGGAGCCGAGGCCGCGGTCATGGGGGATCCGGAGGGAAACGAATTCTGCGTTGCCGAATCGAGAGGCCAATAGCCACGCGGCTTTGCTCGGCAGATAGCGTTCACTGAGTGTCAGACGGCTCGCTGGACCACGTCCGGGCCAATGCCGGGGCTTGGGAGGCGCGCCACGACGATCAGTTGAAGCTGGCGCGACGCCAATGGCTGGCGACCGAGCCAACCTGGGGCGTCTTCGGCGTCCCGGAGAGTGTCGCCGGCATACTGCCGGCGCATCTCGACGGTTCGAAGGTGGTGGAGCTCGGGTGCGGCACAGGGTACGTCTCCGCCTGGCTCGCGCGCCTGGGCGCGCTGCCCATAGGAGTCGATCCCACCACGGGGCAGCTGCGCATCGCGCGACAGTGCCAGGAAGAGTCCGGCCTGTGGTTTCCTCTCGTGCGCGCTGCCGGCGAGCAGGTTCCCCTGCGGGACGCGTCCTTCGATCTAGTCATCAGTGAATACGGCGCTGCCATCTGGGCTGATCCACATCGGTGGATCCCCGAGGCGGCACGCCTGCTGCGTCCCGGCGGTGAGCTCGTCTTTCTGGGCAACAGCACACTGCTGATGCTCTGCGCGCCCGACGAGGATGGCGTCGCGGCCACCGATCGCCTGCTTCGGCCTCAGTTCGGCATGCACCGCTTCGAGTGGCCCGACGACCCGACGGTCGAGTTCCATCTCGGTCATGGCGACTGGATCCGACTTCTACGCGCCAACCGGTTCGAGGTCGAGGATCTCATCGAGCTCCGGCCGCCCGCTGGCGCTACCAGTGACTGGCCTTTTGTCGACTCCGAATGGGCTAGGCGGTGGCCATGCGAGGAGTGCTGGCGAGCTCGGCGCAGATGAGCCTCGAGTTGCCGTCGCCTCGGCGAACCGCGTTGGCGCCACTTTCGACCGGCAGTCCGGCTCCCACGATCGCCCCCAGTCGCACCGGACGGCACCTTCACTGCTCATGCTCTCGAGAAACAGCCACGCCCAGGACTACCTCGACGCCTGTCGAGCGAACATCGGGAGGCAGGTTGGCGCGTACCGAGACCTGATCGCGGCAGCGGAAGCCGTCGATGCAAGCGGGAAGACACCCCTGGGTTCCGCGGTCGGCAAGTTCGAACCTCTCTTCTTCAACAACACGGTCGTCGTTCTCGACGCTCTTTCCTTTACCGAAGCAGGACGATGGAGGGCAAGGACGGGAATCCGCTCAACGAGCCGAGAGTCCTCCGCGACTCGTTGATGCTCCACGATGGTCGGCTCTGTGCACACAGGTCGATCAAGCTGAGCCCGGTCGCTTCGGTGCTGAAGCTGCAAGTCGGAGACGAAGTCGGCCTGAACGAGAACGACCATCGCGCGCCCCTGCGGACGCGTTGTTCGCCGAGATCGAAGCCACGTACGTCTTAGCAAGGATTGCTGTGGGTCCGAACCCCGATGCTCGGCTGAGGCTCTCGTCCTTGCACTGAACGCGGTGATGCGCCTGAGCTCCCGTCTCGTCGGGCAAAGCAGGGCCGGCCGGGTGTCGCCTGAGCTTCGCGGATCAATCTCGGGCAGTCACCGGGGGTCCCGCAGCAGCTCGTGCCAGCGCGGCGTCAGGACCGCCCCGCCACCATCCGAGCTTCTCGATCCACCATGTCAGCCCTACGTCGCCATAGGCCCCAGAGAGTCGATCCAGCTCCTCGGGGCCGTCGCTCATGCCTTCCATCACGACATCGAAATGGGGATCAGTGGAGCGATAACCCAGCACGTACTCGACGATCTGTCGAAGATCGGCGGGACTCATGAAGGAGTCGTGCCCATGGTCGGCATGGGTCGGCATCACGCCATCGAATCTGGCGGACCGCCGAAATGGAGCCTTGTTGGGCCAACGGCCGGCCACCCAGATCGGCGGATGCGGCTCCTGCACGGGCTTGGGCAGCAGCTCGATTCCATCCGCGGTGAAGAACTCTCCACGGTGATGAACGATTCCAGGAGCCCACAGCGACTGGATGAGACTGAGGGCCTCGTCGAGTCGACGGCCTCGCTCAGCAAGGGACTGGTTCTCTCCGAAGCCATCGTATTCCTCGGCTATGGACCCGAGCCCTGCTCCGAAGACACAACGACCGAGCGAGAGCAGATCGATCGTGGCCACCTGCTGTGCCAGCAAAGCGGGTCGGCGCCTAGGAACCGCAGTCACGAGCACGCCGATCCGCATCCGGCTCGTCACAGTCGCGACCGCGGCAAGGACACTCCACGGTTCCACGGCGCCAGCCCGTGGACTGTCGTAGAGGAGGTGATCCCAGACGAAGAAGCCATCCCAACCGGATGTTTCGGCGGCACTGGCGAGATCAACCAGCAAGCCAGGGTCGGCGAAGTCACCCACATTCGGAACACCCAACCCAAAGTTCATGCCTACATCCAATCAGCTTGCCCTTGTCAGGTCAGTGATGACGCACCGCCCGATGAAGCCGCAGGCGCCGATCATCGTCGTGCTTGGGTGCCACCTACCGCGTGATGACGCGCCGGAACCACAAGCGCTCGGGCCCTTGGAGGTGTCGTGACCGTACGCCGGGTCCGGGTCAGGAAAGCAGCTGGTCTCGGCTTCGGCCCGCCGCTTTCAGCACGGCGTTGACCCGGAGCCCGGTGTGTCAAGCGCTTGGGGCTCCCGGCTGGCCGGCTGGCCATTCGACTGGCAACCGCACCCCTCTTCCTGAGTGCCCGCTCGGACGATGCAAGCGTTCCTATGTCCTAGGCATGGACTCGAGGACCCGCCGCCTGAGCACCAGAGCGGGGATCGAGCAGAGGTTGCCGAGCGAAGACGATCCAGGGCAGGTGGGCGACCGCGTCGACGAAGAAGACGGCTCCGCTTCCCACCCAGACGCCACCGAGCACATCGGTCGGGTAGTGCCATCTGAGCACCAGCACAGCCCCGCCGACGGCAGCGACCACGAGTGCTCCGACCAGAGCGCTCAGTGGACGCAACAGGAGTGGAGAGACGAGAAACACTGCGGCGGCGAGCGCCGCGACAGCGGCAACCGTCCCCGATGGATAGGTGAAACTGCCCGCGCCAATCTCACGTCCAACCATGGGCTTCGCGATGTGCTCCACGACCTCGACGGCAACGATCGGAGCCGCAGCGCATGCGAACGCGCGGACCCAATCGCGCAAGACCGCGACGACAAAGATCACCCCGATGCCCACGAGCAGCACTGGCAGTGATCCGATCTTCACCAGCTCGTTCGCGAGATGGGAGCTAGGATCGGACGGCACATAGAAATACCCCGCAGCGTCCACACGATTTGGCCCCGGCCGCCTGGCGAGCAGCAAGCCGGCCAGTGCCGCTGCGCCGAGGAGGGCGACGCCCAACAGGAGCTCGATCGCGGTCCAAGCACGAGAAACCGCTGCCGGTCCCCTACGTGGCCGGCGCTGATCAGCCATCTCGTCCAACCTAATTCGTGCCGTTTCGCCCCGTGCATCGCGACCGGCACGATCCGAACCTGCGACACGCGGTTCAGGAGTGGAGTGCAGGGCTCTCAGGCCGGTCTACTCTCAGTGCGCCGATCGACCGAAGCAGACCTTGACCTGCTCGTCTGGCTGAGCCAACCTGGTGACCGCGTCCACAAACGCGGGGGTGTGCTGGCAATTCCAATCATCATCGTCGCGGTTACCCGCACCGGCACCGATGCCCGGACGGACCGACGAGGCTGACCTCATGCGGTGCACACAGCTTGGACTTTGCCGAAGAACAGTTCTTGGTGTGGGACGGTCGTGCAGTTGGTGGCTGTACCGTATTCGACTCGTGCGGCCTTCCGGCTTTCGAGGTTCTTCGATGCTTGGGCGACCTCAGCATCCGTGAGACCGATCAGGAGGAGTGACCAGAAGATGGTGGCTGAGAATTATGCCGAGCTCTTCGTCCGCCAGCGAGCGGATGTCACCGACGGGCTGTTCTCGGCAATCCGCCGGCTGCGGTGGTCTGCGGACCGCCTCGCGGCTGACCGTGAGCGCCGACTTCGAGAGTTGCTGGCCTGGTCGGCCGAGCGGTCCCCGTTCCACGCCGAGCGCCTCGCCGACATCGACGTCCAAGGTTTCACTGAAGCGGACCTGCCGTCGTTGCCGATCATGACCAAGGCTGATCTGATGGACAACTTCGATCAGGTGGTCACCAACCCGGCGCTCACTCTCGAGGTGGTCAACGCCTACGTCGACAACCTCAGGGAGGACGACTACCTCCTTGACCAGTACCGGGTCGTCGCCACCAGTGGCACGACCGGTGCTCGAGGGCTGTTTGTCTACGGCTGGGAGGACTGGACCACGCTTGTGCTCATCGCCAACCGTTGGCGGGGCCGCAACGGTGACGACCTCCCGCTCGATGCCTCGGTCGGCACGCTGTTCGCGTCCGACGCCAAGTGCCTGTCCGGCGCTCTCCATGCGTTCTTGAGGGACTTGTCTGGCAACGAGGCCGTGCCGGTGGCGCATCTCCCGGCCTCGTTGCCTCTCCCCGAGATCGTGGCCGGTCTCAACTCCGCCCAGCCGGTGGTGCTGCAGGGCTATCCCAGTGCGGTGCATCTCCTAGCCCGCGAGGCTGAAGCCGGTCGCCTCAAGATCAGCCCCAAGCGGGTCTTGACGTGCGGTGAGCAATGCAGCGACCAGACACGGACGGTCGTCGCCGACGCCTGGGGAATCGAGATCTACGACTGCTGGGGGTGCTCGGAAGGGGTATATGCCTTCCCCTGTGAGGCTGGCGTCGCCATGCACCTGCCCGATGACCTCGCCATCATCGAGCCGGTCGACCGGTATGGCGACGTCGTCGCGCCCGGCCAACCGGCGGACAAGGTCCTCCTGACCAATCTCTACAATCGGACCCAGCCGCTCATTCGCTATGAGATCACGGATGCCATGACCGTCGTCGCCGGAACCTGCGAGTGCGGGTGCGCCCACCGCCGAATCACCGACTTGGCCGGGCGGACCAATGACGTCTTCACTTACGACGAAGGGGTGGTGGTCCACCGGTTGGGCATGGACACCGTGTTCTTGAGAGCCTCCGGAGTTGTCGAGTACCAGGTCACACAGACGCCTCGGGGAGCAGACGTCCATGTTGTCACCAGAGGAGAGTCCGAAATCGAAGGCCTTCGGCGAGGTCTTGTCGACTTGATGGCCAAGTCCGGGCTTGCGGACCCGCAGGTCACGATCCGGGAGGTGGATGCGTTGGACCGTCTATGGTCTGGCAAACTACGCCAATTCGAGCCATTAAGACCCCAGGGTTGAACCGCATATCGGAATGCTCCCTCGACGAAGGCCGGTGACGAGACGAGTGCCGGCGTGAGCCCCCACGAGCTGACACCATTCCCGAGCGTCTCGGGTCGAGATGGCTCGAAACGCCCGGCCTAGCCCATGCCGTGGATCTTGTCCGCGCTGATGGTGAGGATGACACGAGTTTGGCTACGGCCTCCGTACCACGGATAGGGACCACCTAGGTAGCGCTGGGCGAGGGCCTCGATGTGTTCCGCACCGCCTTCGGTGGTGATGCCCACTACCCGCCCGCGGACCGCGTAGTAGCGGAAGGGGTTGGACGGGTCGGAGACGGTCACGGCCACGCGTGGGTCGCGCTCGACGTTCTTCACCTTCTGGAAGCCTTGAACGGTGTTGATAATGATGTGCTCGCCGTCCGTGTCGACCCACGTCTGGGTCATCTGGGGTGAGCCATCTGGCATCAAGGTTGTGACGTAGCAGGGGCTCGGCTCGTGCAGCAGAGCGATGAGCTCCACGGGCAAGTTCACGTTTGATCGCTCCCGTCTGGTCCGCCGGGACTCGACGAACCACAAAGGATGCTATTCCCCGAGACCAACTCCGCCACGCCGTAGCGGGTTCCGACTCTCAGGAGGTCCAACGTGGTGGTGGCACAGGCCAGTTCCGGAGAGTGTGCCCGCGGGATTGCACACCTAGTCGTGCAAGGTCCGGACCGTTGTACCGGTGAGATCTGCGATCTCACTGACCATCACCTTTCACGAGCCCTATTGGGTCGCGCCTTGAGCGCTCGATTCAGCCATATCCGCTGATGGCGGCGATTGACGTGGCTTCCAGGGCTTTTCGACCGCGCTTCTTCGAACCGAGGCGATCCTCGGCGTTCGGCCACCGGACGAGGTCGGCGGCGACAGGCACGATCGTCATCCAGTTCACACGAGCCAGCGCTGCTCGCGCTGCGGTCACCTCGTGAGCCAAGGCGGCAAGCCGGTGACTCGCGTCCACGCGGGTCGTTGCTCGACAAGCCCTAAGTTTCTTGCAGGGCAACGCGATCGCTGCCCAGGATGCAGCCTCGAGGCGGATCTTGTGAAACTCAAACTTGACCTCCACGACATCTACAACCGCGGAGCCGACATCGACCGCGCTTTGCTTGACGTCATCGAAGAGGCGGTGCGGACCAAGGCGACTGTGGTGGAGATCACCCCTGGGAAGGGGTCGGGCCAACTGAAGAAGCGGGTACTGCGTTTCCTGGAGCAAGAAGAAATCAAAGCCCGGTACCACCGCGTGCAGAAGGACCCGCGCAATTTCGGGCGGGTATTCGTCCACTTCCGCTGGAAATGAGGCCGGCGTCGGCGCCGCGTCGAACAGCCGTCATGGGCGCCCGGGCGAGACTCCATATCACTCCTGCCAGGGCTGGTCCGGTGTCGTTCAACCCAGCGAAAGTGCGGCGTGGACCGTTCTGTCGGAGGACCGTCCAACACAGTTGCCGACTGGCGACCGGCTAGGTAGACGCGGTCTGGGGCACGAGTGCCGGTCGGCAGGTCTGCGATCGGCGATCACCATAACTTCTGCTTCCGCCGCTTCATGCACACTGCGGACTCGTCTTCAGGCTCTGACGCGCGGGTAGGGTCACGGCGGCGCAAGAACCCGTCAGCCTTCCTTGGAGCGGCAGCTCAGCCCCATTTGAGGACAAGTCAGTGACCTCGCGCTAAGCATTTTCGGCGAATCGGTCGATAGTACTCATCGATGAGAGCTGGACTTGCGGCAGTCAAGGCGAAGCTTCATCCAAAGGGGTGGCAGGAGAGCGAACCGCTGCGCGAGCTCAAGCTCACCTGCATCGACAACCTGCTGAACAGCACCGAGGAGCGCGTGTACTTCAAGGACGAGCACAGCCGGTTCCTCCTGGTCAGCGAGGGCTGGATCGCCACGGTCACTCCGGGCCGTGGTGCGGAGGAGATAGTCGGGAAGACCGACTTCGACTTCTTCAGCGAGGAGCACGCCGCAGCTGCCTTCGAGGACGAGCAGCGGATCATCCGCACCGGCGAGCCGATCGTGGGGAAGCTGGAGCGGGAGACCTTCAGCG
>Ga0181527_1000347_pt1 | contig 54267 bp, 47 predicted proteins | sample PEATcosm2014_Bin_30_FD_119762 | JGI IMG/M metagenome (GOLD analysis project Ga0181527, IMG submission 119762) | Peatland microbial communities from MTU Mesocosm Facility, Houghton, MI, USA - PEATcosm2014_Bin06_60_metaG | ecosystem: Environmental > Terrestrial > Soil > Wetlands > Peat | place...
CAACCCCGAGTTTGCGCAAACCCTTGCAAACCGAGTATCCATCATTGACGGAGCCATGTCGGCTCTTTCGCCAGATTGAAAACATGGGCTATGCGCAGATCATTCTTTCCCATCTTTGATTACACAACCCACAAGGATTGTCAGGCAAATTATAAGCATAATTCACATCAGAGAATCTGAACCATTAAGGGATACGATGGACGATCACTGATTGGCCAGTTCAAATTCCTTCAACAGCGCCTACATTCCGGTGTTCCAGACATAGTCTGCCAAATTCGTGTAACTTGTACTTCGAGTAGACAACCTGGGATAATCTTTCGGCCAGAAGAAACCTACTCTGCTCTGAGTCATCGCCTGCCAAAACAACATTGCCAAGTATCCAGGTCATCACTTTGAAACCAAATCTGCGCCCTCTATTTCCTAATACTGACCAAACTCCTCTCAACAATTTCACTGCTGATACAACGGTAGTCTAATGCGTCTTACATTATCAGATCAACTTTCTCTAAAAGAAATATGACAAGTATACCGAGGAGATGAGCCCTTAAGGCCCTACCAGTGTACACTGATGGACCCTAGCATTAGGTATGATTCTCGACGGTGAGACGATGCGAGAATATTCCAAAACAACAGAGTAGCCTACATCGTGGGATGAAAAAGCAAAGACGGAGAACGCCATTGTCGTTTCCGAATTCCTTCTTGGCCGAAAGGGACGTGCCACTCGTTTGAACGCGACACAGGCCTACGATAGCCAGTTCCTATCTCCCGCAACGAAATACTTCGTTCCCGTTGGGCTCCAGTCAAAGTGCTTCCAAGTCTCTTCAAGATTATCTATTATGAGCTTACATTTCGTCAGGTGTTTCTTCAATTGTGGTTCTGGTAAAGCGCGGTACAATCTGTGGCCGGCCACAATTAGGACGCACTCGAATTCAGAAAGGCCTTCGGGGAAGGCAAAGGTCTCAGTACCGGCCAGCTTCTTGATCTCCTCTTGCGTGTAATATGGGTCATTTATCTTCACTTTCACTCCGCGTTCCATGAGTCTCTTCGAGATACGCAGGGCTGGGCTAAGTACATGGACCTTTAGGTCACTCTTGTAGGACAATCCCAAGATTCCAACATTCTTGAAACCAGCGTTGGCGACGTGGTCCGCAACAAGCGCGGGCAGTTCGCTGTCCGTGGCAACGGTATCTTTGAGCAGCGTCAAATATTCCGGCCTCTCCGCACCCTCTAAGACATACTTGGAAGACAGTGGGATGCAATATCCGCCACTTCCAAAACTAGGCTTGTAGAGTCCGATGTTCCATTTCGTTGCGACCAACCTTAGCACTTCGGTCATGTTCAAGCTGGGATAGGCTAGGCTGAGTTGGTTTGCGAGCGTGATTTCCATATGTCTGTATGCGTTTTCTACGCTCTTGACTATCTCTGCGTGTTTGTGGTCTGGAGCTGGGATTAGCCTGTCGCACACAATACCTAACACCTCCATCATGAGGTTTGTTGTCTCGGGCGTTGTTCCTCCCACAATTCTTGGTAGGGACCGAAGATTTTTTTCTGGACTGATGAACCAGTCACGGCGAGGCGCAACGCCGAGGAAAACGTCTTTGCCCACTGCTATGCCGTTCTTCTCGAAAATTGGGATTGCCAAATCGTCGGTTTTGTTTGGTGTTAATGTGGACTCTATGATTACGAGCGGGGGGTCGCCTGATTTTGGTATGTGTGTTGCGATCTTGGTGATGACATCTTCGAGCGCCCCGTCCCATGGTTTATCTTCCTTCTCGGTGGGTATTGCGATCATGTGGACTGAAAACTCGGGAGCGAGAACCTTCTTCCAGTCGACTGTTGCAGTCATTATGCCTGAGTCCACGAGGTACTTTGTGTCGAACCCAAGCCAGTACTCCATGTTCGGCACAGGTGTTTTGCCGGCGTTAATTGTCGAGATAATTCTCTCCGAGACGTCCGTTCCAACACATGTAACTCCCTCGGACGCGAAGTTTGCCATTGTAGAGAACCCGATGTAGCCGGTTCCCCAAACCGCGATCTTTCTTTGCCCTTCGAGCAGCTGTCTCCGTAATTGACGAGTTGTCAATTGAAACCGCAGGCCAACACGGCCCATATGTAAATTAACTCTTTGGAGAAACTTCTGCAATCACAGCTATGCAAATAGCGGGTGCGTTGGCAAACGTCTTTCTTCAGGGCGTTAACAGGAGGGGCTGAATGAATCCTTGAGCAGAGGTCCGTCAGCTTCAGCGGAACGGGGTGTGTACTAGATGGGCGACTCCTGGCTTCAGCTCGATCTTCGCCTGAAACCCTAACACATCCTTTGCTTTTGTCACGTTCGCGTAACTGTGTTTGATGTCGCCTGGCCTTGCATCTGTGTAGACTGGCAAGATATCAGGCCTGTTCAGTAACCCGGCGAGAAGTTCATGCAGCCCTTTGATGTTTGTTGCCTGTCCGGTTCCTATGTTGAAAGCTTCCCCAATCCCTCGCTCTGTTTCAAGCGCCCGGAGGTTAGCCGTAACCACATCCGATACATGTATGAAATCACGGGTCTGCTCGCCGTCGCCATAGATCGTCGGCTGCCGGCCCCTCGAAAGGCAGTTTGCGAAGATTGCGATTACGCCACTGTAAGGGTTCGCGCTCTGCCTCTCGCCGTAGACATTGAAGTATCTCAGTGAGATGGTGCTGACGCCGTAGGTTCGATGGAAGGCGCCGCAATATTTTTCAGCTGAAAGCTTTGAAGCCCCGTAGGGCGTAACGGGCTCCAACGGATTGCTTTCTGAAATAGGTAGCGTTGTTTGATTTCCATAAACCGAGGATGACGAAGCGAAAACCACCCGTTTAACCTTCTGCTTAGCGGCTGCGCGGAGAACGTTCAGTGTCCCGAACACGTTAGCCTCATTTACGATGTCAGGTTTCTTCACTGATAAGTACGGGCTTACGATCGCGGCTAGGTGCACAACCGCCTCAACTTTCCCAACCAGTGAATCGACCACATTGTATCGGGTCACGGTGTTCTTTCTGAAATGAAACTTCGGGTTGTTTTTCCAACGACGAAGATTACGTCCAGTGCCGGTTGATAAGTTGTCAAGGACCCAAACCTCTGAGCCCTCCTCAAGGAGCGCGTCGACGGTGTGACTTCCTATGAAACCCGCGCCGCCGGTCACGAGCACCTTATCGTAGCTCAAGCCCACACCAGAGTCGATAGTATCCATCATTCTAACGCGAATCTCACGCATGCGTCTACCAAGGGTCTTGTCTTCTCAAGAGTATTAGTGGCGTATTCGCGGATGAAAGCTTCGCTTGCCAGCATTCCCTCCGCCTCATAACCATAGAATGCGGGCCCTCTAACTCCAGCAAGCTGCCCGAGCATAGCCTTGATCTCGTCGAGTTTCGACTTCAGATAATCCGGGAGTCTTTGGGCCGCATTATCCAAGGTCTCGCCAACATCATGCTCGCGATATTCCGCCTGCAAACTTCCCATCACGGGCTGTATGCATCCTCGCGCTCCCCATTAACAATTCTATGATCAATCGCTGGCCGTTCGTGACGTCCCCCGACGATTAAAGTCGTTGGCTTCCAGCTTCAATGCTTCGACTTGCCAACCCTCTCAGTGAGGTTGTTGGTAGAGATTTCGGCTCTGCGGGTGACAACCCTCCATCCGAGGGCGGGCGGCTTAAGATGCCAAGCTTCCTGATCAGCAACGCCGAATTCAAATCTCTGGGCAGGTCAGCTTCACAGTTCGGGCATAGGTGCTCTCGTTCAGCTAGGCTCTTGGGAACCCAAGCGTTTGAATTCTGCTTAATAGTGCGTGCAGAGTGTTACCCGCCTTGCTGGAAATTCAGGAATAAAACCCACGCTGGGCTTGGTCATCATAAATGCAAGCGTCCTCAGGGCATATGGGTGCATTGAAGCAGATGGGAAACTTGTTGAAGACACGCCTGTCCGTCTTTCTCCAAGATCGATTTTTCTTCTTATCAATGATTGTAATGGTCTCGCTAGTGAAGCTCTTCTTGTGCGCGGCCGTACCTCCAAGTTTTGATATGCTGAATATCGTTAAGCTTGTGGAAACTCACGCTTCGCTCGGTCCTTGGATCGCCCTGTATCCTCCACTCTACGGTAGTTCGAATTCAACCGAACTCCAATCATGGCTATTGAGGCCGGCAGTGACTTTCGATTTGAATTCTTGGACGCTATCGTTGCTTTTTCGGCTGCCTATCTTCCTGCTCGATTTAGGGACAGCGATCGTGCTCTACTTTCTTGTGGGAAGTATTGGAGGGGTGGTGAAGGGGAGAACGGCGAGTCTAGTTTGGTTTCTGAATCCTTACGTATTCCTTGCGGCCGAACTCCTAGGGGTCCCAGACATCTTCGCCACATTTCTTCTTGTGGTCGCGATCGCTCTTCTCATATGGCGTCGTCCTGTTATGGGAGGTTTGTTTCTCGGATTGGCCGTTTGGGTAAAGTTCTATGCAATTCTTGTACTCATTCCTGTTCTACTATTCGAGCATAATTCTGGACTTTCGTGGAGAACCAAAATTGCAACGTCTTGTTTCGGAATCGTAGGTCTAGCGGGATACCTTTTCTGGATCGCGCCGAATTGGTATGAATACGTAACCACCTATGCTCCGGTAGCTCAACCGATGGAGTTCCTAGGGGGGCCGACAACAGTCAATGGCCTAACTGTTACTCTCGTCTTGTTCTACTTTCTAATTGCCGTTTTCGCGAGAGGATCCAAGAATATTATCGATACGGCTCTTCCTACGCTGCTGCTGTATTTCGCTGTCTCAAGCCCCGCTCCGCAGTACTTGATTTGGTCCATGCCCTTCATGATTATCGATCTGTTATTATGGAATCGAACCCGATCATGGTTATTCTCACTCTTCTATGCCTTAGGGTTTGCACAATGGTTTCTGACATCATCTGCACTACTTACTCCAAGCGGATTCTCACTGATATTGATCCCGTTGGTAGGGGGCAATGTGATTACGGTTTTTCTTGAGAGTTATTCGAAGGTTCTGATAACGCAGATCATTTCTTCGGCCTTCTATGCATGCGTCTTGGTTTACTTGCTGGACATCGTACGGTTCTGGTTCGGTTCTTCGCTTTCACATGGGGTTAAGCAACATTGGGAGCAGTTGTCCAACGCATCCTAGTAAGGTGGCGAATCGTAGCCGTCACCATCTTGGCCATAAAGCTCGCAATCGTGCTCAGGTCCATCCCTGTTAGCGACCTCGTAAATTGGGCGCGTCTTGCGAGCATAGCGTTAGCTTACCTCAAACAGGGCAGCCTGCCACCTGTTTCCGTTGTGGGGGTCTACGGGTACATGTCGGTCGTTCTCGCCCCATTCCTTTGGTTATGGACCATCTTACCCATCAACCATCCGCCCCTCTCAGACGGTAACTACCTGTACAGCAATTCAACTCCAGCATTCTTCCTTAACCTACTCTTGAAAGCCCCGCTGTTCATCGCAGACATAGCGGCTGGGATTCTTGTTATGAAATTAGTCAAGATGATGAGCGGGTCGGAAACCAAAAGTAGGCTGGCCTTTCTTGTATGGTTTGCGAACCCGTTCAACATCATATTAATCAATATTTTAGGATCGGTAGACGTGATACCCGCCTCCATTCTTCTGTTCGCAATCTACCTCGCTACGACCAAGAGAAATTTCTCATCCGGAGTCTGGCTCTCGATTGGGGGGCTTCTTCGGATTTTTCCGTTCTTGACATTTCCCTTCCTTCTCTCTTCGTTCCGCGACAAGAAACTACGGTCAATCGCGCAATTGTCATTGGGATTCTTGACTCCGATTGTCATAGCCATAATTGCTCTTCAAGTGTTTAGGGGCGGTACTCTACAGACAGTGACTCTTATCCCGACGCATCAAACTTGGCTGTTGGATTTCCTTGGGACAGGTTTGGCGGGTGAAAACGTCAAGTCCGCCGTTGTGGTGGTCGTCTTGCAGCTGCTCGTCTGTATGCGTTTCTGGAAGAATCCTAACTGCCTTCACGCGGTCGCATCATCCTTATTGGCGCTCTTCATTAGTTCGCTCGCGTATGGCAGTGACCCCAATCATTTCGTGTGGGTAACACCGCTGTTGACGATCTCCTTTGCAATTAATTCAAAGGAGGTCTGGTTTTTCCTACTTACCTTTGTTTCCGCGACTAGCATTCTTTTCGAGGGAGGATTACCACTCGTAGGAAAATTTGTATGGGGCATTTTCCAGGGTGCAATGGCAATCTACCTTCTCAAGCTGAATCAGGAAAACATCTGCAAGAACCCTGCTGACTCTAGGGCGTTTAGTCTAAGAACGTGACATGATCTAACGGAGCATTGCCAAAGGTAACAAAGTATCTTTCCGCTCTCATGGACGACCAAACCCGATTCTCGATAGCCCAAGAATTAGCTGACAGAAAATTCGCAGCCGACCTAAGACCACTATTCCAACAAGGAAAGCAAATCGCAAGGAAGCAACTCTATTATCACAAGTGGGTGGTTCTAATCCAAAACGCTGGCAAGAAGAAAGACGCACGAATTTTCCCAACAGTGTTAATTCGATAACGGCAGTTTAGTGTTGTAGTTCAAATCACGTTGTCCGCACCACTCTCTATCCCATACTACTCTTTAAGCAGGCCATTACGCTACAAGAATGTTTGCGAGATCCTTGAATGTGGATGAACTAAGGCAGGAGGTTGCGAAAATCCAATGGTACCATTCGATTGATCTCGGAGACGGAATTGTAACACCTGGATGGGAGCGGAATACCGCGTCAAGGTTGAAGGCTCTCCAAATCCCTGATGATTTGAGAGGGATGACGGTTCTTGATATTGGAGCGTGGGATGGGTTCTATTCATTCGAAATGGAACGTAGAGGAGCGACAAGGGTGCTGGCAACGGACTATGATACGTGGCTGGGCAAAACGTGGGGTAGCAAGAGAGGCTTTGAGCTTGCGAGACGAGCCCTCAATTCTCACGTAGAGGATATGACAATAGACGTTCTCGATTTGAGCCCTGAAAGAACTGGTGTGTTTGACTTAGTCCTCTTCATTGGGGTCCTTTACCACTTACGACATCCACTGTTGGCGTTGGAACGTATTTTCGGCGTTACCACGAAACAACTGGTCCTAGAAACTCATGTGGATATGGTATGGAATCCGCGGCCCGCAATGGCGTTCTATCCAAATGCTGAGCTACACAACGACCCGACAAATTGGTGGGGCCCAAACCCTGCAGCTGTGATCGCCATGTTGAAATCTGTAGGATTCAACAGAGTGAAGTTAGTTTCGCAGCTGCATTCTTCGCTCTACATGCTTGCAGCCGGGGTCTACCTCAGGATGAAAAAAGGAACGCCGTTCATTCCGACTTTGCAACAAAATCGTATGGTCTTTCATGCTTGGCGCGGGTGAGACAGGATTTTCGCCGATTCATCAACCGACTTTTCACAGGGTACAGCGTCAACCGACAACTTCACGTTACGTTCCCCAATGCAATCGACCCGACTCTTTCTGCAAAGTATCAAAATGAAGCATATTGGGCTTCATCGCTCGTACTGGCCATCTACCACAGCCCCACACTAGCTATCTCCACACATAGCTTTCTATCCAACTTTGGTTTCATGATTCACTAGGGCTAGGTATTTATGAAGGTACGACGGCGGGGAGAAGTACCGTTCATAGACCGCTTTCGTGGTCTTGCGCGGATACGCTCTCTTGTCGAAGGCCAAGAGGATTTGTCGAAGCTCGCTGATTGAGTTGTAGATCAATTTATTGTCGAGCTTGCCAACGACTTCAGGCAACGCGCCTTGGTTCGACGCTATGGCAGGCGTGCCGACAGACAGCGATTCCATCGCGATCAAAGAACTAGTTTCTGGCCACATTGAAGGGACAATGAGAGCGTTAGCATCTCGCAACAATCGATAGCGCAAATCATCGTCGACCCATCCGAGGACAGAAACCCGACCCTCTAGCTGATTCGCTTCATAGAAGGCACATAGTTTCTCTTTGAGGCTGCCTTCTCCAATGATTACAAGGTTGGCGTTTGTCTCTCCGTGTATTCTGTTGAAGAGTTCGATCAGCTCAAGCACTCCTTTATGGCGTTCAAGATGTCCAGCGAAGAGAAAGAAGTCAGAGAACCCCGATCTTCTGATTCTTCTTGGCGGTTTGGGCACAAAGTTGGGCAACGTGACTGATTTGATTCTCAGGTTCATCGACATTCTTTTCCTTACGTAGTCACTTGGGGTCACAAGAATGTCGATAGCTTGCAGGGCCTTCTTGAAGGCGTTGGTGTACCTCCAGAGCTGAGGGGGTCTCCTACGCCAGAGCGGACATAAGATGCATGGTCCTCGTTCGCAGATTCGCGATCCTGTGCGCATGAGATCGACTCGTGCACAGATTAGCCAGTAGTCGTGAGCAGTGTAGAGATTCAGGTAGCTGCCTCTCTTCTCGAGAATGCCGTAGCCGAGAAAAGCGATATTGTTGTGGTGAACCACGTCCGGGTTGATTTCTTTAACAAGTGCTGAGAACCTCCTCTCAATGTGGGAGGAGTAACCCGTGAGATATGCAGCATAGGCACTGCTCGAGAAACGAGTCTCGACTGGATGAGTAATCACACCGTTAATGCATGACGGTTCTGCAAAGTGATTCCTACTTTGGGGGTGTGCATACCGTCGGGTACTGTACGCATCTAAGCTGTAAAGGACGTGAACCTCATGCCCGCGGTTCACGAGCTCCTCAGCCAAGTATTTGACGTGATTAGCATCCCCGCCTACGTGATATGGTGGATAGAAAGACGAGGTGAAGAGAAAACTCAGAGTTTCCATATCGCCTCACCGATCGTCGCGCTGGAGCAGATGAACCTCATCCTGCGTAACGAGTTTGGCGGGAGGCACAGCAAAGGATCACAATTAAGAGAACGACTTAATTCTAAGATAAACCTGTGCATCACCAAGTATGTTTCCAGATTCCTGAAACAACTGGATCCTACTAGAGTCGTTTCTTTAGGCGTTGACCACAAAATCTTCAAACCAACCTTTGAAGACCGAAACTATTTGCTGACCATAACACGCATCCAGCCAACCAAGAACCCCATGCTCGCCGTCAACGCGGTTAAAGGAACCAACTACAAATTGAGAATATACGGAAACATGGAAAGATACGAAGCCTACGAAAGATACTACAGAGAATTACTGTCCGCAAAAGGAAAGAACGTGCAAATATCGCTCAACAAAAGTGAGAGAACGATAATTCAGAGGCTCCAAAAATGCTCACTCCTCCTCAGCCCCGCCAGGAACGAAGGAGGCCCATTAGTCGACTTAGGCGATGGCTCGTGGAAAATTCGTAATCGGACATAAAAGTGGCGGTCAAATCGAATTACTGAAAGAAACTGGAATAGTCTGCGGCGACGACCCCAACGAATGGCGCGCCCACATCAACGATCTGATGAAAGACCGCAATCGGAGAATAGAATTGGGTAGACAAGCCCACCATGCCACACTGGCCTACAACTGGGCTAAGACCGCTGAGAAGATCCAACAAGCTATCGAGGAATATGGTTAGACTAGTAAACAGATCTATTGCTAGTCAACATATTCTATGCTTCGCAATCTCAACGGGAGACTGCCTCAGAATAACAGTTGTCTTTACGCAAACTTAATGCTTCAATAGGCTGTGATATGAATTTCAGGCAACGAGGTGTTTCCCTTGGCAAAGGTTCTCGCAGCAATTCCAGCGCTGAATGCAGAGAAATCAATTCCCAAGGTTATCATTCATACAATGAATTGGGTCGACAAGATACTGGTCGTTGATGACGGTTCCCAGGACGACACTTCGTTGATAGCGGAAAAACTAGGCGCCACAGTCATTAAACATGGGAGGAACCTTGGAAAGGGCGCCGCGCTTCGGAAATGTTTCGACTGGGCCAGAGATTCGGGGTTTGATGTGCTAGTCACACTCGATGCAGATGGCCAGCATAATCCCGACGACATACCGCGCCTCCTAACCCCGATAATAGACGGTGAGGCCGATGTCGTAATAGCGAGTAGATTGCGCGACGGCGTTCCCGCGCTAAGACGGATTGGAGGGCAAATGTTAGATCGGATGGTTGCTGGAGGAGGAGATGTTGTAGATAGCCAGAGCGGATTTCGAGCCTACTCGAGAAAGGCCTTCGAGCAGGTCAACGCTAGCGAACTTGGGATGGGTGTCGATTCCGAGATTCTTATGCATGCGAAGGAGGCGGGGCTTAGGATCGTTGAAGTTCCAGTAACAATGGAGTACAAGAATTTGCAGACCTCCACCCACAACCCGATTTATCATTGGCTGGATGTCACTTTCAGTGTCGTGAAGTTTATCTCAATTCGCCATCCGCTCTCGTTCTACGGTGGATTTGCTGCAATAATGTTCGCCACCGCATTGGTGTTCGGTTTCGAGACATTAGATTACTACGCCAAATGGGGACGCGTTATAACAAACTTGGCGTTGATCTCAATAGCCACAGGGATTCTCGCATTTTTGGCGTTCTTTACGGGTGTGATTCTCTTCACGCTCATAACTGTCATGAGGGACGAACGCTTTCGTTAGCTAGCCGAGCGGACTCATACACTCTCTCCGTTTGCTCAGCGACTATGGACCAGTCATGCTTCTCCGCGATCGATCGTGCGTTCCTACCCAACCTGTCTAGCAACGCATCAGAGGTAAAAAGCTCCCTGATAGTTTCTGAGAGTGCAGCTGGATCATTAGGGGGTACAAGTTTGCCATTCTTTCCGTCCTCGATAACGCTCGGGATACCGCCTACATTGCTTCCAATCGCCGGCTTCCCTGTTGCGTTAGCTTCTAGAATGGTCAAGCCGAAACCTTCCGACCGGTCTTTGCTCGGTAGGATTAGGATGTCCGCGCACGCGTAGTACCCTGGGAGATCATCGTCAGAAACATTACCTGCAAAAACCACGTCCTCAGACATGCGCAGTGAATTGGCGAGACTGCGATATTCAGGGGCCAGACTTCCGTCTCCTACGACAATCAGACGCACGTCTTGGCCTAATTTCTTGAGCCGCGACATTGCAGAGAGAAGCACATCCAGTCCCTTGTACCTATGCCACTGAGTGAGCGCTCCGACGAATAACAGAACCCTATGGTCAGCTAAGCCAAGCCGTTGTCTTATCTCCTCTCCGTTCACTTTCGGATTGAATCTAGTTGTGTCGACCCCGTTTGGAATTACTACCACCCGCTCTGGGAATCTTCTAAGGTTCCGAGAAGTGCTGGCGTAGTGCTTGGAGGTGGTGATAACTCGGCTGAAGGAGGGTAGGTAGATGGGCAGGGCTATGCGATCATGTACCTCGACAATGATGCCGGCTGCTCTCGTAACTTGGGGAAGATCGTTGTGCCATGTCAGCACTGATTGGGTCGTCTTCAGTTTTGAGGCAACGGCGGTTAGACAGGCAATGTATGGGCTTGGGAAATTAGCATGCAAGATATCAGCCGGCTCAGTCGCGAGCTTAGCAAGAAGGGCCGGCATAACCGGGGTACCGTACACTCTGGTAAGAATGTCCAACCGTTCGACCCTAACACCTTCCACCATCTGAGTGCCAGGCGTGAGAGGCTCGTCCCCACAATACACCACCACGTCGTGACCTCGACGATGAAGATTAGTAGCCAAATTGTAAACGTAGGATTCCGCTCCTCCCCTCCATGGCGGAAAAAAACTATTCACGATAACTACTCTCATACGCTATCAGCACTCGTGAGCTTTCCTATTCTGTAATCACGAAATCGATTGAATACAACTCATTGTTCTAATAAGCGCTTAAGTAACCGCCATGTAATGCCTGCAGACAGATCATAGATTAGAAAACCTGAATACCGCAGCTTAAGCGACCCCAGAACAATAATGTTGTCTGCCCCCAAGACCAGCGATGCTTCGAAACTAATCATCAGGAACTACAAATGACAAAGTAGGTGCATCCTTTCGCCATCGCAAGACAAAACGAAGGTAATGATTACCGTTGGTATAGGATTTAGACGGGGCATAGTCTCGGTTCTTAGAAAGACAGAGGATGTTGACGTGGTGGTCGTGGCAGATATGGACAAAAATGCCTTGGAGCAAGCCGCGTCGTACATTCCGAGAGAATACTTGGAGACTGCTTAGTCACCACAAATGCGATGGGAGGTATGACAGCTAGCATACCAGACACGAACGCAACGGGCATCACCGGTTCGAGTTTGCGGGTCCCTGTGAGGCTTCTATGTATTTCTGGGTAATCTCTTCGCTTGGGCCATACGCCTTTTCAGTTCCGCTTTGGAGGTAGAGAGCGCTTTCGCAAAACGTCTTGATCAATTGCATATCATGTGAAACTAATACAATGGATTTGCCTTGCCTCTTGAATTCCCGAAATCGTTCAAGGCATTTTTCTTGGAACGCCTGATCGCCAACGGATAGAGCTTCATCCACGAGAAATATGTCGGCGTCTGTTTCGACGGCAATTGAGAACGCCAGCCTCACCTGCATACCTGTTGACAGGTTCCTTAGTAAGGCGTCTTGGAATCTTTCAAGGCCTGCGAATTCAAGGATTAAGTGCAATCGGTCTCGCATTTGTGCGCGAGAGATGCCCATGATTACGCCGTAGACAATCGCGTTCTCTCTTACGGTTAGGTCCCCGCTAAAACCGATACCGAGCTCAAGCACGGGAGCAAGTGAACCGTTCACTACAACCTTCCCCTTATCAGGCTTCATGACGTGCGCGATCAGCTTCAACAGAGTGCTCTTGCCGCTACCATTCGGACCGATCAACCCTACGGATTCCTGAGCGCGTAGGGCAAGATTCACCTCCCTTAGAGCCCAAAATTCCTCGTAGCTGTGGCGTGCCCCGCCAATGACCGAGGCAGCTCCCGCAATATGGTCCAAAACGGTAGTGCGTCGTTCGTGAGGTATCTTGAATCGTTTCCAAACGTCGCGAACCTCAAGCAGTTCGGGCATTAGAGCTCCTCCGCAAGTTTGGGTTCGAGCAAATGGAAGATAGCCGCCCCAATGAGAATTAGAATTGTGACGGCAATGCAAACTATACCAATATCGAAGGTGGTTGGAAGCTGTTGGTGTAGGAAGATATCTCTTGCTGATTCCATTAGGCGTGAGATTGGGTTTAGGGAGTAGGCGAAGCGAAATCTGGCAGGTACGAGTTGCTCATCGTATACGATTGGGCAAAGAAAGAACCCCAGTTGAAGCACTACCTCCCATATCTGAGAGAAATCGCGGTACTTGGCATTCAAAGGTGCCAGCGAGAGCGAACACCCAAAGACGATAAGGAATTCAAGCAGGATAATCACTGGCAGGAAGAGGAGCACGACGCCTGGGATCACTCCGAGGAGAATTAGCAAGGGTATGAAGATTGCAAATTCGAGTACGGCACCCAGCAGGTTGGCGAGGCTGCTGGATAGGACGATTAGGTAGCGTGGCATGTAGACTTTCGTTACGAGAGAAGGGTTGCTGACTATGCAGATCAGTCCCTGACTGGTGCCTACTGTGAAGAAGCGCCATATCAAGAGGCCGATCAGAACCCACGCCGCAAAGTTAGGAATATTGACCCGCATGAGCATCATGTACACGATAGTTAGGACGATCATGTACGCAAGCGGGTTAAGGAGCGACCAAAAGAACCCCAGCACCGAATTCCTGTACCTAAGCTTGAAGTCCTTCTGAGCGAGGATGAGTGTAACATCCAAATAATGCATGAATCCAGATCTCACAGCGCCACCCCCGCATGTTTCCAACTCAAGTGTGAGAGTCACGAAATAACTTGTTCTATTTCAATTCTAAGATACCTATCATGTCCGAAAGTGTTTTACTGTTATGCCCCGTTGAGGCCTATGCGATTCAATTTCATCTGATAACTTGAATCCTGACGTGAATTAGATGCGGAACAAAATCCGTGAACTCCAGAGGATCTTCACAGCAACCATTGCGGTGCTTAGGCAGCAGGGAGGCCGAGCACTAGCGACTCAACTAATAGAGAAAGCAAGGAGACGAGAATTCGTTGTGTTGGGTGACTTCGTTCCGCGTGACGACTTCCAGAAATGGGTTACGAAGAATGAACCCGATGAAGAGGCTCTGAGTGAGCAGGTTGCTGAATCCCACCGTATGCAACGTAAGCCAGTGATTAGCCTTCTCACGCCTGTCTGGAACCCACGGCCAGAGATATTGGAAGCTACAATACGATCCGTACTTGCGCAGACCTATGACCAGTGGGAACTTTGCGTTGTCGACGGAGGGTCTGATGAAGAGATTAGACAACTGCTTCGCGAATTCGAAAAGGCGGATAGTAGAATCCGCGTGAAGTTACTGGAGAGTAACCTTGGGATATCAGGAAACACGAACATCGCTCTTGACATGGCCAAGGGGGATTATGTTGGGTTTCTTGACCAAGATGACACATTGGCTCCTTTTGCTTTGTTCGAGCTCGTAAAATGCATCCATGGTTCGCCGGATGCTGATCTCATTTACTCGGATATGGATAGGATCGATGCGAATGGTGCGCGATTCAATCCTCTGTTCAAACCGGAATGGTCTCCTGAGATAATGTTGAGCGCGAATTACGTTGTACACTTCCGCGTTGTCCGTGGTTCTCTTCTTAGAGCGCTTGGCGGTTTGAGACCGGGATTAAAGGGGGCCGAAGACTGGGACCTTATCTTCCGATTGTCTGAGCGAACTACTCACGTCCAGCGAATACCAAAGATACTGTACCATTGGCGACTGTCACCGATATCTGCGGCGACCGCTGGCTTCAGAATCAAACCCGCGATCGGAGCACAATTGCGAGCCATATCTGACTTCATGGCCCGCAACAAAATGGCCGGCAATGTGCAGTACGAAAGGTCAGGAAGCTTCAGAATTATTTGGGAGACTTATCAGCTACCCTTCACTTCCATAGTAGTATACTCGCCTGAGATTGATTCGGCTCTAGAACGTTGCGTCCAGTCGGTAAGCGAACAGTCCAGATTCAAAAAATACGAGATCATAGTAGTCACGCCTAGTGGTGACGAATTGAAGCACGGTACCCGCACTAGAGTTGTTCGAACAGACAAGACGGACTTTGCTAGCGCGAGTAATCTGGGTGCACGATCATCGACGGGACAAGTCTTAGTCTTCCTAGATCGACACAGCCAAATCGTTTCGCGTGATTGGCTGGAGGAGATTGTTGGCTGGGCCATGCAACCATCGATAGGGGCGGTGGGATGCAAGCTAATGTCCAGGAAACCGAGGCGAATCATTCACGGCGGCGTAGTGGTCGGACTTCCGGGATACTTGTTCGAGGGAGCGCGGGAGCGATCTTGGACGCCTCTGGGACAAAGTGAATGGTACCGCGACTTGACAGCGGTGTCAGGAGCTTGTCTCGCAACCAGACGAGAAATCTTTGAGGAACTCGGCGGATTCGCCGAGACACCGGAATCAATCCCGGACATAGCATACTGTCTGGGAAGTAGAAGGAAGAACTACAGAGTGCTGTATACGCCGTTCGCGAAATTGATTCTTAACAACTGCAATTGCCATTCGTCCGACACAAGAAGCATAACAGATCCAACTCGGCGTGGCGACCCTTACTACAATCCAAACCTCTCCACAGACGAGACCATACCCACGCTCAAACTGACATCCTAGTGGCGAACACGATAATCTATCGCCTTTTGCGGAATGCTGCGGCAAGAACGTTTTCAATGAATTACCGAAGCGAGCGCAGAAAGGCCATCCTGAGAGTGAAGGGATCAGGGTATCTCTTTCGAATGTGTTGAGTGTTAGTGTATTTCTAACTTGATAGTGCTCAGCTGCGCTTCGATTTGGTCTCCCCTGGAGGAGGCTTTCCTGAGGCTTGCGGGAAAACGCATTCTATGCACAAGAAAAAATCACTTAAACTAGTTAGTCGCGCAGCATGACTCAACAATACTGCGGAATGCGGGAACTTGTCCATGGCCGAGGATCAGAAAAAGCGTAGCCCAAGCAAGCTCATTGAGCGCGTCATCCAAGTATTAAGGGAAGACGGAATCAGAAGCCTTGCAAGACAGGCACTAGAGAAAATTCGCAAGAGAGAATTTAGGGTAATTGAGCCAGCAACTTGGCCAGGTGGCACTTTTGCCACCTCAAACCTTTACGCCGACCTTGTCAGAAATGCGGAAAATCTTGCGAATACTCGGAAGATACCGCACTTTGACTACGAGCCGAAATTGAGCATCATTATGCCCCTCTATAATACTGAAAGAGGAGCGTTGGAGGAAGCATTACATTCACTCCGGAGACAGCTGTACGAGAACTGGGAACTTTGCATTTGCGACGACGGCTCCACCACAATTGATTCCAAATCAATCATCGACCGAGTAATGCTGAAGGACAGTCGCGTTAGAGTGATTCGACACCCGAAGAACATGGGCACTGCTGCGGCTTCACAGTCAGCCCTTACTCGCGCCACTGGCGAATACATTGCTCTCATGGACGATGATGACGTCTTGTATCCGGATGCGCTACTCGAAATAGTTACTCTTCTGAACTCTGATCGGAGACTCGACTACATCTACAGCGATGAAGACAAGATTGACGAGACCGGCAGACGGGTGGAGCCATACTACAAACCAGATTGGTCACCCGAGCTGATACTGTGCAGCTGCTACACAAGGCACCTGAGCGTCTTCAGAAGGAGTTTGGTGAATGACCTCCACGGTTTCCGTTCTGAATACGAAGGTTCACAGGACTGGGACCTCATCCTAAGAGTCACTGAACAAACCAACAAAATAGGACATATCCCAAAAATTCTCTACGGATGGAGAAAAACCTCAAGCTCAACGGCTCTATCACAACAATTGAAACCTTTCGCTCACGATAGTGCGAAACGAGCATTGACGGATGCCATGAAACGTCGGGGCAAAGACGCGACCGTCGAAGAAGGTCTGTTCTATGGAACCTTCCGGGTCAAACGCATGATCACAGGAAACCCGTTAGTTAGCGTTATCATCCCCTCAGCTAGGATAAGCCTCCTGAAGAAATGTCTAAGCACCTTGTTGGACGTGACAAACTACCGGAATCTGGAAGTCGTAATCGTAAACGACACAGGAATAGCCGATATTCAGCGTAAGTTGCCAAAATTTCCTTACAAGATTGTGCCTAATCCTAGCCCCCAGGAGTTCAATTTCTCGGCTATGAACAACACTGGCGTAAAAGCCGCTTCAGGTGAGTACCTAATCTTTCTGAACGACGATACGAGGACCTTCCAACCTACATGGTTGGAGTCCATGCTTGAACACGCACAGGATCCCGAAGTTGGTGCAGTTGGCGCCAAGCTCCTGTACCCCACCGGTCGAGTCCAACATGCTGGAGTTGTCGTTGGCGTAAGGGGACCCGCCGGGCCCTATGATGGTATGAGCGCGAACGATCACGGATACTTTGGGTTGGTTGATGTCATTCGGAATTGCAGTGCAGTGACCGCCGCATGCATGATGACCAGGAGAAAAGTCTTCTTGGAGTCTGGAGGATTTGACGAGCACCTCGCGCGCTCTTGGCAGGATGTTGACTATTGCCTTAGGTTGCTCAACATGGGATTGAGAATTGTCTACACACCATACGCACAACTCTACCACAAATGCGGCGGAACAAGAGGAAAGATAGACTGGTCCAAGGGGGAAGAAAAAGCCAAACAACTGTTCACAAGGAAATGGCACGAGTTCATTGAGAAAGGAGACCCATACTACAATCGAAACTTGTCTTAAGACATCATCTACATGCCAAAGTTGAACGATCCCGTTGAGCTAGCTACGCACATGTGTCAGTAACTTGGTGCAGGCGCTTCATGAATCCAGACCAACTAGTCCTGAATTCTTGAATTCGTCGTCATGTTTGTTTCATCACTTAGGGGCTCGGGATACAAAATCAACACTAATATTCTGTGCTAGCAATTGATTGAGTGGAAGGACCTGGAATTTTGAAGGTGCTCTTAGTGGGCGGACTTGGTTTCATAGGTAAGCATGTTGTTAGGGTACTTTCCAGATCAGACACATCATTGACGGTGATTTCGGACCCCGAAACCTCGAGGAAGAGTCAGGCATTTGTAAAAGAGTTTTCGTTACATGTTGAAGAAGCTGACGTCCAAGACCGCAATAGATTGACGGAAATCATGCTGAAAGAAAAACCCGATGCCGTAGTGCACTTGGCGGCATTGACGGGGATAGCGAGATGCGAGGCGAATCCAGAACTAGCCTTTTCTGTGAATGTCCTCGGAGCCTATAACGTGATCATGGGTTGCGTAAGTTGTAACTGCCGACTTGTCTTCATGTCCTCAAGGGAAGTCTATGGAGAAAGCACATCCCGTCCGACGACTGAAGACGACAGAACGGTACCAAACAATATCTACGGACTGACCAAGTTGCTCGCTGAAAGACTCGTCTTGTGGGCGGCCAAAAGGCACGACTTGGACTTCACGATACTCAGACTCACTAATGTCTATGGCCCCGCAGGTGATCAATACAACGTGCAGGCGATGATACAACATGCATTGGCATCAAGAACAATACAATTGCTCGGAGGAAGCCAACAAATGAACCTGATATACGTTGATGACGTGGCTGAAGTGATTCGTGTGTCTCTTGCCAATCCGAACGCATCCAGACAGACGTTCAACGTCGGATCTTATGACAATGTCACTGTCGAAGATCTCGTTATTAGAATCGCAAAGACGCTCGGTGGATCTATCACGATTGAGCGGAAGTCGATGCGAACCGGTGAAACCATCAATTTCCGTCCCAATTTGGCAAAATTGCAGCAGTTGATCCAGCCTTGGCACCCGACCAGCCTCGACGATGGGTTGCAGAAGACAGTCGATTGGTACATGCGAGGTGCTCGTTGAACTGCATTAGGATAGATAAGTGATCGAAGCACTTGATGTGTGCAAGATGCACAGAGTTTCCAAATGCCCTTCAGCTTCTAGCAAGTGGATTTCCTGATTCGATTTAAATAGGGTCTTGGCCTGAGAGAGCGGCAGCGGAGGGGCAACCACAGTGGGTGTAAGAGCTAACCTTCCACAGGCCGACAAGAACCGAGAGAAAGGCTCAGTCCATGTGGGGGCCCCCGTGCGCAAAGAAGACAAATCGATTCCTCCTTACCTCGGGGAGGACTACGAAAGCCATTGGGGAGCTTTCTCTTTTGCAGGGAAAACCATATTGGATGTCGGGGCGGATTACGGCTCTACAGGATACTTCTTTTTGCAGAAAGGCGGGAAGAAGGTAATCGCGGTTGAAGCAGATCCCAGCCTTTTCAACCAACTCGTCTCCAATTGTCGCAATTATCCAGAGGTCATACCAGTCAACCTTGAAGTTTCCCAACCGAAACATTTCAAAGAGTTAATCGAGAAATATCATCCAGATGTCCTGAAGGCCGATTGCGAAGGGTGCGAAATTCATCTCCTGGGCGTTGACGAAAACGTACTCAAGAGTGTCCCGGAGTATCTCATAGAAACTCACGACCACATAGCACTCAACGCAATTCGTCCACGCATTGAGGAATTGTTTGAGAAGATCGGATACTCACATAACACTATTGAGGTTATCCCTACGGTTGAAGTTGTACATGCCAAGAGAACATGGGACATCTCCACCATCTCCGAAAAAGATTTTGTAAGTCTCAAGAATGAGGTCTCGCTGAAGAAACAAGAGCTACAAATCGCCAAGCAACGCCTTGCGTCCCAGAAAGAACATGCGGCAAACCTCGAGAAGGAACTCGGAGGAGTTCAGGGGGAGTTGCATTCTCTCAGCACTGACCTCAAGTATCTAGAGTTGGAACTCGACATCATAAAGAGTAGTTTCGGCTACAGCTTAATGAGATTCTACGGCGGCAGAATGGATCGTGCTTTTCCGGACGGTACAAGGCGTGGCGAATTCAAGAAGATAGTCACAAGTGCCGTCAGGGTTGCTTCCAAGGAAGGAATCAGAAACCTGTTTGAGCTGGCATTCGAAAAAATCAGACGCCGTGAATTCAGGATTAATCCAACCGCGCCACTTGGCATTGAAAGCCAGCTGAATGTAGTCGACGCTGTCAGGTCGGTAAGCCTGGGAACTCCCTTGACACACAAAGTCATTCTCCATTGTGACACACCAATACTCTCCTCAACTACGACCACGAAAGTATCCAACGCGTTTGTCGTGTCTGGATGGGTCTTGGCCGACCCACCCGTAAGTGGCGTGAAGATCTATCTGGACAACGAGTTGTTGGGTCCGGCTGAGTATGGCACGGTAAGAACAAGCGTCGGCGAGAGCTATCCCGGCTTTCCAGATTCACACAGATCCGGATTTCGCAAATTCGTTTCGGTGGATCAAAAGGGTACACCGCGTCGTTGTCAGTTGAAGATTGTAGCCGAGGTCGAAAACTCGCCGGCGGAGAGTATTGAAAGCACTATAGAAATAGGAGAAACGCCCTCTTATCGCCCCGTATCCGAGAACGTCGGGCGAAAATTACTCAACGGCCGAATATCAGTCGCTATTTTGACAAGATCACCTCCTGACGGTTTCGAACAGACACTTGAGCGATTGCGAAACCAACGAGGGGCCTCTGATATAGAGATCATCATCATCAATTCTGGCACGTCCGACCTCAGCTACTTACAAGAGAGGTACAAAGTTAGAATATCCAAGATCTCACCGCAGGACTTTGGACACGCATCGACACGGAACTATGCTGCACAGAAAGCGACAGGAAAATACATCGTCTTCATGACTGATGACGCGATCCCCGCCAGTGACGAACTTCTTCACAACATGATTCAGACTCTTGAAGGCTCCAACTCTATAGCCGCAGTGACGGCAAGGCAGATTCCTCGTTCTGATGCTGACCCTATGTACTGCCAGGCCATATGGGGCCATTACCGCATGTTAGGTCTCAATCAAGACAGGATCGTAGGGTCATCACAGTTAGAACATCTCACCCCCCAACAGAAAAGGGAGATATGCCAAATTGACGACGTATGCAGTTGCTTCCGCACAGATATCTTCCTGAAATACAAATACGCTCATACGCTGGAATACGCGGAAGACCTAGAATTAGGTATGAGGCTAGTCAAGGATGGTTTCAAAATCGCCCAACTATACTCAACGGGAGTAATCCACTCTCACAATAGGCCCCCATCATACTATTTGAGACGCAGCTACGTGGACTATAAAGTGCTCAGCAGACTTCTGGGCTACGAACCGCCAAAATCCTATCCTTCAGATTCTTGGGACGATCTTCTGAATTCAGCGAACAATCTTTGTGGATCGTTGGACCATCTGATCGACGATTTATTGTCCTGCCAACTGTGTCAATATAACATATCGAAAACTTTCGAAATGGTAAGGAACGCCATTCGACACGGCCATGGAAGTACAGAGCCAAGAACCAACACCAAGCCGCGCAATGAGGATCTCATGCAGATCATGCACGAGATATTAACCACCACAGAGTGTCAGCCGAAAACCCAAGCTATCTCACATCATCTCGCAGACAGCTACCTCCGATCCCTCGGAACATTCGAAAAATGGCTCATAAACACCCGTCAGGATTTGAAGGGAATGGAAAACGAGTTCCCAGACACACTATACAAAGTACTCGCGACTGAGATAGGAAACGCGGTCGCCGAGTTCATGGCCCATAGAACCCAAGCTGGACACCACGACGCCAATGCAATTGAATTAGACCGCCTTCTCACCAAAGGTGTCTGATTGAAAATCCTATATCTAGTTCACCAGTTCTTCCCGAAATACTACTATGGAACAGAGAGATTCACCCTCAACCTTGCCGAGCAGATGCAGAGACTTGGGCACAATCCTCTGGTAATGACCTATGACCGAGGACAAGGTCAAGAGGGATACGTTCGTCTACACAACAACGTTCTAGTCAGGAAGTATTCGTACCACACCGTACCAGTCATTTCATTCAAAAAGACGCATTCGCCCAAGTTCCATGAAATCCTGGATCGAGAGATTGAAGAAGCATACAAGAAACTCAAACTGACATATGACATCGTCCACATTTGCCATCCAATGTTTCTGTCGAGCATTGCAAGAAGCTGCAAGAAACAGGGCACCCCTATCGCCCTAACACTCACCGATCCTTGGCTACTTTGTCCAGCTACGCTCATCGACAGAGGCTTTAGGCTCTGTAACGGTCCGATCTTTGACCGAGGCTGCGCGTCCAATTGCCATTTCGCGAGCCACTCCATGTTGATGGCAAGGTATCGGCAGGCACTAGACGTGCTCGGCATGGCAGACGAAATAGCAACGGCAAGCAGATTTACCGCCTCAATCTTCCAAAGAAATGGATGGAATAAACCCATCAGAATCATCCCTCACAGCATAGACTACAAGTTCGTTAAGCCGACCAACAGCCCAGCCAATGATAAGATCACCTTCGGATACGTCGGATCAGTAGTATGGCACAAGGGACTCCACATCCTAGTGAAAGCAATACGTAACGTGCAGGCTGAGAACGTGAATCTAAGAATCTACGGGTCGACGCAAGAAAGCCTGGACTACACCAAAGAGCTTCTGGCAATCGCCCGAGGTGACCCGCGAATCAAGTTCCTAGAGCAATTTGACATGGAGACATTACCCGACATCATGAAGAATATCTCAGCGATGGTCGTACCTTCTGTATACTACGATAACTACCCCCTAGTCACACTGATCTCCTTGTCGTATAGGGTTCCGGTGATTGGGAGCAACATCGGAGGAATACCCGAGATAATCCAACACGGTATCAACGGCTTCCTATTCGAACCAGGGAATGTCAGCGAGCTGTCCTCACTTATCACAAACTTGGCTCGGAACCCGAACACCATCGAGACGCTGAGGGAGAACATAGTGACGCCGAGGCGCTTAGAAGAAGAGGCCCTTGACTACGAGAACATCTACATGAAGTTGAGCTCAAGATGATTCGCCTCTCAATCTGCCTTGAGCTTTCGAAGAATCTCTCTCGACTGTCGATTGGACGAGTCTACACAGAAGCGACAGCAAATTGATGCGCCACCCCTTCGGTGAAGCTTGCGACGGTGTTCGAATGAGGCAGTGTCACAAGTAGAGTTGCCTGAGCCTTATGAAAAACTCGTCTCGGACCGTTGGAGCGCAGTGGCTAAGAAAAAACCCACGCCATTCGATTGGATTGATTCGAGTATAGTCAGGGAACACACCAACAAGTGCATTTCCGGAAATCCAGAAATTGGATGGCTTCAATACGCGTGCGAGAAATATCTCAAACCTCGTCGGAACAACAGACACTGCCTGTCATTAGGGTGTGGATCCGGAGCATTAGAGCGACAGGTCAGGAAAATGGGAGTATGTGATACAATAGACGCATCGAACGAAACAAGCTTGTACAGAAATTGGAGTGCGATGCCAAGTAAGTATAATTATACGAAAGAATTTCGCACAATGAAGCTAGAAACACGAACCGAACACATACGTCATGTAAGACTCCAATTACAATAACAGCAAAATGGAACGCATGAACGGAGAAATGCGCGACCGAGAACGAGTGATGCGAACATTGGAGAAATCAGACGCCCCGATTCTTTCAGGCATGCAGATCTACCACAACTACATACGACCACACCAAGCATTGAAAGGCAAAACCTCAGCCGAACTTGCAGGAATCGAAATTCAAGGCAATAACAAATGACTTACCTTGATTCAAAACGCCAGCCGCAAAACCGCAAAGTCTTAAGAAGTAAATTCGCTGAGCATCAATCACAATTAATGAGCGGAAGCGTTTGGTCCAAACTAGGCTACTCTCAGAAGCACTTCATTACATAAGAAGATGGGGCATTCGGCGCACGATCGCCGTCATGTTGGCCTGTCTAGGCAGGAAGCTTGACCATGACTTCGATTTCCTAGAAGTCGATCGGATTCTGGCTCCGACTCGACGTGACACGCGGAGTTTGAGGGTGCCCAATTATGAAGAACTTGTCTCAGACCATTGGAGCATAATGGCCAAGAAAGAGCCTACCTTGTTTCACTGGACTGATTCGAGCATAGTTATGGAACACATTAACAAGTGCGTTTCTGGGCATTCAGAAATTGGTTGGCTTCAATACGCATGCGAGAAATATCTCAAACATACTTCTGGAGCGAAACACTGCTTGTCGCTAGGCTGCGGATCCGGAGCGTTGGAAAGACAAGTCAGAAGAATGGGAGCATGTGAAACAATCGATGCGGTTGATATCGCAAAGGGCGCAATCGAAGAAGCCATGAGGTTGGCGCAGGAAGAGAACATAACTGGGATCAATTATCGTCTCGAAAACATCGAAAACATACGCTTGCCTGTCAATAGGTATGACGCCGTCTTTTCATCTTCCGCGGTTCACCATATTAAGAATCTGGAAATGTTGTTTGAACAGGTAAGGGCGGCCCTCAAGAGAGACGGCTTCTTCATCATGGCCGAATACGTTGGACCGAGTCAATCTCAATTTACAGACAAAGTCGTTGACATCATAAACGAGATACTGCAAACGCTTCCAAGCACCTACAAGAAGCTCAGTTCGGATCCAAATAGAACTAAGCAATTCTTCGTTAGAGTAACGCGAGAGTACACGAATGCGAACGATCCCTCCGAGGCGGTAAGGTCGGACGAGATAATTCCCATCCTGGCGTCGTACTTCAAAATCCTGGAAAGGAGAGACTACGGAGGCGCCATATTGCATATGTTGCTGCAGGACATAATAGCAAACTTCGACCATGATGATGAAAGAGACAGGACGATTCTGAAATTACTGATCCAGCTTGAAGCAACGCTAATTCGTGAAAAGGCGCTGGCCTCAGACTTTTGTTTCTTGGTTGCACAGAAAGCTTCTGATGCCGATTCCTCTCGAAGATGTGGCTTCTAATCATGGTTATGACGAGGCTACGAGGCTGCAATCACCGTTTGCGAAAGACGAACAATGAGCGGCGACGGGTTAGCAGCAATAACGCAACGATTGACACAGCCAGGAGACTAACATAGCTTCCAATTCGAAATGAAACCGGCTCATACTTGAACAGGACTTCGTGAGAACCTGGTCCGACAAAAACCGCTCTGACCACGCCGTAAGCACGATAGGTTGGTACGGCGGATCCGTCCACGTAAGCATTCCATCCAGGATAGAAAGTATCAGTTAAGATTAGAAAGGAAGCCTTTACGGCGTCCACTCGAATTGCTACTTCTGTTGGGGAATACTGTTCAATCTCAGCTGCCCCTGTATCGTTTTTCTGTGGCGAAACGTTGATTGATGGGAGTTCTGCTGCCAAGTTGCCTTCGAGGACTGCAGTGTTCCTAGTGTTCCACTCCAAGTCCCTAGTTTTGAGGACGGCATCGGTCTCATTGTAAGCCACTATCACGTGATCGGTCAGGAAGGTTCTAGGGAAAGCTCCTAGGTTCTGGTAGATAGTTGCGTTCTGGTCCCGATACACCACAGGCAGTGCTTCTTCTCGCTGGACTAAACCCATTGCGATCTTAAGGGAACCATTCTCAATCGATAAATGAGGATTCTGTTCTGCTTGGGGATACCACATGACCGCCACCTCATTTCCTTGAAGAGTATCTGACTGCGAGAGAGTGAGTCTGAATCGAGTCACGCCGGAAAGTTGAATCTTCGAAAAGGCAAACACGTTCCCCCACGCTCCGTTCACTATTGATTCTGCCGGTAGGCGCGCGACTCTGTGAATAGTTGCATTACCCGAGAGACTATCAAGCGTCAGTAGAACGCCACCATAGTTTATTCGGTCATATGTCCCGATACGCACGAGGACACCATCAAATGAGGTATCGGTCACAAAGTTAGTTGAGACGGTGTTGTTGCCAAGCGGTGCCCAGCTGAAGCTTCCTTCGGTTTCAGGTTGAAGGAGGATCTCGTACACTACGCTGAGATCGGTGTGAGCTGTTACGAAGTATTTGACCCCGAGTAGGCTGTAAAATGCGAGGTTGGAGTGGATTTCAGATGATGCACTATATTTCTCACTCCCCGGCCAGCCTCCAGATAGTATGGAGCTTATTGCCCCCCTATCAAGGTTGGACAGTGAAAAGTTTCTGAATGACGCAGGCATAAATGCAGAGAATTCACCCAAATGCTGAATCGTGAATAGTCCAGCGACAGGCGGAAAGAAAACTCCGTCGAGCGAGTATACCCTTTGGTAACCTGCATTCGCCTGAAGGAAGCGCACATATGGCGCCTCAGTATAGGGATCATATCGATTCGGCAAACCTATGGGCGACAAACCCGCCACTGCAAACTGCAGAACTAGGGCCGCAATCAAAATCATTGCAAAAACGCGATTTCTTGACAGAAAGCTTGGCAGCGAAACGCGCAAAACAGAGGTCCCCATGAATCGAGACCATTTCAACTGGTTTCCGACAATTGCCAATGCCGCCCCTGCAAGGATTGCAACTCTAATCGCCTCATACTCCACGGACAGTGACATAGGAATATACGACACCAACTCCAAAACGATCAGCGCGACGAGGGCTTTGGCTGCCCGTGCACCACCTGTCGAAGCCATGCTAAACGAGAGGACCAGATAGAACACGCTCAGTGCTAGATATGCTAATGACACTGGAAAGAAGCGACTGTCCGGGGACGCAGGGAACGGAACGGTTCCCCAAACGCCTAATCCAACTGCGAGGAGCACTAAAAGGAAACCTTTCGTTGAGCTTAGCTTAACAGGTTTTAGAAGGCTTTGTAACCCGAAAGCGCACGCGCCGGAAAATGACATGGCGAGGACTGAACCGGAATAACGTGAAAAAATCACATAATTGAGGGCGGGCAGATAGCCGATCCAGTTAACTGGTGGAATACCGAATATTTTCATTAGGATTAGAATTTCACCGATGATGAAGAAGACAAAGTATTTTGTCCTCCTAGGTATCCAGTTTCGTCGAATGGAGAAGAGGGGAAGCAACGAAAGGAAAAAGACAACCGTACCAACGTAGCCGGGGGAGATGTCCCAAAAAAAGACCTGCCTTAACCCAGAATAGGGGTAGGTCTGAAGAAATCCGTAAAAGTATGGGACGAACAAGGTCACCCACCATATCACAGGGTTTCCATCCGTGGACAAAGAGTAGAGACCCGCATCCGTAGCACGCGCCAGGGTCGATTCGCTGAGATACTCGAAGACAGGAAATAAGAAGAAGCTCGCTAGCCCCAGCCCCAAGAGTACTACTCCAGCCCAAGTTGCGACTCCGCGCACCTTTTCCCTTTTGCTCGTAAGGGCTTCGAAGACCACAAACAGATTGACGTAAAGGAATTGGATAATCAGTGCTTCGATGTGGGCGCCTAGTAGGGAGATTGCGAAGACAGCGCCTCCCACAGCTAAGGTGTGACGCGTGGGAGATCCGTCAAAGCATTTCTTTGCAACAAAAAGCAGCGCAGGAAGGAGAATGGCGACGTTTGTCCAAGGGAGGAACGCATAGAAGATGAAGGCTCCGGACAGGCAATAGGCGAGGCCGCCGCCTATAGCCGAAACCGAACTCAGGTTCAATTTCCTTAGAAACAGGTAACACAGAAATCCAGCGGTCCATAGTTTAAGTAGCCAGACGAAGTCCCAGTACTGGTTCGGTGTCACCAGGTAAAGCAACTCTATTGGAAAGTATGTGCTCCATGTTGTGTCTGCTGCAAGAGGCGCGCCCGTACCTTGGTATGGATTCCAGAGAGGCAACTGACCGGAGTGCAACATCGAGGAGATCAGTTGATTGACTGGCCATATTGCTCCCCCGGACGCAAGAGGGTCCATATTAACAGCGTAACTAAGCCATCTTCCTTGGTACCCGTACGGAGGAACGAGCACACCATAATTCCAGAGCGCAGGCGAAAGGGTATACCCTAAGAAAGAGATTGTACCATAGGCGAGCAGGATGACCGCGCCTAGTATCGCTGCAGCTTTCAGAGATTCGCTTTTTCGCAGTTCCAAGACTAACTGATTGGGTGCCACGGCAGATCTTATCATGTTGAGAATCGCTTTCATGCGCCGAGTGGCTGTTTCCAAGCGTCTCAACTAAACTTTGCACGGTTATTCGTCGATTTAAGCATGCAGAAAAGACACTCAATGTCATGGTCGGTGGCTTCTTGCCTAACCCTTGCATGCGAGAGCAGCTGCTTGGAACCCAAACTTTAGCGAACTCTAGTTTCAATTGTCTTAACTGGGATTTTGCTCACAGGCCGGGGATCCGTTGTCTTGAACATATGAGCGACGCGTCCCAAGTTTGTGTAAACCCCGATAGGGTTCACGCGTATGCTCGTAAAATGACACACGTCCAGCAGAGTCGGCAATGAACGAGGTGAATAATAGAAAAGATTCGCTGGCTTGTACTGATACCGACGGTCCCGGGGGAGTCGCGAACCTGTCGGCGATATGTTGGGAGTGAGCGTGTATACCCACCCACCGGGCTTAAGGATCCACCAAACTCCTTGCTAACATAGCTCGGAACCATGCCGCAGCCACGGACACTCCCTTTCGGACTTCTCTTTGAAGAGATCCAAAGAGCCTCACTCGCGGTGATCAGCGCCATCGCCGCTCCCATCAAATAAGACTCCGGTTTATATACAAACTCGACGAGATGATCACCTTTCTACACAAAAATAGCCCTCACTAATCCCCGTGCGCGATTCTAGATTCTACTCGGACCGTTCTTCGCGCTTATCTCAACCGTCCAGAATATCGTGGGAGAACGTATTATACCACCTGACGTTCAGAGCCGACACGATTCCTAGCGTTAACCTCACGCTCTATTCAAGTTCTTAAGATCAGTGACTTCTCCACTCTTGCCTAATGGCATAGGTAGAAAGTTAGATCAGAAGGCGAACCCGAGTTGGCTATTGTCTGAAGAATCCATTGTCTGTCAATAGGTGTGATGCTGTCCCCAGTGTCGGTCGAAAGGATAATAGCTCTTTAGTTACATTGGATTGCAAACTCATAATCCGTGTCGATCTGGACGCTACACGTTCGGGACTGATTTACTGTGGGGAGGCGAAGTCTGCATCTCACTGGAGAACGCCCCGTCGTGCGCGGAACTCTCTTGGATCTTTTTCAGAGTGATCACGTCGCAAGATACATCATGGCTGGTAAGCTCGCAAAGCAGAGGACAGTTCTGGATCTTGGATGCGGACTTGGATATGGCTCTCGTTATATGGCTGAGGTATGTGACCTGGTCTTGGGTACCGACCTCTCTCCCGAGGCAGTCGAACAAGCGAACTACTTTCAGAAGATCACGAATCTACATTTTGTCGTGAGCGACGCGTGTGCTCTCCCCTTGCTTCAAGGTCAGTTTGATCTTGTAGTATCGTTTGAAGTTATCGAACACTTGGAGGCCCCCAGACGTCATATAGCTGAGATAACCCGCGTCCTTGCGCCTAATGGAACTCTGCTGCTTTCGACGCCAAATAAGATGTCAATGTCGCCTTATTGGAAAAATCCGGTATGGAAGTGGCATAAGCACGAATTCTTTGAGGATGACCTAAGACACCTGCTTTCAGATTACTTTGATGACGTTCAAATTCTCGGCGAGTACGTTCGGAATCCCAAATGGATTGCTAGAGACGTGAGGGCAGCCAGACTGCAGAAGATCGCCCGAATTCTTCCTTCAAGCGTGATCAGGGCGGTACCCATGGGGTTGATTTTTCGGGTTGTGGGTTTCAGTGTGCCCAAAGCGAGTCTTGATGAAGTTGTAATCTCTGCTGACGCCCTTCGCCTCGCAAGGACATTCATCGCGGTCTGCCGTAGGAGCAAAAGGCATCCGAAACGAGCATAACAACATCATGGATTTCGTGGTGTTTAAGATAATTAATAATATACTCGATCAGGTATCGGCTCTCAACCGTGATCAACGCCTTCGGCACGTATGCTGTGATCGGGTAGAGACGGGTTCCTGCTCCCCCCCAGCCAGAATCGCCGCCTTCATGTTCGCTTTGTATTTTCTTCCAATCCAGCTGCTTTCTCTTATCTAACGATAGCATGAAAACAACATTTTCCAACCTTTGTGTTCTCCAGTATATTTAGCTGTAGACGCGGATCCGCCATTTCCGATTATGAAGACTCGATTTCCTGTTCGCTAGCGCAATGTTCACTTCGGCTCGGCTTATTCATTCCGGCGCTCTAAAGTAAAGTTACATCATCATTTTTGCGGGCAATTCTGAAATAGAAGTGGGTGAAACTGGATTGGGAGAGTGGATTGCTTGAGCACTTCTGCGTCAACAGAGCTGCGCTGGCTCGCGAAGAAAATCTTGCCGAAACGTTTTGTTTACTTTCTGCGTTCAGTACTGCCAGAGTCAGTGTACTATCCAGGATATGGCAAGACGATGTTGAACAGAACGAGGATCGAAAATCTTGTTCAACTCCTAGAATCCGCATGTGGATTTGATGGTGACGTCATTGAATGTGGCGTGTATCGAGGTGGCTCGCTCGCCCAGATCGCCACTGTACTTAAAGCTAGGAGGCCAGAAAAACGAGTGTTTGGCGTCGACACGTTCGAAGGTCACCCATACGATTATGAGCAGGATATTCCGGAAGGTGGTAAAGTCCTTCACCACAAGGGACTCTTTGCGAAGAGCCAGCTAGAGAAAGTCCGCTTGTACCTTGGTGAAGCCGGTTTGACTAATGTCAAACTCTTCAAGGGGCTGGTCGAGGAAGTCCTACCTAAGGAACTCGATAACGAGAGATTTTGTTTCGCACACTTGGACCTAGACCTGTACAAGAGCACGAAGTCTGCCCTATCCTTCCTTGTTCCTCGCATGACAACTGGCGGGATCATTGTGTTCGATGATTACGGGAATCATGAGTCTCCAGGAGTCACGAGAGCAGTTGATGAGATACTAGGGGAAAATTCTGTGGAGATAACTGTGAAATCAAGAGATCAAAATCAGGCGTACTGGAAGAGCGTGTGAGCAGACGCCTACATGACCCTAAAGACCAACTCGTTCGCCTGACGGTTCTTTCTCCGGCCTTGTTTTATCATGTCGGCAACAAGTCCGAGGGCCAGAAGCTGAATCCCAACAATTACGCTCAAAGCCGAGAGAATGGCTGCTCCAACGTAAATCTCAGTTCCCCCTACAATCCACTCAATAACGACTCTGGCACCCGTAATTGCTCCAAGTACAATGAACCCGAATGCCAGCAGACTAAAGAGTAGAAGTGGTTCGGCGTCTCGCATCATTCTCAGAATGACAGCGATGTTTGCGAATCCTCCCGATATGGTGCTATGCTTGACCTCTCCGATTCGCTTGCGATAGTTTACAGTTACTTCCTCTATGGTCATGTCCATCTCCGCTGCGCGTTTCAGTAACTCTGTGTTAATCGCCCACCCCTTAGTATGAAAGTCAGTTTCTCTTATCAAATAAGACCTAAACGCAAACATCCCTGACTGTGAGTCATGTAAGGAAATTCGAAGGAAGCGGGCGATCATCCAGGTTATGATCCAATTGCCGAAAGCATGAACGTGACCCATGGCGTCCTTGGATGGTAGTCTCCTCCCGATAACATATTCAGCCCTCCTACTGAGGATCGGGTCAATCAACGCGCCAGCGTTTGAGCAATCATAAGTCATGTCGGCATCTGTAGCAAACAGAATCGTTGCGTGCAAGACGTGTAGTCCGTAAAGGAAGCCGGTTAATAACGCGTCGCCATAGCCCACGCCAAATTGATGCAGAACGAGTGCGCGTTCCTTCTTTGCAATTTCCACAGTCCTATCTTGAGAACCGCCATCAACGACAACGACTTTGTAATTGTACTTTTTTCGTCGTAATGCTACTGTTAGTTCACGTATAGTCTGAGCAATTGCCTTCTCCTCATTGAATGAAGGCATCACTACGACGATCTTCTCATTCGGGCGCTTGATTGAACCTTTATGCTCCGTCTCAAATCACCCTTAAGCAATAATGTCATAACAGGTTCAAGGTCATATAACCCAATCTGCAATGTGTATGACTTGCGTATTTCATACACCAGCCTTGAAAATTGCCTCAATCCTCCAAGGATCCGGTCGTCGCCATTAGACAGACTCGGGGACTTCTGAATCGTGGTGGGTTCAACGCGAAGATCATTGCCAGCAGTATTCATCAGTCCAGAGATGTGATAGATGGAGCCGCGCGGACCTTCTCTTCTCTCAGTCGCGGCATCGAATGCTACGAACAAACTGACCTACGGAAACTCGATGAGAGTTCAGTCGAAACCAGTTTGAAGCGGCTCTCGCAGGCGTCTTTGTGCAACACGCTGGTCCCTCCCATGAGCCCGCAGTGAAAGCGATGAGCCTCGCGCAGCGTCGAAGGTATCCTGTGTCTTAGCCACATTTTGCCCTACAGGCTCCACTCGTAGGATGCGTTTTCCCGCCTTGAACGCTGCGCACTCAACTGGGGCGTGGCAGACAGGTCCCAATCCAACTTCGTGTCGTGCAGAGTCTTGTGGTTGCTGCGGTCCGACCCTTTGCGGTTAATTCTTGCAATGGTCGCTTTTTCTGGGAACTTGCTCCGTCGCTAGCAAATCATTCATTACTTCTCGATCCGTCCCTCCTTGATGTCGGAGATTATCAAAAGCATAGAATCCCTCAGCGCTTCGCGCGAACTCATTGTGGGCTTCCATCGGAGGTTGCTGATCCGCTGACAGTTGAAGCGGACGACTGGAACATCGCCTCTCCATCCGACGCGGCCGCCATTGAAATGGTAGTGCGCGCTGCCCGCCCTGAGCCCGAGACATTCCAAAGCAAGATCGGCGATCTCCCTGACGGTCACGTAGTCGCCGCTTTCAATACTTAGTTTCGAATAGTCACGAACAGACCTGAGGAATTAGGAGAAGGTGACGGTTAACAGCAGCTAACGGGGTCAAATATTCCAAGGCCTAAAGCTAGGCCAATGCTTATATTTTGTATGTTATAATCTATAAGCGGATAGTTGAAATGACGACGACGAAGACTATTGCTGTTAGCGAAGCTGTCTGGGAACGGTTGAAAGAAATCATGAAGAGAGAACAAGCTAAGAGTTTCAATGATGTCTTGGCGAGGCTTATCGAACGGAGAATGGGCACGTCGGCGTCTCGATTCGGAGTTCATAAGAGATTGAAACTGCGATTCACTCAAGCAGAGCACGAGGAGATTACCAGAGACATCCGTTAGGGCGTTCTGAGAGCTAATGAAATTGTCAGATGCTTACGTGATTGATTCCTTCGCTTGGATAGAATATTTCCTAGGAACAGCTGCCGGCCACAAGGCGAAGGACTTCATTGAAAGTGACAAAGGCATAACGCCCACTATTGTAATCGCTGAACTGACGGAAAAATACCGCAGAGAGAGATTACCCATCGCGGGTGACCTTGATTTCATAATTGCTAAAACAAGAATTGCCCCCCTTGATACTAAGATCGCCGAAAGGGCCGGGTCGTTAAGTCCTGATCGGAAGCAAAAAGTCAAGCGCTGGGGACTAGCTGACTCGATTGTTCTCGCTACGTCGAGGGAATATGGAGCGAAGGTCGTAACCGGCGATGAACATTTCCGGGACCTCGCAGATGAGACGGAAATGATCAGCTGACCCCGCGCTAAGAGCTTCAACGGCGTTCGCGCTTATTCAGTCGCGAGTTTCACGCATAGCCTTGGCAATGGACGTTGGCAGCTTCTGATCTGAACGGAAGTTTTTGGAGTGCAAAAATGACAGCCCGATTCTGTCAGGGTATCAAATTTATCATAATTACCTACCGCAAGAAGCCTTAGACGGCAAAACGCCTGCGGAAGCCGGAGGGATTCAAATCAAAGGAAAAGACAAATGGCTAACAATAATCCAAAATGCGACAGGGTCAAAATGAATCGGTTGCCTTTGCGTTGTGTCGAAAGGATGAACGGACGGAAATATCTTCCGAACCCCTACTCAAGCAGTATCATAGGAAAGTCAAGTGTGCGTGTAGCCCTTGAAGAGCTGACTGTATTTAGCAAGTTCCGATTGTTCTTTGACGCCGAATTCTGCCGCCCAGTTTACAAGGTCGGTAAGGTCGCATTGCAAGGAGACCTTCGGGAATGCGATCTGCAAATCTGGGCGATGTATGTAGAGCTGCATCAAAGCAACAATCGCCAAATACCAGTCAGGGTAATGAGGAGGATTACGCAGGAGCTTGCGTAGTGCTGCTTCAGTGTATTCGTCCACGATGCCGATTTGTGTTTCTAGGATATCCTGTACGATCTCAAATTCAGGCTTACCCTTGATTCCAATCCACTCGTGCAGGCTTTGGACCGTTGATGAGAGTTGCGGGATGGTTGCGACTTTCATTGCCACGAGCATCGAATCCTTCCATGAGGCGCTTGAGTCGTCATAGTTCCCTGCTTCCCATTCAGTCGACGTTTCAAGCACCTCCATCTTCGCCCATTTTGCAATGGCCCTTAAGCCATCAGGATAGTAGCGCCAACAGTCTGTTGGGTGGCGATGTTGTGGACCGCTAGAAGGGGCTATGATGCAAGCCAGACCGCCGACTTTCATGATTCGAGCAATTTGAAGGATGGTTATCCAGAAGTATTCAATATGCTCGAAGGTCTGACCTGAGATCACAACATCGAAGGAATTGGATTCTATGTTTCTCCAGTCGTAAGGATCTACGAGTATTACGTGAACATTCTTGCCCTCCACCATATCTGCGCCTCGGTAAGTCCAGTTTGGGTTGTCGAACAAATCGGCGTATGTTCCGTTCACATCAGCGCTACCCACATCCAGAATTCTTAGGTGCTTCTGCGGGCCCAGGTAGGTGTCCCTGAATCTCTTCATCTTCTCGTATGAGCTTTGGTGCATCCCTGCGTCCCTCAGTCCTCTCGCGCTTAGCAATGGCGAGCTTTGAATGGTTCGGAACGCACATTTTCGATGCTCCAGCCCTTTGTCCCACCTAATCCACCGCCTGAAGATATTGGTCAGAGAGACGAAAAACATCGCTATCTTCAAGCACTTGAATATAGAGAAAGAATAACGGTGGAACACGGACGCGTTCAGCCTAGACCTAAGATAAGGCATGTTTACCAAACGGTTTGCCGCGCCTCTAATTACCAAACGACAATGACGCGTTACCGCGGTCAGATCAGTGTTGTGCATTTGTAACTTTTCAACCTGAAGCTTACGGTTTTCATGCGAATTCGGTTGGCGGGGCTGTTGGAGGGGTCTAGGTTCTGGTTTGGGCACGTCTATCTCAAACTCGTTGTCAGTTACCTTTCAGGCGGGCGCGTTTCTGCTTGGAATCATAGCAACTAATGGTTCCGGAGGAATCGCCATTGCCGAAACGAGTTTTGTTCCCAGCGCGGATAATTCTGGGTTGCGCACGCTCAGCATTCTGTATCTGATACCGCTTCATCTACAAGCTTCCCAACGACTACCGATTCCGTAGTTAGTTGGGTGGAAGATGGGATTGGGCTCATGCCGATCTAGATGAACCCGGCTTCGTTCGTGGCAACAGCTGCATCTGAGCGGTTTGTTTACGAGCGGACATTCTCAGGTCGGGGCTAGCAGCCGCAATCTGAACAAGGAGTCACTACTGGTGTGGCACTCCGTATCCTATGCTCATCCAGCTGGTGTCGGGTGTTCGTGTCGCGTATATGGCTAGGGCGAGAGCCCAGAGTTCGTCGTCGTGGGTTCCGTCTGGGTGTGAGAATTGTATTTGGCCGGTCTTTGTTAGTTCGTAGTGTTCTAGGTTGATTTGGGTGATGAGGTCTTGGTCGAGGTAGAGGCCGAGGTGTTCGGTTTCCATCATGTTCTTCATGTAGCCTAGGATCTCTTGCTTTGATGGGACGGTGAGCATGATGCCTTCGATGGTGCTGCGGATGTGTACGTTCTGCATTTCTTCGGTGATGTATTCGCCGACGCCGGTTCGGTCGACGAGGACTTTCTCGACGCGTTGGAGTTTATCACAGATCACCTTAACGTATCCGATGACTGTGGCGTATGGTGTTTCGAGGGGGAAGCGAACGATGCCTACGAGTTCGGCAGCTTTCTTCTTGGTGTTCCAGCGTACGATTGCTATGACTGAGTAGTCGACTTTCTTGCCGAAGTCGACGCCGACGAAGTATCGGCCGGCTGGTGGGTTCACGTGTTTTGTCCAGTCGTCGGTGATTGGGGCGAGTTCGCTGTGGATGCATTGGGCGATTAGTTTCTGTGTGAAGTAGGCTAGCTCGTCTTCAACGAACTCGGCGAGGTATTCTCGGCGGAAGCGTTCGCTGGGGGTTCGTTGTTTCATCTCGTCGACGAAGGCTTGTGTGGTGAGGCCGGCTTGTACTACTTGGCCGATTTTTACATGGTGCTTTTTGAAAGTTGGTTCCTGGGTGAACTTGTAGAAGACTGAGTCCTTGCCCCAGGGTGTGGAGCTCGCAATCAAGGTACCATTCGTTGTCTGCAGCATTGGGAAGAGGACGCTGTAGAACACTAATTCGTCTTGATGGAAGAAGGCTGATTCGTCAGTTAAGACGCAGCTTGCGGTGTATCCTCGTAGGAGGTTGGGTGAGTTGGGTAAAGCGACTATTTGTGATCCTTCCCGGAACCAGATGACGGTGCGTAGCATTCTGGTAACGATCTTTCGGCGAAGCCGCTTATCCATAGCGAGGAGGAAGGCGTGGATGCGGTCCATGACGATCATGGATTGTCGGAGGCCTGGGGCTACGATTAGGCTGGTGGTGCGTGGGTGTGTGGCTGCGTAGTGAATCATGCGGGCGGAGAGTGTGGTGGTTTTGCCGCTTTGCCGCGGCCAGATTACGACGATGCGTTTGCTGGGATCCTGAAGAAGTTGAACCTGGTAGGGGGTTGGGTTAAAGCGGAGGATATCTTGAGCGAACTTGACGGCCTTATCCTTGTATGCCTCAGGGTTCCATTCCGTGATTGTTGAGGGTGAGGCTTGGTTTTCCTCTGCCTCACGTTTTCGTTTTTGTTTGGCTGCTTTTCGGAGTTTCCTTTTCCAACTCATTGTTATCCGCGTCCAGGTCTTCGAGAAGTTGGTCTACGAATGCGTCGTCTTGGTCGTGTAGGATTGCGCGTTCGACTCGTGCGAGGTCAGCGAGAACGGTTAGGGCTAGGAGGCGGGCTTTGGCGTTCTTGGCGGCGTGTTCGGTTTGGCTGTAGGCGGAGGCTTGCTGAATGGCTTGCCAGGTTAGTTCTTCAAGTTTCCGTCGTTTATGGTCGGCGGGTAAGGAGCTTGCGATTGAGATGCCGCGCAAGGTGAGCATGTATTCTTTCACTGTCCGCGTGAGGGGTCCTAGGAAATCTGCGCTCTTTCTGGGGTTGTAGTCTTGTCGCATGTGTTCTTTCACCACCTTGTCCCGCAACTACCAACCATGACTTGATTCCGTTTGGCCATGTGGTCTAGGTAATTGTAGTAAGTGTGTGGGAGCTTGACTGTGAAAGTTCGCAGGTTAGAAGGCATGGGGGGGTTCACCTCTCCTTAACCGCCGAAGGCAAAACGGATCAAGAGACGCTGTCCCCTTCACTAAGCAAAAAGAAGCAGAGGTGAATCAAACTATTCACGTGGGTGACGTTCCACGAAACAACACGGGGGAGCACTGGGAGAAACACTTGCCGTCCTATACAGCGCCTACAGCCTGCACCTCATATGATGGTAGAAGGAGGAACCTCTAGCGTCGAGCCTTTTTTTAGTTCTCCGCTGAAGCTTGGTGGCTCGGTTCGAGACCGAACCGGGGCCGCGACCGGCAAAGGATAATAATAAGGTTGTACGGTATACCATCCAGATGGTGGAGGGTCTTGGCGACTGTTAAGACAACGCTTGTCCTGGACGAGAAGATTTGGAGCGAGTTCAGGAGGTTCGTAGAAGCAGCTTACGGGACGACAAGAAAGATGAGCGCTGGCGTTGAGGAAGCTCTAGGCAGCTTCACTCCTGCCGTGGTCCTCGAAGCTTTTGCGTCAAGCGCTGGAATTGTCTTGGACTCGTATCCTTCGTCTCAAGAGATCGTAAGTCATAGGCCGAAGGTCAGGGTATCGACGGCGAGAATGATCAGACGGATGAGAGATGAGCGCAAACAACGTGTATCTTGACACAAGCGCCATCGTCAAGAGGTATGTCGAAGAGAAAGGATCCCAGCTCGTTGACGATGTCTACGGTCGAGCCGAGGTAGGTGCCCTTAGGATATCGTTCTCGATGTGGAACGTGGGCGAACTGATAGGTGCACTTGACCAACATCTCCGCAGAAAAGTCATCTCGGACGTGCAGTTTGGGACTAGCATTAGGAACTTTATCGCAGAAACGATAAAACTGTTCAGGCTTGGCTACCTCGACATACGATCTCCAACTGCCAAGATATTCGTTGATGCATGGTGTCTGATTCTTTCAAGCCACATCTACGAAGCTGACGCCATCCAGGTTGCAATGGCGAAGAACCTCGAGTGCGATTTCTTCCTTAGCGCAGATGCAGAGCTGATTGAAGTCGCGAAACTTGCCAATTTGCAAGCAGTCAACGTGGAGACAGAGCCGCAGAAAATCCTGGGTCGTCTTCTGATGGAGAAAAAAGCTGATGGGCGACACGAGCGCCTTTGAGGCGTTGAAGAAGCTTAGAGGATGCGTCGAGTTCAAGGACAAGAAGATGCTCTCGGAAACCCAAGTGCAAAGGACTGAGCGTGGGCATGATAGTACTGGATACCAACGTTTTGGTTGAGAACAGACGCTATGATCGCCGCCGTAACCATCAACAATCTTTCTAAGGCGAGTAACGAGTAATGCTGAGTTGGACGGGAAGGTAATGGCGATGCCCGAATTGGACTACCAGGTGCTCGCGGACCCGCGAATGGCAAAGTAGGCATTGCAGGCGATACTCCAAACAAAGCGGGACTTGGACGATCTCGTGGATACGTTGGAGTTATTATCTAATCCCAGGTTTACGAAGAATCTTGAGGAGGGATTGAAGGAGGCTCGTCGGGGCAAAGCGGTGAAGCTCACTACCGAAGAGCTCAGAAAGAGATTGGAATGAACTATGAATCTTAGTTTACGCCAACTTTCCTGAAACTTCTAAAGAAATTGGACAGACAAATCAAGGAACGCGTCCTGAGACGATTGAGGTGGTTCTGACGGACACTAGAAAAGGCTCCGAGCTTGTATTCGCGGAACATGTCTGTTTTAAGTGGAGGATAAGGGATTATCGAATGATTTACCGCCGGGATTTGAACTCGTCTTATGGGGGAGCTCTACTTCCCGGCTTCGATGGTTGCAGTCTGTTGGCAACTCACCTTTCCACTTGGTTCGCCGGTAACCGAGCGTTCGGGTTCAAGATTTCAGTCGTCTGGTCGGTCAACGTCATCCATCGTCTGATTGTTACGTCGCAGTATGCGGGATCCGCCTCTACACAAACTTGGCAAAGGTCGTGATCGTGCTTTCTGAAGGTGAATCGTGGGCAGGTTTCTTATGTTGGTCGAGCCTAACCATTCTGAGCGCACAGGGCGCGGAATAGGGTGATATTATGAAAGGTATTCTGCTTGCCGGTGGGTTGGGGACTCGGTTTTATCCGCTTACGAGAGTTTTCAGTAAACACCTCCTACCTGTTTATGATAAGCCTATGGTATACTATCCCCTCAGCACGCTGATGATCTCGGGAATCAGGAAGATCCTTATCATCAGTACTCCCCGCGATATCCCCATGTACCGTACGCTGCTCGGGGACGGGTCGAACGTAGGGCTTGACCTATCCTATGCTCAGCAGCCGAATCCCGGTGGGATCGCGGAGGCATTCATCGTAGGCCGCGATTTCGTGGGAAAAGACTCGGTTACGTTGGTGCTCGGTGACAACATATTCTATGGGCAGGGGCTGTCTGGGCTGCTTCAGAAAGTTGTGGCGGAAAATAGGGGAGCGACCGTGTTCGGCTATGAGGTTAAGGATCCGCAGAGATATGGGGTTGCTGAGTTTAACGATCATGGAGAGCTTGTCAGTATTCGTGAAAAGCCGCCAAATCCGAAATCTAATACTGCAATAACGGGTTTGTACGTCTACGACAACGACGTTGTTGAACTAACGCAAGGGCTTAGGCCGTCGGGTCGCGGAGAACTCGAAATCACCGACGTGAACAACGAGTATCTTAGGCGCGGTAGATTGCGGCTGGTGAAGTTCGGAAGGGGAGTTGCGTGGCTTGACACGGGGACTCCTGACGCTTTGCTGGAGACGTCGGAGTATTTCGCTGCAATTGAGCATAGGCAGGGGTTGAAGGTAGCGTGCATTGAAGAGGTAGCGTACAGGATGGGTTACATTAACGCTTCCCAAGTGGCCCGTCTCGCGGAAAACTATCAAGGTGAATACCGGAGCTACCTGAGAGCGATAGCATCAAACCCATCTGACGCTCCTGGGGTATGATGTCGATGGTTTTTGAGTTTCGTCCTCTGAGCAACCTCCCCGAGCTAATTCTTATCGAGCCTTCAACCCTCCGAGATGAACGAGGATGGTTCCGTGAGGAGTACAAGAGAAGCGACTTTGAAAAGCGGGGAATCGGCAGCGATTTCCCGCAAGATAACCAATCATACTCAATGGCGCGCGGAACCTTGAGGGGGTTACACTTTCAGAAGATGCCAATGACTCAGGGGAAACTCGTCACGTGTTTGTCGGGTGAAGTGTTCGATGTCGCCGCAGATATTCGAATAGGGTCCCCGACTTACTCGCATTGGGCTTCCGTATCACTGACCTCTGAGAATCATCGAATCTTGTGGATTCCGCCTGGGTTCGCGCACGGTTTCCAAACCATGGCGGAGAATACTACCGTCATGTACAAGGTGACGCGCGAATACAGCGCAGCTCATGAACGTAGTATTCGATGGAATGATCCGGAAATTGGAATCAGATGGCCGATTGACAATCCTATCCTTTCGAAAAAGGATGCCGACGCACCACTGCTGAAGGAGGTTGATAATAACCTCGAGTGGCGGAAGGAAACTGGCCAGGATTCAAACTAGCCCGCCTGCTAGGATGGACGGGTTTTATGGAATAATCGCAAGGCCTCGGGTAACTTTAATGGTTTCGCGTTAAGTGTTCTCGCAGCCTTTCCAACGTTCAATGAAGAGTCATGCGGCCGCCTAGCCTTCAGGTTCAGCATGCGGGAATCGACACGAATGATGTTGCTGGGATTGAGAGAGAATTCAGCAGCAATTTCCTTCGCAAACTCTAAGCGGCTTGTTCTCGTCGCACCCGCAACATGAAACACGCCGGTCAATCGGCGAATGGATAACTCTAGAAGCATTTGAGCTAGACTCGTGTTCAATGTTGGCGAGCAGTACATGTCGTATGCAGCCTTTACCTCCCGCTTCTCTTGGAGAGCCTTCAGCACGAAAAGCGCGTAGTTCGGTCTCCAAGATCTTCCCCAACCGTAAATCACGCTAGGCCGAGCGATACAATAATCGCCGCCAGTCTCACTGAGCAAGGTTTCGCCGAGCAATTTCGAGCGGCCGTACTGGCTGAGAGGGTTCGGTTTAGTGGTCTCATCGTAATTTCCTTCTTCCCCGTCGAATACGTAGTCCGTTGAAACGTAGGTCACGTGTGCGCCTAGGCTTCGAGCAGCTTTCGCAATCTCGCCAGTAGCGGCTCCGTTGACCCGCTCAGCCAACTCCGCCTCTTGCTCACACTGATCCACATCAGTCAACCCGCCAGTGTGAATAATTAGTTCAAGGTTTAGTGCTCGAACCCCCCCAACAACATCAGGCTTAGACAGGTCAAGAAGTGTAGGTCTGCCGTGCGGGGGTTGGTTGGAATGGAAACCCGCGAACACCTCGTGTCCTTCTCGTGCCCCCAACGCGCAAACTTCCGCACCCACCAGGCCACTCCCACCAGTTACGAGAATTCGCATAACCAAACCTTACCTCTCGCCGATGGAACGGACTATCCTTCGAGACTACTCCATTTCTCCTTCCAGGGCGTAGGGGAGAGGATGCGGTCGGATAGGAGCGGTCTCCACCATTCCTCGTTCCTAACATACCAGTCTATGGTTTCGTTTAGCGCGTCGTCGAAAGATTTTGTTGGCTTCCATCCGAGCTCGTCTCGGATCTTAGATGAATCGAGGCTGTATCGCACATCATGGGCCGGCCTATCTTCAACGAACTCCAGAAGAGCTTCCGGCTTGTTCAACCTTCCCAGTATCCGCTTGGCCAGCTCCACGTTGGCCACTTCGTTTCCAGTTGAGACATTGTAGATCGCTCCGGGGGCCCCGTTCTTAATTGCCAGTTCTACTGCGTAGCAAAAGTCGCGGACGTACGTCCAATCCCGAACCTGCATGCCGTCCCCGTAGATCGAGATTCTCCTTCCGATGATAGTGCTGATTATTGTTTTGGGAATGAATTTCTCTGGGAACTGGTATGGGCCGAAATTGTTTGTGCACCGTAGGATGGTGGTGTGTAATCCATAGGTCTTATGGAATGCCTCCACCGTCAAGTCAGCCGCTGCTTTAGATGCGGCGTATGGGCTTGAGGGACTTAGCCTGTCCTCTTCAGTGAAGCGTTTTAAATTCAAAGCCTGACCGTAGACTTCATCGGTAGATATCTGAACAAATCTGGCGCCTGTCTTCCGTACATGATCCAATAACGTTAATGTGCCAACCGCGTTACTTTCGAAGAAAGCGATTGGATTCGCGATGCTTCTATCTACGTGTGTTTCAGCGGCAAAGTTGACGACGACATCAACGCCCCTAACCAACTCATTGACGGTTCGGCGATCGGTAGTGCTTCCCTTAACAAAGTGGTATGTCAGCGAATCTTTGATGCTTCGTAAGTTGTTCGAGTTCGAGCCGTAGCTCATCGAGTCCAAGTTGACTATGTTAACGTTTTCCTTCTTGTTTTGGATAAATCGAATGAAATTGCTGCCTATGAAGCCCATCCCGCCGGTAACGAGTATTCTGGTCAACGGCAATCAAGCCGTTTCTGGGCACTGCGCGATATTAATCCAGGTTGTCGTTATGGTGACTATTGGGCGCGAGAAATTGTATGCCATTTGACATACGCCTCAACTGATCGGTATCCGCAAGGAGAATACCGGGTCGTCGCTCGAAAAGCGGCCTCTCTCCTCTTTTGAAGTTTTGGAACGAAATCGGTCTAATCCACTTACGTCATTCTCTTTTTCCGATGAAACGGATTTCCTCACGTCTTTATTGTTTGAACTCCTCGTACACTAGGTATCTCCTTGTCCAAGTACGACTCGAGCACATTTTCTATGTGTGGGCAAAAATGCTGTGGGCGGGATTCTGAAGTCTGCGGACGGCCTGAATGAACGGATCAAGAGTACTGTTACGAAACTGTTCGACTATCCGCTTTCCTTATGGGAACTAAGGCCAGACTGTTTTGATTTCTTTCAGTTCCTGGAAATGCGGATCATCCGTGACACATTTGGCTTGCAACGATTTGCAGGTGGCAGCTATCACGCCGTCAGCCATTGGGATCTTGTGATTGTGCCTTAGTTCTGCAGCGGCGACCGCAATCTCAGCGTTCACGTCCAATGTGCGAAATATGTCAAGGAGCACTTGCAAACGCATGCGTGCAGTCTCTCGACCCTCCTTCCTTAAGCTTAGAAGGTAGGTTTCGTGAATCGTGAGTGTTGACACATAACGGTCCTTGTTCTTCGAGACGAAACTCTTCGCTTTCTCGATGAACTCACTATTTGACGAATAGAAATATTCGGCGAGGAACCGCGTATCAAAGACTAGGTTAGTCATCCTCCTCTCTCATCCTGTCCAGAAGCTCCTTGACCTCTCTGACAGTGGCTCTGCCTGAGCCCGAGCCGCCCAAATCAAAAAAGGACAATTTCGGTTTGAAGAGTACACCTTCTCCAGTGTCGATGGCCTCCAACTTAGATCCTTCAACAATCCGATACTTCTTGCGCAACTCGATCGGAATCGTTGTCTGGCCCTTTCTAGTTACTACAACCTCTTCTGTCATACCCCATCACGGTAGTACTCAGCTCGGGTACTATATTTGGATTTTGAAAGACGGCGGGGCAGTGCAAGTTCTACGCTCTGCACCCCAAGTTGCTGTCGGCATCAGCTAGCAGCGGCGCCTCTGCATCTTTGAGGTTGTCGGAAAAGTCTGCTCAGAGTCAAGGGTATTGCAAGAGTGCTGAAATGTCACTCCATCCTCTGTTTGTCGTTAACCTTCTGTCGGCAGTACGAGATTATTTGTTCAGCATACTCGATTAGTCTCTGCGCCATCGTTTTAGTATAGGTTTTGCCTGGAAACGACGCAGGATGAGCGTTCGGGTACCTGCTTGGAATGTAGGCTTGGTCGAGTTCCAGCGCCTTGTCTCGTAGGTCTGTGGGTCTAACGTTGTCAGGGAGCGCGTCAATTAAGCCTGCGACTGAGATCGTCCATTACGATCTTGAATGCGTCTTCCCTCTCCAGGCCATCGTAAATCACGATTACGTCAATATCGCTCGCGGCAGTGTAGCGGTTCACTGCATAGGAACAGTATGAGTCTGGTTAGCGGTAGCCTCTTCTTCAGGTTGATTGATGCCTTCTTTAGACGGTTTACTAATTCGGATCTGCTCAGGGCCAGGTATGTGACCTTGACTCGAGACATTCTGTGCTCACACTAATTGAGATAATTACACTATGGAGTAACGCTTCTCTCGAAGTCGGGGCACGCTCATTGGCGTATGGGCATATGAGCTGTGGATTTCACTTATTAGGGGAGGGGGTTGTTATCCGAGGCTTTAGATCGTCACGGCGGAACTGTTAGCTATGACTCATTCACGGGTCGCGGTTGCGAGGGGCGCAACCTCACTCTACGTAGCCAACGTCGTTGTTCTCGTTGCCAACACACTGTACTTCCTCATCTTGACGAATATCCTTCGTTCAACGTTAGACGTTGGCATTTTGACCGCTCTGAACTTGATGACTTGGTTTCTTGTTACGGTATCCGTCCTAGCGCAGCCTGTTACGATGCAGTCGCCTATTCCTGCGCCGCTTGCAGTTCTGAAGTTCATCCCGGAACTGATTGCCCGAAAAGCCCGGCGAAGTGCTGGAAGAATGTTCTATCTATCCGTGGGAATCGCTGCTGCAATCTCAATCGTGATTGGAGCGGTGCTTGTTGTGTCTCCGGGCCTAGTGGCTCCGTTGTTAGGCGGCACTGTCGTTCTTCCAATGTACATTCGACTGTCGGCTATTGACGTGATATTGCTCTCACTTGGCCAAGTTTGCTTTGCGTCGCTCGTCGCGGGGGGCGAGATGCGTAGCGCAACAATCTACATCATATCCTGGAGTGTGGTCCGCTATATGTTGGCCTCTCTATTCTTGTTCAATTACGCAATCACAGGCGTGCTCGTGGGTTGGGTTATCGGTGATGGCGTTCTGCTCGCAGTCGCATTTCGAAAGGCAATGGGGACATTCGGTGTCGGGGGAGGGACGGTGGAATTTTCGGTTACGGAGTTCGCGCGGTATACCTCGATCACTTTTGTGAGTGCGTTGATCGGCTACGCGATAAACCAAGCGGACAAGCTCTTTACACTGTCCCAGCAAGGTCTTCCTCAGCTAGCCATTTACAATGTCGCGATAGTTGCGGCTAGCTTCACTGGTCTCGCTCCCTACGCTTTAACAACAGTCCTGTTGCCGGCGCTCTCGTCCCTGCATGCTTCGAACGGAGTAGCTGAGATGAGGGAACTGGTGCAACATTACAGCAGGTACGTTTCAATCATAGTTATCCCAGTCGCTGTAGGCTTCGCATCAATCACCGGTGTAGCCCTGAGAATTTTCGGCCCCGCGTACGTAGCTGGCTTCATGCCTTCTGTAATAGTGTCGTTGGCGACGGGGCTTACGGCGGTGGGCGCAGTTTACGCAGCCGTGTTATTGGCCGTGGGTGAGCTCAAGTGGTATACGGGGGCGAACGTGATTGGGCTTGGCAGCCTGGCTGTAGTTGCCTTTGTGGCTACCCCGGTCCTTGGTTTAGCTGGGCCAGCTTTGGGTCGTGCGAGCCTAATGGTGCTCGCAGCCTTGGTCTATGCTTATGCGGCGTTGAGACGCGGTTTCTTCAAGTTAGACTTTAGAGCGTTTTTGAGTGCTGCTGGCAGTTCGTTTCTAATGGGGGCGGTCGTGTTCTTCGCACTTTCATTTTTCCACAGTTTCCTATTCAAGCTTGCAATGCTGCCTGTGGTTGTAGTGGTCGGCGTGGTAATTTATTTGGGTGCGTTGCGTGCGTTGAGGTTGCTTAGGAAGGATGATCTCGACTTCATTGGCGACATCGTGCCTGAAAGAGCGCACTTTCTAGTAGCAATCGTGGCTCGGATCGCAGGCGTGAAATAAGCGAATCGGTCTAATCTTATTGTGGGGGTAACGGAAGGCCTCTACACCCAACCTTTCCGCGTACCCGACGATTGAAATTCGGGCACGTGAAACATTCGACGAATGAGACCTTCTTCAGTTTCACTGGACAGTCAACAGCTTCCTTTTTCATTCGCGCAAGCATCTTGCCCTTGACAGCGCCTTTGATAGCCTCCAATGATTCCTTGGGGGTTGGTATGGCCTTGGGTGGAGCGAAGATATCGACTAGGTACTTGTCATCGGCTCCCAGTTGAACGACCGGTGCCTTACTTTCGTCCACGGGAGAGGGTGCGCTCATTGATACCTCAAGCTTCGGGAAGGGCTGCATCTGAATCCATAAATGCCTTTCTGATAACTCCGTGAGGAAGTAATCGGACATGCATCTCGGAATATCGATGTTCCGCTGATTCTACATGATTTAACGGAATAGGTCGAGTCTTCTGCCTAGGAGGAGTTTCTTTGATAGGTTTCTATCTGAACTCCGTTTCATCCTTTCGAGTCCTCTTATTATAGCCACGGGGGTTCGTTCTCTTCCTTGCCCCATGACGAGTTCAGCGGCCGCGGCAGCCTCGTCTGCTATGGCAACGTACTTGTACCTTAAACTGTAGCCGAACATGTCATCAAGGCCTCGGTAGTCGACGATTGGCTCGATGCCTGCCACTCCTATCGCGAACTCGACTTGTCCTACGCGGAGGGGGCGGCTGTAAGTGTCAGCGATTATTACCGCGAGTTGTTTTCCGGAGAGTCGTTCGAGTCGGGTGAGGATTTCATCTGCCGCAACGTCCGAGTTTGGGGGCAGGCGGCTGTAGATGAAACGGCCTTCGATGTTGGATTTGTCTACGCCTGCGTTCAGGCAGACTAAGCCGTCTTTCCTACGAACTACAAAGGCCTGTGTGTCAGCGCGTAGAACCGCTGTTGAGTCCCGAAGTATTAGCTCAATGAGCCGGGGGTCTTTCTTGGTCTGCTTTGCCAAGGTCTTAGCTTTCTGCCGGGGTTTGATTCCTGACGTGTCGACTAAGAGTCCGTTTGCCTTGGAGACGATTTTCTGGGAGATTACGACCAAGTCGCCGTCCGCAAGGGTAATGTCTTCCTCCTTCGCCTTCTCGAAGATTAGTTGGGCGACGTTGTCCCCTGGCCTGATCGATCCAAGCTTTTCCAATCCGAATATGGTCAGCGTCCGCACGAATGATCCTTCCTCAACTGACTGAGTGATTCTCGGCGCGCCTCTACCGACTTACGCTTAAATAAGATGCGACGTGGCGAAGAGCTGTGATTTTGCGTCAGGAGCAGAAAACTCTCCTGTTTCCCAGATCCGCCCGAGACTATGGGGGGTCTTTACCGGGTTGGGGGTGAAACCGGGTGGAAGCAAAATTGCCGTTGGTTTTGTCTAGGCCTGCGTTGAGGCAGACGAAGCCATCTTGAAGCTCCGTTAGACTTGGTTCAAGGATTTATAGGGTATGCGTCAATTCGGCTGGTTATTCTTCTTGAAAATATCGGTTGGAAATTGAACCCGTTGCTTAAATCGATGACCCGAGTTTGCCGGCAACCGCGAAAAGCGAGTTCGGTTAAGTGGCATGTTAAGCTTCATTGATGAAAGGAGCGTTGCATTGTGGTAGAGTTTGGAACTTTTGAAAGCATGGCTCCGTGGGCGATCATTGGCGTAGCGATCCTCAGCCTCCTCTACGCTTTGTGGCTTAGGGGCACGGTGCTCAAGAAGGATAAGGGCACAGCGAAGATGCAGGACGTTTGGAATGCTATTCGCGTTGGTGCAGACGCCTATCTTGGTCGACAGCTGCGATCAATCCTTCCATTCATAGGTATACTCGCGGTTCTGCTCTTCTTCAGTGTTTACGTCGTCAAGCCGAGTGCTGAGGCGGTGGAGGTATTCGGTAAGGGTGCCCTGCTCACAGTCGCAGTGGGACGTATGGCCGCGTTCGTTTTGGGCGCGTCTTTCAGTCTGATCGTTGGCCAGTTTGGAATGCGGATGGCTGTGCAAGCTAATGTGCGAGTTGCGTCAGCGTCCCGGAGGAGCTTCAATGAGGCATTGTCGATTGCGTACTATGCTGGGACGATCACTGGAATGTTGACTGACGGGTTGGGTTTACTCGGCGGCACATCGATCTTCATTATATTTGGAATCGCTTCACCTGACGCCCTGCTTGGTTTCGGGTTTGGAGGTACCCTGCTCGCCCTCTTCATGAGAGTTGGTGGGGGTATCTATACGAAAGCCGCTGATGTGGGCGCGGACCTCGTAGGTAAAGTGGAAAAGGACATTCCTGAAGATGATCCGCGCAATGCAGCCGTAGTCGCAGACTTGGTGGGGGATAATGTTGGCGACTGCGCTGGTATGGCTGCGGATATTTTCGAATCTTACGAGGTAACAATCGTCTCAGCGCTTATCCTTGGTTTGGCGCTATTTTTCGCTACTCACAGTCTGGAGTGGCTTCTGTTTCCACTGATCATTCGCGGCATTGGCGTCATCTCATCTATACTCGGGACGTTTATGGTGCCGATTTGGTCGAAGTTTCCCATTAAAGCGATCCGAGCGCGGAATGCAGAGGATGCGATGTTCCGCTCCTATGAGGCGTCTAGTATTAACACGATCTTCTGGGCTTTTGTAGTAGCGTTTCTCTACGTACATGACTGGCGATTGGGCGCGCTGATCGCGATTGGAGTCGGTCTCGCTATAAGCTTCAATCCATTAACATCCTACTTCACGGCAGTAGACAAGCCACCGGTACAGGATATTGTGAAGTCTACACGAGCGGGACCCGCCACCACAATCCTATCGGGTCTGGCGACGGGCTACGAGTCTTCAGTCTGGGCGCTCTTCTTGATCGTGATCGCCTTCGTGTTGGCATTGGTGCTTTACCCGCCTTCAACGGGCGTCTATACACTCTACGCCATAGCACTGATTGGCATTGGAATGCTGAGCCAGACAGGAAACAATCTCGCCATGGACTCCTACGGCCCGATCAGTGATAACGCAAATGGAATCGGGGAGATGGCATGGCATGGCCTCGACGATCAGGAGACTCGCAATGGTCGTCAAATAATGGCTGACTTGGATGCTGTTGGAAATACTACAAAGGCAATTACGAAGGGTGTGGCGATCGCTTCAGCAGTGATCGCCGCCGTCTCACTATTCGCGTCATACATCACGGCTACCGGGTTGAAGGCGATAAGCGTCTCCGATATCAACGTCTTCATCGGCTTACTGCTCGGTGGAGCATTGCCATGGTTGTTCAGCTCCTTATCCATACGCGCCGTGTCACGTGCCGCCAAATTGATCGTAGAAGAAGTTCGAAGGCAGTTCCGAGTTCCAGGAGTAATGGAAGGAACGGTTGAGCCTGACTATAGAACTGTGGTCGGCATATCGACCGCCGCCGCGCAGAAGGAATTAGTCCCTCTAGCGCTCATAGCCCTCACCGCTCCCATCATCGTGGGCCTGCTACTTCACGTGGAGGCGTTAGGAGGATTCTTGGCCGGGATAATTGTTTCAGGTCAGCTTCTCGCCGTATTCATGGCCAACGCGGGGGGAGCATGGGATAACGCCAAGAAATCCATTGAAGACGAACCCCGAAACCTTGCTGAGAATACGGGTAAAGGTAGCGAACGCCACAAGGCTAGTGTGGTAGGCGACACGGTCGGGGACCCGTTGAAGGACACAGCTGGACCGGCACTGAATCCAATGGTCAAAGTCGTCAACCTTGTCTCCCTTCTGATCGCGCCAATCCTTGTAGCACTCGGAACCGGTTGGATTCCAGTGCTCGCCGCAGCTCTCCTAATCGCGATTGCAGCGTGGGCACTACGACGAAGCAAACAAGAAACCGTTTCAGAAGAAAAAACCAGAACAGAGAGACCGGACTTCACTGCGACCAAGTAAGTAACCTCTTTCATTTCGTGAACGTGATCGCGTGTACGCCCTGATAGGTGCGATGCTAATCTTCTTCTTCAGTTCACTTACAATCAAGGCAGTCGGTAGCACAGCGGCCGTGATGATTCGAGAAATTCGGAGGCAATTCAAAGAAATACCGGGCATCACGGAAGGTGCAGGGAAACCAGACTATTCACGTTGCATAGATATCAGCACTAAAGCCGCGCTGAGGAACATGGTCTATCCGAGTTTGCTGGTCGTGATTGGCCTCATGATAGTGGGGGTTGTTCCCGGGCCTGAGACGGCAGGTGGTTTGCTAATGGTGGAAACAATGGTTGGCGTGCTGATGGCGCTCTTCATGAACAACGTAGGCGCAACGATGGATAATGCGAAGAAATACATTAAGCCGGTAACCTTGGCGGCAAAGGCTCCCCGGTCCATGCGACCACTGTAATCGGTGACACGCTGGGCGATCCACTCAAAGATACTGTAGGGCCTCGCTGCACGTGGTCGTTAAACTATTGAATACGATAACTCTAGCGTGTGCACCACTCTTCATCTACGCGTTAATTCGTTAATGCCCGAAATAGGCTGTAGGACGTCTGTCAAGAAACCTCTCCTTTCGTAGCTCTCTAGCCAACTCAACGTTAACGTTGGCAAGAATCAACTGCTCTCCCGATTTTGCTGAAGCCACAACCTTCGGCAAGACTACATTAGTGTCTCTTTGCCGATCTAAATCAACTATCAAGCTACCTCCAACATATCTTGGCGGACGGAAAACGTTCGGCGCTATGATGGGGATGCGATTCTCCAACGACCTCGTTCTCAGGTACAAGATCCATGGGCCCAACGCCGCAGCCCCAATTCTTGAAGGAACGAAAAGGAGATCGGCTCCCTTCAAAGTGAGAGTCCTGGCAGCTTCTGGAAACATTGCGTCGTAGGAGATTAGTATGCCAATTTTACCAAGCGTCGTCTGAAAGACATTGTAATGCTCACCGGGTTTGGCGACCTTCTTTTCGCTCTGATAGAGGTGAACTTTGTCTTGTTGACCTATACGATGTCCGTCTGGGCCAATTAGGACGCTTCGAACACGGAGCTCTGTAGACTTGGGCGCCGCGTCGGGCATGTAGTTGGCTCCGGTAATCACGAAGGTTCTCGCTTCACGGGCTGCGTCGCAGAGTTGCTCGAGGGCTCGTTGCCCGTGTTCTCGGTATTCTAGCAGCCATTGTTCGGGAAAGCAGACGATTCTTGCTCCCTGCTCACCAGCCGTTTTGACAAGTTTCTTAGCATTTTCAACAGCCATACCGTAGTCTCGTTGACCGAGCGCCAGTTGTGCGGCCGATACACAAAGCTCCACTCCCACCCCACCCACCTACTCACAACTGCAGGATTGTTACTATTCAATCGTAAGGGTCAATGGCCGTTTTCGCGGCCCAGTTACTGCAAATTGCCATTGAATTCTTCACGTTCCCAGCTAGAGTTGCACTCTCTTTTGAATCTCAATGAGGAACGCTAATAATCACGCGATGGGATAGCGACGTCGAGTAGAAATGCTGGAGGAAGCGGTAAGGCCTTCGAGGAGGGCTGAGGGCGTAGAGTACGCTATTCGCGATGTCATGTCCAAGGCTGAGGAAGTGAGGCGTAGAGGAAAGAGGATTATTCCCCTAAACATCGGGGATCCGGTCAAATATGGGTTCGACACACCCTCACACATTAAAGATGCAACGAAGAAAGCGATCGATACTGGCGCAAATTATTACTCGGCTTCTGAGGGCTTAAAGAAGCTTAGAGAGGCAGTGGCGGAGAAGGAGCACATAGTCAATCGCGCCCAAATTGAAGCAGGCAACGTCGTCATCACCCAAGGGATCTCTGAAGCAATCATGTTCTTAATGGGCGCCTTGGTAAACGCGGGTGACGAGGTGCTAATGCCCGGCCCATGCTACTCACCATACATCACCTACGCGAAATTCTTCGAAGGCAAACCAATCACCTACAGAATGGTTGAAGAGAACGACTGGGCACCCGACCTTTCTGATCTTGAATCAAAGGTCACCAAGCGCACACGTCTCATTGTCGTCATCAACCCCAACAACCCGACAGGCTCACTCTACTCAGAAAAAGACCTGTCAAGGATTCTGGAAATAGCAGCGGCACACAACATTCCAGTCGCCGCGGACGAGATATACGACAGAATAGTTTTCGACAGCAAATTCACCTCCCTGGCCTCGATCGCTAAAGAGGTGCCAATCTTCTGCCTGAACGGGTTCTCTAAGGCTTACCTAATGACCGGGTGGCGGTTAGGTTACATCTACACCCAGGATCCAAACGGCAGACTGAAGCATGTCTGGGATGCGATTGAGAAGATGTCACGGGTCCGTCTTTGCGCCAGCACCCCCGCGCAATTTGGCGGGTTAGCGGCCTTGACGGGTCCTCAGGGACACATCGTGCAAATGGTCTCAACCCTACAACGGCGGCGTGACTTCGCGTGGAAACGATTGACCGAGATACCAGGGTTGACGGCAACGAAACCGCGCGGCGCCTTCTACCTCTTCCCCAAGGTTCAACTGCAAGGGACAGAATGGAAGGACGACAACGAGTTCGTGACTAAACTATTGGAGGAAACGGGTGTACTTGTGGTTCACGGTTCTGGCTTCGACCCGGTATATGGTAGCGGCCATTTCAGGTCCGTCTTTCTCCCCGAAGAATCAATGATGTCCGAGGCGTTCGATGCAATTGAAGGCTTCATGAAACGTCACTCGTGATTTATCTGCAAAGGTTTAATTCAAGCTGGAAGAGGTGGTTTTGTGGTTCATGTCGATGTCTGATGAAACGAGCGAGCAGCCAGCAGGCATAATGTACGTGTGCATAAGCTGCGGCCAGCACCTAACCGCTGATCAATTAGCTATGACGCCAGAAATCAAATGCCCGTTCTGCGGCTACCGAGTTCTAAGGAAGGCACGGCCTCCGATCGTAAAACGAGTTAAAGCGCGTTAGACTGCTAGATCCTTGATTTGCCGCATGCAGGACAGAAAACGTCCGCTTCGGTAAGCAGGTTTCCACACCATCTACACTTACCATATACCAGCTTTTCCCTGGAAGCTGGCAACCGTTCATCAACGTGTTCTCTCTCATACCTTCTACCCAAGAGCACCGCGACTTCCAGCAGGATAACCATCGGAACGAAGAGGGCTATGTCGGCGAGCGGTCCACCGTCAGGTGTGACTATCGCGCAGATAATGTATAACGCTGCGTAGATGTATCGTCTCCTTGTAGTTACATAGCTCGTTTTGATTATGCCAAACCTGACGAATAGAACAAAGAAGGCTGGCATTGTGAAACTGAAACCTGAGACGAGAGTTGTGATGAAGACGAGGTTGTAGAAGTCCATGGCGGTGATGATTGGAAGGGCACTGGTGAGTACGAAGAATGGAATCATGCCCCAGAGTATGAATGGCGCGAGCACCTTGTAGCCGAACACGACGCCGATTGCGAACAGAACCGTGAACGCTGCCAGAAACGGGGAAATTGCCTTTCGCTCGTGAGGATACAGGGCAGGTGCAACATACCTGTAGATTTCATATGCGATCACTGGTGAGCTGACAGAGATTCCGAGTATTAACGAGGCGATCAAATAGATCTCTAAAGGTCCTGTGAACTCGCCGGCGATCAATTGAATTCGCGTTGGAAGAACATCCTTGACTACCTGTTTAAGCACTAACGCGATGATGGGATCGTAGAACGCTATAGGGTTCCGAAGAAACGACGCGTTTGCAGGGAAGACCATGAAGAACGTGGTCGAAATTATGACCGCGTAGAAGACAACTCTTAACCGGACGCTCAGTTCAGAGATGTGTTCCCAGATCGTTCCTACTTTCTCGCTGTGCCGTTTCTCGGACAATGTTCACGCCACAGGTAGAATGGGCTTACATGTAAGCTTGGTCACAAACCAGAACTCGCACAGCATTGCCGTATGATAAAGAAAGCCTTTCTGATTGACGCCTTATTCATGATAATTACCGTTTAAGGCGGTTACGTCTCTTACTGCGGGGGAGCCGAGCGGCGTACTAATCCGGCTAATCGGCTTCATTTAGGTGAGGTCTTGTCAGCTATCTCTCTTGCGATCTCTTCTTTTGTCTTGCCCTCGGTGCTTAGACCTAGATTCTTCGCTGCAACAATC
>Ga0181527_1000353_pt1 | contig 53742 bp, 55 predicted proteins | sample PEATcosm2014_Bin_30_FD_119762 | JGI IMG/M metagenome (GOLD analysis project Ga0181527, IMG submission 119762) | Peatland microbial communities from MTU Mesocosm Facility, Houghton, MI, USA - PEATcosm2014_Bin06_60_metaG | ecosystem: Environmental > Terrestrial > Soil > Wetlands > Peat | place...
GCGCGAGATGGGATGCTAACGGTCATCATTCGCCGTGACCATCCTACGATTTCCTGAATTTGTATGTCTCACCTTCATGGATGAAATTCCCATGTTCTTCTCTAGCGATTCTCTCTCTTGCCGGTGAATAGTAGTACTACGCTGGCGAATTATCATAGTGAGTGTGAACACATTCAACAAGAGATTCTGCGCCAAGGTTGTCCCAGATGTAGCATTTGTTCCTGTGAAACTAACAAGCGCACTAGGAGCGTACAAGAAATACGCTTTTCATCAACCGGATTTTCACACCTAATTCTATCAACCGCATACTTCACGTTACCCTGAAGTGTGGGCTGATGAGGATATTCAGACGGCGCTGCACAGGTCGTCCTTGGCCTTGGGTGAGCTCAGTCGAGAACCGCCTAGAGAACCGCGTAGAGTAGCGCCGAGTCAACATCAACATCGTAGAGCCTAGTCCATATTCTTTCTCGTCTATTTATTTTTCTGTCGTGGATGTTTTGGCCCGTTTTCTTGTTGGTGCGTTCGTTCTAGCGTTGATTTTCAGTGTTGTGGGTGCTCTATTGTTCACGTTCGACGTAACCTTTCTTCCGGGCTGGATTGCAGCGCAAACAGGGATTCTTGCGATCTTAGTTGCGCCTCTGAGCTACCTTGTTACTTTGATCTATTCTTGGGGATGGATGGTTTTCTTTGCTTTCTGGATCATTGGTTTCATTCTGTGGTTCATCGGATTTCTCGTGTTGATTGGGTTTCTGTGGATGCTTGGTGTAAAAGTTCAATAGTGGTCGCACGGCGGCCTTCAAAGCGTTCAGCGGGTTATTGTTAAGGCCACATTTTTGAGTTGAAGGCTCTTGGGTAGCATTGCGAAGTGGGGTACGTCCACGGTTGTAAGTGGGATGCTTCAACTCGTAACTTACTTTGCTGGTTACTTGGCGACTGGGGTGGCGACGCTTCCGCAGCCGGCGATTAGTGTTGGCACAACTTGGACTTCAATCGTCTTAGGTATGATTAGTCGCGTGAGTCCGGGGCTTGCTAGTTGGTCTATGATGCCTACGATCGTTAACTTAGTTCTAGGGTGGGTGATTCTTGGATTAGCTTTACTTGGGTTGTGGGCGTTTCTTGGGAAGTTTCTTATGGCGTTGGCGGTGGTCGGTGTGGTTGTGTTGTTGTTTCTTCTTCTGTTCGGATTGAGACTTCCGGTGACCATTGCGCTGCCAACAAACAGCACTTCAGCAGGGATTTTTGAGGTTTTCTTATCTTGACTAAGCTCTCTAGGAGAGAGAAGCATCTTCTCGTTGGGCTTGCAGTTGCGCTTGTGTTGATTGTTAGCGTGTTTGCTTTTCTTCTCGTAGTTGGGCTGCCATCAACTCATAGATTGGTTTTACTTGTCAACCCATCTTTGCAGTTGGCTGGGGCAACTGCGTCTGTTCCGTTTAGCGTTGCGGCAGGTCAGGGGACGGTTTGTGGTGATGATATTAGCGGTAATGGTTCTCCGCAGGTTTGTACTACTTCGTCAAGGACTCTTCCAGTTAATGTTGGTGACATTGTTGAGTTCACTGCAACTCCAACTGCTGGATATGAATTCGAGTACTGGAGTAACGGTCAGTGTTCTGGTTGTGATGCTAGTCCGTTGTATGCGGATATTGGGACTTTGCCTAGTTCACCGAGCGTCTGTCCGACTGGCCTTAATAGTTCCAGTTGCCTAACGAGCATGACTGTCACGTTCACGTGTACGACATCATGTAACACTCAAAGCTCAACAGCAGCCGCGTCCGTGTCCTCAACAACTGCTTCAACAACGTCTACTCCAACGCCTGAATTCCCTAGCGAGCTCGCTGTACTGCTAACTGCTTTTCTTCTAACTGGACTTTTGCTCCACAGAAAGAAGGATAATGAGCTTGACAAAGCACCGACTTAGGAAGTGGGTTATAAGCGGAATCGTAATTGCCGTCGCTGTTTTCGCTGTTCTAGCTACGATTGCTCACTTCAGTTCAGGACCGGGCCCGACACCTGTCTACATGAACTTAGCCTGTGCTCCTCAGATTTCATGCGTGAACACAACTACAACCGGCAGCTCCTCGTCTTATACTCCAGCTGAGATTGCTCAGACTTGGCAGGAATGGTATGACGCGGATACTTTGAATCAGATTGTAAGTGGAAGCCCTTCACAGGTAAGTATTCAGCTTTTGCCTCATTTTCAAGCAGCTTCCTCTTCAGCGCCAACAACCGGTTTCATTCTGCGGATTCCTGTACAGCTTACAGCAACTCTTCCTCAAGGCGCGTTGATGAATGAAGGGAGTGCTGGGATTGCTGCTTGTTCCGCGTTAGGTGTGGTTGTTTCTGCGCTTGGGTGTGCTTTCGATGTTGTTCAATACTCTGTTACGTTAACTATCAGCGTGAATGGGCAGGTGGTTCAGACAGTTAACCCTAGCACGATTGGATCCCCAACCTTCGTTTCATTCATTAATCCGTCAGGGTCAGAGCAGGATGTGAATCTTTTCGTTTGGTTGAACGGTAACACGGCGCCGTCGGGGCAGGCAACGCAAGCTCAAAGCTTCATGGGCAGTCTCTGTTCAGGTCTCTGTTCCATCTTCAATTCGGGGTTGCTTTCAAATTATGTGGATCTCAGATCGGCTGTGAGCCAATATGAAACAAGCAGCTTCACCGTGTCGATTAACGTTCAGGAGAATTGGAGAGCCTATATGCTCTACATGTCGGATGTTCTGAATCCGGCTACGTTAAGCGCAGGATCACTAGCCTCTTACGCCTACGCCTTAGCTGCTTACCTTTCAGCTTCGGTAAACACGGTGAATGTTGATAATTCAGCTACGGGGCCAGCGTGGTTCTCGTACACGGCAAGCTGCGGACTCAGCTGCCTCTCAGGAACGTTCGCAACCAACACTGCACCGACTCGAGAAGTGTCGGTGACAACCGAATCTAACGGCAATGAGCAGGTGAACGTTGTTGTTAGCCCGACCACTTGGACTACTTGCAATACTGAGGGCTGCGCTGAATTCAACGAGCAGGGTTATTCTACAGTAATACAGAACGTGACGAATCCAGCATCAAATCTTCTCGCTTCACTTCAATGTTCGCTAATTACGAATGCTTGGGAATACTGGTTCATTTGCGAATCCACATGGGGTTACGCTAACTGGGAGCTTATCACGGCAGCAGTCATAGTGCTGATTGTGGTCGCGTTGATTTGCTCCAAGATTCCTCGGAGGAAAAAGCGAGGGCCCAGAGGGCCATACAACAAGACGAAGTATCGACTTTCAGGAACTCTAACTCCGCCTCAAGATTGAGAACATGACGAACATTTTCTTATTGGAGTAGTTGTCTTGTCTGACGAGTTTCCCGGGGTATCGAGACGGAATACAAACCGCCCAGCGCACTACAATACGCATAAGGAAAAGGAAGTTCGGGGCGGTCTCAGTCTTTTGTGGATTATCGCGGTTGGTGCAGTGATTGGTTTAGTTTCCACTCTTACTGCTGCGGGTTGGTTTGCTGCATTATCCGTTGACTTCTTCTGCATGGCCATATTCATTCTGGTTTGCTACGTGGTTTGCAGTGCGATGCATTACGGGATTGGTCAGCTTGGCAGTTTAGGTCTTGCACTTGCTGGCGGAATTGTTTTCACCGTCATTGGCCCGTACGCGTATCCGTGGTTTGCTTCAGTTCTCTGCATAACTTCCTGCACCTATCTGGGTACAACTACGTCGCCTTTGACGATGTTGGGGCTTCAGAATATTGGTGGGGTGGGTTCGACGATGAGTTTAAGTCCGCTGTTTCTTCTCTGGATGGTTTTCGTTGTTTTCTTCTTCATTTTGTTAGCTTTGAATCCGGATGATCGTACAACTCCGGTTTCAGCTGAGGCGTTAGCGATCGGGATCTGGGTGTTAAGCATCCTTACAATTCTCGCGAACGCGTTCGGGTTCAAGGGCACAGAATGGTTGCTGCCTCCGTTAACTCCTTTCACGGGGTTCGGTTGGGCGTGGCTTCTCAGCTTCCTCTACATCGCGATCGGAGTTGGGTTCTGGTATGAGCAACGAATCGCAGCCCTCACCTACGCGGTACTGGAAGCGTTAGGGATGATGATTAGCGTCTATTTCGGGAACTGGCCCGGCCTAATCATGAACATCATCCTCATCCTATTTGCCGGCCTACTCTACTTCACCTTCAAAGGACATAAAGAACAAGTCGTGGATACGGGCTTCAAGCTCTAACCACAACGCAAGGGTGGGAGCTTCCAAGCCTGGCTCCCACCCACAAACACGAATTCATTGAAAGTTCGACGAAATGCTGATGAATTTTCACGCGAATTTCATCGCCTAATTGTTGATTCTAATATTGGCTAACTTTAGTCTAATCCTTTTTTTGCTGTGCGGTATCGTTGCGGTACATGCGTGTTCTGATTAGCGTACGCGCAATTTGGCTTAAGCAAAATTCGGCGCGGTTGAATATGCGCCTGATACACCTGTATCGATCTAGACTTGAACACGATCAAGCGGAGATCAGCACGCAAACCGGACGTTTTGCCGTGCGGTATCGTTGCGGTACACTTATATTCCGTCCTATGCTTCTCTGGGTACAGGTGAACGTTGTGTACGTGCAATTCCGAAACGTAGAGACAGCGCAAGAACTCGCGCCTATTTTGCGCTCTGCATGGAGCGAGCCGAGTTTGACCGCTGAAGAAATCCTAACAATGCCCGAAACGGAGCTTAGAGAACATTTCTCTGAGAGCTTCGAGCGCGTCCAGTCTTTTCTATCGAAACTTGAGAGATTGAGACAGAGAGCGGAGATCAAACGCAAGCAAGCACTCGCAAAACTTGAGCGCGATAAAGAACGACAAGAGCGAGAATACGCGAAGTTCTACCATAACCCGATTTCTCCAAGTCTCGACAATCGCCTAAACTGGGTAATGGACGCGGTTGAACTTCAACAAGTGAAAGCGTCCGCAACAAAGAAACGCGCGGAGCTATTCAATCAAGCCCGCGAAATAGTGAATACGCTTTTGATAAAGCAAAGAGCGGAGCGCGGAGCATTTCTAAAACTCGCACGGCAAAGACGCGAGCAAAGACGCATTGAGCGCGTGAAAGCTCCGTCCGTTGCGTGAAAAGTTTGTCGAGCTTAGACGCAAAGATTGAGCAAGCAAAAGCGCAACTTATCGGGCTTGAGCTTGAGAAACTCGGCTTAGACGCTGAGACAGCAAACCGCGTTAATCAAACCATAACCGCGCTCCGTCAAGAATCCGACAAAATGACGCAATCATTCAAAGAGGCCTTTCAACCGCTCTTGGACAAAAAACCGGAGCAACTAACCGAGACAGATACAAAAGTTCTAAGCGTTATTGCCGCGAGTGCTGAGGCTACGCTTGCAGAAACGGCGCGGGGATTCGCTTTAGGGTCCGAGCATACGGCCGCGCATATTCTACTAAGTGCAGCTTGTACGGTTGACAGAGGTTTACGGTTAATGCCGCTCGAAGATCAAGAAAACGAAGATCAGCGCGTCCCGCAAGTCTCACCAGAGAATAAAAACCTCAAACGCATTATCGGATAAGAGCATAGATCAAGATTGAGTCAAGATCAAACGCAAACTATTGCATTGAAAGGATTTCTCATAAAAGCCGTCCACTTACCAAGCGAACATTTAGTCATACGCCATTTCAACGATACCGAGCCGATAATTGACGAAATTGGAAAAGTTCTCTCTGAGCTTCCACCGGAATTAACTAAGCGTTTCACGCAAGTACGGACGCGCGTGTATCAAACGCTAATCCCGCACTATGCAATATGTTTGCAGAAACTGGGGATTAAGTCTCTGTGGCTTGTACCGCTTGACAAAGTTTTACCGTTGCAACAAGAGTTTCAGGAAAAGTACGTTAAGCAACTTGAGGAATTAGACAGAGACATACGGCGATACCTCTTAGGGAATGACGCGAGAAAAGCAAAGCTCCGCGAATACTTGACAAGCAAAGGACAGAGTACAGAGATCAGTATTCCGAAACTTGCGGAACGTGCAAGCCTAGACTTAACACCTTTCAATATTGATTTTGCATACTACCGCGATTTCTTGAACGCTCGCGAACGCGCCGGAATAGAAACGCTTAACGAAAAACAAAAAGCCGCACTCCAAAAAATGGAGCACGATATAGCACAAGAGAGACAGCGCATAACTGAGAGCGTTATTCTCGAATTACAGAAACGCACAAGCTCTATTATAGAAGAAATTACACCGGAGCTTGCGCGATCGAATCCGGTTCATGTCGCAAACGCCATAACAGAAATCCGTTCAACCGCTGAGAGCTTAGGAATAGAACGGTCAATCGTCGAGACATTAGACACCGCTCAAGCTCTAGTAGAAGCATATTCCGCGCCTGAGAGTGAACGGAGCGCGAGAGTCGCGGACGCAAGCGATAGACTCAGAGAGCATTTTGAGCTTAACGCAAGTCTCAGCCCTCAAGAAACTTTACGGCAAGTCGCACGTAGCCTTAACAAAGAATTGAATCCGCGAGCGCGTGCGCTAATGACAGAGCTAGAGATAAGCGAATCCATAACGAGCGCGGGCGCTAATGACAGAGCTAGAGATAAGCGAATCCATAACGAGCGCGGACAAGCCTTACAAAACGAGATTATTCTTGCAGCGGCAAAGCCGCGCCGAGAGAGTGCTTAGAAATGACAAACGGCAATCCCGAAACTTGGCAAGATCAATTCCTTAACACTAGACGCGCCGTATGGACAACTACTTATTTATTTGAGACAGCGGACAAGAAACGAGAGCAACAACTAAAACAGTTTGTTGAAGGAATCAAATTCACGCGCACGAATACACCGAGTGAAGAAACGCAAACCACAAGCACGCGAACGAGACGGAGATCAGCGGCAACGACAGCGCAAGAGAATATCTCTGTCGGGCTCGGCAACTTAGACGGCAAAGATCAAACTGGTTCAAGTGCGAACGCGTTTTTACCTGATAAATATTTGAGTGATACATGGCGCGGACTTTCACACTTTGACGCGGATAAATGGGCTCCGGTAAAACCTCAGAGCGGGACACCTAATCCTTTTGCGAGTCAACAAGCGCAAGAGCAAGTTAGTTTCCGCGATTCAATCGGCATTATTGACCAAGCCTTACGCGCACGTCCGACAGTCGCACTTTTTACAGGTGTAACTAATGACGAGACAGCAAAGGCTCTTAGTTTGCCAATTCAATCATGGAGCCAAGATGAAGAAATTATTACAAACTGCTCCAGCGTCCTATGTGTGACTCCGAACGCGGCTTTATTCGATGAACACACGCGCCGACAAGCGCAGATTATCGAGCCTCCCTTTAGCACTTGGACGGAGAGACAGGCGATAATTGAGCATACTATCAAAGAGTTTGCGGGAGCGTACGCGAACTTAAGCAAAGTGGACGCGAACGCTATAACGCAACAAACGAGCGGGATGACAATTCACGATACAGAGAGCGTTTTACTAGAGTCAATATGGCGTACGCACACGATAGAGCCCACATTTGTGACAAAAGCAAAAGTCAAACTTCTAAAATCTCTCGGATATGAACTCGTTTATCCTAAGTACGGTTGGGAAGCTCTCGGCGGTTATCCAGAACTAAAACAATTCTATAACGAATTTCTAATTCGTATGCTTGACAATGAAACGGCGCGGACATGGAATTTAGAACCAACGCGCGGCGTTATCGAATTTGGATTAGGTGGAACAGGCAAAAGCCTTAGAGCAAAAATACTCGCAAAAGAAGCGCACTTACCGTTTATCAAAGTTGACTCAAGCAGTATTTTCAAAGGAATTGTCGGAGAGAGCGAGCGCACAATCCGGCAACTAATACGGATAACAGAGGCAAACGCTCCATGTATCGTCTTTATTGACGAGATAGATCAACTCTTGCTAAAGCGCGGCTCGGTAATGGCGACTGATTCGGGTGTCCAGAGGAGAACTCAAAATATGCTTATGGACTGGTTAGGGGATGACGAGCGGAGATCAATAGTTATCGCGGCAACTAATCGCCTTATGGATTGTGACATTGACAGCATACGAGCGGGACGCTTTGACGCATTAATTCCGGTTCTACCCCCGGACGGAGCGGCGCGGCGCGACATTATCCGGGTGCACTCAAGCGTAATGCGCAAAATACCGTTAAGCAAAGCTCTCAGAGACGAGACGAGCGCGGAGATGTCCGAGCTTGTCGAATTAACTACTTTATGGACAGGCGCGGAGCTTGAGCTATTAGTCAAAGAATCCGCAACTCTCGCACTTACACGAAAAGACGCGCAAGTCACCTTAGATCATTTCAAGCAAGCAATCAGGAACCGCACGTTAAACTTAGACGTGCGAGTCTCAAAAATACAGGACTTCATTAAAGAAGCGCGGGCGACAGCGGGAGCGAATAGCGCATTACTGGAAGCTCAAGCCGACAGGTTAAACGGAGAAATGACAGCGTACGCGGAGAAACGCAAAGCCGCGTCTCAAAGCAAGTAAGGAACGGTGAAAAAGAAATGTCGCACCTGGGATTATTCAAAACAAGCATAGCGAACGCGAACAAAACACTTCTGAAAATGGCGTTAGACTACTTGGTTAAGCTCCGAGCAAAAGACGGCGCATACATAGACACAACGTATAACGATTTCAGCGGATACAAACACCAAGCCGAAACGGTGTATAAAGACAAAGTTTTGCATAGAGGCATGTCCGTTTTCATCAAAGATGGCATGATACAATTCTTAGGCGATAACTACGGAGATAACGGACAGTTTGCGCAAGTGCAACGGCAATTTGAGCAAGTCTATAAGGCCGTTGCCGCGTGCGCGAGCGCACAAGCCGAAGGGTTCAGTCACATTGAGATCAAGCCGAGCGCGGACGGCAAAATACTAATCCACCTAACGGACTAGAGAAACTTGAGCGCAACGATTGACACTAAGAAATACTATTGTCTCGACTGTCACACAGAACATACTATTTGGCAAGATTGCGACAAGCGCGTAAGGAACGGTGAGAAATAACTTGCGAGAAATCAACTTAGAAATCGACAAAGACGGCAACATAAAATCGGAGACTCGCGGATTCAAAGTGGACGAGTGCTTAAAGACTCTCAAACGCGTCTTTGACCGTGCAGGAATCAAAGTAGACGGATCTCACATAACGCGCACGAATGATACAGAGACAGCGGTTAAGGATGCAACAAAACAAACCGTCTAACCCGGAACGCGAGCCGCGCAACGTCACGATAACGATTGACGCGGACGGCTCGCTCTCATACGTTAATTGGACTCTCGGAGCGGACGGACGGCAAGATCAACCGGACGAGACTTTGAGGAATATCGAACGCGGCATGATAGAGCGCGGCGTTTCACTCGCTCCGATATGTCCGATTGGCAAAGCGAGACGGCTTTGTGGTTAAGTCCGCGCTCGCGTCTCTAACCGGAGCGGAGCTTTAAGCGTCCGCTCTCACACTCTTTTTCTTCAAGTCTTTGTCTAGTGGAAACGCTCAAGTTTGCTAGACTCACCGCTTTGCTAGATCAACCGTGCTCGGAGCGGAGCTTTTAGACTCGCGCTTAAGGGTTTGCGAGACTGACTCTGAGAGCGGAGCGTCCGCGCTCTAGCCTTTGCGGTTTGAGTTTGACCGGACTTTGCGAATTGACGCGGAGCGAAACTTTGACCGGACACAGGACGGACTCGCGCAAGTCGCAAGAGTGAAATTAGCGAAATAAATCCCAAATTTGACCTACGAATCAATCTGAATTGGCGAAACGAAATTGAATTTTCAATGAATCATCGAAATTTTTGAATCCGGCGTAACAGGCCGCCGAGAACCAGTGAGCGTACACCTGTATCTTCAGCGTTTGAGGGTGGGTAGATCCTACACCTGTACGCAGACTTCCACTTTGATGAGCCTCAAGAAGCCTCGGTTGGGAAAAGCCTGCGCTGTGAAATCGTACGCGTGTATTCTTTAGGTGTGCGGTATCGTTGCGGTACACTTATACCGCGCCTCCTAGAATGTCCTTGGTAGGTGAATGGTGTGAGTAGTCAAAAGGTAGTCGCAAAGACTATCGCTTCTGATGCTCGCGTTTTAGCCCTCAAGGCCGAGCTTCAACAAACGATAGGTGAAGTCCAAAAGTCGAAAGCGAAAGTTGCGCGTTACTCGACAGCGAAGTTAGTTGTCGAAAGTCCGGTTCTCTCGCTCTCGATTGAAGTGAAATGGGATAAAGTGGATAGTGCGGACTTAGACGCGAAAGTTCAACGAATCCATAAAGTGAATCGTGGAACACCTGAAGTTCCCGATTGGGTTATCGTCCATGAACGAGCAACCTTTGAAGATAACAAGCGCATTTGGGTTGACGAAGAAAACAAGCAATATGATAGCACTATGGTTCACGACTTTACGGTAATGGATGGAAAAGAAACTGAGACACGTCCGTTTGAAATGACGAAGCAACTGAAAGTTCTCAAAGAAATTCCACAAACCGACATTGAAAACGAATTTCTAATTGAATCACAATACGAAATATTCAGCGACACCATGCAAGGTAGTCTCTGGAAATACGCGGAACACCTAAAGACAGCTCAATGCGCAGCGGTCACAAAGATCGTTCTCCGCAAAGGTTACAAAGATTACAATGCGCTGATCGTGCCGATAATGCGGCCTGACGGTCAATTCGTCATGCTCGCATACTTGGTTCGACAACGGAAGAAATTGAAACATTGGATGCCGACAAAAGCTGAGGATTCAAGCGGAGCAAAAGACGAGAATCTTAACGGGCAAACAGTTAGTGTAGTGGAAGAAATCTAAGAGTGAGCTTAACCGCTCACTTCCCTTTTTCGAGACTCTAGGTACAGGTGTGTCACTTGGCTTTGAAGCCTCGCGAATGGTGGCTTCCCGACACGCCCGACGAACTAAACCCGAATGATGAAGATAATCAAGAGCCTGTTGACGAGGAATGAAAAGAGCCGCTAACCTCCGACGAGTAAGGCAAGGGTACGTTCAGGTGTACGAAGATGATGAGTGACCAGAGCGATCAAGAACTACTCAAGCTCGCTCGACTGTTCGAGAACTTTCTAACGCCTGAAGAACGCTCCCGACTTGGCTCAATGAAATGGCAAGATCGAAAACGCAAATTCCACCGCGCATTTCGCGTTTTCGCTTTCCTATTCTAGAATACAGGTGTATGAGTTGACTGATGGCTATTACGCTAAGATGGTTGGGAACGCTGAGTCGATTATCACAAACTTGCTCGCGAACTTTTACGTCGCTAAAAAAGGAACGATAAGTGACATCGCGTACGGTATGGCTAAAGAATGGCTGGCTTGCGCTCGCAAGAGTAAGCTACCGAGTTGGAGCAAAGATGAAACTAATTTGGCGAATACGGTTCGCGCTCATTGACCTGATTGTGCCTGAAAAAGATCGTTGGGCACTCGGTCAATGGTACGGTTTCAAAGTACCGATACAAAGTAGCGGCAAAATAGCCACAAAGTAGCTGCACGGTGACTTAGCTTGTTATCTTCTCTCCTAGTTGCCCATACCTGTCCGAAGCTCGTTGAACCGGACGGGTTCGACCAATTCATGCGAAGCACTCAAGGCCCATACTTTGTGCAGACTAAGTATGACGGAGAACGTATGTTCGCTGAAGTCTCTCGTACAGGTGTATTGTTCGCTAATCGTCATGCCTTTCGCGGCTCGCTCCCGACTGTCGGTGCATATTTGAAACTTGCGATTGAAAATTCAGGTGCGAAACTTGAAACGGCAACTTTTGACGGTGAATTAATTATGAATCCGCACGCAAGATTCTATAATGAACAAGATGGATTTCTGAATAATCGAACTAACCGCGACAGCATGATGCTCATGGTCTTTGACATACTTGACTTTAACGGACAGGACTTAAGGACGCTGCCTTACTCGGAGCGGTGGAGGCTACTTAACGAAATTCTAGTTCCCGCGCCTAACAGTCGAGTGCTTATCGCGGATAACGAAATATTCACAACAAAGGATGGAATTGTCGCGAATTTCAACCTGAAAGTTCAGGCTGGATTAGAAGGAGTTGTCGTTAAGCCGGAGCGAAGCACGTACTCAAACTATGCGTGGTGTAAGCTCAAGATGACGCAAGATGAAGATGTCGTGGTTCTTGGAATCAGAAAAACCAAATCGTTCCCCATCGCGGAATCGTTCCTCGTCGGCTACTATGAAGCTGGATACAAGGACGCAGTGACAGGGCTGCCTTACAGGCCTTACAGCCATGTCGCAAGCGGACTTAGCGTAGAATTGAAGCATAGGCTTGGCGAATTGTTGCTGAAACATCAAATTGGTTTGAGTAGAGAGGACGTGTACGTGGAACCGTTTGTGGTTCTCTCAATCACGCATAACGGACGCTTGAAAGATTGGGGTTATCGCCATCCAGCGATAGTTCGCTGTCGCGACGACAAAGAGCCAACCGACTGTATCCGTACAGGTGTATGAGTTCATGTCGAGTCGAGTGAAACTTGTGATTGACGTAACTGTTCCAGACAACGGAAGCATTGACGGTTAATGGTTTCTAGGCAATATCTTGAGCTTTGCAATAAAGACGCGAAAGCGTTTCAAAGATACAAAAGCGATATCGCTAGAGCAAGAGCGCGTTATCAAAACTCGGTATTCAAGAATCGTAAGGCGTTCTTTAAGGCGTTCTTTAAGAAAACGTGGACGCTGCAAAGTCCAAGTGAAATTGAACTGCCATCAATTCAGCAGGATACAGGTGTACGGGTATGAGCTTGTTGGCCTCTGTTTCAGTTGTGAAGCCTCGGTATGCGGCTCAATGGAAAGTTGAGTCGTTAACTGGTCGAATTGACCCGAAAACTAGTGAAGTCGCGCAGTACACGATCAGTCAACTTTTCGATAATACTTGGCAATGCGGATGTTGGGCGTGGATAAAGTGGCATAACGCAGATCGCCGTCCCTCCACGTTCGACTCTAACGGAAACTGCAAGCAAGCACATCATCTACGTCAAGGAATCGAACCTTAAGCCGGCCAGGGAAGTCTTCGAGGGACAGGAAATCGTGGAACATGAGGGCTACAAGATCACACGACCCAAGAATTGGGATGCTAGAGCGTACGCGCTTAAACTTGAACTTCAACTCGCAGACGCACAAACCCTGAAGCCGAAGCCGACTCGGGCTCGAAGCAAGAAATCCAGCGTACAGATGTAAGATCACACCGCCTTGAATACACCTGTACGGCATACGGTAAAATAGTTGTGTGCGGTATCGTTACGGTACGGTACTTGGAGATGTTGAATAATGGCTAAAAAACGTGAAAGAAGTACGGTCTCACTGTCTCTCAACAAAGCATTATGCGCGGAAATCGCAGCGGAGATTGTGGGCACCCATTACCGGAGCGCAGCTGAATTTTTTAATTACTACGGCCGGCGTGGGTTAGAAGAACTCAGGAAACAGAAAGCGGGTTAGAAGAACTCAGGAAACAGAAAGCGAGACGAAAATGAGTTGAATTTTATCGAAAGTTCGTGTTAGGAGGCTCCACACAATGGTGAAATTAGAAGAGTACAAAGGCTTCGCGATCGAAGTCGATGCGCAAGAGGAGCTACTGGGCGAATGAGCGCAAGTGAGACTTTCACGATTGAAGTCAAGAACAGCAGTGGCGGATCCGAGTGGGTCGGCGCAGTCACCCTGGAGAAAGGCGCCTTGAGTACGCTTGTGAATAAGATTCGTGCTATTCGTATTCCGACGACTCGGCCGAGTGTCGACATCCAGATTCAAACGGTCTCAGAAAGTACAGGTGGATGAAATTGACTGGTCAATATCATGTCATGTTCTGCCTCGAAAGAGGTCTCCTGAACTTTGAATATTCGAGATGTCGAGGTCACAGAGAAGAGGGTTACTGAGTATGCCGCTAACCACGGAATTGGAAACCTCGGCCACTATAGGCGTAACGGCATGATCTTCCTCAGACTCAACTTTCCGAAAGGAACCTACGCTCCATTCCATGAGGAATTCCTTCTCTGGGACTCCGGTAGGCTTGAGTAGCATGATTGAAGATAAGAAACAAATAAACTGCCCCGGATTTTTAGACCGTAGCAACATGAAAGGTAACCTACACTGCGTCGATTTGTTCTGCGGCGCCGGCGGGACCTCAACTGGACTTGCGCTCGCTGCCTACGAACTCGGAACGAATGTTGACCTCGTTGCGATAAATCATTGGCCACGAGCAATCGAAAGCCATCAGGCGAACCATCCTTGGGCGAAACATATCTGCGCAAACGTTGAATCGCTTGACCCAAGAGAAGTTATCCCGGGAAGACACCTGAACCTTCTGGTTGCCTCGCCTGAGTGTACGGGTTACTCGTGCGCGGCAGGTGGTAGGCCAAAGAACGATCAGAAGCGCTCTTCGCCTTGGCACATTCTCAGGTGGTTAGAGCTTCTGAGGGTTGATGCTGTTCTCGTGGAGAATGTTAGGGAGCTCGCTCAGTGGGGACCGCTAAACAGCCGTGGGTATCCTATCAAGTCGCGGAGAGGTGAAATCTACCAAGCTTGGTTACGGGCGATTAGGAGTTTCGGTTACAATCTTGACACGAAAATACTTAACGCTGCGGACTATGGAGCGCCGACGTCAAGGAGCAGACTTTTCATTGCTGCAAGAAAGGGAAGTGTCGCGATTCGCTGGCCTGAACCAAGCCACAGTAGAACTGGAGATGGAAAGCGCAAGTGGCGTGCGGCCCGAGAAATAATCAACTGGTCCATTCCGAGCCAAAGCATCTTCACTCGAAAGAAAGCTCTCTCAAAGCGAACTATGGCCCGAATAATTCAGGGACTAAAGCGGTTCGGTGGAGCTGAACTTCAACCGTTCATAGTCCTAATGGAACACGGTGGAGGAGTCCGAAGCATCGAAGAGCCGTTACCGACTATTACGACAGCGAAAGGCGGCACAATGAGCCTGGTCGAACCATCGTTCGTTCTGAGTCAAGCAAGCGGAGGCGCACCAAGACTAACCGAAGAGCCGCTACCCACAATTCCGACAAAGGGAGCGCACGCCTTGGTAGAACCATTTATTCTGAGTCAGGGAAGCAACGGTGCACCGAAATCAGTTGAGGAACCTGTTCCATCAATTCTCACAGCGGGAAAGCACAGTCTCATAGAGCCGTTCTTCGTTGAATATCATGGAGGAGGAAAAGAGAAGAATCCGGAAAGCCGAGTTGCATCCGTTGACGAACCACTCAAAACAATTGACACGAGCAACCGTTTCGGATTAGCTGAACCGTTCATACTACCAACCCGAGGCTTCTACGGACAGAACACACCGAAGAGCTTGGATGAGCCGCTGGGAGCAATCACGCAGCGAGGCGGCGGCAACCTGGTCGAGCCCTGCATCGTACAATACAACGGCAATAGTGGGGCCTACAGCGTCAACGATCCGCTACCGACAATTCCAACTCATGACCGATTCGGATTGGTGCAACCGACTGTTAACGGACGCACATTGGACATCAGATTCAGAATGCTCCAACCGCAAGAACTCGCGAGCGCCATGGGCTTCCCTGAAGGATATCAGCTCTACGGCACAAAAACCGAGATCGTAAAGCAGATCGGCAACGCCGTAGCCGTACAAGTCGCGAAAGCCCTCTGCAAATCACTCCTAACCAGAAAACCAGAAGTGCTCATCTAGAATACACCTGTACGATGTTGATTGGTGCTTGTCAATAGTGTCTTATAGTTTGTGTGCGTTATCTTTGCGTTAGTGATGAATGTTGCGTAGGCAGCGAAGTACGACGTCTTATTCATTGAATAAGGCGTTGTGTGATGAGATTGCAGAGGAAATCAAAGGGACCAGTTACCGGAGCGTCGCGGAGTTCCTGAACGACTACGGACGACGCGGCCTAGAACAATTCAGAAAAGACAAAACGAAAACCAAACGAAAGTGAACATGAAAAATGAGGAAATGGCTCGCTATAGTAGGGAAACTATGCGCTTCTACCAGTTCTGGAATCTTAGCGGCTATCGGTTTAGTTGTCATCAGTGAAGGTGTGACTGGTTCTGCCGCAACGCCATCAATGGCTCCAGGCGAGTGGCAAGCGTTTCTGATAGGGGCTATGTTTGTGGTTCTTGGACTGGTCGGTTTTATCTTCGGATTTAACCGAAGTCAGCATGTCGTAGTTGCAACTGCAACTGATTCTGCTACGGAGAGGAGAAGACCATGAGCGTGGAGTGCGAGACTTGCGGCAAGGTTCTTTCTGACGAGGAGCAGTTTGACCATTGGCACTGCAATACAGATGGGGCAGTTTTACTTCTGAAAGAGACTAAGAAAAACCCTGACGGAACATGGGCCTCTGACCAGTACGTGTGTCCGAGGAATCCGAAGCACACTCTGGCCTTCTACCTCTCCGAGATTGGGGAACTCTCGGAGCTAGACAATACGAGCGAAACGGCAACCAGAATCGAAGTCAGAAGCAGTGGTGGATCCGTGTGGTGTGGCTCCATCGAGCTGCCGGAAGAAGCCTTCCAGGCTCTGATCGATAAGCTTCTCGCCATCCGCATCCCAACCGCCCGCCCCAGCGTCGACCTCAAGATAGAACCCGTCAAATCCTTTACCACACGAATTGCGGACCGAGCGGTTTCTTCAGTCCTAGTTGAATAATGGAGACGAATAAAATGAACTCACGCGGTCAGTATCATGTTCTGCCTCGGTTGCTTTGTTTCGGGAGCGGAGCCTGTTTCTTCGCAGTGTTCTTCTACGATTTCCCTCCAGTCAAGAATCTGCTGCTGTTTCTAAGCGCGACGCTGCTTTGGGCTGCAATCTGTTTCTGGCAAGGCTAAGCGTACAGGTGGGGGTTCTGTCAAGATGTTGAAGGATAGGCTAGTCTGTCAACTTTCGAGGCATTGCCATCGGCTGTGGAGAGTTCACGGGTACGAATTAGGTCAAATTCTGATTTTGCTTGGTGGAACAGGTTTAGCTCTGACGATTGGGTTCAGCATATCGCCAATTGTGGAAGCATTATTTTGGTACTTGATTGTAGCTTATGTAGTCTCTAGTATTGCATTCTGCCTTGGCTTCGTTTTCGTGCTAAGTGATTTTCCTTAGTTTCGGTACATCCGGTACAGGTGTAGGATAGGGTTTGGGAAAGCAGCCGTCACAAGCGGAGGGGACAAGAACATGCCGTACTACACCGTTCACCTACCTGCGAGGCTATGTTGTCCGTACCCTCGCCTGCCCCAAGATGCTCGTACACCTGTATTCTATCCGGAATGATTCATCCACTACGCCTATAAGATACTGAGGTTATACAAGGTAACTTGTGAGTTAAATGCCTCTTGAAGTTGAACGGAAAATCGTGAAAATTGGGCACAGCCTCCGTATGACTATTCCTGATGAAATCGTGAAAGCCCTTAGGCTAAGAGAAGGAGACTGGGTGCTCTGTGGCCTCACGGACTCGACGATGTCAGTTAGAAAGAAACCGAAAGGGGGCGAGACTCGATGAACGAAAATCTGATGAAGAAACTAGTGTTTGCTGTTTTGCTTGTTGGAATTGTTGGTGGGTTATCGTTGCCGGGTGTAGCTGCGGCAACTCCTACTGCCTGTGCTTCGTGGGATCCGTTCTGTTCTCACAGTTCGAATCCAAATCCTCCGAACTACGGTCAGGGTTCTCAGAACGGTCAGGGGTATCATTATCACTATCAGAATCCCTCGTATCCGTCAAATTCCTACCATCCATCAAATAATAATCAGTATCATCCCTCATACTCAAAGCCATACCCATCTTACCCAACTTACCCGACTTATCCTTCGTACCCAAGCTATCCGTCATACAGTCAGCCTTGCGTGAACTATGCTTGCTCGTACCCGTCATACCCGACTTATCCGTCAACTCCTGAACAGGTTGAGCAAATTTCTGACAGCGGCCTCGTATACTCGAACGGAGTACAGCTAATTCTGCAAGATCAGAACGGTTGCAGCATTGTTCTTGAGGGAATGCCGAACGGCTACATTAGTGACCAAGTGACCGTTTACGGACTAGCAACCTACAACGGGAGTCAATGCCCGTACACACTTCAAGTAACAAGCATTGTTCCAGAATATCCACAAGTCCAACAGCAGCAAGTCGTTGTTCAATCAACCCCTACCACAGAAACACAAGTTACGACAACCACGGTAACTCAAACACCCACAACCACGACCGCTCAAACTCCAGTCTACGAGACAGGCACGACGGATTACACGCCGATTGAGATAGGTGTCTTTGTCTTAGTTGCTATCGCTATGATCGGCTACATCGTGTATCGAATCCGAAACCCACAATCCAGCACAACATCATCATGGCAACCTACGCCTGTCGCGGTCGCACCAAGACAACCCACCGCGTTCTGTACGAATTGTGGCCACCCACTGGACAAACAAACGAAATTCTGCGGAACCTGCGGAGCTCCAGCAACATGACCATGACTCTAACCTCGACCCTCCCGCCTGAGGATGTGGGGGACGAGGCTCTATCCTCTATTATTCAGGACTCTCTGAGCAAATGTAAGCACTACTTCCTTGTTGGCGATAAGGATCAGGGTAAGTCGGCGCTTAGCTGTGCTATTCTCCAAGAACACCACGACCACACCAAACGACCCTGCTTCATCTATCAACCGCCGAAGCCTGAACTTCTCCCCAGCTGGGTGTCTCCAATCACGGATCTTGACAAGCTTCCTATTGGAGCTGTCTGCGTGATCGATGAAGCAAGCACTGAGTTCAGCCAATACTCCAACCGCACACTGAGCAATCGGAAGCTTGCGGACCTGATGCAGATTGCTCGTCACCGAGATCAATCAATCATCCTAATCTCTCAAACCTCAAAACGTCTCAACCGCAACCTACTCTACCCAATCGATGTCTACCTGCTCAAGAAGCCGACATTGTTTCAAGTGCTTGAAGAGAGGCCTCTGATCCGTAAGGCGTACGAACGCATTGAGGAACCGATTCAGGTCAACGAATACTATTGGATGGATCAAGACCGTTTCGAGAAAGGCACGTTCACTAAACCAGCCTGGTATACTCCGGAACTTAGCAAAGCCTACTCAGAGATAAGCGCTCAAGACGAAAGATCCCGGAAAGTGCCTAACTTGCCTATTCCTCAAGCAGCAGCCGTCCCTAAGAACATTCGACGAGAACCATTGAAAACGGAACCGTTCGCGCCGTTGAGCTTCAGGAATACACATGTACGAAGTCGAGGCCTAAGCTGGCCACATCTACCCACCCTTAACCTTCCGTCTGGTGGAAGCCGATCTTTTGAACCAGGCGGCCTACTTCTAAGTGTGATCGTTGGTGGATTCGGACTCTTCAGCCTAATCCGAGGCTCTTGGACTATCGCACTCTTATGCTTGCCACTGGCAGCAGCAGGCCTCTTCTACTCACACAATGGAGGATGAGAACTTGGTGAAGCTGAAGAATCCACATGATAGGTTGAAAACTGCCGTCGTTGTTTTCGGGTTATTGCCAATGATTGGACTATTATTTCTAAGAATTATGCAGCTCATAACAAGCAATGTACTGCGTCCTTTACAGGTAGTTGGCTTCGTGTGTCTGATGTACGTTGTTCCACTTCTCACGGTGTTTGTCGCATTTCATTTCATTGATTCGCATAGATCTCAATCATGGCTAGAGAAACTGGAATCCGTGGGCACTTTCATTTTCTCTGAAGTTCATGAGTCAGGAACAGAAGATTATGAGGTTGCTAAAAATGAAAAGGTATGAGGTTGTGTATGAGGTTGTTCTGGCTCACTTCACCTTCTGGTTTCCGTTCGTTATGGGTGGATTTCTGCTTGGTGGAATAGGCTTCACCTGGGAATTCCTTCAGCCCTCCACAATCTGGTTTGGGCTCGTGGTCGCTTTTGTCATGCTGATTTCTTCTGCGTTCTTCCAGAAAGAGTACGTGAACATCAAAAGCTATGCTGAAGAAGAGGTTGCCTCTACTTGGAAAGAGACGAGATTCGTCAATTTCGTTTGGCGGCTAAAACATAACGTAGCTGGCTGCGGAGTTCTCGAAGGAGTCTACCGGACTCTGAGAGGAGACGACTATTGAGCGGAAGATATGTGATAACGTATAGGACGCGCATTAGACGGGCAAGCTTGGGGCAAGCTTGTCAAACTTCATCAGTAACTTTGCTTATTCTTCCAGGCGGCAATGATTCTGGACTTTGGATACTTACCTTGATTTTCTGTGTACCTAGTGGTATTTTCGCAGACCTCCTATACGCAGCACTCCAAAAGAAAGTTCGCACAGGTGTATGCTAGTGTCGATTGTTGCGGTTCGTTGTTTGAGATGTGGAGGCTCTGGGGTTCCAACAGGTAAACCTGACCAGTATAAATGTGAAAACTGTGGGACTCTATTGCCATTGGTTCGTCCTGGGGATGGGACGGTTATCTCGGATTCAAAGATTCATCATTGTCCTCTTTGCGGAATAGAGCTTAAACCTCACAAATCGTTCAAGTGCACTGAATGCGGATTCGTGGATTTCTGTGAAACTTGTGTTAGCTCAGTTCCCAACTTTGGGGTAGTGCGGTTTGTTTGTCGAGCTTGCATAGACGCGAAAGGCTGGGCTTGTCAGACTTGCGGAGCCTTCGGAATGTTCGCGTGCGTTAACTGCGGAAGGCGATCGTGCCAGGCGCATGGCGAAGAACTGTTCGGCGTACTTCATCAAAGCCGCGACGAAGAAACTGTCAACTTCTACAATTGCCCAGCGTGTAATGGACCGCTCTGTGTTGGCTGCGTCGTCGAGAAACGGGGGTTCTTCTCAAAGAAATACTACTGCGGAAAGTGCGGCGTACAGGTGTATTCGGAGTCATGAACATGGTGAAAAGGTAACGGTACCTTCTCGTCAGCTAAGAAACGCTGTTACTTTTCGTCAGCTATCTTCTGAGTTGGGCCATGAAGAATCGTTAAAGTTCTTGGCTTCACTTTGGCCTATTTGTCTGCTATTAATCGCAATCATCGCGATTAGTTCAATTATGATGTCTGCGAATCAGCCTAGCTTAGCGGCTAACGAATCCTTTGGTTTATGGGTCCGTGCAAGTATAGTCTTGTTGGGCGTTATCGTCGGGGTTTCTATGTTCTTCGATCCGCAATTCCAAACAGGCGAAGGCGAGAAAGGCTAGGGACAAGCTCAGCAAGTAAGCATTAGGTCTTCCAATCAGCCAAGAGGCTGACCGTGAGAAACCCACCAAGAAGGCTGAATGCGATAACTCCGAACAACAGCATGTCCCTAACACGACCAGTCCCACCTATGAATAGGAGACTAATGCCGCTAATGACTGCGCATAAAACTGCCAAAAGCAGTAATCCAACTAAAGAGAGGACGACGCAATCTCTATGTTGTGCCATGATTGCACAATCTAAGGAAAAGGGCACCTGCAAGGGGCGAGTAGGGTTTCTGGTCTAGGAAAGTGGTGTTTTTCCTCCATTTTACTTCTAAGGAGTAAATGTAAAATTTGCATCAATTAGGAAAAACGATCCTAGCATTTTGCCTAGCCATACTGATTGTCGGTGCTTTCGCAGGCGGTTGGGTCTACTTTACGAATACGGATTCGAATTGGAGTATGCGCGGTTTCTTAACTTCAATTAACAGTAACACGAATACGAGCCCTAACGGACAGAACCCGTGCGCGGCAGGTCAAATTTGGGTTCCCACAGCAGCTGTAGGCAATCAATGTCAGGCCCCCACAACACCTAGTCCTGCATGCAGTTCAGGAGCGGTTATAGGGCCTGCGGTTGCTGAAGGCGGAATCGCTGACGGGATGACTCGAGCAGGCATAGACGCTACATCTGCGGTTCTCTACATTTTCACCGCTGACCACATCAACGTTATTGATAACATTCCTATGACTGGCAGCAGCTCATTTCAGACAGGTCACGTTCCGTTAATGCCTGGAACCGCATACAGCATTGAAGCCATGGACACAGGGTACTATCCAGGATGGTTCACGTTACATGCGGGTTGGACGAATTGTAGTCCAATCTACTACACGGAAGCAGGGATGGGTTCAGTCACGTACAATACGCCTTACGGTCCAGCAGCAACAGCCGCCGCTAGCACTCCGCTCGGACAAACTCTTGATGTTCAAGTCGGCGAAATCGTCTACGTACCTGGAACCACAGCATACTGGTACATAGAAGGTTCAGCGAACGGACCCTTCTTGATCTTCAAACAGGAAACTGCCGCGAATACGCATTACGCAATTGACACACCATCCACCCGATCAGCTAACACTGCGACAGGAGGGAGCGCAACAGCCACCACCTACGGACCTTTCGCAGGCGGATCATGCACCAGCCAATGCTTCGCTTTCTACGCGGCAAGCAGCCAAACATTCAACCTCAACCTCAACGTGCAACTCATCGACTACTCAGTAGTGTACGGTTACCCAATCGAATTCTACACTGCACTACCCACGCCAAACCTACGTATTGGTTACTTGGGAATGTGGGTAGCCCTCAACAACACTAACACTGCTTTCGCGACAGGCATAGAAGGCGGCTCACCATGCCCCACCTCACCATACCAGGCAGGATACTTCTGTCCAGTTCCCGCCAACACGCCCGGATACCAATCTTTCGTGCAACTCGTTGCACCCCTAGAATCCACGCCAACCGTTTCCGGAATCGGCAACTACCAAATCAGCATAAACACAGGCAGCCTCAGCGGCCAAGCAACCCACGTAGGACTAGCCGTATGGATGGCTGACCAACAATCCAACGACGTCTTCACTGCAACCAACGGAGACTCAGCCGCAGCAGTCTACAGCCCAGTCACCACCTACGGCCTAACCACCCTCATCGCCAACGCAGGCGGCTTCGCGTTAACCAGCAGCAACGTACCAACCGGCGAAGTAACCTGGGTCACCTTCCGCACTTGAGCCTAACAACACACATTCGCTAGGATCGAATCTCAATGGCTCGCCTTCTCGCAAGGGAGGGCGGGGAACGCCCTCTCGCGAGGACACGAAACCCCTCTTTTTGGGTTACGAACCTTACGACCCCTTATAACCGTACACCCGAACGATGTATTGTATTCAATCATTTTCTGTGTAGGTGAAGTGATTGGGAAAAGGGTTTGCGTCTAAAGAACAGAGGATTGGTTTCTTCTCGACTCACAGAGGGCCACGAACGCCGCGTGTTCCGGCATGGCAGAAACGGCAGGACGAAAAGCTGAGGAGTGTGGGTTTCAAATTGAATAATCCAACAGAAGAAGAACGTGTTCCTGCGAATGCTCCTGCTCGTGATGGGAAAGTTCATGAAGTTACAGGGCGGATTCTTTGGGATGAACCGGGGAAGATACCGAAGGATTTGAAACGGTTTGAAGAAATCAAACTTGATAACCCATTGGGTGGTGCCAGAACATTTGGTAGCATAAACGACCAAGCAGGTAGCGGTGCTGTCGTCATCGGCCACCCTACGCCGCCGTCGCCAATTGGACCTGTAGCTACTGGTCTAGGTACTCCAACCGCATCTTCCGTGGAAAACGCTATCGCTAATGTCCTAGGCATTGGGAAAGCAGCGAGTTCAGCAAGTTCAGGGGTAAAGAGTAACGCTGCTGTAGCTCTTGGAGCAAAGCAAGCCCATGAAGCAGAAGGCGGCGGAGCACCCAAAGGCACAAACCGATAATCGCGCGAAGGCTCAGAGCAGTCAGTAAATTCAGAATTGAGGATGCTTGAGTTCCGAACTTCCTTCGCAGCTCGGGCCTCCGAAACGTACGTTCCCTATCGGCGATTTCTTTATGGCTGCCGTTTTCCTTGCCACATTCATTGAAGCGTATCTTGAGCATAATCTTGCTCAGCTCACAATTGATCTGGTGATTGCAACTCTGATCATGACTTTCATCTATCTGTTGTTCGGTAATCTGTTCAGCGGCATAGTTGGCCAGTTGCTTTTCATCGGGTTCGGTTTCGTTCTAATCTACGTGATCGGGTTGGCTACGAGCTATCTTTTTACAGCGTTTAATGTTCCTTTGAATTTTTCAGTGGTTCCAACTGGAGCTCCAAGTTTACAGCTCACGAGTTTGATGGTGTATGGGTTGAATATTCTTTGGCTTCTGCCGTTTCTGTTTGTGGCTTGGCTGATTTTTGCTTGGGGTAACTTCAAGCGATTAGGAAGGAAGAGTAGCCGAAAGAACAAACACCGTTAGCCCGCCCTTAATACACCTGTACGATCATCTGTACGATTGGGTTCAAGTCGTTCAAGTCGCGCGGCATTTTTCGTTTGAACTCTCTTGCCGCAACTGTCCTTCAAGAATTTGCCATGGCAGTTCGCGGCATTATTCTTCTACAGTTTGATTCTCGGTTTCGTGTTCATGCTCGCGGCGTTTGGTACCGTATCTCAGTGGGCCACAATCATCTATGAAGTGGTCATATTCATTTTCGGAATAATCCTGATTGTCTTCACATTTACGTTCTTTCGCGGTCGGACGTCTCCGTTTGATTTCGCCCGTAATGCTCCAGCGTACGCGTATTCTCTTGCTTTCTTTCTGGTTTCAGTGATGTACTTTCTGGCTGAAGCTATTGATATGTTATTGACTGGGACGTTTAGTGCTTCAAGTGGTACGACCGAGAAATGGTTGCCGGAAGTTCTCCCCCATTTTTTCAGTCTCAGCGCTATCCCTAACGTTCTCCCCTCTCTTGGCACGGTTGGGGTTTGGTTGCAAGAGTACGGGTTAGAGCTCGCCCTTGTGGGGCCGGGAGAAGAATTGTTTAAGACAGCATCAATCTTTGGAATCCTAACAGTTATCTTATGGCGCCGACAGGCAAAATCAGGTAAACAGGAAACGTTAGGGTTCGGCATCGTCCTCGCCATCGTCACCTTCGTTAACGGCCTCTGGGTCCTGATGCACGGCATTTTAGAATATCATGCGTTGTCGGATTTTGTAATTGCCTTTGTGGATGGGGAAATCCTAATCCTGCCTACTTGGCTATTTGGCAATCCTTTCCCAGCCGTAATCGCCCACGCCACTTGGAATGCCCTCGGAACCTTAAACGCACTAACAACCGATGCCATGTTCGCAATGGGGCTGGTATTTGGCATACTGACAATCTACTTGTGGGCTGTTGATCGCCGAAGTAAGGACACTTAATCTTTGCATTTTTCTGTCGAGAGACTTTGGTTAAGAAGAAGAGCAATACCCTCAAAATTATTGCAAGCGTAGCCATCATCATCATTCTTGCAGTCGGAATTATTGGAACAATCAGTGTTGGGATCCAGCTCGGTTGGTCTATCCCGTTCATTGGTCCGATTGGTTTAACCACGGGAACAAACTCTACCTCTACGGTTACGAGTACTTCTGGGTCTGGCACGATCACTTGTTCTGCTACGGGTTGCAGCACCTGTAACGCTACGGGCACGTGTAGCGCCGTTTGTACGCAGTCAAGTTGTCCGTCCGGTTCCCTTCTTCCTCCGGGTCAAGTAGAATTTAACATGAACCTGGAGGCCGTTTACACGGACGGCACAAACAGTTCAATCGTTAGCCAAAGTAATGTTCCAACCCTCGCCTTAGGTCAGATTCAAATTGGCGGTAAAAATGTGGATCATGTGGCAGCAGAATCCTTAGTAGGGTACGTTAGTAGTTATCCGCTTCCCGCAGGAAGCACAGCCTACTACGTGGTCAATGAGACTGCGTTCAACAGTGCAACGGATTATGAATGGTGGAACGCTTACAAGTACACAACTGGGTTCGTAGGTACTGTCAGCCTATTTCTTCTACCTATATTCGACCTGCCTGCAATACAGGTGTACTCTGATCTTTGCACCGCTAACTCAACTGGAGGAGTCAGCTGCACTTTCCCTAACGCAAACCCGGTAGCCCGGCAGGTAACTTGGAATGTAGCTGCCACAGTCACCGTTACAGCCCCAGCCCAATTCGCAGTAGCCCCATTCAGCGTAAGCAACCTGGACGTGGCTGCGGCAGACTTCTCCGCCCTCGGGATCACTGGTTGCACAAACTGTGGGAGCAGCCCCGCACCCGCAGTCGCTGCAACAATGAGCGGTACTGGGAATAGCGTCAGCGCCAAGGTAAGTCCTCCAAGTAACCCTAACCCCAACTCATACAGCTCATGTCCTACGTGTAGTACTCCCTCCCCTCCAGTCTATACCACGGTCACAATGGGAACGCCACCAACAACTTCCACAACTCCCGTCACTGTTACGGGAACAACAAGTAGTTCAAGTAATGGTGGTAACGGATCCAAAAGTTCTGGGTCTGGAACCGGCGATAGTGGAAGCGGAATGCATGGCGGTCCAGGGCCGGGGGAAGGACCGGGGGGATTACAAAAATCACTGTTGCCAGTTAGCTATGTGGCTTTGAGTTTCAGTGGATTTCAAATTCTGAATTCCTCGGCACTAATTGTTCTCGCAATAATCTGGATTGTAGTCATGGCCGCACTTGTCAGCCTCTTCATAGTAATCTACCGAGTAATCTACCGATCCTTGGAACGGAAACGCTGAACCGTTATGAACAATCCAACCGTCAACGCTATCACTATCACTAAGTAGGGTAGATTTCCTAGATTTGTTCTCCAAACAGCCGTAATCGTCATTGGAGCTTTCACTTCAACCGTGAATGCTATCAAGCGATGGTCGCTCATCCATCCTGCAAAAACTGAGGTAACGCCGAGTTCACCTAGGATCCCTGATGTGGGTATGCTAGTCGGTTGAACGCTGATCATGGCCCACGAACCATCATTGTACCATCCTGAGCCAGTTACATTTCCAAGCGTAGAATTTACTTGAATTAGGTACTGCTGAACGTAGATGGGATTTAGAGTCATGTTCCCTTCTGCTGTGAAGCAGCATGTCTGACTCGTTGAGATTCCGTCCACTTTCCATCCTGCAAGTATCTGACGGCTGGTGGGCGACTCTTTGATGACTGTTGGAACTGAACTCATGTTAATCTTTTGTCCGATTAGATACCAGTTTGAGGCACCATCTAGGGTGACATTGTACCAAGGCCATAAAACCGTTCCATCATAAACTAAAGAAAAGCGACTTCCCACAGTCCAATCGTTGTTCACTCCAACTGTACTTTGAATTCCATAAGGGAAAGGACCCGTATAGATGGTCGCGCCACTCGCGGCTAAACTGAAGCCACTTATCGCCCGTCCAGGAGACGCTGAATGCCACCCTGAGCTGTCTTGGTACTGAAAATTCTTGAATTCGACGGGCTGCATAATGTTGCTAGGTGAATGAGCATCGGCATCTTCAGCGATTGCGTAAGCATCAAGTCCATAACTGGTCCCTAAATTGACGGATTCGACAGGGCTGTTGTTGATGAAGGCGGTCCAAATGTTTCCGTTGCTACTCAAGTTGAAGTGAACCCAAGTATTTAGAGTAAGGAATGCTACCCCGCCAGATACTCCACCAGTGCCTTCGGATGCTTTTCCTGAAGGAAAGTAAGTCCAGAATGAGCTAGGCCTCTGGTCATTACAACACGATAAATATCCGACTTGGAAAAATGCGTCGTTTGACAGGTCGATGCCAACCCAGAAGGCTAAGGTTGAGCCGTCAGCTGGTGGTGTCTGCTGCACAATTCTGATGTCCACAGCTACCCCTGTAGTGGCCACGGACATGTCTGCGCCGACCTGAAACCAGTAATGTCCGGTTTGTTGCGCACTCACTAACGGTATGACCGCGAGCATCAAAAGAATAAGCAGGATGATGAATCGGGGTCGGCTAATCACTCTTCAGGCCTCTGTGATTAGTTTGCCTAGTTCGATTTTGCGATTTAATGCGTCCGTGAGAAGTAGTTTCACGAATAGGCTTCGTGAAAGTTTACCGCGCTTCTGATCGATTTTGATAAGTAAATCGTCTGGCAGATAGAATGTTACTGGCTTCGCTGTCATATTGAAATCTCTCCAAGTATAGAAACTAATAGGAACTCATATATTAAGGCTGAGTTAAGATAAGCCACAGTGAGCCTGATTGAGGCATGTTCCTGAAGTAAATTTGGATTACTTCTTTGATCGGTTACTTCCAAGAGAACTGCCTGAGGCTAATCCGAGAGATGAGACGGATGTTGCTATCAAAAAGAAACAGATTTTCATCGTGGGCCGGGAAGATAGAGGGAAAGACAATACGGCGAAATGGATTGAGAATGAGGTAGCTGAACGATATGGACTGAAACGTCTCGCGGTTGATTTGGCTGACGCGGAAAACTTTGGTGCTATGCTGAGAGCAAAGTGGCAGCATAAGGACATACAATTTAAGATAATCAATGACGCTGGTGATGTGGGCATTCCATCAGAAGACATTCACTCATTTTTCACGATTCGGCATGAAATGGAGAAACGAACAGGTTTCCGATCGGGGCTGATCGTGACTCTCATGTTGACGCATAGATTGTGGGACACGCCGGCTTCAATGCGTGAGGGTGGTTACGATTGTCTGATGATTTTGAATCCTCCAGCGAAACGCTCTTGGGATTGGAGGTTTCTCGTTGGTTTGGTTGGCGAAGACGCTTTAATCGAATTGGGGAAGCGAGATGAGGAAGGTCAGCTTGACGTTACTGGTGAAAAGAAAGGTTACGTGCTTGTCATCTATGAAGATAATTTCTTAGGAATGACTAAGGTTCCCAGATCCAGCTTCATTGGTAAAGTGCGGGAAATCGGCGCGGAAGAGAAACCGGAGAAACCTGTGATAGCTTCTGGTCGGAAGCAGAGGGCGAAGCCTGTGGAGAAGGTTCCGTTGAAAGAAGAGCTTCTACTGCTCACTCTAATTTTGTTGCCGTGGCTTGGGGTGTACTTAGAGATTCGTTACCGCATCAGCGTTGATTCTCTTCTCGCAATCGTTGTTCTAAGTGCTATGGTTTCTGTGGGATATGTGGCTGTTCGCGGTTCAAGGTGGTTCAAGGCAAGAGGAAAGAAGTAAGAGAATACAGGTGTACGGTGTTCGGAGACATTTTTCGTTAGAGAGCAATTTTGAATCGTAAGCACGTTTTGGTTTTAGTCATCGTTGTCATCGCCATTTCAGGAGGCCTCGTTGCTCTCAGCTATAATCTTCAGTATACTTCATCTTCAACTGCGAATGTGCCTTTGCTTGTGACGGTGTGGACGCAGCCGAATTCTGTTCCCACATACGTGAACATAACTGCTTCTTCTTTAACCAGTAATTCGGAGCATGATGCAGTGGAGGTTGTCGCTCAGAATAACACTTCGTCAGTGAACATATTCGAGACCACTTACAATTATCCTGTTACCTATACGACAACTCGATATTTGCTTCTGAATCTTACCGCGAAAGTTACGGTTCCTAATCAATGTCTAAGCCGCTATGAGCTCACATTTGAGTATGCGAATAAATCTGTCTCCCAGTCTGCCTTTTGTTTCATCGATGCGGAAGCTGATGAACCATACATAGCTGTGATCTACACGAGCAGTGAAGTTGCTGCTAGTTCCTGCACTTTGGTTCTGGGAATCTGCCCTTCCAACGTAACATTCAGCTTAGTCCCAAGCCTATCCTCCTTGAATCTGTCTCTATTCATAGCGGCATTCGTCATCGGAACCATCATTACTGCATGCGTCGTCTACCTGATGTTTTGTCTCTTGGTTGGTTCCGCTAGATCAAAAGGCAAACGTAAGCGTTAATTAATTCAAAGAATTTTGGTACAGGTGTCGAGTCAACTCAAATATTTTTCTGATGGCTGTCGCACTTGGCTAAAGATGCGAAGACGGTACACATCTACGTTATGGCGGTCGTTATCGTTATTCTGCTTCTTCTTTTAGGCGCCTCCGCTTACTACGATGTGCATCTGTCAACTTCTACGACGACTGTAACGACTACCGCGACGACGACTCTGACAGCAACGCTAGTGACTAGTGCGACGAGTGGAAGTGAAACCACTCAGTATTCTATTTCGTTCTTTCCAACAGAATGGATGTGCGGAGAACAAATCCAAGTCACATTCAGTGGCTTCACCTCTCAGGAGATGGGACACCAGATTCAATTTCAGTACTTTAGCTCTGGCTCAGGGGCAGGGAACGGTGAGCAAACATCTCTCCTCTGGACGGACCTACAGTATGTTACAGGTTCCTCGATTACCTACATGATTCAACCAACTGAATGGGAGGATTTCAGCTTTGAGTTTCAATCAAGTCTGTTCGTAGTCGTTACTGATCTTAACCTTCCGCAGAACGGGGTTAGCTCAACAATTCTTCTTTCCCAAATTGTTCCGATTGAGGGAATCCCTGAAACTTGCACTGGCCAAGCTACCTTTGCTTTCCTATCTGAATCCCTATCCAAACCAACAATCGTCCTATCCATTCTTGGAATGGTTCTAATTCTAATCGTAGTCGTTGGCATCCTTCTCTTCCTTCTGTTGCGGAAACGAAAACGCTAAGAAAATTCAGCTAAAGCACAAAGGAAGAATACGGGTGTACCTATGTACCTTTGGAACATTTTTCTGTTAGTTGAGAAGTTGTGTCGTGGAAATGGGTTAGGATAATCGCTGTCGTACTGATCGCGGTAATTGTTGCTGACGTTCTCTTAGCTGCGTATAATCCGGTTATCTCGATTCCATGGATAGGTAATGTCAATGTGCCTAGTCCTGGTACGGCTTTAGATAGTAGTTGGAATCTTGGCACATTCATCACTGACCAAACCAACCCAACCATGAATGATCAGCTTCTGAATTCTACTAGGACTACGCTGCTGCAAATTGTTGATGTTCCTTCAAACTTCACTGCAAGGAGTCAGCCTTCAGTTGATTTCAATCAGTTTGAAACAACATTGACCACGCTCTTGCAGCATGAAGTACCCTTATCCTCTGTAGATGAGGCGCATTTTGAACTTGACATGGCTTCAACTGTTGAACCAGTCCTTTCAGCTTACTCGCCAGCGAATATGGCTGTATCCGTTTGGGATGTAGCTGTCGGCATGAATTCTGCGGGTGAGCCTGCTAACGGGACATTTACCTTCGATAATAAGACTTTCACGGATTTTAACCAGTTCAGTAATGAGGTTGAAAACAGTATGGCGTTTGCGGAACTTCTCGCTGGGGTCTACGGTTGGGGTTGGACGCAAAGTTGCCCTTCAACAGTTGACACTTGCTCGCCAGGGTCACTGGTTTTTGTTCCCAGCAGCATCTTCTGGAGTCCAACAACCATTGCGCTTATGCTTGAGGATTACGCTGATGAGAACATGACTGTGACACAAGCCACTAACAATCTCTTAGATGATGGGTATTCTCCTGCGTTAGTTCAAGCTGCTACAATAGTGGCGCTTAGTCATGGTGGAACAAACTTTGAGAGTAAAGCTTCTGGGACGACTAGTATTACTTTGAGTGCTGGTACGCCGCAGGATGCTTATGTTATCGGTCCAACTGGGAACCTGATGAATGCGGCTGGAGAAGTATTTCAGTCTCCACCCTCCGCAAACGATTTAAGCTCATGGTTGACTGCGGTGAACGGTGCGCCATGCACTACTACGTGTGGTCTCGATGCTGACTGGTGGACTGCTGTAGCGGAAGTTGGTGGTACTGGATCAACCTTCGGCGGGAATGTTCCAAGCGTAACCTTTTCGGCATCTGACGTAGAAAATTTAGGCGACTATTTGATGACGAATTACCCGAACTTGCCGGTGGGTGTTCCAGGGTACACGACAAGTACGGGACAGTGGGTTCAAGGAACTGCCCCAGTATGGAATACGCCCACGGGTGCCTGTACTGCGTCCGCTTGCACACCTGACACAATTGCTCAATATGTGACTCAGTACAATAGTCCAACGCCAATTGCGGGTGGTACAATGCCTGCTGCTTACATGGTAGGAGCTTATGCTTTAGCTGCTGAACAAGATATGATTATGCAGATTCAGAATGATATGCCAATTACTACTACGATGGGTACGGCAAGCATTGACTTAGGGGGTTCGCCTGTAATTGGTTGTTTTCAAGGTTGTATGTCACCGCAAACTTTCAAAACGCTTGTAGAGCCTTACTTGGGCGCAATTCAACAGGCGGATGCGAATTATTTTGCGACTACTGGTGCATGGCAGATTTTCGGTCAACCGGCTGGAGAAACTGGGCTTACAAGTAATGTTGCGTATGGTGATTCGGAGCCTACCCCAGAAACGAGTTTGGTTACGGCAATCGCTGATGTACCGGGAGTGTCCGGACTGTATGCGGCTGCCGTCGACCCTAGCACCCCTGGCTTCTGGTCTATAACCTCCAGTACCACATTCAAAGGTGAAAATCCGGATGGCACACCGTGCTCTACCTGCATAAACTACGCCATCGTGTACGGAGTAACGCCAGGTTGCAGTAGTGGCCTAGCTTGCCAAGATGCAGCGATGGCAGCGAACACAGTGAACCTCATGGTTGGTCAATACTACAACAGTGCGAATCCAGGAAGTTTTACGACTTGGTATTTCGGTAATCCATCGATCAGTTCACCTTCTCAGGAAAGCTTTGGAGCTGGAGGTCCAAGCCAAGCTGGTTGCATACAAGGATGTGCTTGGATCGGGTGGATTGGTGTACCTTCCTCAGTCAGCAGTAGTTGCGGTGGGGGCAGTTGCCCTGCTTCTACTGAGAAATATTTGGGTGTGACTCAATACGAAGAGGCCTACGCGAATGCGGCAGCAGAAGGTTATACTGGAGCGCAGGTTGACGCTAAAAACAAACAAGCTATTCTGGCAGAACAGGACTTTCAGATGGGGCTCCTGAATAGTGCTGATTGGGCTGCTGTTGAATTTACAACTCTTCAACTGCTATCAGGCTTAGCTGTCTATGGTGGTAACGGCGGTGGTGACGGTACAGTATCCGCGGCAGGTATTGCTGATATCGCGGCTGCTCTTGGTATGCCTAATAGTCCCACTGGTTCTTATCTTGGAGAGCCAGATACATTCAACGATTTTCTTATGGGCAGCACCTACGGTCTGCCATCTGGCCCCAATTGGGGGGCCATCCAAAACATATTCAATAGTCCTGCTTTTGCTGTTAATGGGGTAACGATTGGTCAGCGTCTCCTTGCCCTTGGACCGCTGGCTAGACAAACGGTTGAAAATCTACTTAAAGCGCAAGAGGAATCATGTTCCCCAAGCTGCTCGCTAACTCAGGTGGCCAATTGGACGAATCTGGACATTGAGGCCACGGTTAATAGCGATCCTCCGACTGATCCTTCAGATCCAGCTGTGACGGTAAAGGTCATAGGGGAATCTACGGTGTCGCATGGTTTTCAGCCTTCTGGTGCAGGTGGTACTGCGGTGCCTGGGGCTAACACTGGTGCGTTGAGCGCGGCGAATAGGGCTGCTGACTCTGCGCTTGGACAGGCGGGAGTTTCGCTACTTCCAATGGGACTTAGCGTAGTGCCGATGAGACTTATCACACAGTTCTCCTTCTTTGGGTACATCAGCTTCGGTTACGGTGCGTTCATAATCAGCTGGGTTCTAGTACTTCTGTTTCTCGTTGCGGTAAGCCTACTCCTATTAAGCATAGTTCCTAGACCTAAACGGAAGAGTGACCGTAGGCGTAGGTAAACGAAAACATGACTAAACTAGCTCTCGTAGTTCTGGCTGTGGTTGCGATTAGCTTAGTTTCAGTTTTGCCTTCCACTACTGCAACGCAACCGTTTTCTCAGCCCCCGTCGTGGTGTTCCCAGTGTACACTTACTACTCTAACGGGAATTATGGAACAGAATACTATAGATCGTCCTCCGGAGTTTCCTGTACCTGGCGGATACACAACTTGTTGGGTGCTACAGCTCAATTCGGGGCCAGACGCTAACTATGTGATTTTGTTTAATCTGCCGCCTAACCCCTCCAGCTTTGAAGGTGTGGCATCAGTGACTGGTTACTACAATCCTTGGTATGGTTTCTGGGTTCTAACAATCAGTTGAGGAGAAGACCAATACGTCTAAGAAATCTTCCATTGCTCTCGGTGTAACCGTTATTCTTGTAATAGCGGCTTTCGGAGGTCTTTATCTTTACAAGACGGGGATGCTAATTTTTCCCGAATTGTCAGCATCGTCAACAAGCGGATATTTGGTCACGGTCACGTATGAAAGTTCACTTGTAACTGAGTCTGTCTCCTTGTACGCCTACACGCCTACGACTGAAATGATCACCTCCACTTCAACTACCACTGCTCTGGCCACAACAACTTCTGGCGGTTCGGGTTACAGTGAGTCCAACCTGTGCGCTGAGTATCAAGCTGAGAACGGATTAAGCTCAAGCTACGATTGCTTCATGGTACTCTCCTTAGAACCCGTTGGAGTACACGCAGTATACGTTCTTTCATTTGTCAGGGTCTTGATGGCAATCGGGTTCATTGCGCTTTTCATCCTTATCTTCATGGGATTGTACTACTACTTTGTTATTGCTGCTGAAAAGAAGAGAACAAAAAAGTAGAAGACGTTAAGCCTGTCCTCGTTTTCTTTTTCTGCTGCTGGATTTCTCCTTTCTTCTTGTGCTTGCGTAGATTCCAGCTGCAAGTATCAAGGCTAGTGCGATAAGGATGCAGTAGTCGGGTAGAAATCCGTAGTCGGTTTTCCAAATCGCGGTAATCATTATTGGTGCATTCACTTGAATTTTGGCGTTTCCATTTGGATCAATCGGAATGATTGAGCCGTGTATGCTCCAGGCTGTTAAAACTGAGGTTACGCCTAGTTGACCTAATATGCTAGGTTTCGGTATTCGAGTGGGGGTAACTGTGGCCACGAGGGTGGACCCAATGTTATACCATCCGGATCCCGCTGCGGTTCCTAGGGTGGAGTTGACGAGGACGTAGTATTGTTGCACGTAGATGGGTTTCAGGGTGATGTTGTTTGCTAAGTCTGGGGTTATGTTGAAGAGGCTGCCTCCGGTTAGGGTTGCGAGCTCCTGTTGGCTTATGGGTGTGCCGTTTAGGGTCCATGTTTTGAGTTGTTGGCGGCTGGTGGGTGTGATTTGGATTATGAAGGGAAGATTTATGGTAACTGGTTTTCCGTAGACTTCTGTTTCCACGGTTTGTCCGTTTTGTCCTTGGATGGTGATCCAGGGCCACAGGAATGTTCCTGTCTCGAGCGGTACTGTTGTTTGTGGGTCTGGTAGGTCGCTGGTGCTTCCGGCGAACCAATCATTATTGTGGGCTGGTAGGCTTAGGGTGCCGTAGGGGAATTGGCCTGGGTATGTATCGCTGCCTACTCCGTATCCGCAGACTGCTTCTCCAGCAGTTGAGAGGGTCCATCGTGCTTCTGTGTCTCTGTAGCCTAAGTTTCGGAATTCTACTGGTTGAATAATGTTCCCGCCATTATTTGCGCCTGCGACTTCAGCTATTGCGAAAGTGGCGTTTCCGTAGTTGCTTTGCAGGTTTATGGTTCCGAAGAGGAAGTTGTTAACGTAGGCTTCCCAGCTGGTGCCTGCGCTTACGATGCTGAAGTGAACCCAGGAGTTTTCTTTGAGTTGGGGTCCGCCTTTGTCTGCGCCGAGAAATACGCCTGTACCGTTTAGGGCGGTGCCGGGTAGAAAGTATTCCCAGAATGATTGTGGGCCTGTTGTGTTGCAGCAGATTTCGTATCCTACCTGTATGAAAGCGTTGTTGGGAAGTTCGATGCCGACCCAGAATGCTGGGTTTGAGCCGTCTTTCGGTGAAGTCTGATTTTCCACTCTAATGTCTACCTCGGCGCCGGTGACGTCAACCTGAGGGTAGACGGTTGCTCCAACCTGAAACCAGTACAGGCCTTTGTGCGCGGCAGGCGTTGGCGCACTCATAGTGGTTTCTTTCAAAATCGGAGTAGCGCGGATAGCTTGGACGGACGGAAACAGAATTACCGATAAAAGAATGATGAGAACGCTTAGAGCGCTTCGTCTACCCAGTCTGCCCACTACTTTCACTCACTCAAGAGGTCGTCTAATTTTCCTTGTTTGATTGTAGGCGGTTTGGGGGTAAGGATTCTGTCGACTTCTTTCATTCTGTTCTCAATAGTTGTTGCTTTCTGGAGGGTTCTGGCTGTGTTAACTGGGTTGGCTAAGATGATGTGATCGCCTCTGTGGATTTGGGTTCTGCGGGTTCGTTCCTTGAATGAGGGGCTTCGTACCATGATTGTTGTCATTTCAATTATTATGAATGCGAGTATGATGGATACGAGTAGGTATGCTGGTGTCATATCGAGTGGTGGTTCTAAGCCGCTTTGTTCGGTTTGGATTGTTTGGGTGTCGTTAACCGTTTTGGTGATGGTGACTGTGGAGTTGAATAGTTGGGTTAGTTGATGGTTCATGGGCAGATCAACTGCCATACCCGTCGCCGTTTCAGGTGCTTCAGGTATTGGTGGCATTGGCATAGGCATAGGTTGCTGGTTTGTTGATATTGTAGCGTTAGGGTCGAGAGGTTTCAAAGAGTATCTTGCGAATGCGTCCTGATAATTGAAGATTGAGTAGATTCCTCCGAGGATGCTTTCAACGTGGAAGTCGGGTGGGGGGAGTGCTCGTATTGCTGGGGGGTCACAGGGAGATGGCTGACTGAAGTCGGGGGGTGAGTAAGGTGCCCAGGTGCAAGTTGCGTTGTTAGTGGCGTCTGGAACGTAATTGTCAAGCCAAGGTCGAATTATGGATTGGCCCCATTGCCATTCCCCGTATTGTTTCAGGTAACTGTAGACTTCTTGCGCGTAGATTGTTCCCATGTTGGAGCCTTGAAGGGCGTTGCCTCCGCATGCTGGTGGAGGACCTGGCTCGTTGTCTTCTTCGATGTATGGGGATGGTTGTTGGACGCAGCTCCAGAGGCTGGCGTTTTGCCATGCTCCCAGGAGGGTGACGGAGGGGTTAGTGAAGTATTTCATGACTGCATCGAGGGGGCTGGGGAAGCTTTGGAAGATGATTTTTCCTTGAATTCCCGGGGGGATTCTTGTGTCGTAAGGTATGCGGGTGAATGCGGCGAAATTCACGTTAGCGCCGGGAACGCTGTAATGTTGTAGGGCGTTTAGGAGGGTTGTGCAGCTTGTTTGCCAGTACACCCAGTTTTTGTTTTGCAGCGCATTCATAATTTGGACGCTGCTAGGGTTCGATTGTTCTCGGCTTATTTCCTGCGCTAATGCGCTTTCACCGTTTCCTCCGAACAGCACTTGCATGAATCCTGCGCAGCCGGCAACAGGGGCTGCTCCGATGTTGTTGACTACGGTTTGAGGTACGATCAGGTACACGTTTTGGTCGCCGAAGCAGGCTGCGTCTGATTCTTCGCCTTGGATGGTGGGTGGGTAAGTGCTGTAGTCGTAATAGTAGAGGGCGCCTTCAGGGCAGGGGTCGCCGAAAACAATGGAGCCGTCGCGTCGGATAACGAAGCCGGGTTCAGGCGCGACCAGAATCAGGGGGTGTGCTCCGTACACGTTGGGGTCAAGGTTTGTTGTGGTGGGTCCGAGGGAGTACCCGTAGGCGCTGCTTGTCATGAAGATGAGGCCTGTATGCACTAAATTGATTGTTGCTGCCGTAATGGGATCGTCGAAGCCCATTTCATTATGGCTGCAATAGTACATTCCTTGAATGCTGTTACCGACAACTCCGTCCAGGACGGGTGGATTCCAGTAGACCGCGTAGGGTTGAATTACTGTGGATGAGCCGACGCCGTAAGAGTATGCTGAATCTAGTTGAGAAGCTAGAGTAGTGTTCGCGTTGATTATTCCTTCTAAAAGTGGACTGACTGCCTTCCCATTATCCGCACTTAACTGTGGGTATTGAGATGTGACTGCCGACTCATCTTCACCCCATAACCACGCTGCGAACCCGTTAGGTGTTGCCTGCGGACCGAAAAGACCTGGCATAAAGGAGCATGAAGCAGAATTCCCTGTAGCTGATGCCTGCGGCATAGCCTGAGTAGACGTTACCGAACTGACCAGCACAAGCATCAGAATGGCAACGATTACCGTCAGCCGCACTTTGAGTCGTCTCTACCCAAAAAATACCTCATTTCAGGCACCCCTACACCTACCCACCTACCCACCAATACACACTATTTTACTCTGTGAGGGCGAACCGTTGAGTCAAAAGCGAATGTGTCTGTGCTTCTGGGTGGAGCTACGAAATGAGTAGTGATGAGACCTCAGCGAAGCGCGATCGAGAGCTTCGAGTAATTCCAGCAGAAGAAGTGCCTAGCGGAAAGACTCGGCTCAATGTTCTGGCTGACCCATACGTTGTGGGTGCCAGCGGAATTCTAAGTGGCCCACGAATTAGGATTACGAAAGCGGGGCAGATTCTTCGCGGATTGAAGGTCTACCTCATCGATGAAGGGTTGCTTGCATTAGCGAAAGAATCAGGCATGAGTTGGAACGAGAGTTTAACGAAAGCAGAGATTGAAGCTTTCCATGAACAAATGGGTAAATGGAATCCTGTTCAAGTCGCAACCGAACTCCTAGGCGTCGTGACCTCCTTCGTAGAATCCGACAAACGCATGAAACCCACCGATGAGGAACTGGCTGAACTGAAAGAGAAAGCAGCCACACTCACCAAAGCCTTAGACAAAATCCAACGAAGCGGCACGAAATCAAAGAAGTGACTTAGCAACATGGCAAACGGCTGGTACCATGTCACGAATTCCGTAAGAGTCCACTACTTCCAAGACGAAAAAGCTTGGTCGCTGTGCAACCAGTTCAATCGCCTAGACATAACCAAGCCATTCACAGATGTCCAACTCACTGATGGATGTTCAAGGTGTCAAAAAAAATTGGAATCACTCGAGAAGCGAGGAAACAAACCTTGAGTCCTCCGAGTACAGGTGTACGGACGAAGAAGAATACAGGTGTACGACGACAGGAGCATGATCGAGTTTGAACCGAAAACGGTTACGGTTTCTCGTTACGCTTCTCCTGATTTCCCCAATCCTGTTTGTGCTTCCAGTGGCTCATGCTCAATCGAGCACTCCAACAATTTCGACTCTGCTTTCATCCTCAACGATCAGTGTAGGTGTTTCGGTAACCGACAGTTCGACTTTGACTGGGGGTTCTTCAAGTCCGCTTCCAACGGGTACGGTCACTTACAGCTACTTTACGGGTAGCACATGTACTGGTGCTAGTACAGTAGTTGGTTTACCTGTCACAGTGTCAAACGGCATTGTTCCCAATTCGGCATTACAGATCTTCAGTACTGCTGGATCATACAGTTGGAATGCAATCTATAGTGGTGATTCGAATAACAATGGTGCAACGAGTATATGTGAACTCTTAACTGTCACGGCTTTGGTTACTCCATCTATCTCGACTGCACTTTCATCTTCGGTGATAAACGCGGGGGCATCAGTCACTGACACCGCTACTTTGTTAGGAGGTAATGCTCCAACTGGCTTGATAACGTTTAACGTGTACTCGGATAGTGCGTGCAGTGTTTCCGTTTTCGGTCCTGATCCTGTGTCTGTAAGCGTTGCTTCCGCAACATCAAGCGCATTCACACCATTAGGCGCGGGCACATATTACTTTGAGGCATCGTATAGTGGTGACTCGAACAACAATCATGTAGCTTCAGTCTGCGGTGCACCGGGGGAGAGTCTAACCGTTACACCTGTATTTTCTCTCTCTGCTACTTCTGGTGCGGTTGGAACTAGCGTAACGGTTTCCGGGTCGGGTTTCCCTCCGACTGCTACTTCTTGCACAATTACTTTCGCGGGTAATCCTACAGGCGCTTGCACGAATCTAGCTGGCACAGTTTCGGGGGGGTTTGTTGTTCCTAGCGAAACTGCCAATTGGTATATTGTGAGTGTCTCTGTGGGTGGAGTTACCGCGAGTCACCCGTTTGATGTGACTACTACGAGTTCAACTACCGGACTTACTCTAAGCCCGAATTATGGTGTTTACCCAAACACCATCGAGGTTTCCGGTACTGGTTTCTTGACGTCTGATACTTCCTGTAGCCTTTCTGGTACTCCGGTTTCCTCTTCGTATAGCTGCTCAGTGACGCCTACAGGATCAGGGTCGATCACTGGAAGTTTTTCTGTGAGTAGCGGCATCCCAACCGGTGCCTATACGGTCATAGTTACAGGGTCGCCGGGCGGTGACGCGAAAAGTGCAGGGTTTACGGTTGGAAGCACATCTGGAACTGCATATATCTCTTTGAACCCCACTTTCGGTGTGTCCGGTACGGTGACTGTTTCAGGTTATGACTTCAGCAGTAGCGATAGCGCATGCAGCATTTCCGGCACTCCGGTTCTATCGCCCACCTGCTCCGTGTTAGGCGGAACAGTCACGGGCTCTTTCACCATAAGCAATGTTGCCGCAGCCAGCTATACAGTCGAAGTGATGGGTAACACTGGCGATTTCGCCACCTCCACATTTACGGTTGGTACTTCAAGTTCAAGCAGTAGTGGGTATTCGATTTCTGTTTATCCTCCTGACTGGACTTGTGGTGAGGAAGTGCAGATCACGTTTGCAGGTCCAATTATTGAGCAGGGTCGGTCGGGGCATACTATTGAGTTTCAGTTTGTTCAGACTGGGACTGGTTCTTCGGGTGGTTACCAGAGCAATACGTTTTACACGCAATCTGAGAATTTCTATCAGGATAATCCGGAAGCCGTAACGATTGCTGCCGTAGATTGGGATACGGTAAACTTCCAGTCCATGTCGACTGTGATCATCAACGTGATTGATGAGTCCAACGTGAACTCGCAGGGTACTGTTACTCCTGTGACTTTGTTGAGTTATACGCTTACTGAGATGCCTGAAACTTGCAACGGCGCAAGCTACCCGTCAAGCGGACCAGTCACCACCTACGCTTCAACGGTTAATGGTGGAAATACAATGGTGTACAACACAATTTACAGCTCAATCGTCTCGACTGTGCCTGGCGGAGAAACTACGGAGATGACTACTCGTGTGATGCAGACGCAGAGCGTTACTTCCTCAACGACTACGACTACGATTCAGACGCAAACCTACAATTATACCACGGCTCTATCCACTGCAACGTCCACTACGACTTCAGGTTATACTACTGCGATTCCGAACGCTACGTCTTACTACATCGCGTTCTCCACTGAGCAGCCTCCAGCTATCGCGTGGTGGGTTCCTCCCTCCATCTTCATTTACGGATTGGAACTTTTAGGTGGGGTTGCTGTAGTAGTTTTCGTGCTTATGTTGTGGAGAACGAAATCTAGGGAGCTCGCGGGTCACACTCGAACGGGGGGGCATCCAGTTCCTGGCCAGGTGACGCTTGCCAGATTGAAAAATCGTTTTACTCAGCATGGAAAACAGAAATCTCCTCCTGGAAAAAGGAAGAGCAGTCGTGGTCCAGGTAGGCCGCCTAAGAAAAAACCAGAGGGTGAAAATCCAGATCAGAAGGCTGCTGCGGAAAGCAAACAAACAGAAGAGGATGCTACTGAAGCGGCCACAGAAAGCAAATCAACAGAACTAGCTGAATCCACGAAAGATATGATGGATAAGATCGTAGGCGCGTGAAGTTCTGAAAAATGTCGACCTCTACCAAATCAATTCAACGTCTCATCCTACTTCTAACGGTGGCTTCATTTCTCCTCATTCTTCATGTTCCGAGTCCAGTTGCTGGATATGATTGTGGGGATGTTGTCCAAACTATTGAGGCTGGACAATTTTATGCGCCGCTTTCCGTAGTTGTTTCCTATCTTCAGACGAACGATCACAGCGGTAACTGGGCGAGTAATGCGGTTGCGAACGGACTAACAAGCACTTCCACAACTGCATCATTCAACATTCTATCGAATTCGATGACTTTCAACGCTTACGGAAATGACACGTACAGTTTCTGGTTTTCAGCTTCATACCCTACCACGGTTGTACAGACGATTAACGTGACGGTGCAGGAGGGTGATCGTCCTCCGAGGCCGTATCATTACTGCATGAATGGAACCAGTTTCTATTTGGGCTTCGTCGATCAAAGTGTTGTTACTGAGCCTCATCCTCTTAGTTCCACTGATGTAGGTCAAGCGGTTTATCCGGAGCTTGCGAAAGCAATGACTAGTGTGGGAGTTGATCTCACTGGTATGGATGGCTCAATTAATCTTCTAGCTTTCTTGGTCGTTATCCTGATTATTGTTGAAAGTGTGAACGCTTACCAGAGTCGGAAACTCCGAAAACAGATTGGCGGGTAAACAATTGGCACAGCAACTTAAAACTGTCAGCCGCCTCGTGCATCGGCCCCTTGAAAAAGACAAGTTGAATGAGGGACCTATAGATATTGGAGGCCCTACGCTTGACCAGATTACTCTTCATGGGTTGCGGTTTGATGGTACGACGCGCGTGATCAGCGGTCATCCTCAACGCAGTACACGGGAATTGCCGGAGATCTTGGAGTATGTTTCCGAAGCTTCGCTGAATCAGTTGCACGCTAAAGGGTCAGAGATAGTGGAGGAAGCGGAGAAGCTTGAGCATGCGAATGAAATCAAGCAACTTGAAGACGAGAGAGCGAGTACGCGGTCAGAGGTTCGGCAAAAGAAGATTGATGAGGCAATAGCGGAGCTGAAGAAGCAAGCTGAAAATGCGCCGGCACCAGAACGTCTAAGGGTTAAGTCTGAAGCGAAACGAATCGGTAACTTGGCGAAAGGAATTCAGGAGGGTCTTAAGCAGGCTGGTTTCCTGAATGCTGCTGTCTACATTTTCGATAACCCCCGAATAATGATTGTTCACATGGGTCACACGGAGTTCAGCTTAGTCGATTATGCGAAAGCTGACAGTTACACAGGTCAACTGATTGTGTACGGATTCATTCAGGAGCTTCCGGAACCGATTGATGTGGGACGGGGAAAGTATGAATTCGCCATCTTCGATCCGTTGGACACTAGGGAAGTAGAGAAGGGAGGACAACTGAAAGTTACCTACTTTAGCCACACGGAGCGGATGCAACTTCAAACCTGGGTCAGCAAGATTCTTCACTTCACATCCTACATTCAGGTACTTCAAAAATTCAAGACCACCGCCCTCCTACTGAAGCAGGCTGACCGAACGATTAAGGATTTGCAAAGTAAACTGGCAAAAGTGTCTGATGCGTACCAGCAGCTTAAAGCTGAAGCGAAAGTTAACGTCACAGGCAGTTTATCCGCGTCTTACCTATCTTTCTTCGTGAGCATCTTCGGGTTAGGCGGCGTCGGCTTAGTGGCAGGGATACTTCTCAGCATTATGTTAGGTTCCTCAGTAAATACGGTTCAGCAGCCAATCTACAATCGCAACCAGACCCTTATTGGAACAACGCCCGTCACGATTCAAACTCCGAATCCGCTGATCTATGTTCTACCTGGAATGTTGTGTCTTGCATGTGTACTAATCGCGGTTGTGCTTCAATCCAGGCACCTACGGGGTCGGTGAACTGAATGTCTAAAGCGATCGCTCGAAGTCTCGATAGTCGCGCAGGTAACTTACAGCAGCAGCTCAAAGATGCTGAGAATGTTTTCGAGCAGATTCTTGCTTTCGCAACTCTCGGCAAGATCCCAGACGACATGACTAAAGACTTTAGGGCTTTGAGCCCGTGGGGTAGCGGTGGGGAATTAGAATTTTTCAACGAGACGAAAGGGCAACCGATCTTCTTCTACCTTATCGGAAAACTGACCTCTAAAGGAATCAATTCGGAAGATGCTTTGATGTGGGAGAAGCTTCGTGCCTCTCAATTTCCCCAGCAGGGAACGTCGCCACTGCCGCCAGGAGCGCCGGTTGCCGGAGAAATTTCTCGCAGAGGCAAAATGGAGGTTCTCGGTTCAGGCATACGAAATTTCTTTAGCAGCATAGGTGACCTACTCGCCCCTGATTTATCAGGTATTGATGGGGTGGCACCGCTTCTTGAGGACCCGTTCGATCATTTAGCGAAACTCTACAAAAGCGGCGTAGTGTACTGCGATGTGTACGGCAAAGGCTCTGCAATCGTTGAATTACGTGACATCCGAGTCGCCATAGCTACACATGCTGGAAAATTGCTTCGAGAACTCAGATTCTACATAAATGAAAAGGTCGAAAGAACTGGTGACCAGTTAACGCGTGTAGTCTCCGCGTGAGTTGAGTTGTCATGTCTCAGCAAACTTCAACAATTCGTAGTATGCGTGGGATGGCTGAAGCGACGAATGATATTATCATGATGGTGTATCGTGGGGACGAGCGGATGTTCGAAAAGGCGCAACTTTGGGTTGAGCGTTTTGTTCCTGAGGTGGAGTTGAAGTTGTTGGCTCAACGTCTTAGAACGCTGCACTATCGACAGGGGGATCTGCTGCTTAGATTAACGAACAGGGATCTGGCTGAGGGCAGTGCGTCTCCTAAGGTGAGTCAGCAGCTTCAGTGGAAGCTTGAAGATGATATGGAGACGTATGCGGAACAAACTTGGGGAATGGAATGGTATGATGCGTTTCAGAAACGAAAAGATGTTGAGGACTGCGATCAAACTCTTGAGGAAGCTTACCTACTCTGGGTTGAGTTACGAGCTGAGACACTGGTTACTTTCGCTAAGTTGCTGATGTTAATTCTTAGGCGTATTGAAGTCATTTTCAAGGAACCTCTCCCTTCTCTTCTCTCAGGATTCATGGCCGGGCGTGCATCACGTTATTCAGCCGGGGTCATGAAGACCGATACGAACAAGTTCATTGAGGAACGTACGGCGCTCATGTACGTGGTTGCGTACGCGATTCTGCCTCCGGACGGGAATGTTTTGGAGGAGCTTGAGCGGATTATTCGTAGTGCGGTGCGTGTTGCGGGTTTAAGGCTTGCGACGAGTTATCAGCCGGATCTTGGACGGTTAGAAGAGGAGGCCTCAGCGGAATGGTTCAGTCTTCATGCTCCTGAAACGGTGATGAAGCAGTATAATTGGATTGAGGTTGTGTCGAAGGGCAGCGGTGTTCACAAGAAAGCCACTTTCCTTTTTCATCCCACTTACGCTACGGGAGATAAACTGTTTGGAGGAAGATTTCCCACTCCGTTCTATGTTGTTCCTGAAGTCTACTGGAAGCATTCGATCATTAAGGAGGAAATGTTTCCCGCTGATATTCTCTCAGGAAGAATCCCTCTTGAACCCATGAACACCAACGATCTGTTTCTCATCAGCAAGCATAAGCAGAGTCCTTCCAATCTCATAATTGGTGCAAGAGGTACTGGCAAGAGCAGTATCATTAATGCGACTGGGTGTTGGCGGATTGATCGGGGTTATGTGGTTTTTAGGCCTACTATGCCCCGGATCCAGGACATGCTTAGTTGTTTACCTATGAGTCCAGCGCAGAAGGATGATTGGGCGCGGTTGAAGGCTTTACGGTTGAAGCCGCGTGCTATGCCCTGCCGTTTCATCACGATCTATCAGACTGCTGAAGATGTGCATTACGATGAGCCATACACGATTTATGATTGGAAGGTTCGCGTTGATGATCTGGAAGATTTCAAACTTAACTGGTCTAAGCTTCTGGATGGTTTCCCTCGCGGCTACCTCATGTTCAGGGATCTTACCGAGAAGAAGAGAACGCAAAAAATGAGGTCGAACGTGATAAATGAGTTCTTCTACTACAGGCGCCTAGATCGCTCAAGGAAAATCTCTCTCACCATTGACGAGGTTCAAGATGTGTATGGCGCTGTCTTCAGCTCAAGTGAGGAAGCTGAGTTGGTGAGGACGATGCAATCGCAGATGAATGATATTCGCGGTTTAGGTGTCGCCTCGGAATTTGCCACCAGAAGTCCGAGCATGCTTCAACCTGATATTCTCGAATCCGTTGCCACCTTTATTTTCGCTGAGGTTAAGGAGTCGGGAGCTGATGAGAGTAGAAGCAGCAGACAACGACTACTCAAAGCCTTAGCCAGTCGTATGCCTGATACTGAAAAGAAGTTTCTAGTCCTTATTGAGCGAATTATGGAGAATCGGCAACTCAGTGACCCCACCGATCCCAGAGGGCCGCACCTCTTCTTCCATGACTACAATAACGTCCTCCGCCTAGTCCAGGCTACCCTTGCACCCCACATGTGCGAAGACCCAGAAATCGACACGAAAACCCAAATTGAAAACTACGACAAAGCCACAGGAAAGAAAACTCTAGTTCAAGGATGGGATCAAGTGCCCTTACTTGATGCGGCTGTGAAGGGTCGGAGGACTGCCTCGAAAGGCTTACCGGCATACGGAGTGACGGCAGAATAGAAAATACAGGTGTACGAATAGAGAATTGATGAAAGATGCCTAAGAAATGTTATCTGTGTCTTCGCATCGACTCAAGGGAATATTTTAGGGAACTCCGAGAACTCGGTTTTTCACCTATCGCAGCAAGGTTCACCGTGGGCCTAGTTGAGAGAGTGTACCGTGCCAATCCCTCACTCCTTGCTGGGAAGAGTGCTCGTGTCGTGAAGGCAAGTCTAGCCTATGTTGGTGGCATAATGCAAAACGTACAGAAGCGCCACAAATACTACAGCAGAAGGGTTCGGTCTCCCATCAGACAGATAGACTGTGCTAAGAAGTTCAATTGCAATTTCATGAGCATTCGCAGCACCTATGTTCCAATCTGTAAGACGCTTGGGATAGATGTACGTGATCTACCGAACGTAGCGGACAGAAACTTCCGCAACAGAGGCGGTTCAACCGCCTATCACTCTAAGCAAGCTGCCTGTCGTGTTTCTTCCTTGCATGAGCACCCATTCTGAAGATAACACTTACTGAGGTGTGGAACAAAAATACAGAAAATCAGTGAGTGTGAATAGAAAATACAGGTGTATGTTCAGAGGCTATTTTTCTTTCGGCGATCAGATCAGGCGTTGCAACTGCCGTCGGTAATCTCGTCTCCTGAGTTGCCGGCGGCTATCGCCAGCAAGTGAGTGAACGTGCTTGACGTCGGAACTTTAGTTGATTTCGTTATGGTCGTTTTGTATCCGCGGCAGGAATACATTACATTGCCGTGTCGTAGTCCTCTCCCTGAGACATTAGAGCTCTGGATGGAGTACCTTGGTTCTGCCGTCAGTTTAGGTGGAGAACGGCTTCGAGCTGAGTTCGGAGATGTGAGAAAGGTTCTGGATCTTCAGATTCAGCATGGTCAGGTGAAGATAGGGACTTTCAAGATTCTGCTTGGGGAAGATGAAGAGAAATGGGTGATTAAGCGTTGGAGTTCATCTCGAGGCAGCTACCTCTTCCAGCTTGAGTTGGAGTACAAGTATTTTGAGAAAGGTATGGTTGCTGAAGGCTACGATCATCAGGACCATATTGCGGAGCCTTCGGATAATGTTGAACGCATTATTTTCGGGGATGCGCTTCAGGCGCCACGAGACATAGACGCTCTACTGCAAGAGTGTAGTTTCAACCCAACCAGCATGCTGCGTAATGAAAACGCAACTAGACATGTGTTGAGGCGAATCGCTATAGAACGGCTGCGAACGCCTATTGTTCACACGAGGTAGGGTGTTGCCTGTTAGATTTTTCATTTGAGCAACGATGCGTAAGGCTAGGAAGTTATTTGGAAAAGTCACAGCCAAAAACTTGGTTACTGTTCTTGTACTTGTGGTTGTTGTTCTTGCAAGTTTTCAGGTTCAGGCTGGTTTGATTCATGCTGTTCCTAATGCTGGTCAAACTGCGACGGCAAGTGGGGCTTTCGCCCAAATGGAACCTTGTGATTACCTTGTGTTCACGGATGGAACTACGACTTACGGCAAGAATTGTGACACTGGCTCAATAGATTTCAGTGGAATGGCTGCCACCGTCATAAATGATGCATTATCCTCTGCCCTAAATGTCTTTGTGGATCCTGGAACCTATATGATAACGAGCACGATTACTGAAGGTTCAACTCAGTCCCTTTCAGGTTCCGGTTGGGGTACGATTCTTGAAGCTGGACCTGGGCTCAATGCCCCAGTGGTTGCACTTTCTGGGGGGTCTCTCTTCAACATGGAAGTAAACGGAAATGGGGCGGCTCAATCAGGAGGTACAAGCGAGGGGAATGTCTATGTTACTGGAAGCGCTGTGACTGTTCAAAATGTTTGGGTGCAGAACTCTTACTGGCGTGGAATTATGGTGAACGGAGGCATGAGCGATAATGTCCTTAATAATTTAATCACGAACGCGGGGGAAAGGGCTATTCTAATTCAGAATAGTGCCCAAAACATGGTTGAAGGAAACACTATAATGAACGTTATGATCGGAATCACCCTGTACGGAGAAGGGAGTTACGGCAATCTCGTCGGCTTCAATCAAATCGTACCCCTCAATCCCTCCACTTATAGCACAACTCAAACGGGGATTGATGTTGAATCGGATTCGCGTAATAATACGGTGTCAAATAATGACGTGGAAAGAACTACCCATGAAGGAGTATGGGCTCAGAACAGTTGGGGTAACATAGTCACAGGGAACCATGTTTCCAGTGACCTAGACGACTACGGCATGAGTTTCACTAATGCCAGCTACACTGTAATCTCCAACAACATAATCGCATCCGTGTTTCAGGACGGAATTATGTTAGTCGCTAATTCTCCTCCTTCTAATTATTGCACGATCACTGGAAATATCATTCAGAATGCGAACAGTAACAATTCTCCATATTACCCAACTGGTGGAACCTACCAATCTGGAATAGCGGATGTAGATGGCTTATATGATGTCATATCGAACAACATAATTGTTGACAGCAGGTCGCCGGTTCTGGTGCGAACAGGCATAGTCACTTATGGGTCAGCTGATTACGTAACGATTATTGGCAATGTAGTCATTGGTCCACCGACGCAGGTTTCCGCTGTGGGTACACATAACACCGTTTCATTGAACAGTTAATTTTTCTCTTGACTTGAAATTCATTGCGATCTAAGAAGAGGCTCCTACGATTCAGTATACTGCTTGCTCTGAGCCTTCTTTTCTGTAGCACGACGACCAGTAGCACGGCTAGCAGCATAACGACCAGCAGCGCGACAGTGCCGTTCGGGGTGCTGCAGGGCGATAGGAGCTACGCTGATAGTGAAGGGGTTGTTGCTTTTTCTGGGATTGTTTACTTTAACGCGGTTTATACGTCCGCGAATTTGGTTCAGTTTGATCTCACTGGTACTCTTGCGTTAAATCTGAATTCTGTCGTTTCGTTCACTATTACGCCTTCAGGAAGCCAAATGGAGTTAAGTGTGGTTGATAATTCGGAAAAGCTTTCCTTACTTGCAGGTTCTCTCGCGAGTTCTCAATGGTTTCCTGGAAACAATACGTTGGTACTTTACAGTCTAAGCAGCCCAGAAACCGTTGAGATAGGGTACGGCTCTCTAGGTGGACCAACTGCCACTAACACTCAGGTTGCCACCAGCACTCAGGCTACGCCTACGCTGATAACGCCAACGACGAATCTAGCTCCCCTCATCATTTTTCCTTCCCAAGTGCAACCTGTCAGCTGGTTGAAGCCTGGTGCCATCGTGAAAGAAAACGTTAATGTCACTAATCTTGGGCAGACTGCGGCCACAGTTACGATTGATTATGAGCTTGTGGATCAGGTAGCGCAGTCGATTGTTTACACGAACAGCAGTGAAATCCAGTTAGCCGCAGGAGAATCCGAACTTTATCAGCTTGAAGCCTTAGTGATCTATCCATCCACATTTGAATTCGTCATAACCAGCGCAACCGTGCAAGTAACCCAGCAACAGAATGCCCCAATCACGGTAACGCCCTGGGAAGTCTATGGAGAACCAGTTACCTTCTACGGTCTTCTCCTAATCATGTTCATCGTCCTAGTTGCAACAGTAGTTGTTCTTCGAGGACAGCTCAGTCAACGAAGTAGCACGCCTACGCGACGAAAACATAAACGAGCTCGCCACCGTAGCGCATCTGTTTTCTGAACTCACTTTCTCAGGCTGGGATGAGTTCGATTAGTTTGTTTCCGACGAACATACCTGTGAATTCGCAGTTGGTGCATTTCGCTGCTTGTGGATCATCACCCTTCTCAGAGTAGAAGACATCGAGTGTAGCCGCGTGGCATTTCGGGCAAATTCTCTCCGATGTCTTATCCAAAGGCTCCTACTTTTTCTCCGTAGGCCTGTATTATGGCGTATGGACTAATTAAGCATTGTCGTTGATGTGTGGCGTCCGACTACACGAATACACCTGTACGTTCTTGATTGAGTCCTTCGCGAAAAACGTCTTTCGTCTGTCTCACACTGGTTCACTGGTTCAGGGCGTAGCGATTTTTCTGTTGAAATTCGTTGCGGTCAGGAAAGAGGTTTTTACGGTTTAGTCTACTGTTTGCTCTAAGCGTTCTTTTTCTGTTTTGTTTTCCGAGTGCTTTACCGCAGCAACGAACTGTTGGGAGCTCTAAAGTTTCTTCTTTGCTTGTTCGCAATCCTGTTCATGTTCCAGATAATCCCCTCAATGACTTGGAGGCTGCTGTTGGGGGTTGGCTTCAGAATCAGATAGCTACGGCTGTTCACTATTACGGGTTTTTGCCCAGCAACATTCCTAGCGTCTATGCGGCTTCGACTTTCGGAGTAACCACTACGGGTTCAACAAGCTACCCAACAACTCCAATAGCTCCAACAACGGTTTCGACTTCAGCAGTTGCAGCCTCAACTGGTTTAAGTAATTCAAGGAAGTTGTTCGTTGACGCTTACGGACAATACATAGGAATCTGGGCGAATAGCAGCACCAACATACAACTCGCTTATGCAGCTACGGCTACGGGTTCGTGGACGGTCAACAATCTTGGGTCAAACTATTATCCTAGCACTCTTACGAATGGAACTTTCGGCGGAGCCTACGATGCAACGAATGACCGATTCTGGATAGCGTGGGCTGGAAGTACCGCCATCAAAGCTGTCTATGTTACTTTCACCCGAAATGCAAGTAACAATATTACCGGATACTCGATAAGCGGGGGCGCAGCAAGCCCAATTCTGTCAGTTACCACGGCTTACTCTCATGTTGGAGCCGTATCAGCCACGGTTCTGCATGATGCCACATGCGCCATAACCTATAATTCGAACGACCTTTCAGCTAACAGTTACCTCTACTTCATTCGAGCAGTCTATGCCGCATCAGCTAAACCCACCTATGAGAATGCCGCTGGAACAGCAAGTACAATTGATACTTTAAGCGGCAACATGGGAAGCACAGGTTCAGCATCATTCGGTTCAGTTCTCGTGGAGCGAACTAACGCCACAACATACGGTCAATATGACATGTATGTTTTCTGGTGTTTGCCGAGTGCCGTCACAACTAGGATTCAGAAGATTAAAGGCACATGGTCAGGTTCCGCGTGGAGTTGGGGTGTGGTCGCTAACACCACGAACACTAATAGCTCAGTGTATGTGACGGCTGATTACAATTCTTATAATAATTACATAGTTTACGCTGGTACATCTACTTCATCAAAACAATTCATTGTTGCTGGGGCAATTAGCGTGGCTGGTGGCTCCGACACCGATACGGACACGGATATTAGCGCAACAAGCCTCAGCAATAATTGGGCTAGACTCACTCCTACGTTAGCCGTAGACCAAAGTACAGGTAACTACTACTTACTCTATTCGTACAGTAACAGCATCTACTACGCCAAATACTCGGCGTCCGCTTGGGTTGTGGATACAGAAATCGAAGCCCTATCTGGCAGCACAACGGAGCTATACCCGTCAGCGAAAGTAGACGGAGCCAACGGCAGCATCGAATTTATCTGGACGCATTACACGGGGTCAGCCTACAATATTTACTATGCTGGATTATCGTTAACAGAGTTTGGTTGGACGAAGGGTACACAAGTCCACTACACGGGCACTACGTGTTCGAGTTGTGTGAGTTCGTTTAGTGTTTACACGACGAACTATACGAGCGGAGACAAATGGGTTCTCGCATTCTATAATGATTCGAGCGGTAGTCCGAGTTCGGAGCTATGGAATTCCTCGACTTCAGGCACGGATGCAAGTTCGGGTTGCAATAGCGGTGGCGGGGCTGTGGCCTGGTGTACCATCAACGAGAGTTCGGGAACCGCGGATAATAGTTGGAACGACGGCTTAACCGCGAACGCCTACTACTGGTTCATGTGGCAGTGGAATAGCACCGACGCTGGACCGAGCTACGCGAGCGGAAGCTCTAACACGGGCGTGTACCTCGCGGAAACCTTCGGAACGCTCCTTTCCACGTTTTCAGGTGGAACGCTTACCGCAGAGAATTGGAGCATGTACTTAACCTACCTAGCCTCCAGCTCCAGTTCGGTTAGTTGTTCTCCTTCCAGTGTGGCAACTACTTCCACTAGTTCATGTACGGCTACCGTGACTGGTTCTAGCCCTACTGGAACGGTTACGTTCACACAGGGTACGCCAGGAACGGGCAGCGTGACATTTCCTTCACCTGCCACCTGTACGTTGAGTTCTGGAAGTTGTTCTCTAACTGTGACGGCTTCAACGGTTGGCAGTGGCAGCGTGACCATAACTGGAACGTACGGTGGGGACAGTAATAATGCAGGTAGCTCGGGCACGTTCTCTCTCACTATTACTCAGGGTACTGTCACTCTTCCTCTAAAAGTGTGCTTGGAGGAAAGTGGAGCGGCATCAGGAACATTCAGTCTTTCTGGTGGTAGCGTCAGTCAGGGCAGTATAACTGGTGCATACTCATGTTCTTCCACGAACTTGACGATAAATGTTGGAGCAACTCTCACTGTCACAGTTCCAACCGATGCAACCTATACCCGTTATCGAATGAACGCCACATCCACATCATTCACCACTGAACAGATTGTTGCTTGCTCGCCCGCTGGGTCCACCTGCGGCATGTCCGTTGTAGATTCATACTATGAAGTAGGTAACACCTATGGCGCGTCGGCTAATGCTCAGACGAACTTCGATGGCGGACTAACCGCCCTCACGATAACGGGAACCATGAATAACACTGCAAGCAGCACTCTTTGCACAATCACGTTCACAGCAGCGAGCAGCGATACCTGTTCAAATAATCGTGGTGGCAACGGCGCAGAGGCATGGTCTGACTACGGCACAACCGTTTCGGGCTTCACTAATCCAATCACGGGAGCGCCCGCGAATTCTCGTTGGGAAGCATCAGCTGGCTCCGCTTGCACATTCACACCGACATCCGGTGACAACACTGAAAACTGCAACTACTGGAAGCAGTGGACGAATACGTACACGATGCAGGTGGCAGGGTCAGCCTCCGCGTTCACATCAGGGAGCGGTAGCGGAGAAACCGCAACTATTCTAGGCTACCAGTATGGTTCCTCTGGCCAGACAATTTGCTCTATTACGGCTTCCAGTGGTTCCAGCGCTACCTGCTCAGGATATTCTGATAATGCTCAGTCCTCTTGGCTTCCTCAATATCTAACGGGCAACGCTACGGCTACGAGCTGGCAGAACAGCAACGGAGCCTCACAATCATCTGGCTCCATAACGTCTGGCAGCTGCACTACGGCTTGTACTGGGTCCTATTATCTTCAGTTAAAGAACACGTACACGGCGAATCCGTCTACTCCAAGCACGTGGGATGGAACCTACACGGTAACAATCACTGGAACATATCTGGGAAGCGGTTCGCATACAATTTGTTCCGTTCCCACCTCCAATGGCGCAGGATCCGTTTCCTGTACTGGCTACGCCGATTATGATATTCAGGTATCATTTCCCTCATCTCTTAACAGTGGTGAGTGGACTGAGAGTGGCACCTACCAATTCACGGATACGATAGGGGGCAACACTCACACCGTTAACTACGTAGTTCATTACACGGTGACTTTCTCAAGTGCATACGGCACCTTCTCGCCCACTTCTGGTACTTCAGAAACTTCGGGAGCGGTTGTTGCAGTAACGATTAGTAGCGATGGCAGTAACACTACGACCGTTCGGCATGTGATTGCTTCAATTTCATGCACAGGTTCAGGGTGTTTTTCCACGTCGACTCCTGGTACTACGCAATTTTCTTTGAC
>Ga0181527_1000356_pt1 | contig 53540 bp, 53 predicted proteins | sample PEATcosm2014_Bin_30_FD_119762 | JGI IMG/M metagenome (GOLD analysis project Ga0181527, IMG submission 119762) | Peatland microbial communities from MTU Mesocosm Facility, Houghton, MI, USA - PEATcosm2014_Bin06_60_metaG | ecosystem: Environmental > Terrestrial > Soil > Wetlands > Peat | place...
CCAATACTTTCCGCTGCTCACGGACCTGGTAGCCGCCGTCTCGGCTCAACTGAATCTGTGGAGAAAACCCAATCCAGTCCTCGCCAGATTATGCGGCATTATTTAGGTCGTCATGTATAGAAGGCTCAAGGGCGGGAGCGGCGAACGCCTCGAGGCTGGACCGGTTGGACGGGAAAGGCGTTCCAGCTTCCCAGCTTGCTAGCCGTCCAGCCCCGCCGCGGCGGGTCAGCTCGGCCAGCCGATGTACTGGCTGTCCTCCCACAGCTCGATCATGCGGGCAAGGATCGCCACCGATTTCTCGAACCGCATCGCCTGCGTCATCCGGCGGAAACCCGGGGGCACCGTTTCGATCCTGGGGCGCTCCAACTCGGGAAGGCGGTAGTACGCGCTTCGCAGGCGTTCCAGTGTTCCCCGGTTGCAGACATCGAGGTTCGAGGCAGGGGCGATCAACGGGCGGGGATTATCGTGCAGCGGGCCCCAGTGCAGGCAGTCGCGCAGGTTGATGCCGAGGAGGTCCCGCGCCACCCGCGCGAACTCCATGAACCAATCGGTCGTGCCGGCACACACGGGGCATCCGTGACAGCCGTCGTGCACGACGACCGCGTGGTAGGCGGTAGCCCAGGGCCCTCCGTTCAGCATCCAGTAGACGTGCTTGTAGTGGCGCAGGCGCAGCGGCGGCGGGGCCGCAGCCGCAGCCTGGGCCGGCCGGCGACGAACGGGAAGACGGCGGGAGACGAGCGCGCGTTTCATGTTGCGTGTAGTGTAGCGATGGCTCGCAGGGCAAGCAAGGGGAAATCCCGGGATTGTCTGACCGCGGAGCCGCGCCGTCGATCCGCCTCGCGCAGGAGGGGGCGCAGCGCCCGGACCACGCGTAGAGCGATCAGCCGGTGCCCCCGGGCGTTCGGGTGAATCCCATCCAGCTTGAGATCCGGGTCCCCCAGAATCCCCTTCATGACGTCTTCGACCAGGACCGCGCCATACCGCTTCGCCACGGCCCGGTAGCCCTCCAGGTACGGATCCCCCATGAGGCCCACGTTCACCTCAAGGATCATCACCATCATCCCCTGGGCGATCAGCGTCTTCACCATGGCGTCCAGACTGTTCAGGGTCTCCGGAAGGGGCACGCGGCGGAGGAAATCGTTCCCGCCGAATTCCACCAGGGTCAGCCGCGGCCGGTGAGCAAGGACGTCGCGCTCCATCCGCGCCAGTCCGGCTGCCACCGTGTCGCCCGGGACGCCGACATTCACGAAGGACAACCCGAGTTCCTTGGCCACCAGGCTCGGAAAGCTCTCCTCGGGACGGACGCCGTAGCCCTGGGTGATGCTGTCCCCGAAGAAGACCACAACCTCGCCGGGCGCCGTGAGGTTCGCTACCCGCGCAAGGTCCAGCCCCCTCGACCGCAGGGAATACCACCCGACGGCCAGGGCCAGCAGGATGAGCGCCCCAACCAGGATTGCCCATCCCGGTCTTCCCCGGGACGACGGAGGGGACGGGCGCGTTCTCCTGCCGCTGCCTCCCTGGCCTCCGGCTGTTCGAGCGCTCATGAGCCTCCTTCGGCTATGGCGCTCTCCAGGCGCAGGGCCAGTTCCTCCCATTTGCCGTACAGGGACGCGGCCTGCTCTTCCAGCGTCTTCCGCTCCCGTGCGACCTCGCGCGCCTTGCCGCTATCCCGGTAAAGGTCGGGATTCGCCATCTGATCGTTGAGGTTGCGAACTCGCGCCTCGATCGTGGCAATCTCCGACTCCAGTTCTTTCAGTCGCGCCTTGAGGGGGGCGATGGCGCGGCTCTTCTGCTGCCGAGCCTCGGCCTCGGCCCGCCGCTCCTCCTTGGACCTCGGCTTCGCTGCGGGCGCCTTTTTCGACTCGGCGCTCGACGCTCGGGGCTCGGTTCTATCTTCCGCCTGCTGCCTCCTGCCCGCTGCCTGCTGCCAGCTCTCTCGGCTCTCGGCGCTCGGCGCTCGGCCTTCGGCGCTCTTCTCAAGGTAATAGTCGTAGTCCCCCGCGAACTCCCAGAGCCGGCCGTCCCGGACCTCGACGACCTTCGTCGCCATGCGATTGATGAAGTAGCGGTCGTGGGAGATGAAGAGCATGGTGCCCTCGAACTGCTCCAGCGCCTCCTCCAAGATCTCTCGGGCGGTGACGTCCAGATGATTGGTCGGCTCGTCCAGGCAGAGGAGGTTCGACGGCCGGAGAAGCATCTTGGCCAGGGCCAGCCGGCTCTTCTCGCCGCCGGACAGGACGGCCACCGGCTTCTCCACATCGTCCCCCGAGAAGAGGAACGCGCCCAGGATCGCCCGCAGACGCGGTTGCGTCTCGACGTCCGCCACCGCTCCCAGTTCCTCCAGCACGCTCTTCCTCGGGTTCAAGGCGTCGAGCTGATGCTGGGCATAATAGTGAATGGAGGCATTGTGCCCCAGGACCCGGTCCCCGCCCTCGAAGGGCAGAACGCCGGCCGCGATCTTGAGCAGCGTGCTCTTGCCCGCGCCGTTGATCCCCACCAGGGCCACCCGGTCGCCCCGCAAGAGACGGAAGTCCACTCCCGCATAGACGACATTGTCCCCATAGGCCTTTCGGATCTTCCGGAGCTCGCAGACGCTGGTCCCGCTCCGGGGCGGCTGGGGGAACCGGAAATGAATCCGCTTGGGGGCCCGGATCACCTCCACCCGCTCCATCCGATCCAGCATCTTGATCCGGCTCTGCACCTGACGCGCCTTGGTCGCCTTGTAGCGGAACTTCCGGATGAAGCGCTCCATCTTTTCGATCTGCTCGACCTGGGTGCGTTGGGCAGCCTCGATCTGCTCCTGCCGGGCCAGCTTCTGGGCCTGGTAGTCATCGTAATCGCCGACGGAGAGGGCGAACCGGCCGAGCTCCAACTCCGCGATGCGGTCCACCACCCGGTTCAGGAAATATCGGTCGTGGGAGATGATCACCGCTGTCCCCTCGTAGGCGCCGAGGAAATCCTCGAGCCACTGGAGGGATTCGAGGTCCAGGTGGTTGGTGGGCTCGTCCAGGAGGAGCAGATCCGGCGCCTGCAGCAGGAGGCGCCCCAGGGCCACGCGCATCCGCCAGCCGCCGGAGAAAGTCGCCAGCGGCTTGAAGAAATCGCCGGAGGGGAAGCCCAGCCCGCCCAGGATCGCCTTGGCCTTGGCCTCCAGGCCATAGCCGCCCAGCGCCTCGTACTGGTGCTGGAGCTCGCCATAACGATGCGTGAGTTCCTCGGACGCCCCGTCGTCGCCCTCGGCCATCTCGGCCGCCAAAAGCTCCATCTCTTCCTCGAGCCGTTCTACCTCGGGAAACCCGGCCAGCAGATGCCCCAAAACCGTTCCGTCGCCGGCCGAGGCGATCTCCTGGGGCAGGTACCCGATGGTGGCGGACTTCGCTCGACGGACTTGGCCCGAGTCCACCTCCATCGCGCCCGTCAGGATGCGACACAGGGTGGTCTTGCCGGCCCCATTGGGGCCGACCAGTCCGATCCGCTGGCCCCGCGTGATGTGCCACGTGAGGCCCCGGAACAGGACCTGCCCGCCGAAGGATTTACTGATCTCTTCGAGTTGGATCATCCCGCTCACTCGGGGCCGGCGCGCGGGCGCGCCTTGGGACGGGAACGCCGAGCGCCGCCGGCGTCGCAGACGGCCCGGCACCTCGACGTGGAATCAATAGGGGGAAACGATACTACGAGATCGCGGGCGCGGCAAGATGACGCCGGAAAGCCGGCACCGGGAAGGTCAGGACGAGGCAGACCAATGGCGGGCGGGGCTGAAGGGCAATCGGGCAACCTGGCAATCAGGGAGACTAGGTCACGCACTCGCCAGATTACCAAATCGCCAGATTACCGGATTGCCAAGTGTCCTAGGCGGCTGACTCCGCAGGCCTGCGATGCCGGATCGGCATGGGGGGGCGGTGGGCGCTCTTGGGTCGGGCCGCTCGGCCTCCTGCGGCCGCGATTTCCGCTTCGATCTCGGCCTGTGTCCGCCGCTTCCGCTTGCCCGCCCCGAGGTTCATCTCCGCCAGGGTGAGTCTGATCTCCTTCGCCGCCTCGAAGACGGCCATCAGGCTGGGCGCATAGAAGCACCGGACGGTATAGCCACAAGTCCGGCAGCGCTTGTAAAAGAATCGCCAGCTCGCATCAAATGCGGGGTGTCCGATCCGCTCCATGTGATCCATGCAGCAGGGTGACGGCGCCGTCGGAGATACGATTCGCTCCGGGTATCCGTTGGCGGGGGCCCGGTCGTCTCGATACTCGATGATGCTATCCATCCTCCGCTCCCGATGGTGGACGGGGCCACACCGCCCGACGGGCGGCGCGGCCCCGCACCCACCTCATTCCCTCGGCCTACTTCAGCTCCAGCGCCGCGAACTGGCTGGATTGTCCCCGGCGGAAAAGCAGGAGCAATGTCTGGGCGTTGGAGTCCTTCTGGGACTCGGCCTGCGCCTCCTTGACCGAGGTCACCTTTGTCTTGTTCACCTCCTGGATGACATCGCCGGGCCGGAGGCCGGCCCGATCGGCCGCGCTGCCGGGCTGAACAGCCACAACCAGCACCCCGTCCCCGGGATTGAGGCCGAGCCGCCGCGCGGACCGGGCATCCAAGTCGTGGAGCGCGAGGCCCCACTTCCCCTGGGCCTGCTCCTCCGGACCGGACGCCTCCGCACGCTCGCCCGGCATCTGCCCGACCTTGACCTTCAGGGTCTGCTCCTTGCCGTCCCGCAGGACCATGAGCGCAACCTCCTTGCCCACCGGCGTGGCCGCCACCAGCGGGGGCAAGTTGTGCACCTCGGCGATCTCCTTGCCATCGAACCCAACGATGACATCGCCCTGCTTGATCCCCGCAACCTCGGCCGGACTGCCCTTGGTGACGCCGCCGACCAGCGCGCCCTTCGTGTCTTTCAGGTTCAGGCTCTTCGCCAGCTCGGGCGTAATGGCCTGCACCTGCACACCCAGATACCCGCGGGTCACCTCGCCCTTGGCCTCCAGTTGGGGCAACAGGCTCTTGGCCATATTGACCGGGACGGCGAACCCGATCCCCTGGCCGTTGGGGATGATGGCCGTGTTGATCCCCACCACTTCGCCTTGCATGTTGAAGAGCGGGCCACCCGAATTCCCGGGATTGATCGAGGCGTCCGTCTGGATGAAGTCATCGTACGGTCCGGCCCCGATCACGCGCCCCTTGGCGCTAACGATGCCGGCAGTGACCGTGTTGCTCAGGCCGAAGGGGTTACCGATGGCCACGACCCAGTCCCCGACGCGCAACCGGTCCGAATCGCCCAGGGCCGCCGCGGGGAGCGTCCCCTTGGCCTGGATCTTCACCAGGGCGATATCGGTCTTGGGGTCACGCCCGACGACCTTGGCCGGATACTCCTCCTTGTTCGACAGCGTGACCGTCAGCTCCTTCGCCCCCTCGACCACGTGGTTGTTGGTGACGATCAGGCCGTCCTTGCTGATGATGAATCCGCTGCCGGCCGCCTGCTGCCGGAACTCGCGCGGACCTTGCGGCATGTCCCCGAAGAACTGCTTGAAGAACTCACCGAACGGAGAGTCCGGGTCGAACCCCTCGGGCCCCATGAAGCCGGGACCCTCTACCTTCTCCACCTTGGTGACCTTGATGTTCACGACGCTTGGCGAGAGCTTCTCCGCGAGGTCCGCGAAGCTCGCAGGCGCCCCCGACGGTCCCGCAACCGCCATGGTGGCGGCCCCGGCTGCCGTCTGGTGTATCCTGCCTCCGGCCAAGCCGATGCCAAACCCGCCCCCGATGAGGAGCGCAGCCACTGCGACGGCCAGCACCCCTTTGCGTGCTGCCACCCATTGCTTCCCGACTTGCCACATGTTCGCACCTCCCTATGCCGTGTTCCCGATGGACAAGACCAGTAATTCCTGCAACCGGCCAAGAGGATAGTCCACGAACATGTGAGGCGAATTAACCCCGAATTAGAATTTCTTAACCTGCCCCGGGGGAGGTTCTGGCCGCAATCTTGCCCGTGCGGGCGGGAGGAGTTCCCAGGATCGGCGGCCAACCGTCGCCCTCCGGCGACTCACCGGTTTCGATGGAAGATGGGGGGTCGTCGATCAGCGGGCCAACGCTGCGAGGCTGGAACGGTAGTGGGCTGCATCGGGGAACCCGATGGGACGGACCACTGGGAGCGTGACACCGGCTCGGCGGTAGGTCGCTACATATTCGCGGACGACGTGCACATCACCAATGCCTCCCAGTGCTGCGGCCAGCCGATCCGGAATGGCTGGGCCGGGTGAAGAATACTTGCCCTGATTACGCTCGAACGCGGCCAGCTCCTCGCCGAAGCCGCTGGCGGCCAGCATGGCGCGATAGAATGGAAGCCGCATGTATCGCGTCAGCTCCTCCTTGAAGAGCGTGGTGGCAGCTTCAGCGTTGCGAGTAACCGCCACGGGAACGGCCGCCACGATCTCGAAGCCTTCGAGGGATTTCCCAATCTTCGCGCGGCCTCGAATGAGGGCGGGGGTCACCGCCTCTCGCACGTAGGCCGGCGCGCACAGCCAGAGGATCACCCCGTCGGCGATCTCCCCGGCCAGCTCGAGCATCTTGGCCGATAGCCCCGCAGCGAACACCGGCGGCGGCTCCGGGAGCCGGGGCAACCCGCTCTGCCAGCTCACCCGGTAGCGTGCCCCAGAGTGCTCCACCTTCCCGGAGAGGGCCGATCGGAGGACCGCCACGTACTCTCGCATTGCCAGGAGGGGGCTCCCCATATCCAATCCAAGCGCCTCGGTCATCATTGGCCTGTGGCTGACGCCGATGCCCAGCCGGAACCGGCCGCCGGAAAGCTCGGCCAGCGTCAACGCTTCCTGGGCGAGGGCGACGGGATGCCGCGGGTAGATCGGGACCACACCGTTTCCGAGCCCGATGGTCCGCGTGACCTGAGCGTATGCCGCCAGGACCAGGAACGAGTCGCGTCCTCCACCATGGGTCACCCACAGGCTCTCATAGCCCCACGCCTCCGCTTGGGGCGCCAGGTCAAGCGCGAGGTGAAAGTCCGCTCCCGGAATCAGATACGCACCGGTTCGGTCCATGAGTAGTCCCCCATCTCCCCGACTGGATCGCCTCCGCGAACATTCCCCTCACCGGGCGCGTCCGGGTCTCTGTACCCGCAGTCCTGGACGAACTTTCCGGGCATCGTCGGCTCCTCCGGGTCGTGGCCGTTCCCGAATTCCCGTGAGCCTCTCAAGAGAGTTCGGGGCTGGCTTCCCATCCGGCAGAGCTGATGCCGGGCCGGAGCGCTCCCGCGTGACCCAACGCATTGCCAGCCGCGGCGTCCTTAGAGACCGACCCCTTGCTTAGTGGTGCTTCATTTCGATGCGGGCAAGGAAGGCTTTCAGGCGCTCGTGGTTGGTCATGGAAAGAACTTGTCGCGGCGTCCCCTCAACCTGAATCCGCCCACCATCCATGAAGAGGATGCGCGTGCTGACGTCGCGCGCAAAGGTCATTTCGTGGGTAACCACGATCATGGTCATGCCGTCCTTGGCCAACTCCTGAACGACCGTCAACACCTCGCCGACCAGCTCGGGGTCGAGGGCCGAGGTGATCTCGTCGAGCAAGAGGACCTTCGGCTCCATGGCGACAGCGCGGGCGATCCCGACCCGCTGCTGCTGGCCGCCCGAAAGCTGGCTCGGCAGACTGTCGAATTTGTCAGCCAGCCCCACGCGGGCCAGCCATTGCTCCGCGGTCCGCTTGGCCTCGGCGGCAGACAGCCCGCGGACCTTGCGCAGACCGAGCATCACGTTTTCCCGTGCGGTGAGGTGGGGAAACAGGTTGAACAGTTGGAACACCATGCCGATGTCGGCCCTGATCCGGGACAGCTCCCGGTCCCCCCGGTGCTGCCGCGTCCCGCCGGGACCATCGCGGAATCCCACCTCGACGCCGTCCACCTGGATCGACCCCTCCTCGTAGGTCTCCAGCAGGTTGATGCAGCGGAGCAGGGTGGTCTTGCCGCTGCCCGAGGGCCCGATCACCACGACCACCTCGCCCTTGTGCACGTCGAGGTCGACGCCATCCAGCACCCGGTTGGCGCCAAACGACTTCTTCAACCCGCGAACTTGAACGACCAGTGACGACGACGATGCGCTCACCTGTTACTCCCGGATGTAGGCAAAGCGCGCTTCAAGCGCGCGGCTCGCCGATGAGAGGCTATAGTTGATCACGAAGTACATGACGGCGCCCAGGACGTAAAGCGGCATCGGGATGTAGGTCCGGCCGATCACTTGCTGGATAGCAAGCATCAGGTCCACGATCCCGACCAGCGACACGAGGGCACTCCCCTTGACCGTGTCCACCACCGCATTGATCCAGGGGGGAAGGAACCGCCGCGCCGCCTGGGGCGCGATCACGTACAGTAGCCGCTTGCCGAAAGTGAGGCCGATCGTCTTGGCGGCCTCATTCTGGCCGCGCGGGATGGACTGGATGGCGCCGCGCACCACCTCGATGATGTGGGCGGTCTCGAACGCCGACAGGGCCAGGACGACCGACCCGAAGTTGGTGAAGTTGAGGCCGAACAGGGGCAGCCCGTAGTAGATGAAGAAGATGAGGACGAGCAGGGGAATACCACGGAAGAAGTCGCTGTAGATCCGGATCGGCCAGTAGAGCCACGGCGGCCCGTACACGATGCCGACCCCGAGGATCACGCCGGCAATCAGCGAGAAGAAAACGACCAGGGCGGAGACCTCGAGGGTGACGAGGAGGCCTTGCCACAGGAAGGGGAGGCTACGAATCGCGTAGAGCATCAATGTACCGCAAAGCGGCGCTCAAGCCGCTGGAGCAGGAAGAGCAACCCATAGCCGGTGACGAGGTACATGGGCGCGGTCACCGACCAGACCTCGATCACGCGAAACGAGTTGGTATTGATCCACTGGGCCCCGTAGGTCAGCTCTGGAACCGCAATGACCGAGGCGAGCGACGTGTCCTTGAAGAGCGAGACGTAGGCGTTGCTGAGCGAGGGCAGTACGATGCGAAACATGGTGGGGAGCCGGACCCAGATCAGTCGCTGCCACCCGGTCAGGCCGATGGCCTTCCCTGCGTCAGTCAGCCCGCCGGGCACGGCCGCCAGCCCGGCGCGAAATACCTCGACCATGGTCGCCCCAGCGTACACCGCCAGGGTGATGACGAAGCCGGCGGTCGCCTCGTAGGCGAAGCCGCCCACACTGGGCACGCCGTAGAAGACGAGGTAGACCAGGAGGAGGAGAGGCACGTTCCGGATGAACTCGACGTAGGCTGCCACGAGGCTGCGGATGAAGCGTCCGCCGCCGGTGTAGGCCAGGGCCAGGCTGAGCCCGATTGCCATCCCGATGAGGATCGAGATCAAGGCGAGTTCGAGGCTCAGCACTAGCCCCCAGCCCAGCCTGTCGAAGTGCCTCCAGATGAAGTCGTAGTTCAGGTGGTACGTCACCGGGCGCGTCCCGTCGAATCGGCGATCCTCCGTGGCTTAGATGGGCGGGAAGCCCGGCTTCCGGACAGGCGGCTTCTGGCCGAAGAAGTCATCCAGCGCCTGGTCATAGAGGTCACCCACGCTTGCGAAGATCGCCACGGCGAAGGTCGTGTTGACCCAGGTCAGCCAGTCGAGGTCGCCCTGGCGCACGGCCGCGCTGTAAAGCTGTGGCCACCAGCTATACCCCGAATCGAGATACGCGTTCGGGTTGCGCTTGACCAGCCAGCGTACCGTGGAGAGGTCGATCGCCGCCGCGTCGGCCCGGCTGGAATCCAACGCCTGAATGGCGTTCGCCTGAGTGTCGAGCTGCATCACCGTCGCCTGGGGCAAGCCCGCCTTCACCATGTTGTCGGCAAACGCATTCTGCAAGACGGATACGCGCGCCCCTTTCCCGGCGGCCAGGAGTTGCTTGTGGGTCTTGAGCTTTCCCTTGGTGGAGGTCAGAAGTGCCACCCCCTCGAGGTAATAGGGCCGCGAGAAGGCGACCAACTGGGCTCGCTGCGCCGTCACCGTCATGAACTGGATGACGATGTCCACCTTGCCCGTGGTGATGTTCGGGATGCGTGCCGCCGGATCCTGTTTGACGAACTCGACCTTGGTGGGATCGTCGAACAACCCTTGGGCGACAATGCGGGCCATGGCGATGTCCATCCCCACGAGTTGGCCTTTCTCATCCTCGAAGTGCCAGGGGGCGTTGGTGCTGCCGGTCCCGACGATCACCTTCTTCCGGTCCAACACCGTGCGGAGCAGGCTGGTGGGTTGGGCCTGGGCATAGGCCTGCTCGGGCGTCAGGACGGTCCCGACGCCCGCGCCGATGCCGGACATCACACCGGCGGCAATGCCGAGGCCGCTCAACTTGAGCATGTCGCGACGATCATGGGATCCGCTCATGACGTGCCTCCTTTTCTCTCAGGTGGGTGAACCGGACTTCTCGTGCTTCGCGCCGACAGGAAACGATGGGCAGTATCCGGCAGCCTGAGGTTCCGAAGCGATGAAAAGGTCCCTCGTCAGGGGTGGCCATGTCAAGGGAAAAATCCGGGAAGTGGAGCGAGCGACCCTTCGCTCTTTCCTCTTGTGCTGTGCTCATCACCCCTGCGCCCATGCTCCCTTGCTCTCCCTCTCCCATGCTCCCCATCCCTCCTTGTCTCCTTGTCATCGCTCCGGTGCTCCCCCGCTCCCGTGTAGCGTTTCTGTCCCCCTCTCCGTGCTCCTTCGCCCCTCCGCTCCCCTGCTCAGCAGTAGCCTTCGGCTTTGGTATCGCAGGCAATCTTCGAGCTTCCCGCCTCCATCTGCCCTGGTTTCCCTCTCGGATCTCGGCTCATGGCTCTCGGCTCTCCATTCGTTTCCCCTTGACTTCCCTCACGGCTCGCAGGTAGCGTCTCGCCAGTTCCCGCAACTTCCCATGGGCCTGTCACAAGATTCGAACTCACCACGGCAAGGAGTCACCATGGACAGGAAGGACCTCAGCGAATTCATCCGGGCGTGGCGAAAGGAAGTGGCGCGATTGAGTTCCCCGCTCAAGGACGTCCGCATCATCGACGTGGGGTCGGTGGTGGCCGCCCCCTTCGCGGCCACGATCCTCGGCGACTACGGCGCCGAGGTGATCAAGATCGAGCCTCCTAACGCCCCCGACCCCATCCGGTACTGGGCGGTGGTGGAAGAGCGATACCAGCCCTACTGGCTGTACGCCTCGCGGAACAAGCTCCCCGTCACGCTGAACCTGAAGCACCCCAAGGGCCAACGGATCTTCGCCCAACTCGCGGAGCAGTCCGACATCTTGCTCGAGAACATGCGCCCCGGGACCCTGGACCGCCTCGGCTTTCCGGCCGCCAGGCTCTGGGAGATCAACAAGGGCCTGATTGTCGGCCGCATCTCGGGCTACGGCCAGACCGGCCCCTACGCCGCCAGGCCGGGCTTCGGCACGCTGGCCGAGGCGATGAGCGGGTTCAGCCACATGAACGCCCATCCGGGCGGCCCGCCCACGAACCCCCCGATTCCTCTGGCGGACATGACGGCCGGCATGCACCTGGCGCTGGGCGTGATGATGGCGCTCCGTCACCAGAAGCGGGGGAAGCATGGCGGCCAGGAACTGGACCTCTCCCTCTACGAGCCCCTGTTTTCTCTCATGGGGGCAGATTTCCTGACCTACGCCCTGTCGGGCGTTCCCCCCATGCCGATGGGGAACGAGGCGCATTACACGGCGCCGCGGAACACCTATCAGACCAGGGATGGGAAGTGGGCGGCCCTCTCGGCCAGCTCCCAGGTCACCTTCGAGCGGCTGATGGACCTCGTGGGCCATCCGGAGCTGAAACAGGCCCCAGGATTCCGCGACAATCGAGAGCGGATCCAGAAAGCGAGCCGGGAGCCCTTGAACCGCATCATCGGGGACTGGATCAGGGAGCGACCGCTCCACGAGGTGCTGGAGGAGTGCGAGAAGGCGGGCGTGACCATTGGTCCCGTCTATGGCATGGAGGACATCCCCAACGACCCTCAGGTCCAGGCAAGGGGCAGCATCACGTCCGTGTTCGATCCGGCCTCGGGGAAGGACACCCCCCTGCCCGAGACCCCCATTCGGCTCTCCGCAACGCCCGGCAAGGTCCGCTTCCCCGGCCTGCCCATGGGCGCCGCCAACGAGGTCATCCTGGGCGACCTCCTCGGCTACTCCTCCGAAGAGATCGCCGATCTCAAATCCTCCGGCGCGATCTGAATGGCAGAGCGCGTGGCGCCCCCCGCGGCCTCAGCCCCGCTCGATAACCGTGAGGGCGGCCCGCAGCCAGCCCAGGGCGTAGGCCATCCCGGCATGCCACGGGGCGTCGCACGTGAGGAGCGGGGTGTGGTCGGGGATGATCACGCCATCGAAGCCGTTGCCGTGCAGGATCTTGAGCACGCGCAGCATGTCCGTGTCCCCGTCGTCCACGAACGTCTCGTGATAGTGGGGGACCTTCCCCCGGACGTTCCGCAGGTGCACGTAGGCGATTCGCCCCGCGCGGCTGTACCGGTCCACGGCCGCATACACGTCCGCCCCGGCCATCTCCGACACCGTGCCTACGCAGAACTCGATAGCGTTCATCGGGCTCGCCTGAAGGTCGAGGACGTGCTGGAAGTGATCGGGGTGGTAGACGAGGCGGGCCGCCCCGCGCAGCTCCGGGAGCGGCGGGTCGTCCGGATGGAGCGCGAGCTTGACCCCGGCGTCCTCGGCCACGGGCATCATCTCGCGGAGGAACAGGGCGAAGCGCCGCCAGATCTCCTCGCGGCCAACGGGACCCACCGTGCCGCGCGGATTGTCGGGGTCAAACCGGTCGGGGTCGTAGACCATGTTCCAGACCATCCCCGCGGGGATGGGCGGCTGGGCGGGATCCTGGAAGCCGACCGAGCGCGCGCCGCCCCGTGCGAACGGCCCCTCGGTCCGTCCCCAGACCCCGGCCACGCTGAAGTTGTAACCCACCGTCCGGATGCCCAGCTTCCCGACGTCGCGGAGGATGCGCTTGAGGTGCTCCATCTGCTCCGCGCGGCGCGGGCCATCCAACAGCACGTCGTACCAGTGGGCCGGGGCGAAGTTCTCCAGCGCTTCCAGCGTGAGCCCCTCGGCGTTGATCATCGCCTTGAGGTCGCGCAGGCCCTCGGAGGTCCAGATCGGGTCGTCGGCCTCCGAGATCCCGAAACCGCGATTCGCCTGGTCGGCGGTGATGATCTTGGACTGACCCCGGGCGAACTGGCCCGGCAGGTGGACCACGATGTGCGTGGCGCCGGCCTGTCGGGCAAAGCGCAGCGTCTCGCGGGTCAGAACCGCCCGGTACAGCCCAAGGCCGAGCCTCATGACGTCTCCCTCCCCATGCATGGAGCAACTGACGATACGGCACTGGCCGGGGAAGGTCAAGCCGATCGGGTGCCGCACGCCAACGAGGATCAATCGCGTGTGCCGGCGACCGGCCGATCCTGCCGGATGGGGGAATGCAGATGGCAGACGGCAATCAAGCGGGCGAGCGGGAACGGTCCGTCCGGCCAGGCGACGCGCGCTCCCCTTCCGGACGCCGCCCGGCTAGTGGAACACTTGGAGAAAGCGGATCAGCAGGAGGGCCAGGAGCAGGATCAGGTACCCCCGAAGAAAATACAGGGCCAAACGGACCATGGGAGTCATTTGCACGCGAGGCATCTCGAGCACCTCAATTCGGGATCCGGGTCACGGCGTCTTCATGACGTCCTTATGACGGATGACCCCGAGGATGTGGTCCTGGGTGTCGACGACCGGGATCATCCGGTAGTGGTACTTGGAGAAGATCTCGGCGATGTCCTCTTGCGTATCCACTTCGTCGGCCGAGACCACGGGGGACGCCATCAGCTCGGCGAGGTTTTGATCGTCCACCGCCAGCACCAGCTCCCGCAGGTCCACCACCCCCTGGAGGAGCTTGTCCTCCGGCGCCACCACGTAGATGTAGGACACTTGCTGAGGGTCGCGTCCCGAGCGGCGGATCGCCTGCAGCACCTCGCCCGCCCTCGCCTCTTTGGGGAAGGTCACGAACCCCGCGGTCATGAGGTCCCGGGCCTTGGCCTCCCGCTCCGAGAGGATGGCCTTGATGCGCCGGACGCTCTCCGAGGGAAGCAGCTGCATCAGCTCGGCCGTGTCGTCGTGGGGAAGCACCGAGAAGAGGTTCGCCAGCTGCGGGATGGTCATCTCGCTGAAGATCTGCCTGGCTCGCTCCTTGCGCAGGGTCGCGATGAGCTGCCGCTGGGCCCGCGGCTCCGCCTCCATCAGCGTGTCGGCCGCCTTCTCGGAGTCCAGGGCCGAGAAGAGGGCCTCCTGCTCGTTGCCTGTCAACTGCTCCAAGGCGTCCGCCAGGTCCTCGCTGGGCAGCTCCTTGAGCTGCCAGCGCGTCACCGAGAGGGAGACCCTGTCGGTGGCGACGGCGTCCTCCAAGGACAGGGGCTGGACATACTTCCAGGAGATGAGGCCTTCCTTGATCCCCTGGATCCGGCCCAGCCCCCAGCGGCGCAGGAATCCATTGAAGGAGGTGTCCACGTGGATCAGCAGCATGCGCCCCTTGGCCTCCAGCAGGTGGATGTCGTTCACGACCTCCATCCGGCGGCCGTCCATGTCCAGGATCGTCCGCCCCATCAGGTGGTTGTCCAGCATCATCCAGCCGGCCTGGTCCACGAAGGGCGGGTACTGCTGGCCTTGCTCGGGCGGCAGCACGAAGATCGCATCATCCTCGATGCGGAGCACCCGCTCCCATGGGACGAACTCCGTCGGCTTCCCCCAGCCGTGCTCCAGGTAGATCCCGACTGCCTCGGGGTACGGCTCCTTGAGGGCAAACACCAGGTCCGTGACCTTGCCCAACCGGTCCTGGATCCTGCCGGCGCACACGGGCCGCTTCATCAGGTCGGAGAAGTACAGGAACCGGAAGCTGCCGAGGCCCGGCGGGAGGTCGGGAACCTTCATCGCGGGGATGGAGGGCGTGACCATAACCGCCTCCTATTGCGCCGCCCCGAACCACTGCGGGAACAGCGTGCTCAGGGCGAACAGGGTGGACATGACCGTGACGAAAAGAACGATGCTCCAATTGGCGACGTTCTGCCAGCGGGTGTTCACCCGTCCGCCCATGAACTCCGGCGAGTTCAGGATCAGGATGAGGAACACGAGGGCCGAGGGCAAGAGCGTGACGGCTACGACCTGCACGAACATGGTGATCGTGATGAGCGGCGCCCCGGGGATCAGCACGATGGCCCCGGCGCTGAACAGCATCAGCAGGTACACGGCGTAGAACCAGGGGGCCTCGCGCACGCTCTTGTTGAGCGAGTGGGCCCAGCCGAAGACCTCGCCCACGGCCCACGAGGTGGACAGCGAGATGCAGAGGGCCCCCAGGAAGCCCGCGTCGAACAGGCCGATGGCGAACAGCTTGCGGGCTATCTCGCCCTGCCCGTGGGGCAGGAGCGGCACCAGGGCCCCCGCCGTCTGCCCGGCATCTTCAATCACGATCGGCGGGTGGTGGTAGAAGAATGCCGCACCCGTGGCGATGATGATGAATGCCGCCACGATGCAGGTCACCAGCGAGCCGGCGAAGGTGTCCACCTTGCCGAACTTGATGTCGTGCAGGTCCAGGCCCTTGTCCACCACGGCGCTCTGCTGGAAGAAGATCTGCCACGGGGTGATGGTGGTGCCGATGTTGGCCAGGATGATGAAGAGCATGTCTCCCGTGAGCCCGCCCACGAGGCTCGGCACGAGGAGGCCCTGGGCGACCGACCCCCATCCCGGCGCCGCGGGCGTCTTCATCGCCCAGAAAGCCGCCGGGATATATACCAGGTTGAACGCGCAGAAGAAGAGCGTGAGCTTCTCGAACGTCCAGTACTGGCCCGTGATCACCACGACGAACAGAATGATCGTGACGGCGAGGTAGGTCACCCAGGCAGGGACGCCGAACAGGCCCATCGCGGCCGTCATCCCGATGTACTCGGTCACGAGGGTGAGCCAGTTGACGATGGCCAGGTCCACCAGCGAGAACCAGCCCCAGAAGGGGCCGAAGCCCTCGAAGATGGCCTCCGCGTGGCCGCGCTTGGTGATCGCCCCCAGGCGCACCGTCATCTCCTGGATGTAGTAGGCCATGGGAACCAGGATGAAGAATATCCAGAGGAGGCTGAAGCCGTACTTGGCCCCTGTGACCGCGTACGTGGAGATGCCGCCGGCGTCGTTGTCCGCCACCATCGTGATGATGCCCGGGCCGAGGACAGCCAGGAAGATGAACAGGCGGCGCTGCGTGCGGTTTAGGAGATGAATCCCCTTGCTGATCCAGTACATGGGCCGCTCCGATCACCGGTCATGGCAGTTATCTCCCTGTGCCCGCTCGTGGGAGCGTTGCACGAGCCTCGCCCGGGAAGGGGACCAAAACAAAAGGCCCTTTCCCTGTGCGGGGAAAGGGCCGAATCCCTTGCCTTGGCCCTCAGCCTGGAGGTCAAGGCATCCGACCTTCCGGATTCCCCACTCGTTCAAGTTTTGGCACCGCGCACCGTGAGAGGCCTTCGGCCTCAGCCACTTTGAGCAAACCCTTAAGCCGGGAATGCCTGGTCTACCCGCCTACCAGCGTCTCTCGACGCCGCCGGGCAGTGGCCTGTGTGTTGCGCGGGAGCCTCACCTACCGAGGACCCGTGTCGAACCGTGGGCGTGCGAGCCCGGGCCCGCACGTCTTTGTTCACTTTTCTATGCCTGCAATGCCCGCCTGTCAACCCCCAAAGTGCACGGCCCGAAAAAATATTCCCGACGCGCGCCGGGTCATTCAGAGCCGCCCCGATCCCCGCTGCTGGGCCCGACCGCCCATCCGGCGGCGGACCCCGCGGCTCGCACGGGCTACAACCAGCGCCGCAGGCGTGCTTGCGCATCCCCCCATTCACTCTCGGCGGAAGCCGGCGGCCAGCAGCGCCTCCACGTCGGCCGGGGTGCCGCGCCATGGGCCGGGCCGCTCCTGCTTCAGCGTCGTCACGGCGGCCGCCCAGCGGCAGGCCTCCTCCGGCGATACGCGGAGCCGCCTGCCGATGTAGGTCGAGAAGCACGTGTCGCCGCGGCCGGTGCGGCCCACCAGCGACCGCGGGGTGAAGGGGGCCTGGTGGATGCGGCCCTCGGCGTAGACGGTCACCCCGGAGGATTGGGTGAGGACGATCTCGCGCGGGCCGAAGGCCGCCAGCTTCCGCACGGCGGCCTCTAGGTTAGTCTCCCCCGTCAACAGCTCGGCCTCGGCCCGGTCCACCTTGAGGTAGGTCACGTGGGATAGGCCCTCCGCCTTGTCGGGCCACTCCCGGAAGACCAGCTCGGTTCCCTGGCGCACACGGACGAATCCCTGCACGTCCATGCCGACCGGCCCGCGGCCCGCCAGAATCTTGAGGAGCGGCAGGTCCACCTCTCCCGCAATGATGGGCGAGATGAGATAGACCCTGGCCGATACGGCCGGGATGTCCGTCGGCTGGAAGGGTCCGGCGAACCCCAGCGGCTTGCAGATGCGCCGCTCCATGTCTACCGAGCGGTAAATGTTCTCGATCCCCGAGGTCTCCGGGGCGGGCACGGCGAAGACCTCCACCCCCTCCCGCCGAAGCTCCTCCAGTCGGGGGAAGTCGTCCGGATGGAGCCGAGTGACGACGGCGACCCGGACGCCGAGGCGGCGCAAGACCACGCTCCCGTAGAAGACGCCGCCTCCCGAGGCGCTCTCGCCCTTGCCGTCCACGACCAGAACGTCCTTGGCGAAGTGGCCGATCATCAGGATGTCGAAGCTCGTTTGCGCGGTCATGGATATGGCCTCCCCTTCACATGAGACGGTCCGCAGGTGCGCTTGCGCGGAGCCGTTCTCCCGGCCCCGGCCGAAAGAAAACATCCCTCAGGGGCCGCACGGAAGTCAAGTGGGACGCTCACGAAGTGCCCCCGCATCCAGGAGGGTCCGGGCCGAACCGGCCACGCCCCTGCAACAGATCAGGCCCTCGCCCGGGAACAGCTTCGTCCGCCCATGGGTTGGAGGGTCGAGAACCCATCCCCCGACCATCCGAATGTCTGGCGCGCTCGACGGAGATGCGGTACACTCTTGGCGGGGAGGAAACCAGCCATGCGACCGATCCTGCTGTTCCTGCTCGTTGGCCTCGCGATACCGCAGTTGGCCTGGGCCGTTCCGAAGGAAACCGAAGCCGGGTCCAATCTCACGCAACAGCCTGCCACCCCCGCCTACGTCCAGCGCGTCCAACCTGCCATCGTGGGGATCGGCGTCCGGGTTCCCCTGGACCGGCCCTCGGCCCTCACGCTGGGACCGGTCCGGTGGGGGAGCGGGGTCATCTTCGATCCTGCGGGGTACGCGCTGACCGTCAGCTACGTCCTGTCGGACGCGGAGGTCATCCAGGTCGCCCTCCGCGACGGCCGGGTCGTCCCCGGCAAGCTGATCGGCCTCGACCCCGAGTCCGGCCTCGGCGTTCTCAAGCTCGAGGGAGACGGACCATGGCCCGCCGCCACGCTCGGGGACTCATCCAGGGTCACCGTCGGCCAGGCCACGGCGACGATCGGCGTGGATGAGGAAAACAATGTCGTGGTCACTCAGGGCAGCATCCAGGAAATCCGGAGTTTCGCCGACTACTGGGAATACCTGCTGGAGCGGGCCTTCGTGGTGGCCCCCTACAATCCATCCTTCGGCGGGAGCCCCCTCGTCAATCTCCAGGGCGAAGTGATCGGCATCACCAACCTCCGCATCGGGGAGCGTCCCTTCGTGAATCTGGCCATTCCGATCGAGTACTTCACCGCCTCCAAGGACGAATTGATCGGGAAGGGCCGGATCGTGAGCAGGCCGCCCCGCCCCTGGCTCGGGCTGTGGGTCCTTCCAGGCGATGGCGAAGGAGTTGTTGTGGCGGGGGCATCCCCCCGCAGCCCCGCGATCCAGGCGGGGTTTCAGCGCGGCGACGTGATCGTCCGGATCAACGGGGAAAAGGTCGAAAGCCAGGAGGACTTTTACCGGAAGCTCTGGCGGACCAAGATCGGGGAAGACGTCAGCCTGGTCGTCCTGCGGGAATCCCGCTTCCAGGTCATCACGGTCCGGCCCGTGGACCGCTATCAGTTGTTGCCTCCCACGGGGAAGTAGCCGCCGCCTCAGCCGATACCCCACCCCCTGCCGTTTCCGCGGGGCCGAGCGGCAACCGCACGGTGAACGTGCTCCCCGATCCGGGAGTGCTCTCAACCCCGATGGACCCGCCGTGGGCTTCGGCGATGGTCTTGGCGATGCACAGCCCCAGGCCCGCGCCCCCCGTCTCGCGCGAGCGCGCCGGATCCACGCGATAGAATCGCTCGAAGATTCGGGGCATCGCCTCCGGGGCGATCCCGACGCCGGTGTCCCTCACCGAGATCTCCAGCCATTCAACCGCAGGGCAATTTGGCAACTGGGCGATTTGGCGATTCGGGGAATCCCCTGATTGCCCCGTCACCTGGCGCAGCGAGAGCGCCACCTGGCCGCCGGGCGGCGTGTACTTCACGCCGTTGTCCACGAGATTCCTAAGCAATTGCTTGAGGCGCTGCCCGTCGCCCCGGATCACCAGGGGCTCGAGTCCTTGGATCTTCATCTGCACGTGCTTGCCGCGGCCCAGTACCTCGCCCTCCTTGGCCACTTCCTCCACCAGCCGATCCACCTCGACGGCTTGCTTCTCCCAGCGGAGGGCGCCGGCATCCGCGCGCGACAGGAGCAGGAGGTCATCCACCAGGTGGGCCATGGATTCGACCTCCTCCAGGACACTCCCGAGAACCCGCTGGTACTCGGCGGGATCCCGCGGGTTCCTCAGGGCGACCTCGATCTCGCCCCTGAGCACGGTGAGCGGCGTCTTCAGCTCGTGCGACGCGTCCGCGGAGAATCGGCGCACCTGGGCGAACCCCGCCTCCAGGCGGGCCAGCATCTCGTTCAGGGTCCGGGCCAGCCGGCCCAGTTCGTCATCCACCTCCGCGCCATCGAGGCGCTTTCCCAGATGCTCGGCCTCGATCCGCCGGGCCGTCCTCGTCATCTGGTCCACGGGGCGCAGGGCCCGCCGCGCCAGGAGCCACCCCCCGCCCCCCGCCAGAACCAGCGCCAGCGGCACCAGGGCCGCCAGGGTCCCCAGGAAGTGCTGGCGGGCCATATAGAGGCCCTCCAGCGACATCCCCACCTGGAGGACATTCACGATCTGGCCGTCTTGCACGACCGGAAACGTGAGGACGCGGACGGGGAACCGCCCGCTGCTCGGCATGGTCTCAAAGGTGGCGTACCCCTCCGCGGCATTCTTCAGCGCGTTCGGACTGATGTGGAGCGGCTCGCCCCCGAAGCGGGGCAGGCGCGGATCCAGGCGACCATGGGGGTCCAGAAACTGATAGAACCGATCGGTGAAGCTCGGCCCGAAAAACCGGCGGAGCACCTCATCCATGCCCGGAGGGATGAGGCCCGCGCGAGGCCCATTGGTCGCCTGGACCACGGTCTTGGCAACGCCCTCAAGGGTGGCATCCGCGTCCTGCCAGAGGCCGCGCATCAGCAGAGCGTAGGACGCGCCGCCAAAAAGGACAAGTGTCGCCGCCAGGATCCCCGTGAACCACAGGGTCAACCGCGCTCGAATCGAAAGCCGCTTCATGGCTCGGCGCCCGGCTCTCGGCGCTCGGCTCTCAGCACGTAGCCGACGCCCCGCACCGTGTGGATGAGCTTCGGCTCCCGCCCCGTGTCGACTTTCTTGCGCAGGTAGTTCACGTAGACGTCGATCACGTTGGTCCCGGCGTCGAAGGAGTAGTCCCACACGTGCTCGGCGATCATGGTCCGGGTGAGGACCCGCCCGGGATTCCGCAGGAAGTATTCCAGGAGGGCGAATTCGCGATTGGTCAGCGGGATCGTCTCTCCCCCCCGCTTCACCGTCCGGGCAGCCGGATCCAGGGTGAGGTCGGCCACCTGCAGCGTCGCGGCCTGCGCGGCCTTCCCGCGGCGCAGCAGGGCGCGCACGCGCGCCAGGAGTTCGGCGAATGCGAACGGCTTGGTGAGATAGTCGTCCGCCCCGGCATCCAGCCCCTGGACCTTGTCCTCCACCGCGTCCCGCGCCGTGAGGAGGAGGACCGGTGTGATCACCTTCGCCTGACGAAGCTCCCGGAGGACCTGGAACCCCGGCTTCCCCGGCAGCATCACGTCCAGGACGATGACATCGTGGAGCCGATCCAGTCCCATGAAAAGGCCCGCCTCGCCGTCGTGGGCCACATCCACGGCGTAGCCCTCCTCGGTGAGCCCCTTACGGATGAAGCTGGCGACCTTCCGGTCGTCCTCGACCAGCAGGATGCGCATGCGTCTCGGCTCTCGGCCACCCGCCTTCGGCGGGTACCCGGCTCTCGCCTCTCCAATCAAGATGCCAGGGAAATCCCGCGTGGGCAAGGAGAAAGTGGGGGGATGGCGGCCCGGCGCGGATCGCGCTCCCCGCACACGTTACAGGAGGAGCCCACGGAGACGTACATCTTGCCGTCCGGGCCGAAGGCGATGGTCCGGGTCCAGTGCCCCCCGCCGCTCGGCAGGTCGCGAATGACCACCTCGGGCCTGCCGGCCGCGAGGTCCCCGGCGCGGTAGGGGAACCGCACCACCGCGTCCGTCTCAGCCACGTAGAGGAAGCCGCGGAAGAAGGCCAGGCCGTGCGGACGGTTGAGGCCATCGGCATGCACGACCGCGCGGTCCGCCCTCCCGTCCCCGTCCCGATCGGGCAGCGCCTCGATCTGGCCGCGAGAGGGCACCGAGACGAACAGGTCCCCCGAGGGGCTCACCGCCATGAAGCGGGGCGCGCCGAGCCCCGAGGCAAAGGTCTCCATCCGGAAGCCGGGCGGCAACCGGACAGCCCCCTCCTGGGCGGGCACCCGGGCCGCGGGCGCGCAAGCCACCAGCAGCGCGATCAGGCAGACCAAGCAGGCCTGCCCCCTGGTGCCCGTCGGAAAACGGAGTCGGTTCATCGCGTCCCCCTCCCGATCCTCCCCTCTCCGCTCTCAAGCCTAGGCGCCAGGCGCTTGGCGCTCCGCCGCCGCTTCGGCCTTTCGTGGCTCGCGGTCACGATCGTGTGGATCCCGCCGCGCACGTTGAAGTCGCCCACGACGGTCATGCGGCGGGGCCGGGTCGCCCTGACCAGGTCGTCCAGGATACGATTCGTCACGGCCTCGTGGAAGTGGCCCTCGTCCCGAAACGACCACAGGTACAGCTTCAGCGACTTCAGCTCGACGCACAACCTGTCCGGGACGTACCGGATGCGGATCGTGGCGAAATCCGGCTGCCCCGTGCGGGGGCAGAGGCAAGTGAACTCCGGACAGTCGAAGCTGATCTCGTAGTCCCGGTCCGGATTCGGGTTGGCGAAGGTCTCGAGCTGCTTGGAAGGTCTCGTCGGCACGGCCACCTCCAGATCATCGGCGCCAGCGGCGCCACCAGCCGTCCAGGCCCCAGTATCGTCCGGCGCCTCCGATCAGGATGACCAGCAGGAGAATGAGGAAGTCCTTGTCGTGGGATGCCGCGGGGTCCCACCAGCCCTTGGCGAAGAGATAGTTCCCGACCATAAAGACCCCCACGCCGGCCGAGAATCGGGTCAATGCCCCCAAGAGGAGCCCCACGCCCGCCAGCGTCTCTCCCGCCGTCGTCAAGACGGCGAAGATGTGCTCGTGGGGGATGACGACGCTCACCAGCCAGGCCTTGTACCAGGCGTGGGGCGTGCCGGCGGCAAACCGTTCGAGCTGCGGCAGGAGCGCGCCACCCCAGAGGAACCCCCGGGCTACCTTGGTGAGCCCCGTCACAAGGAACCAGTAGGCGACGTACAACCGGGCCACCAAGAGGGCGATGCCCGGCAACCGTTCAGCCCAAGCGCCTGTTCTCGCCATCATGACGGACCTCTCAGGGCTGCGGGTCGGCCAGGACCCACCGCAGTTGGTCCAGGGTGATATTGCTGCCGCTGACGATCAGCACCACGCTCTGGCCCCGCAGGCGGTCCTTCAGCTTGCGCGCCGCGGCCGCGGGCGCGGCGCCGGCCGCCTCGGCGAGCTGGTGGGCCGCCTCGAGGAGGAAGCGCACGCCCTGGCGCATCTCCTCCTCGCTGACCAGGATAATCTCGTCGATGTGTTCCCGGATGATCCCGAGCGTAAGCTCGAAGGGAACTCGGGTCATGAGACCCTCGGCCCAGGTAGCGGCCTCGGGCGTCTCGACCTTCCGCCCGGCCTTCCAGGACAGATAGACCGAGGGGGCCTTCTCCGCCTGGACCCCGATGACCTTGACCTTCGGGCTGATGCGCTTGGCCACCAGGCAGTGGCCGCTGGCGCCGCTCCCGCCGCCGATGGGGACGAGGATGACGTCCACCTCGGGGAGCGCCTCCATGACCTCGAGGCTCACCGTGGCCACGCCCGCGATGAGGAGCGGCTCGTTGGCCGGGTGGACGTACCGGTAGCCGTCCCGGCGCGCCCGTTCCTCCGCCCGCTCGCGGGCCTCGTCGAAGTCGCGCCCCGTGAGGACCACCTCGGCCCCCAGGCGGCGCATGGCCGCCATCTTGTCGGGGTTCGCCCCCTCCGGCGCCGCCACGACGGCCTTCACGTCGAACAGCTTCGCGGCATAGGCGATGGACTGCCCGTGGTTGCCCGTCGAGGCCGTGATGACGCCACGCCGCCGCTCCTCTTCCGTCAGGCCCGAGAGCAGGTTGATTCCGCCCCGGACCTTGAACGCGCCGATGGGCAGCGTGGTCTCCAGCTTGAGGTACACCTCGCACCCCAACGCCTCGGACATGGCCGCCGAGCGCAGGAGCGGCGTCGGCGGCAGGTACCGGCGGATGACCTGGCGGGCGCGATAGACATCCTGGAGCGTCGGTGCTTGCATGCCCTCTCCTCCGGCGCGGCGACCCGAAGGGACGCCACGGGAAACACACCGGGAAGGATACACTGCCGGCTTCCACCCGGCAACCCATTCCCGTGTCTGTCCCGATGAGTGGCCGAAGTGTGAGAGCCGGCTGTTCGGCCGGCCGCCGAGGGCGGTGCGCACGACCCAGCCCGGACCGCGTGCTTCCCCGATCAAGAACGCCTTGACGCGAAGGTGCGGTTGGGCATAGTCTCTGCGGTGTCCAATAGAAAAGTGCCCGGCGGGATGCCGTCCGCCGGATAACCGCCCGAGACCAGGAGGCCGGAGGGACCGCCCCCCGTTGTCCCTCCCCCATGAGGTGTCACCATGAACATCAGTTGCTGCTGGCTGTACGCCATTTCGAAGTACGGCTACCCGCCTAGCCTGCCGGATACCCACCGGGCCCTGGGAGACATGGCCGCCCTGGGCTTCACCTGCGTGGAACTGGAAGGCGTGGGCGAAGAGAACCTCCGGGCGGTGCACGGCGAGCGGAAAGCGCTCAAACAACGCTGCGACGACTTGGGCCTTCGCGTCGTGAATTTCTGCCCGGTCCTCCCGGAGCTGGTTCACCCCGAAAAGGCGCGGCGGGTGCACGCCCTGGAGCTATTCAAGGTCGCCGTGGAGACGGCGACCTTCTTCGGGTGCGAGACGATCCAGACGGACAGCTATACCCCGCCGCTGGAATTCGTGGGCGACGCCCCGTACCGCGAGGCCATCAGCTTCGGCAAGCGGTTCCAGGTGAAGGTTGACCCGGCGTTCCGCTGGGACGACCTCTGGGGATGGCTCACGGACAGCATCGGCGCCTGTGCCGACGAGGCGGGGCGGGCGGACCTGAAGTTCTGCCTGGAGCCGCGGGTGGGCGAGATTATCAGCAACACCGACGCGCTCTTGCGGCTGATGGACGCCGTGGACAACGACGACTTCGGCGCCGTCCTGGACACCGGGCACCAGCACGCGCAGAAAGAGATCCTGCCCCTCAGCGTCGAGAAGCTGGGCGGCCGCGTCCACTACCTCCACGTCTCGGACAACGACGGCCAGACCAACCAGCACCTCGCGCTGGGGCGCGGCACCGTGGACTGGGACGGCGTGTTCATGGCCCTGAGGAAGCACGGTTTTTCGGGATACGTCGCCGTGGATGTCGGCCGCGTCCCCGATCTGGACGACCAGGTGCGGGAGTCCAAGGCGTTCCTGGAGCAGTTGGCGGCCCGCCTGGCTGTCTAGGGCCGGGTGACGAGGTCGCCCGCCATCGGCCGGCGCCAGGTTTCCTGATGGGTGTGTCATGACGACAGATCGCATGATCCGGGGTCGCCTGGAGCCCGGTGGGCAGGTCCGGGACATCCGGGTGGCCAGCGGTCGGATTGTGGGGATCGGACCGCCGGTCGATCCCCCTGCGGCCGCCCTAACGGGCGAGGCCACCTGCATCGTTAGCCAGGTGTTCTTCGATCTTCAGGTCAACGGGTTCGCCGGGGTGGATTTCAACCGGCCCGGCCTCAGCGGCGAGGAACTGCTGCGGGCAAGCCGGGCCCTGTGGGCGCACGGGGTGGCGCAATTCCTCCCGACGGTCATCACCGCATCGCTGAACGCCATGGCCCAAACGCTCGCAACCATCCGGCGCGCCCGGGAGGATGCCCCCGTCCTGGCGCGCGCCGTCCCGGGGATCCACCTCGAGGGTCCCTTCCTCTGCCCTCAGGACGGGGCGCGGGGGGCCCATCCCAGGGCCCACCTGCTCGATCCCGACTGGGAGACGTTCTGCCGCCTCCAGGAGGCGGCAGGCGGCCACATCCGCCTGGTCACCCTGGCGCCGGAGCGGCCCAGAGCCCTGGACCTCATCGAGCGGCTGCGGGCTGCGGGCGTCGTGGTGGCCATCGGCCACACCGACGCCACGGAAGCCGACATCGACGCCGCCGTGCAGGCGGGCGCGCAGCTGTCCTCCCATTTGGGCAACGGGGCGCACGCCGTCCTTCCTCGCCACCGCAATTACATCCAGAAACAGCTGGCCACGGACGGCCTGCTGGCCTCGATCATTGTGGATGGCCATCACCTGGCCGAGTACTTCGTCAAAAACGTGGTCCGATGCAAGGGGCCGGAGCGGGTGATTCTGATCACCGACGCCATGGCCGCGGCCGGCGCGCCGCCCGGGATGTACCGTCTGGGCGAGGTCCTGGCCGAGGCACAGCCGGATGGCGTCGTCCGGCTGCCCGGCACACCGTACCTCGCCGGGTCCGCGCTGACCATGGATCGGGCGGTGGCGAACGTCCGGCGTTTTGCGGGGGTCACCCTCGCGCAGGCCTTGGCCATGGCGACGGAGCATCCCCGACGCTTGTGGCCCGAGTCGCCCGGGGGGCTCACGCCGGGAGCCCCGGCCGACATCGTGCTTTTGCGGGATGGCGAGCGGCTCGAAGTCGTGGAGACGATCGTGGCCGGCGAGACGGTCTACCGGGCCGCGCAGCGGTGACAGTCGGTAGGGGGGCTGGGGGCGAGGGCGCCGCATTCGTCCGATGAAAACCGATCGGCGCTTGCAGCAGTTGCTTCGCCCGCAGGGGGAGGGTCTGATGTACTACGTGATCATCGGCCGGGATTGCGCAACTATGCAGCAAGAACTGGCCACCGCCGTGCAAGGACGCGAGGACGTCCGGGTGATCCTGAATCGGCGGTATGGTGAACGGCGGGCCGACGACCAGCCGAAATCCCCGGACCGGCGGCGGAAAGAACGTCGCCGCCGCCCCGATTTCCCGCCGGCGGACGCGGACGCGTAGCGCGGGAGGCGGCGACCGGCTGATCGGTGCCTGACCGGCGGGACCGGTCTGTGGAGAGGCGCGAGAGGAGGCGAATATGGCTTTGCGGTCGCGGTGTTGGCAAGTGTGCCTGGGGGGTCTGATCCTGCTCCTGCTTCCGGTGCTTGGAGGGTGCGCGCTCATGCTCGTGGGCGCGGGTGCCGGAGCGGGAGCCGGCACCGTGGCGTATGTCCAGGGAGAGCACTCCCAGGTCCACGCCGGCAACTACGAACGGGTCTGGTCGGCGACGCTCGCCGCGCTGAGCCAGATGAACATCAAGGTGATCAAGACGGAAAAGGACGCCCTGGGCGGGACGATCACCGCGCGGCGCGCGGATGACACAGCCGTCGACATCAAGGTGCAGCCGTCCGGGGCGGATACCACCACGGTCAAGATTCGCGTCGGGATGTTCGGTGATCGCGCCGCCTCGGAGTCCATTCAGGCCAGGATTGTCAGCAGCCTCAAGGGCGGCAAGTAGGCCGTCCGCCCCGACTGCCACATCCCTCGACGCCCTCAGGTGGGCCGCCCCGTCGCGGCCGTAGTGCTGGTCTTCCCTGACTCACCTATTTACCCCCGCCACACCGCCCAGGCCAGCGCCATCCAGCCCGCAATGAAGGCGACGCCTCCCAGCGGCGTGATGGCGTGGAGCGCCCGGATGCCGCTCACGCTCAAGGCATACAGGCTGCCGGAGAAAAGGACGATCCCCGCCAGGAACAACCAGCCCGCCATGTTGGTGGCTCGTCCCGGCCAGCGCGTCGAGGCCCACGCTGCCGCCAAGAGGGCCAGGGCGTGGATCAGGTGATAGCGGACGCCGGTCTCGAATGCGGCCAGGAGTTCAGGCGTCAGGCGTCCCCCTAACGCGTGCGCGCCGAACGCTCCCGCCGCCACCCCCAACGCCGCCAGCACCACCCCCATGATGAAGAACACCCGATCCACTCATCCACCTCCGGGCCAGGCGTCAGCGCTTTGCGAGGAATGCTGTGGCGGCCCGGTTGAAGGCCTCTGGCTGCTCGATGTTGGAGAGGTGCGACGCCGATTTCAGGATCACCAGCTCGGATCCCTTGATCCGCTCGTGGATGGTCCGCGAGGCGGCCACTGGCGTGCCCGGATCGTCCTCGCCCACGATGATCAGCGTCGGCAGGCCGATCGCGTGCAGGCGATCCGTGAGGTCGAGCGCCGCGATGGCTTGGCAACAGCCGATGTACCCCCGGGGGCTCGTCCCCCGGATCATGGCCCGCACGGGGCTTACAACGTCGGGACGCTTCTCGCGGAAGGGCGCCGTGAACCACCGACCGATGGTCGGTTCCACGTGCGGCTCCATCCCTTGCGCCCGGGTCACGCGGATGCGCTCGTCCCACGTCGGCTTCGCCTCGGCCGGCACCCGGCTGGACGTGTCGCAGACGACGAGGCTCTGCAAAAGCTGCGGGCGCTCCAGCGCGAGGACCTGCGCGATCATGCCCCCCATGGAGAGCCCGATGAAGTGCGTCCGGGATACCCCCAGGGCCTGGAGGAGCGCCCGGGCGTCCTCGGCCAACTGCTCCAGCGAATACGGCCCCTCGGGCGCATCCGTGCCCCCGTGGCCCCGCGTGTCATAGCGCAGGACGCGGTAGCGCGACGTCAGCGCGGGAACCTGTGGATCCCACATCGACAGGCTCGTCGCCAGCGAGTGGCTGAGCGTGACGACGGGGGCATTCGCTGGCCCTTCGAGCTGGTAGTTCATGCTGATCCCGTTCGCGGTGATCTTCATCGCTGAAGCCTCCATCGTGGTTGGTCAGAAATCCACCTCGCTTATCTCCATACGGTCGCAGTGGCGATCGCCTTTCCATGCAGGAACATACTCACCTGCCGTGAGGACGTCAACTGTGTCGCCCATGGAGGGAAATAGAACCAAGGGGTGAGGAGCCATGAGGAGAAGGCTCTTGCGGGGCGGGACCGGAAGACACCATGAGGGAGAGGGCTGTGGGACTATTCCTCGGATGCCCGCTCCCAGGAGAAGTAAAATCCCCCCAGGACCGACGCGGCGAGGGTCAGCAGGCCGATGGCATAGATCGAATTCCCCAGTGCCCGGTCCCACAGGAGCAGGTTGAGCTTTCCGAGGATGTAGCCCCAGTCATGCAACGTGTCTTCTCCGCCCAAGAGTGGAAGCGCCCGGGTGCGGGCGTCCTTCACGTACACCGAGACGTTGAAAAGGTTCTGGGCCACCCAGAAGAGGCTGACCGAGGCAGAATAGCGCTGCCGGTGGGCGAGAAAATAAACCACCACGATGGCTGGGATCAGGACCTGCATGAGACTGCCGCCCAGGATCCCGATGAACCCCCGAAGAACCCGAAGATCACATGCCCGGCCTCGTGGAAGACCAGGTCCACACGATCGAGGAACCGGTACGTGGAGGGGCTGGCGGCGCAGATGACGCCGTAGACGGCCGCCAGCGCCGCGAAGCCCGCCTTCGCCGGGTTCACGCCTTTGACCACGGCCACCCCCCGTGAAAACCGGAACGAAAACGGGGGCGCCCCGTCTCCGGCGGCACCCCCGTGGCAGCGACATCCTAGATGCTATGCGGTGAAGGCGTCCTACCCCCTAGTACCGGTTCGCCGACCCCAGGACGTTCGCGTTCTTGTGCTTGATCATCTCGATCAATTCCTTGCGGGCGGGTCCCAGGTACTTGCGCGGGTCGAACTCCTTGGGGTTCTCCATGAGGACCTTGCGGATGATGGCTGTGACCACCATCCGGCCGTCCGTGTCGATGTTCACCTTGCAGACCGCCGACTTGGCCGCTTCGCGGAGCTGCTCTTCCGGCACCCCGGCCGCGCCCTCGATCTTCCCTCCGTACTCGTTGATCATGGCCACGTACTTGGGGAGCACCGAAGAGGCGCCGTGGAGCACGATGGGGAAGCCCGGCAGCTTCTTCTCGATCTCGTGCAGGATGTCGAAGCGCAGCGGCGGCATGGTCTCGCCCGGCTTGAGCTTGAACTTGTAGGCGCCGTGGGAGGTGCCGATGGAGATGGCCAGGCTGTGAACGCCGGTCCGCTTGACGAAGTCCTGCACCTGGTTGGGATCGGTGTAGTGGGACTTCTCGGCGACCACGTGCTCCTCGATCCCGGCCAAGACGCCCAGCTCGCCCTCGACGCTCACGTCGAACTGGTTGGCGTAGTCCACGACCTGCTTGGTCAGCTTGATGTTCTCTTCGTAGGGCAGGTGGGACCCGTCGATCATGACTGACGAGAATCCGAACTCGATGCAGGACTTGGCCAGCTCGAACGAATCCCCATGGTCGAGGTGCAAGGTGATGGGAATGTTGCTCCCCATCTCCCTGGCCATCTTGACCGCGCCCATCGCCATGTATCGGAGCAGGGTCTGGTTCGCGTATTCCCGGGCGCCCTTGGACACCTGGAGGATGACCGGCGACTTGCTCTCGGCGCAGCCGATGATGATCGCCTGCAGTTGCTCCAGGTTGTTGAAGTTGTAGGCGGGAACGGCGTATCCGCCCTGCATGGCCTTCTTGAACACCTCTTTGGTGTTCACGACGCCAATCTCTTCATACGGCTTCTTCATGCCCGTGCTCCTTTCCCATGCCTCCACATCGGGAGGCTATTCTGTCCCCCTCCTTGAGGTGGTCGCTCGCCAAGGGAGTTTTCGATGCCCCCGGCCGCCCCCGAGGACGGCCAACACCCCCTTTAGTATGCCGCGAATTCCCTTGTGTGACAACGGGAATCCCCGGCTGGTCCATTTCTGAGGACGAATCACTCGACGATCGCCACCGCCCGGACGGGCGAACCGTCCGCCCGCTCCACGGGGAGCGGCAAGGCCACGAACCGGCAGCGGGGAACCCCGATCTGGTCCAGATTGGTCAGATACTCGATGACCGTGATTCCGGCGGGGAAGAAGGCATGGTGTGTCGTGTTGTCTTCGCGCCTCACCTTTTTCTGGGGCTCAAAAATCATGGTCCGGACGCAGTAGTCAGACGGATAGTCGTACCCGACAGCCTTCACGTTTCGCTGGATCAGCCAGTCGCAGGCGCTTTGCCCGGTGTAGGGTGCATCCCGCCAGAACCGCTCTGTCTCCACGCTGACCCGCCTCGGCCAGTCCGTTCGGAGCAGCACGATGTCTCCGGCCCGCACATGCTTGGCCTTCCCGTCGAGGTCAGCCGCCGTCACCTCGCCGCTCTCGGGGAGGTGGGTGAGATCCACGACGGCCGCGTCTCCGATCCACTGGTCCACGGGCATTTCCGCGATGTGCCGATCCCCCGGCAGGAAGTGCAGGGGGGCATCCACGCGGGTGAACGCATGGCAATGCACGGTCAGCATCGTGGACTGGAACGGGTCCCCCTTGGCGTGCGACGTTCGCAGTTCGGTTGCCACCTTCCACCGAAAGTGCGGCTTGACCGGGAAACTCAGGTCTACGACACGCATCCGAGACCCCCGAGAGGGCGGGGTGCGGGCAGCCCGTGGACCTCGCCGCTCAGTTGCTGAACCACTCTAGCGTGGTCTTCCGGCGCTCGTGTTTGCGCCCATCCGGCACGCGATCCGAAATGCCTGGTAGAGACCCTGAGGATTCGCCTTGCCCTGTCCGGCGATGTCAAAGGCCGTGCCGTGAGCCGGCGTGGTGATCGGGATCGGCAGTCCACCCTGTACCGTCACCCCCCGCTCGAAGCCCATCAGCTTCATCGCAATCTGGCCCTGATCGTGGTACATGGAGACGATGGCATCGCAGGCCCCCTTCTTTGCGCGCAGGAAGATCGTGTCCGCCGGGAACGGGCCGCTCGCCTGAACGCCCTCCGAGCGGGCCTGCTCGATGGCCGGGGCGATCGCCTCGATCTCTTCGTTGCCAAACAGGCCGCCCTCCCCGCCATGCGGGTTGAGCGCCGCCACGAGGAGACGCGGCTCCTTCACGCCGGCCATCCGCAACGCCCCATCGATCAGGACGATGGCGTCGTACACTCCCTTTTTCGCGATCAAGCCGCTCACCTGCCTGAGGCCAATGTGGGACGTCACCCGCGACGTCCAGAGGTTGTCCAGGACGTTGATTTCCGAGAAATGCCCTTTCCACTGCAACCGATCGGCCATGAAATGCAGCTCATCGGGGAAGGGCGAGCCGCCCAGATGCATGGCCTGCTTGTTGAACGGGGCGAAGACGATGGCGTCGAGTTTTCCGTCCCGCGCCAGATCCAGGGTGAACGCCAGGACGTCCAACACCGACTTGCCCGCCTTGGCGCTGAGTTGCCCGATCGTGAACTGGTCGAGCGGCACACCGGGGAAGTCCAGGAACTGGGTCTCTCCTGCCCCGAATCGCACGTCCTCGAAGCGACGGACGACCCGTGGCGAGAGGGACTCGCCGGCGATCTTCTGCCCCATCTCGAAAACGCGTCGGTCCCCGATCACGACCAGGTCTGCATGCTCGTGCACGTCGTATCCCGCCAGAAGCTTGGCGACCAGTTCCGGGCCGATCCCGGTTGGATCCCCCAGCAGCAAACCGACCTTCGGCTTCATCCCCAGTATCCCCCCCGTGACCCGACACCAGAGGCTAGCCTAGATCAGGAGCCAGAGGCATGACACGAAGAGCGCTGGCGCCTCTGAGAATAAGAGATCCTTCCCCGGCCTCACTTCACCGATCCTCGAACACCTCATCCTGCTCCCGCAAAGCGGGGCGATGCTAGTCCTTGCCTGAGGTGATGTCAAGACGACCGCTATAGCCCCGGGCGGGTCTTTTCTTTGTCCGTCTGCGGGGGCGCGAGCCAGGAGGTGAAATGGTCATCCTGGGAAGGACGAGCCGACATTCTACTGTGGCGAGTCAGCAATGTGCAGCATATCCCGGAGCCCCAGCCGGCACCCCGAGGTCGCTGGCCGTGCGGGGGGCACCCAACGCATGCGCTGGGTCTGGCCCGGCGCGGAGGCCACCTCTGGTGACCGACCCCGGGCCCGCGCCCGGAGGGGTGGTTTCCTGGGGCTCCGCCACGAGTTACGAGCTTCTTGCTCAGGAGGCTGGAACGGACCTTAGACTTTGGCCGATCTCGGCGTGCGGACCGGGACGGCGTAGGGCCCTTCCTTGATGAAGGCGATGCTGGGGTCGGCGCTCCCCCAGCGGGGATGCTTCACCGCGTAGATGATCGCATTCTGAGCCATGGCCCGCATCTTTTCGACATCGTCCTCGTATGTCTGATCGGGCAGATAATCCCAGCCCATCCCTCCCGGGACGATCTGATGCTCTTCCCGGGACAGGAACGACGAGCAGTAGATCAGGCCGTCCTCCCCGACCTTGTCGAGCACCTTCGCCCACATCTGCGGTTCCCACTGATCCTTCGTGAACTTCCAGCCGGGATGGAGCAGCGTGGACATATACGCGTCCGGCCCCTGCAGCTTCAGGAGGTGCAGCAGGGTCTTGTACGTGGTCGGGCCGATGGGGTCCTCATCCCGCTCGCACGCGACTAGGAGGATGCATCCGCCCTCCTTCACGACGGGGAGGGCGTTCACGGCCGCCTTGGCGTTCTGGTAGTGGTTGATCCCGACATACCCGCCGTGCGTCAGGACGATGTCGTATTCCCGCTCGACCGGAATGGCGACGATGCCCCTGAGGAGCTCGACGGCCTTGGCGTGGGCCTGGACGAGATCGCCGGAGAAGACATCGATCAGTTGCAGGCGGCGGTCCAGCACCGTGTTGATGATGAAATCCACGCCGGCCCTCTTGGCGATCTCCAGCGCCTCCTCGTGGCACGGATTCCCTTCCAGGACGAGGTTGGTTGCCAGGGGTGAATCCAGGAACTGGACGCTGTGGAACTTCTCGATGGTCTTCCGACTGACCAGGGCGGGGCAGATGGCCTTGCGGCCTCCGGAGGCGCCCGCCATGAAGTGGCTCTCGACCAGCGCGGTGGCGATCTTGACGTCCGCCTCGTAATAGGACCGGTTGATGAGGATCTCGGTGCCGCTCCTCGTCTTGCCGATGTCCACCAACTCCGCGTCGTCCTCGCACTCGTGATCCACGATCCGGTACTGCGCCACCACTTCTTCGCCGAACATGGCGACCTTCTCGTCCCGAGTGCTGGGCCGATGGGTCCCCGTCCCCACCAGCAGGGTGATGTTCTCCCTGCGGATTCCCGCCTGACGCAGCAGCTCGAGGAGGGGCGGCAGGATCCCCGACTCTCCCTTGTACGGCACGGGCCGGGTGATGTCCGACGTGGTGATGCAGACGATGAGCTGATCGGCGGGCTTGCCCTTCCCCCTCAGGATCTCCGGCAGGGGCCTCCCGCCGACCGGCCCGTGAATGGAGGCACGCATTCTCGCCCCGGGATCCTTGAGGGGCGGGACCTCCTTCATCTCCAGGACCCGGCAGTGACCCGGTACGCGAACGTCGAAGGCCTTGGCCCCGTACTCGACCTCCACCGTTTTCCAGCCGGTCAGATCCGCACGGCGCACGATGCGATCCACGTCAGCCTGCATGGCAGACTCCTTTTTCGTGCCTGGCTGTGGATTCCCAGGAAGTCCCGGCTACATCCCAAGGTAGGCCTTCCGTACGAGGTCGGATCGGAGCAGCTCATCCCCCTTCCCCTCCAGGACGATCCGACCGGTCTGAAGCACATAAGCCCTGTCGGAGATGCTTAGGGCCTCATAGACGTTCTGCTCGACGAGAAAGACGGTGACGCCCTTCTGGCTAATCTCGTGAATCGTCCGGAAGATCTCGGAGAGCAGCTTTGGCATGATGCCGAGCGACGGTTCGTCCAGCATCAGGAGGGATGGGCGCGACATCAGCCCGCGGGCGATGGCCAGTTGCTGCTGCTCCCCGCCGCTCAACGTCTCCGCGCGTTGCCCCTTCCGCTCTCCCAGCAGGGGAAACAGCCGCAGGACGGTTTCCAGGGACTCCTCTGTCTCCTGACGCGAGTCCAGGGCGTAGGCCCCGAGGAGGAGATTGTCCCAGACCGACAGCCGCCCGAAGAGCTGCCGCCCCTCCGGGACCATGGCGATCTTTTTCTTGACGATGTCGTAGGGGGGAACGACGTGGATGGGCTCGTTGTCGAGCAGGATCTCCCCGCGCCGGGGGCGGAGCAGACCGGCGATGGTCCGGAGGATGGTGCTCTTCCCCGCCCCATTGGACCCGATGAGGCTCACCACCTCCCCCCGCTTCACTGTGAAGGAGACGTCCTGTACCGCCAAAAGGTCCCTGTACCCGACGGACACCCCCTTAACTTCCAACATGATATCGCTCTCCCAGGTAGGCCTGGATGACCTCGGTGTTGACGACGACCTCTTTCGGCGTGCCCTCGACGATCATTCTCCCCGAGTTGATCACGATGACCCGGTCCGACAGCTCCATGACGGCTTCCATGACGTGCTCGACGATGACGAGGGTGACGCCGTTCTCCCGCACCTTGCGGATCAGCCCCATCATCTCCTTGAGCTCGAAGGGCGTGAGCCCCGCCATGGCCTCATCCAGCATCAGGAGCTTCGGCCGGGTGGCCAGGGCCATGGACACCTCCAGCCGCTTCTTGTCCGCGATGGTGAGCGCCGTGGCCGCCGCATTCCGCTTCTCGAAGAGGCCGGTGAATCGCAGGACCTCCTCCGCCTTCGCCCGCGCCGCCCCGTTCCTGGCGCTGCGCAGGAACGCTCCGGTCATGACGTTCTCCAGGACCGTCATGTCGCTGATGATCTGGACGATTTGGAACGTCCGGGCGATGCCCAGCTTGCAGATCCGGTCTGCGCCGAAGCGGGTGATGTCCTTCCCCTGGTACAGGACTCGCCCGGCGTTCGGCCGGTAGAAGCCCGTGATGCAGTTGAAGAGCGTGCTCTTCCCCGCGCCGTTCGGCCCGATGATGCTGACGATCTCTCCGTCCTTCACCGTGAAAGACACGTCGTCGTTGGCCAGCAATCCGCCGAACCGCTTGCTGACCCCTTGCACCTCCAGGAGGGGAAGGCTGCTCATGCCTCCCTCCTTCCGATCGTCGAGAGGAGCCCCCAGACTCCCTTGGGTTGATAGACGGAGATCAGCATGATCAGCGTCCCGTAGATCATCATGTCGATCCCGGTCCCCTTGTAGCCCAGCCAGACCCGCGTCACCTCGGAGATCGGCAGCAGGATGGCCGCCCCGATGACCGGTCCCATGATGGAGCCCGCCCCACCCAGCATGCTGACCAGGACGATCTGGATGGAGATGGGAAGGATCAGGACGCTCTCGGGGTCCAGGTACAGGATGTACTGCGCGTAGAACGTTCCGGCCATGGCGGTGAGGAAGGCGCTGATCATGATCGCCCCCAGCCGGTACCGCACGAAGTTGATCCCCAGGACCTTCGCCACATCGTGGCTTTCCTTGATGGCGCGGAAGTAAAAGCCCATCCGCGAGGTCGAGACCCAGGAGCACGCAATGAGCGACAGGATCAGGAACCCCAGGATGATGTAGTAGTAGGGCGTCTTCGTCGAATGGAACATGAAGTTCCTGAACGACTCGGGGAGCATGGGGAGCGTCAGTCCCTCCGCGGCGCCGATCAGCTTCCAGTTATTGAAATGGATCCGGACGATCTCCGCGAAGGCGATGCTGGCGATGGCGAAGTAGTGGCCCCGCAGGTTCGAGCAGGGGATGCCGATGGCGGCGGCGGCGAGGGCCGCCAGGACCCCGCCGGCCAGCAGCCCGATCCACGGACTGACGTGATAGGTCGTTAGCAGGTAGGACGATGTGTAGGCGCCGATCCCGAAGAAGGCCACCTGGCCGAAGGAGAACATCCCGGCAAATCCGCCGATGATGTTCCAGGCCACGCCCATCATCCCGAACAGGAACACCAGGATCATGACGTGCACGGGAAACGACCCTCGCACGAACAGGGGATACAGGATGAGGAGGATCAGAACGACGGCGGAAACGGAAATCTGCCTCGGTGTGAATGTCCGCATGCGTCACCCCCCCAAGAGGCCCTGCGGCCGGATCCAGACGGTGATCAGGTAGACCATGAACACGATGGCGTATTTGTAGGCCGGGTCGAAGAAGTAGCCCCCCAGGGTCTGCACGAATCCGATCAGGATCCCCGCGATGAACGCCCCCTCGATGCTCCCGAACCCCCCGAAGGCCACGATGCAGAAGGAGATGAGTCCGAAGAGTCCTCCCACCTGCGGGTAGATGTAGTAGTACATGGACAGGAACGCCCCCGCGATTCCCACCAGGGCAGAGCCCAGGCCGAAGGACAGGGAGTTGATGCGCTCCGTGTTGATCCCCACGAGGAGGGCGGACTCGCGGTTCATTTCCACCGCCAGGATGGCCTTGCCGGTCTTGGTCTTCCTGAGGAACAGGAAGACGGCTGCCGACACCAGGACGCTCCCCACCGAGGCCGCAAACTTCGGCACGCTCAACTGGACAGCCCCCAGGGTCCAGGTCCCGGAGAGAAGCGGCTTGTCGATGAGGCGGAAATCCGGCGTCCACAGCATCACCGCCAGGTTGGCCAGGAAGATGCTCACGCCGAAGGTGACGACCAGCTGGGCCAGGATCGGGCCAGTCATCACCTTGCTGACGATGTAGCGATAGATCACCAGGCCCAGAAGGAACAGGACGGCGGCGCAGATGGGAATGGAAAAGATCGGGTCCACGCCGAACAGCGTGTAGAACCAGAACGCAACGAACATGCCGACCATCAGGAAATCGCCGTGGGCGAAATTGATGATGTTCATGACCCCCCAGATGAGGGTGAGCCCGATGGCGACGAGGGCGTACACCGATCCGATCAACAGGCTGTTCACTAGTTGCTGCATCAGTTGGTCGGCCATCATGCCACCTTTCGCGCAATCGCCGGGGGGAGGGGCCGGATCGGCCCCTCCCCCCGCGCGAATTCTACTTCCGGGACCTCCAGGCCGGGAACGGCCACACCACGTCCTTGGCGGCAGCCTCGAATGGCCACACGGTGACGTACTGTTCGTCCTGGATCTGCACGAGGGTCCCGGTGGCGTAGATATTCTGCTGGCTCTTGGGGTCGAACTTGATGCCCCTCCACGGATAGAGCACCTGATCGCCGGGGATGTTGGTCCCCTGAAGCGCCTTCACGATGGCCTCGGGATCCGTGGTCTTGGCCCGGTTGATGGCGTCGGCGACGACGAAGGGGGCCGTGAAGCTCCGGGAGGCGTTTTCGCTCATGTCCATCCCGTACTTCTTCTTGTAGAGCTCGTTGACCTTGGCGATCAGGGGCTTGGTCTTGGCCAGGTCCAATGCGAAGGTCGAGCGGATAATCATGTAGTCCCCGTCGGCCTTCACGGCGGGCAGGTACCCGGGCTCGATGTACCCGGCCATCGTGACGAAGCCCTTGGGATTGAAGCCCATCTCCTTGAACGTCTTCGTGAACAGGATGGCGTCCGTGATGTAGGACGCGTGCATCAGGACGTCCGGATTGGCCTTGATCAAGCGGCCCACCTCGGACGTGACGTCCGTTGCGTTCGCCGCGTAGGAGATGTCAGCCACCACTTTGTAGCCGAACTCCTGGGTGTACTTCTGCTCCTCCTTGCCGACGTTACTGCCGAACTCCGTGTTCTCGTACAGCAAGGCCACGGTCTCGACCTTCTGCTTCTTGACCTTCTCGAGGTCCTTCAGGAAGCTGAACTGATCCCGCGCGAAGCTCCCGTCGTGGGGGCTCACCCGGAAGAAGTACTTGAAGTCGCGTTCGGTGAGGGTGGGGGAGGAGGAGTCCGAGCAGACGAAGGGGATCTTCATCCGCTCGGTGGCCTGGCTGGCCGTCTTGGTCACGGCGCTCTGATACGCCCCGATCTCCGCCACCACCTTGTCCTGCGTCACGAGCCGCTCCGCCTCCGCCTGGCCGTTCTTCGGCTCGCCCTTGGTGTCGGCCCAGACGATCTCGATCTTGGCCCCGCCCAGATTGGGCAGCCCTTCGGTCTTCGCCAGGGGGAGGTTGAGATCGTACTTGCCGTTGATGATGTCCACGGCCATCTCGACGCCCCGCTTGCAGTCCAGGCCCGTCGAGGCGAGGTTCCCCGTCAGGGGATACAGGGCGCCGATCTTGATCGTCTTCCCCTGGGCAAATGCCCGGGAGACGAGCCAGGGCGACATCGCCAGGGTCGTGCCGCCGATCAGAATCTCTCGTCGTGTCATGCTCCTCATCTTAGCCCTCCTGTCGTCAGTCGCGTTGACCGTCATGCCATTCCGGGGGCCCGCTGTCCCCGCGCTCCCGTAACCGCAGGCCTTGATTTCCCTTCTCCCTCCTTTCCTGCAACCCCTGCTCTGGAGCTCCCTCTTTTCGCTATGCGCTCAGGGCTTCCTGGCCGGTGTGAGATGCCCGACGATCGGAGTGCGTGTCGGAGGGGGCTTCTATTCGCGCCGTGAGGCATCCGGCGCTCTCCGGCGCTTCGTGAAATTGTCCCCCTACCTGGAGTGCCCTGTCAAGCCTAATGTCCCGAAGGTCCCGAAGGTACCCTTGTCGAAATCATTGCAGGACGCTCGATCCATTCCGGTCCCGGGCGCTGGGCGTCCTTGGCGGTTGATAATTTCGCATTGGGCCTTGTTTGGATGGGGGAATTGCCGGGAGTCGAGCGGGCGCACGGCGCAGGACATCCCATCCTGCGCCTACAAATAGATCACCTCGTAGTCTTCCAGGCCCTCGGGGTGGCGCTTGGCGAAGCGGGTGAGGAAATGCCGCCCGTTCCTGGTCGTCACAAGGCTTCGCCCCAAGTGAAGCCGTAGCGCGACGGGGGACCTTCCTCGACTGCTGCGGGGACCGCTACCAGAAGATCACCTTGAAAGCCACGTGCTTGCCGATCTCGGCGAAGTCTTCCCGGTTGCAGGTGATCAGCGTGGCTCCGGAATCTCTGGCGGAGAGGGCGATCAGGGTATCGAATGCCAGGTCCCTCAACTTGTTGGGACCGTACCCCTTTTTGGCTCCGATGCGGGAAAGCACTTCTGCCGACTCAAGCCAGTGCCCTTCGGTTGGTGTGACGATCCGCACTTTCCTCGCCAGCTCCCCAACAAATCGAGCCTCCAGGGGCGTCCGCACGCCACGCCGAAGTTCGTGAAGGACCACTGCCGAGCAACGCACGATCCACGGGGAGCGCAGGAGCGCCAGCGTGAATCGCCCCGTGCGGAAGCTCTCGATATAGATCGACGTGTCCAGTACGGCCAGATTAGCGGTTGGCAAAGGCGTTCTTCCCGCCGACGCCACTATACTTCCGGATGATGGCATCGTGGGTGGCCTTCTCGGTGGCCAGCGCCAGCGCCCCCTCGATAGTCTCCGTCACCGTCTCGACCCCCAGGGCTTTCCTGGCACGGACCAACTGATCCTTGTCCAACCGGACCGTCACCTGCAGCTTCGCCATGCTCTCTCCTCTGTTGTCATACAAGATACCTAGAACTGTAGGACACTGTCAAGCTCTCTGATTCCTGGCGGAGGCGGCTCTGGACCGCGGGCAGGGCGGCCCATCAGGGGTCAAGATGGTGGGCGAGTGTTCCGGCTGAAGGTCGGATGACCGGAACCCTTGGGGGGCTCTCGGCCGTCCCTCGACCACTGTCGACCACTGTCAATGGGAGGGTTTTCCTTGTGAAGGCGGAGCGCAGGCGGCAGGATTCACGAAAAAGGAGATGCGTGCGGAGGGCGCTTGTGGTATGGGGGTGGGTGGTGTCAGCCTGCGCACTTGCCCGGGCTGCGCCGGGAGACGAGGTTGGCATGAGCTGGGATTCGGAGAAGATGCCCGCGGACGTCGCGGGCGATGCAACTGCTTTCTATGAGCGCCTGACAGAGCTTCTCGCTGGCGGCAAGCGGCTCGCGCTGTGCACGGTCCTGCGCCTGGCCGGCTCGGGGCCGCGCCGCCCCGGCGCGAAGATGCTCGTCCGGGACGCCGGCGGGTCGGTCGGGACCGTCGGCGGCGGCGTCCTGGAGAAGAAGGCCGCGGCATGGGCCCGGGAAGTCCTCCGGACCGGTCGGGCGCTGTGCCAACCCTTCGCGCTGGATCTCCAACAGGCCTCGGATGAGGGGATGACGTGCGGGGGCGAAGTCGAGGTGCTCGTCGAGTTCCTCGACGGGACGCCTGTCGTGCGGGATTTCTTTGCCCAGGTCCTCGCCGTGCTGAGGCGCGGCGAGCGGGGCTGCCTGGTCACGGCCGTCTCTCCGGAGGGCGACGGCGTCGCCACCGAACGCTTTCTCGTCGCGGGCGGACGATCCGCGGCGTCCCTGTCTGCACCCGGCCACTCTCTCCCGGGGGATCTGCTCCGCTCCCCTGCCCCGCCGGCTCCCCTGCTCGTTGAGCGCGGCACCATCCGCTACTTTCTGGAGCCTCTGGCGCCGCCGATCACGGTCTACATCTTCGGCGGGGGACACATCGCGGCGCACCTCGCCCCGCTCTGCCACCTCCTCGGGTTTCGGACCGTCGTGGTGAACGACCGGGCCGATTTCGCCTCCCGGGAACGATTCCCCCAGGCCAGCGAGCTGGTCGTCACCCCGTCCTTCGACCACGCCTTGGAGGACCTTCCCATCAGCGAGGACGGCTACGTGGTCATCGTCACGCGCGGCCACGGTGGGGATGAGGCGATCCTGCGGCAGGCCTTACGGCGCCGACCGGGCTACATCGGGATGATCGGCAGCCTGCGGAAGCGGTCCCTTGTCTTCCAGCATCTCGCCAGCGAGGGCTTCACGCCGGAAGATCTCGCACGGGTCGTCTGCCCCGTCGGCCTGCCCATCGGGGCGGAGACCCCCGAAGAGATCGCCGTGAGCATCGCCGCCCAGCTCGTCGCCACCCGCGCCGCAAAATCCGGGAGGTCCTAAGTCGTGCCGGCCCGTCCAGATCTGGCCGCCGTCATCCTAGCAGCCGGGCGCTCCAGTCGGATGGGTTCCTTCAAACCTCTCCTCCCGTTCGGTCGCGGCACTGTCATCGAACGGGTCATCTCCACCGTGCACGAGGCAGGGGTTGAGACCATCCGCGTCGTCGTCGGCTGGCAGGCGGATCTTCTGATTCCCGTGCTGGACCGGCGGGGGGTCCCGTGGATCCGGAACGAGCGATTTCAGGAAGGGATGTCCACGTCAGTCCAGGCCGGGGTCCGGGATCTGCCGACCGGCGTGGGCGCGTTCTTCCTTTTGCTCGGGGACATGCCGCTGGTGCAAAGCGCGACGCTCACCCGACTCATTGCCGAGTGGGATCGACGACCTGGCGGGATCTTTTACCCCTGCTTCGAGGGGCGGCGCGGCCACCCGCCGCTGATCGCCGCCATCTACATTCCCGAGATCCTCCGGGAGGTCCCTCCCGGCGGTCTCCGGACCCTCCTCGCCCGCCACGCCGGGGAAGCCCGCAACGTCGAGTGCGAGGATCGCGGAATCCTCCTGGACCTGGACACTCCGGAAGAGTACGGGCAGAGCCTAGATAAGTAGGCGCAGGCTTCGCGGGCCGCGGACGCAGGGCGCTACCTCGCCTCAACGTATCAGGGGACGTCGGTTCCGAACAACTTCTGATGGTCGGGACAGCAGACATGCCGGGCGACTCCCGGCCTCCGCACCGGTGAAAAGTTGCTTCGGCGCCCGCATCACATGCGGACAAACAAGTTTCATAAGTTCCCTACGTCGCTTTTGACGTCCCTTTTGATGGCGTGACGGCGTGTTCCTGGCGGCCTGCAACCACGTGGGGGAGGAAGGCGACTGGATGATGTCCGGCAAGAGCATGTTTCCAGCTTCCTATCCGTTAAAAGCGAGGCCACATCAAGTCACGTGCCTTATGTCATTCGGCCCGGAGATTGAGGATTGACGGATGGTCAGAGCTTCCCGCGAATTTCAGGTTTTTGCTAAACCGGCTGGCTCCATTTGCAACCTGGACTGTCACTATTGCTACTACCTGAAGAAAGAACACCTCTTTCCAAAGACCGAGTCGTTTCGGATGCCCGACGACATCCTGGAGGAGTACATTGTTCAGCACATCGATGCTTCCCCCGGGTCGGTGATCAACTTTTGCTGGCATGGTGGGGAACCGACCATCCTGGGGCTGGACTACTTTCGCAAGATTGTGGCCCTGCAGCGCAAGCATCAGCCTCCTCACCGACGCATCACCAACGGTATGCAGACCAACGGCACCCTTCTCGATGAGGATTGGTGCCGCTTCTTGGCAGCAGAGGGCTTTGGCGTAGGCCTCAGCCTGGATGGTCCGCAGGAAATGCACGATCGCTACCGCGTCACCAAGGGCCAGGACCCCACCTACAAGCAATCGATGCGTGGGTATAAGCTCTTGCGGCAGCACCGAATCCCGTGCAATATCCTGTGTGTGGTCCATGCACAGAACGTCCAGTATCCCACCCCGGTTTACCGGTTCTTCAAAGAGATCAAGGCCCAGTACGTGGAATTTCTGCCTCTGGTCGAACCGCAGCCAGACGAAGAGGGTGGCGTCAGCCACCGCAGTGTGTCCGCTCTAGCTTGGGGCAATTTTCTCTGCACCATCTTCGACGAATGGGTGGGCCAGGATATCGAGCGGATCAAGGTGCAGATATTCGAGGAGGCGGCCAGAACTGCCTTCGGGCAAGAGCATGCGCTGTGTATCTTTCGGGAGACCTGCGGTGATGTTCCCGTCATCGAACACAACGGAGACTTCTTTTCGTGTGATCACTTCGTCAACACGGAACATCGCCTGGGGAATATCCAGGAGACTCCACTGGTCGATCTTCTTGAATGCCCAGCGCAGAGAGCATTCGGGCAGGCCAAATTGGACACGTTACCCCGCTATTGTCAGGCATGCGAGGTCCGGAATATGTGTCATGGTGGGTGCCCGAAGGATCGCATCCTTCGTACGCCAGACGGCGAAGGGGGACTGAACTACCTGTGTGCGGGCTATAAACGCTTCTTCACCCACTGCCGGCCTTTCGTTGCACAGCTATCCGCCCTATGGCGCCGGCAGTCCCTTGAAGGGCAGATGATGATGGTGCATGCTAAGGCTGCACAGGCAAGCCCCAGAGCGGGTCGTAATGACCCGTGTCCGTGTGGTAGCGGCCGCAAGTACAAGAAATGCTGCTTGGGCAAATGATCCGCTGAACTTGGAGTCTCGGAACCTGTCGAAACCGATTTTCCCCGTCCCCATCCTCCAGGTGACCCACAATATCGCAGCTGACAAGGTACCGACCGTTATTTTTTAAGTTTCTCCTTAAAGAATGAGATTGTACGCTCCCAGGCTAGTTGGGCCGCTTCCTTGTTGTACCGCTCAGCGTTTGTATCGTTGAAAAACGCATGCTTAGCACCCTCGTACATATATAACCTGTAATCTGTGGATGCCTTCTTTAGAGCGGCCTCGTACGCCGGAATCCCCCTGTTAATCCCTTCATCAAGACCGGCATAATGCAGAAGTAAAGATGCCTTGATCTTGGGGACATCTTCAGGGGCAGGTTGCCTACCGTAGAAGGGAACCACGGCTATCAACTCCGGAGAGTTAACTGCAAGTTGGTTTGCTATTCCTCCTCCCCAACAGAAGCCTACGACTCCGACCTTTGCAGTGGACGCAGGGTGAGTCATCAAATATCTTACCGCAGCAAGGAAATTTCGTATGTTCGATTGATTATCCAAAGTCTGAATCATCGATGGAGCCTTATCAGGATCTTCCGGAGTTCCCCCAAGCGGCGATAAAGCGTCCGGGGCCACAGCCAAAAACCCCTCCAAAGCCACGCGTCTGGTAACGTCTTCGATGTGGGGAACAAGACCTCTGTTTTCATGGATGACGATCACTCCAGGTAGTTTTTCATCTCCTTTCGGTCTCGCCAAATTGGCACGAACATCGCCTGTTGCACCGGGATACTTGATATCGTCCGTATTGAGGCGAGGATCATTCTTGGGGACCACTTCGGCTTTGGCATAGCTATTTTCCAGGAAAGGCAGCAGAGCGTTAGCCGCAGCAGTGCCACCAGCGAGAATTGACAATTTCTTGAGGAATTCACGACGATCTAGTAATCCATGGATGTATTCATCGTATAAGTCGATGATTTTTTGATCCATAATCTTTTCTCCTTTCTTCAGATTAGTTTGTTTTCACAAATCCCAAAGAAGACTCCCAACAGAACATACAAATCTTTTCAGAAATTAGGTATGGGCATTTTGGGGTGTTTATCCATGCTGCGACCTCGCCGTTGGAGGTTAGATGGCTTGTAATCCGGGACGTTGCTTTCTTTTTCGCTTTTCGCTCCTTATCCGCATCGTACCCCACGCGCGATCAGATCCGCTTCCGCACTGCCCCTGAAAGAGTGGGGACACCGGTTCCAAGACAACTTTTCTTCGACAACTCCTGCCGCGATCACCGCGAAGGAATTCGCTTAGCCAGAAGCGGCGCGCGCTCCTGGGGGTCATACGTGGTAGGGACCGAACACGGGCTGGCTAGCCCGTCAATTACGTAGCCGAGGCAGGTGGAGAGCGGTCCGGCCGAGAGGTGGGAGAACCGGAATCCCTCGGGGAAGGACTCTACGCCGGCCCTTGATGGCTGTCAAGAACGAGCCTCGCGCGGGCTGAGGCTCCCGACCGCCTTGACACGCGCCCCCGCCGGTGGTAGCGTCGCTGCCGTCTCGGGTTCCCCTGGTTCCGAACCGCGGCTCAGCCGCCCGCGCGGCCGGTTCATCCCTTCCGGCACCGGCGTCTCGCCGAGGTCGATTTCCAGCTTCCTATCCAATATTCTCTCCATCCGGGACCGGGCCAGAGACCTTAGCTCGGGGGGTTTTTGAGAGGAAAGGGAGAAGCACAAGATGGCACAAGTTGCGCTGGTGAAGGGCGATGACCGCCAGGGGAACATCAGACGGGCCTTGGACCTCATTGCCGATCAGATCGATCTCAAGGGCCGGCGGCCCGTGATCAAGGTCAATTTCGTTTCTACTTTCGCGCCCCTCTGCGCCACCCATGCGCAGGCGACCCGAGCGGTGGTGGGGTTCCTACGGGACCGGGGAGAGAAAGATATTGCGATCGCGGAAGGCGCCGCTTGGGGTACTACCCCGAGGGGTTTCCGGGAGTACGGTTATCTGGAGTTGGCCAGGGAGTATGGCCTGGAGCTGATCGACCTAAACGACGCCGATTCCTGGAAGGTAGTCCATGTGGTCCACCCGGACATGAAGCCTCACCCGGTGAAGCTTTCACCGACCATGGTGAATCCGGATAACTACATCATCTCCCTCACACGGCTCAAGACCCACCTTCAGGTGGGTGTGACCCTGACCGCCAAGAATGTGATCATGGGCGCCGTCCTCGTCATGGATAAGTACCGCATGCACCCGGCTGAGGCTGGAAATCGGGTGCTCGACTATAATCTCTTCACGGTCATGCGGCACCTGCATATCGACCTGGCAGTCCTCGATGGCTTCGAGGGGATGGAGGGCAGGGGGCCGGTCTTCGGCGAGCCGGTGGATCACCGTGTGGCTCTCGCCGGCACGGACTTCGTGGCCGTAGACCGGGTGGGAACGGAAGTCATGGGTGTGGACTTCGATGAGATCCGCTATCTCAATTATCTCTGGGACCAGGGCATCGGGGAAGGCGATCTCTCCAAGATCCAGGTGATCGGCGAGACGATCGAAAACTGCCGCAGGGCATATCAGATGGCCCCACGGTTTGTGCGGGACAGGCGACAGGAGAGCAAGGGGCAATCGCAGGGCCTGGCGGTCTATGAGGGTTAGAAGGAAATCTCGATCCGAAGAGCGAACGGCCGAGTCACCAAAAACACGTCATCCAACGAGCTCGGCCCGGAACTTTACAGCCCCCTGACGAAGACGACGTGCGGCGAGCGTTGGTTTGACAACCGCCCCAAAGGGGGGACGCCGGTTCAAAGGCAACTTTTTTCGTGATAACTCCTGCCGCGATCTAGGGCCCTCCAGGAAGTTCGAAGAACAATTCCGACCTCCCGCGCGGTCACCGGACGCGGACCGCCTGCGCCTCCGCCTTCAGGGCGAGTTCGATGGCCAGAAAGGCGTGCCGCTGCGGCATGGCTTTCTCGGTGCGGTTCAGGCAATCGAGGATGAGCTGGCCGAAGAAGGGGAACCCGACGGTGCCGTGGACCGAAAGGTGGCGCTCGCCGCGGTGATCGACGAGATAGATCTGGTCCCCCTCGGGATCGCGCGCCACGTCCAGGTACTTCCGCACCTCGATGTAGCCGTCGCTGCCGAGGATGATCGTCCGCCCGTCTCCCCACGCCCCCAGGCCATCGGGCGTGAACCAGTCGACGCGGAAGTAGTGCGTGGCCCCGTTGTCGCCCAGCAGGGTCGCGTCGCCGAAGTCCTCGAACTCCGGATGGTCGGCGCTCCGGTAGTTGGCGACCTTGCTGTGGAGCACCGCCGCATCCACGGCCCCGGCATAGTAGAGGAACTGCTCGATCTGGTGGCAGCCGTTATTCACGAGGATGCCGCCGGACTTCTGCTTCTGCCAGAACCAGGGAGGGCGACTGGCGGCGTTCAGGCGGTGCGGACCGAGGCCGATCACCTGCAGCACCCGCCCGATGGCCCCCCCCTCGACGAGCTGCCCCGCGCGGACCGCCGCCTCGACGTGCAGGCGCTCGGAGTAATAGACGGCGTACTTCCGCCCGGTCTCGGCCGCCGCGCGCCGAGCCGCCTCCAGTTGCTCGAAGCTGATGAGCGGCGGCTTGTCGGCGAAGTAGTCCTTGCCGCAGCCCATGGCGCGGAGCCCCAGCCCCGCTCGCTCGCAGGGCACGGCCGCGCTGGCGACAAGCTGCACCGAGGGGTCGTCCAGCACCTCGCCTTCGGCCCGCGCGGCCTTCGTGCCCGGATAGGTCTCCAGGAAAGCAGCGACCTTCGCGGGATCCGGATCGTGGACCCAAACCAGCTCGCCGCCCGCCTCCACGAGGCCGTTGCACATGCCGTAGATGTGGCCGTGATCGAGGCCGATGGCTGCGAAGCGGAAGTCGCCCCTGCCGCAGACCGCCTGGACCCGGCCTTTGGGCGCGTACATCATCCCGTCGGCTTTTTGCATGGTGGAGCCTCCCTGCTGCTCCTCGTCGGTCGATTCCGCAATACGGGACGTCGTTGACTCAGTGGACGGAGGGCTTTTCCGCGCGCGCGATCGCCTTCTTTCTTCTTTACTGCAAATCTTCAATGAATATTTGCAGCGTCATACAGGATGGGGGACCGATGAGGGAGGCTCCGGTCGGTCGTGGGGGACCCGTTGCTCCCGGAGTATCCTGCGGACCGGGCGTCGTCACGAAGCCCGCCAGGCCCGGTGATGCGCTCTGCTACTTCCTACCTTGCTTCGAAGCACGCCCGGCCGGGCCGGCACATCTCGGGGGAGCAGACGATGTCGTCCGGGCCGAGGACGGTCACCGTGTGGGAGCACCAACACGAGCTCTCGGGCGAGAACTCGAAGTGCTCCACCTCTCCGGGGTCAGCCAGGTAGAAGCCTCGGCTTCGAAGGCGCTTGCAGACGGGCGCGGCGTTCTCGTTCATCCCTCACCTCAGAGTGTGTGAAAATATCGGCGAATCGGCGCCAAGTGCATTTCTCACCTGCGGAGAATCAACGGGTTGCAGTCGAGCTCTCGACCCGGCGACGATTTCTTCACACACTCTCACGCGAGCGATCGAAGGGTCCGACGGAGGAGGGTCCTGAGCAGTTCGACCTTGTACCCGTTCTCCGAGAGCGGCTGGGCCCCCGCGACGGCCGCATTCGCAACGGTCTCGGCCGTCGCGTCATCGAGGCGCCTTCCGATAAGCGCCTGCTCCGCGGCCGCGGCCCGAAGCGGCACGGTCGCCACCGCGCCGAGCACGATTCGGACGGAGCGCACAACCGCTCCCTCCACGCGAAGCGCCACGGCGGTGGACACCAGCGGCCAGTCGAAGGCGGTCTTCTCGCGGAGGCTCGCGTAGGTCGAACGCACTCCCGGGGCGGCCGGCAGGTTGATGGCTGTGAGGATCTCGTCGGTCTCCCGCGCATTTTCCCGTCGGGGATCTCCCCCGGGGATCGTGAAGAGCTGGTCCGCCGGCACCGTGCGCGTCCCGCGGCTGCTCTGGAGCACGAGCGACGCCCCCAGCGCGGTCAGCCCCATGGCGGCGTTCGAGGGGTGCGGCGCATTGCACGCCCCGTCCCCGAAGATCGTGTGGTACCGGTTCTCGCCGCCCACCGCGTAACAGATGTCGCCGCCCTTCTTGAGGCAGCGGTACGAGGCAAGCCGGTAGTACCAGCAGCGCGGCCGCTGGAGGAGGTTCCCGCCGATGGTCGCCACGTTCCGGATCTGCGGCGAGGCCGCCTCGCCGCAGGCCTGGGCGAACGCCGTATGCCTAGCCCGGATCCCCGGGTGGGCCGCCACCTGGGCCAGCGTCACGAGGGGACCGATCCGCAGGCTGCCCGCGGCCTCCGCCGCGACGTCCTGCATGCCCGGGACGGACTTCAGGTCCACCAGCCGGGGGGGCTCCAAGAGGTGCTCCTTCAGATGGTCGAGGAGGTCGATCCCGCCGGCCTTGAGGACGCTCCCCGGCTTTTCCGCCACGAGGCTCAGGGCCTCGGCGACGCTCGTGGCCCGCGCGAACTCGAACCGGTTCATGGCTTCCCCCCCTTCCTGGCCTCCGCCAGGGCGGCCAGCACCCGGTCCGGGGTCATCGGGAGCTGCCGGATGCGGATCCCCGTGGCGTTATAGACGGCGTTCGCGATGGCGGCCAGGGTGGGCACGAACACCGGCTCGGCCATGCCGGTCGCGGAGGTGTTGTTCCCCGCATTGGCCCCCTCGGTGAAGATCGGGACGGCCTCGAACATGTCCGCCGGGCCGAGGATCTTGTAGGCCTCGAGGTTGGGGTTCACCATGGTGCCCACGTTCCGGTCGAGGGTGCGGTGCTCGAACAGGGCCCACGAGGCTCCCTGGATCTGGGCGCCGATCAACTGGTTCTCCGCCGTGAGGAGATTGATGGGGGTCCCGCAGTTGTTCACGCCCACCATCTTGAGGACGCGGATCACGCCGGTCTCCACGTCCACTTCCACCTCCGCGAACTGCGTGGCGGCGAGGTCCTGGCGGAAGGTCTCGAACTGCCGCTTGCGGTCGGCGAGGCAGGCGATGACCTCGCCCGGCATCTTCTGCGCCGCCTCGCGGAACGAGACCTGCCGCCCCGGGTTGGCGGCGACGAAAATCTTCCCGTCCGCGAACTCGAGCTCGTCCGGGTTGGCGTTGAGGAGCGGGGCGGCCAGGGCCGCGATCCGCATCCGGGCCTCGTGCGCGGCGAGGCGCGCGGCGGGCCCCGACGAGTTGGTCGTAGTGCTCCCCCCTGAAGTCCCCCCCGGCGGGAAGCGCGTGTCGCCGACGTACGCCGTGATGTCGGCCGGCCGGAGGCCCAGCTCCTCGGCCGCGATGACGGCCAGCGCGGTTCGGATTCCCGTCCCGAGGTCTTGGGCGCCGTGGAACAGCTCGACGCTGCCGTCCCGGTGCACCTGCACCTCCACGGCGACGGCCTCCCGGGCCATGACATACCAGTTGCCGTTCGCCATCCCGATCCCGCGCTTCCTCGGACCGGGCACCTCCCCCGGGATCTTGTTCCGACGCTCCCAGCCGATCGCCTTGGCGCCGACGTCGTAGTAGACCTTGCGGAATGGATGCGCCTCGTTCTTCCGCCGGAACTCCAAAGGATCCATGCCGAGGCGGTGGGCCAGCTCGTCCATCGCGCACTCGAAGCCGAACGCCCCCTGCGGATGTCCGGGGGCCCTGAGTGCACAGGCCGGGCCCGCGTTCGTGAAGACGTCATATTCCTCCAGCTTCACGTTCGGGCACTGCGGGTAGATGTTCCCGGCCGGTCCGCCGGTCCGGGAGCTGGGGCCGATCCCGCCCTCCCCGTAGGCGCGGTAGTCGATGGCCGTGAGGGCCCCGTCGGCCTTGGCCCCGAGCCGCACCGTCATCAGGGCCCCCGGGGCGTTGCCGGTGCAGAGCTGCTCCTCGCGACGGTCGAGCATGAGCTTGACCGGCGCGCCCGTCATTTGGGCCAGCCGGCAGGCGGCGATGGCAAAGGCGCTCCCGACGGCCGAGGGGGAGAGCTTGCTCCCGAAGCCACCGCCCATGTGCTCCGTGATCACCCGGACCTTGTTGCGGGGGAGGCCGAACGCCTCGGCCAGGCCGGCGCGGACCATGAAGACGCCCTGCGTGGAGGTGTAGACCGTGAGCCGGTCCCCCTCCCAATAGGCGACGATCCCGTGCGTCTCAAGGACGGAATGGGTGTGGACCCGCACGCGGTAGGTGGCCTCGTGGACGGCGTCGGCCTCGGCGAAGCCCTTTTCCACGTCGCCCCGGCTGCCCCCACGCGCGGGCGCGGTCGGCGCGGGCGGGAGCGGACCGGTCACGTTCCCCTTCCGCGGGGCGTTCGGAGGGGCGGGGGCCTGTTCTTCCGCGAAGACCAGGGGGGCCGTGGGCGCCATGGCCTCCTCGAGATCCGTGACGAAGGGGGCCTCCTCGTACTGCACGTCCACAAGCCGCGCCGCATCCTCCGCGATCTCTTGGGACACGGCGGCGACCGCCGCAATGTCCTGGCCCGCGAAGCGGACCAGCTTTGCGTCCGTCGTCCAGACGGCCTTCACGCCCTGGAGCCGCTCAGCCTTGGCCGTGTCGATCCGGACGATCTTGCCGGCGGGAATAGGCGCCCGGACCATCTTCGCCCACAGCATGCCCGGGAGCCGCACGTCATACGTGTACTTGGCCCGGCCGGTCACCATCTCCGGGCCTTCCAGCCGGGGGTGCCGCCCCTTCACGGAACGGAGCCGCGAGTCGAGATCCCACGGCTTCAGATCACCCGCGTCGGTGTGGACCACGAGGGTCACCGGGTTTTCGGCGGGTCCGACTTTGACGCGGAACGTGTTCTCGCCGGTGGGGTCCTGCTGCGCCATGGGTCACCCCCTCTGCTGGGCCGCTTTGTGGACGGCCGCGAAGATCCGGGAGTACGTCCCGCACCGGCAGAGATTCCCGGCCAGCCCGGCCTTGATCTCGTCCAGGCTGGGATGCGGATTGTTCTTGAGGAGAGCAGTCGAAGCCACCACGAATCCCGGCGTGCAAAAGCCGCACTGGAGGGCGTCATGCTCGACGAAGGCGGCCTGGATCGGGCTGAGCTTCTCCGGCGTCCCGAGGCCCTCCACCGTCGTGATCTCGTGCCCGACCGCGTCCACCGCAAGCATGAGGCAGGAGCAGATCGGCTCCCCATCGAAGAGGACCGTGCAGCCCCCACACGCGCCGCGCTCGCAGACCTCCTTCGCGCCCGTGAGGTTGAGGTGGTTCCGCAACGCCCGGAGCAAGGTGACCCGGGGCTCCACGGTGACGGTGTGGGTCGCGCCGTTGACGTTGAGCGCGAGCGGGACAGCATCGGGGCCCAGGATCGCGGCCTCGGCGGGGCGAGGAGCCAGCGCGACGAGCCCCGTGGCCGCGGCCCCCACCCCCACGGTCTTGAGGAATGTGCGCCGGGAAACGCTGAAGGAGGTGCGCGGATTCTTCGGTGGACGCTTCGGCATGACGCACCTCGCAGACGGCCGGGGCCCTCCCGGCCCGGCCATGAAATGCGGAGGACTGCCGCGGGATCAGGATGCGACCATGGCCAATGCCAAGCCGCGGGCCGCCTCCCGACAGCACAGACAATCCCCCTATCGTCACCCCGGTGTCAAGCGAAAGTTGCCACTTGATCGCGAGACATCCCCAAAGGGACGGCGGGGGCACGAGGGGGATGGCGGAAGGTGCCAGAGCGGCAGGAGAAGATGAGGGGCGAGGTGGGATGGGCAATCGCGTCCAAGCAATGGTGGGCAGGGGCAGAATCGAACTGCCGACACCGGGATTTTCAGAACAATGTCCGCTTGGGGCTAACTTACCGGAATCATGATATACAGTGGGTTAGCCCCTCTCCACCATCCCGAGCAATGCGAGAAACGCGAGTGATGCGAGGGGCCGCGGGCACGTTTTCGGGCACGTTCAGATATTGGGGGAGTCAGGACCCTGCAGCCCGGCAACCACGGGGGAACGGCACTCCGATGCGCTGAGACACAACCCCCGCGCAACTGAAAACGGGGCCAGATTGGGAATGAGGCTTCCATCCCAGCCATCGTCTCTCCGAACGGGCTGCAGCTCGTCGCCTTCGAGATATTTCAAGCACCGGTGTGCAGACGTCTGCACTCGGATCCAACGCTATGGCCTTGCGTGCCAGGCAGTCCGCTAATGCTGCTAGGCCGGCTCCTCCAAATGCGCCCAACCGCGCCTGGTTGCCTCAGAATCCAATGTGCTACTGACCCGGCTCCCTCTCCCTCTAGGGCTATCCTGCACGGGTTCAATCTGATCAATTCAGTGCAGACAGTCTGCACGCCCTCGTGCAGAAACTTTAACGCGGCGCGTTATACATAGTAAAATAAGGTTATGAGAGTAGCAAATCTCTTTCACGTACACAAAGGAGGCCCCCATGCCCACGTTGAATGTCGTGCTGAGAGAAGACGAGTGGCGGCGGATCCGGCGCTACGCCGAATCGCATCGGACGAATGGCCGGGCTTCCTGCACGGCGCTCATCCGGCTCGCGCTGGAGGAGTTTTGGGCGCGGCGGGAGACGCAGGCGGCTTCCCCGGACACGCGGTGACGCGGGCCTCGGAAGCAGCTCCCATGGGAAAGTTCCTGCAGGGACGAAGGAACAGGGTGGGACGTGTCTCGCGCAGCTCGGTGATCCACGTGGGCGCCCGGTTCCACGCCGCCCCCACAGGCTCGAATTGTGGAATGGAACCTTGCTGTGAGGGAAAACGGAAAGGGGTGGGTGACATGGCGAAGACTGTGAGCGACGGGGAATGCGATCGGGAAGTCCCACCGGGACAAGGGCCTCCGGTACAGAGAGGGGCACTTCTACACCCGGTGGATGCAGAGGGAGGAGGCAAGGCCGATGGTCGACAACAGAGACGCGGATAATGGTCGGGCAAGGGAACCTGGAGACGGAGGAGTGCTGCCTGGGACCGGCTCAGGCGAGGAGGCTTGGCCGCAACACCTCCGACATAGCCACATTCCACCAGCCCGGCAGTAGCCATCGTCAGTGAGATCTCATCCGGGTCCTCCTCTCAGAAAGAGGCCGGCCTGAGCACTCCCCGACTCACCACC